>Ga0180438_10011096_pt1 | contig 10944 bp, 5 predicted proteins | sample SS_ome_12_FD_132455 | JGI IMG/M metagenome (GOLD analysis project Ga0180438, IMG submission 132455) | Hypersaline lake sediment archaeal communities from the Salton Sea, California, USA - SS_3_D_2 metaG | ecosystem: Environmental > Aquatic > Non-marine Saline and Alkaline > Hypersaline >... | reverse complement strand
TCTCGATGAGCTTGCGCGCGCGGCGGCGGAGGTGGCCAGGGCTGATACGCTACTGAGCGAATTGGGGCGGGAGATCATCGAGACGGAGAACAAGCTCAACCGGGCGGACAATTCGCTGGTGGCGGTGCAGAGCAGAATCGAGCAGAACCTGCAGCGGATCGAATTTCTGCGGACGCGGATAGCGGAGCTGGGGCAGAGGAAGGAATCAGCGGGAAGAAGGCTGCAGAAGCTGGTGGAGCAGCGAAACGAATTCACGGAAGATTTGAGAGGGTGCGAGCAGGAGGAGGCGAATTGCGAAGAGATGCACGAGGCCAAAGCAGAAGAGGCTCGGCAAATCCAAGAAGCGATACAGGAACTAAACAGCCGGTGCGTTTCGCTCGAAGCGCATCTGGAAGACGAGAAGTCCGGCATCATCGATATCGTACGAAGGACGGCGCAGCTTCATAATGAACTGCAGAGTATTTCGGTTTACCGCGACAGCCTGTCGAGTCAGAAGGACCGGCTTGCGGGCAGAGCCAACAGCGCGCGTGAGGAGCTGGAACAGCTTTTGGCGGAAAAGGCACAGAACCATGCACGGCTGGGTGATATCGAAAAGGTGCTTGGTGAGCTTGAGGAGAGCCTGGCCTCACAGAAAAAGAAGTCAGAGGGCATCGGCAAACAAATTGCGGAGGACAACAGGCGGCTTGCCCAAAGCAAGGAGGTTCAAAGCGCGCTGAACAGCGAGTTAGCGATACTGACCGATATGGAGAAGCGCCGTGAAGGGCTCAACAGCGCGGTTAAGAGTATTCTGGAAAGGCGGTCAAATCAGAACGGCAAATTCGGATACGTTGAAGGAGTTCTGGCGGACATTTTGGGCACGGATATCGAGTATGCGGCTGCGGTGGAGGCTGCACTGGAGGGCAAGGCTGATGCGCTGGTAATTGGGCGCCGGGAAGAGCTTCTGGCCGATCGTGAAGCAACAGCCGGGCTGGAAAACAGAGTGACTTTCATGTGCGCCGACCGGATAGGGCCGTTTGTGGACACAAGAGACCTGTCATGTTTTGAGCAGGTGAGAGGCCGACTCGCCGAATTCGTAAGGACGCCCGGCAGGTACGCACCGCTGGTCTGGAAGCTGTTGGGAAAGACGGTGGTGGTGGACTCGGTTGAGGGGGCGGCCGAATTAGCGGAAAAGGTACAGGACGGCTACGAATATGTGACGGCCAAAGGCGAGCTTCTGAGCAGAGGCGGGTCGGTGAAGCTGGGTCCGCTTGGCAAGAGCACCGGTTTGATATCCCGCAAGAGCCGGCTGCGGCAGCTGGAGCAGACGCTGGCGAAGCTGGAGTGTGAGACGGCGTCACTGCAGGAGCAAATCGACAAAAACACTCAGACAAGCGAGCATCTGGGCGGTCTGTGCCAGGAGCTGCGAACGGCAGTTTATGAGGCAAATACGGAAAAGATGCAGGTGAGCTCAAAGCTGGTTGCCCTGGAGCAGAATATCAAGCGGCTTCGGGAGGAACAGCCGCTGATTTCCGGGGAGATGGACCTGCTGGAGGAGCAGATTGCACAATCGGTGCAGAAGGAATACGACTCGAAACAGAAACTTGAGGAGCTTGAGGCTGTCAACGCCGAGCGAACCGCGCGTATAAAGGAGCTCGAAGAACAGCACGTCGGGTACAAAGTGCAACTGGAAACGGACGCCGGCCGGCTGACCGACCTGAAGGTTGCGCTGGGTCAGATAAGCGAGCAGCGCAAGGCGCTCAAACAGACGATAGCGGCTTTACAGAATCAGACGCGGGAGAACCATTCGGCGACAGAGTCGGCACAGGCGGAGATGAACAATTGCACTGAGCAACTGTCGAAGGCGGAAAGGGACATTCTCGAATGCGAGGCGGCGGTGTCCGGTCTTTTTGTGGAAAAGGAACAAGACCAGCAGGTCAGCAGGCTGCTTCACGATAGCGTGGACGAGCTGCTTGAAAGACAGAAACAGACAGAGCAGGCGGTCCGACAGAAACGAACCGAGCAGAGCGAAATAGAGCAGAACATCAATGAGGTGAGAATCGAGCTGAGCCAACTGGAAGTGAAGAATCAGGATTTAGTGGAGAGGGTTCGTGAGGAGCTTCAAATTGATTTGGCGGCGTCCTACGAGAATTACGAGCAGACGGAGGTGGACTGGGAGAAAGTCCGGGAGGAAATAGGGGAACTTCGCGGCAAGATCGAGCGTTTGGGCAACGTAAACGTGGATGCGATAGCCGAGCAGGAGGACCTGGAGAAGCGGCACGAGTTTCTGAGCGTTCAGGTCCAGGACTTGAACAGCAGCAAGGGGCAATTGCAGCAGTTGATAAACCGGCTTAACAAGCAGAGCCGGGAGCGATTCACGGAGACCTTCGAGCAAATCAGAGTTCATTTCCAGCAGATTTTTCGCAAGTTGTTTGGGGGCGGCAAAGCGGACATCGTGCTGGAGGATGCCGAGGACATACTTGAAGCGCCCATAGAAATAATTGCGCGGCCGCCAGGCAAGGAGACCAGGACAATTTCACTGCTTAGCGGCGGGGAGAAGTCGATGACGGCCATTGCGCTGCTGTTTGCGATTTTCAAGACCAAGCCTTCTCCGTTCTGTTTTCTGGACGAGATTGACGCTGCTCTTGATGAGGCGAACAATGAGCGTTTCAATCTGATGCTGCAGGAATTTCAAAAGGATTCACAGTTCATAATAATCACTCACTCGAAGCGGACGATGAGCGCGGCCGACGTGCTGTTCGGAATAACGATGCAAATGCGGGGCGTAAGCAAGAAGATAAGCGTTCGATTCGGGCAGTACGACGAGATCGAAGAGGAAACCGCGGCCGTAGCATAGTCTTATGAATCAGCGACAGTCAAGGGGCTATCCTGTCTGCTACGGGCCGGCGTCCTCGCCGTAGTTTCTGGTGTAACGAAGTTTACCCTGCCGGTCCCAAGCGGTTTCAGTTCCGCGTTTTTTTCCATAGTGATAATGACCGACAAGCTTTTTGTGCCCATTGTCGTACCAAATGGTGTGTGTTCCGTGTTCCAGGCCATTGTCGTATTCTCGGCGGGCCTGTTTCTGTCCGTTTGGGTACCAATGGGTCCAATCGCCATGCTGCCTGTCATCTTTATACTCTATTTCATACATTTGTCGTCCGTCGGGGTACCATCGGCGTCCCGGACCATCGGCTTTGTGATTTGTGCAGTATTGCTCGGTACTCTTCTGTCCGTTGGGGTAGTAAGTCGTATAGGTTCCGTGGTACTTACCATTCTTGTAGTTTATGCGATACTGTATGCGGCTGTTGCGGTCCCAAACGGTCCATGTACCGGTGTAGTTTTCGGGCGGCTCGATCCAGAGGTGGTCCTGCTGAGACCTCAGTTGTTCTGCGGGGGCGGTATCGGTTAGGAATCTCACAGGAGGAAGAATCAATTGGCCCGACCAGGCATTGTCTGGCGCGTCGTGCGGCAGTTCCGGGACGGGTAACGTGGCCTGCAAAATATATTGGCCTTTTTTCAGGAGCCAGACGCCTCGGGCCAAGGCGAGCAGCGTGCCGGCGTTTGCAGGTATGCCGACGCCGCAATCATAAAGGGAGAACTCCAGAGACGAATCTCTGGGGACGATGGCCCATTGTGGGTAGGGAAGGGGACCACTTCTGTCATGGCCGGCCTGTGGAAGGGGATAACCTCTTAAATCGTAAAGGGTAACCGCCACGGCCTCAGGGTCGTTGCGAACAGCTATAGGACGAGCGGAGACATTCTTCAACTGCAGAAGAACGTCGAGAATATCGGTGCCGCCAATGGTGGACCTGCGCTTCAGGATGAGTCTGGCCTGCAATCCGTTGTTCACCTGTGACCAGCGTTCGGACGGTTCGTCCAAGAGCGTTTCCAGAGGCAGGTTTTGGTTGCTGCGGCGCATTTCATTTTCATGGTCTGCGATTCTTTGGATCTTTTGGACCAGCTCATCGTGGGAAAGTCTGACGGAGGGAACACCATTTATTGAGCCTCGGGCCTCTGCCAAGACTTTGGGATCGTTTCGAGAGTCCTCGTCAAATATCCAATAGTCTTTTTGTATCTGCATATCGCCGTGATAAGGGCTGATAAAGGCAAAGGAGTCATCCTCACGCGTCAAGAACAGCAGGTAGTCCTTGCGCTCGGTCAGGGCATGCGGCTGGGGCTCGATGGAAATCCCCTCGACAGGAAGCGTAAAGTGGACGGATATGCGGTCGTCAGGTGCGCTGCCCTTCAGGACGCGGCGGACGGCACAGAGAGCGAGGCATCGCTGTGTCTGTTCCTTGTGCATAATCTTTCCTGGCTGAACGGCGTTAACGTCTGCGATAACAATGACGTCTGATTGGCGGACCTTTGCCTGGAGGGATTGTCGCAAGACCTGGCCGGACTGAGCCAATTGAGGGGAGGGTATAATAAGAAGTGCAAGAGTCGATAAGAGGCGCTTTTCCATCTTGTTTCCTTTCGAAGAGTACCCGCAATATGCCTAACATTATAACGGCGACTCACAACTATTCAAGCTAACCGGGCTTTGGAGGCCTAAGGATTTTGGCGGGAATGGGGGTTTTGGCTTTAGCGGTTGCTCCGGAACGGCTTTGTTGTTAGAATCCAGCCTTCCTTGACAGGTATGCAAGGATAAGAAGGGCCCCATGACAGGGACAGTCAATATGAGAGAGACGATTGATAAACATATTCTGAGGAATGGGCTGGTTTTGCTTGGCGAGCGGATGGAGGCGGTTGAGTCGGCGGCGTTTGTTTTTATGGTGCCGGCCGGGGCGGCGCGGCTGCCCGAAGGGTGCAGCGGGGCCGGAAATGTGGTTATAGACTGGGTTTTTCGAGGGGCGGGCGATAAAGACAGCCGGCAGTTGGGTGATGCGCTCGACGGTCTGGGGCTGCATCGCGCAAGCGCGGTCAAAAGCGCGCATATAATAATTGGAGGGACGCTGGAGGCCAGCAACTTGGCAGAAGCGCTGAAGCTGTATGCGGATATAATAACAAAACCTCGGCTTGAACAGGAACAGTTCGAACCGGCGAGGCAGCTTGCCATGGACGGGGTGCTGGCACTTGACGACGACCCGCGGCAGAAGGTCGGACTGATTGTGCGCGAGAAATTTTACGCTGGGCCTCTTGGGCGCAGCCCGGTGGGCAATATCGAGGACCTCAAGGCCCTGACGGCGGAGAGGACCCGAAGAATCATACAGAACGGGTTCAACCTGTCGGATACGATTTTTGCGGTCGCGGGCAAATACGACTTCGATTCGATTATCCGGCAATTCGAAGATTCTTTCGAGACAGAGCAGCAGGAACGTCTAGCGCCGGTCAAGTCCGGCTCCAAAGGCGACCGGTATACGCACGTAAGCAACGAAGGGGCACAGGTTCACATCGGGATTATGACGGGGACCGTGACCGTCAACGACGACGACTATTACAATGCGAGAGCGGCAATATCGGTTCTGTCGGGTGGTATGAGTGCCCGCTTGTTCACGGAGGTGCGGGAAAAGCGCGGATTGTGCTACGCCATCGGTGCGCGCTACCACACTCTGAAGGAGGCAGCAGGGGTAATGTGCTACGCAGGCACGACGCCGGACAAGGCCCAAGAGACACTCGATGTTATAACAGCAGAGTTCAATCGGCTCAGTGAGGGAATGAGCGAGGAGGAAATTGGCCGGGCGAAAGTTGGGCTAAAAAGCTCACTGATTCTGCAGAGTGAATCATCGAGCAGCAGAGCCGGCGGAATTGCAAACGATCACTACCTGCTGGGGCGTGTCAGAAGCCTGGACGAAATCAAGGCAAAAATCGAAGAGGCGAGTGTCGATTCTGTGCTGGGATTTCTGCGAGCCAACAAGTTCGAAGGTTTTACGGTGGTGACAATCGGTCCGCAGGAAGTGATGGTTAAGTAGAAGAAGGTATGGAATTCAAAACGAAAACACTTTCGAACGGTCTGGTCATTGTTGGCGAGGTCAACAAGTGTGCGCAGTCGGCGGCGATGGGTTTTTTCGTAAAGACGGGCGCGCGTGACGAGACGGAGCAGATAAACGGCGTATCGCATTTCCTCGAACACATGCTGTTCAAAGGCACGGAGAAACTCAGCGCCTTCGAGGTCAACGAGGCCTTCGACCGGACCGGCGCGCAATTCAACGCTTTTACGAGTGAAGAGAACACGGTGTATTATGCGGCGGTCCTGCCGGAATACGTTATCGAGGTTACGGGGCTCTGGACAGAGCTGATGAGGCCGGCACTGCGCGATGAGGACTTCAGCATCGAAAAGCAGGTAATCAAGGAAGAGATTGCGATGTACAAGGACCTGCCGAGTTTCGACGTGATGGACCGCTGCCGGAAACTTCACTTCGAGGGACACGCGTGCGGCAACAGCGTTCTCGGCACGGAAAAGAGTATTGACGGTATGACCGCCGAGCAGATGCGGGAGTACTTCTGCAGGCGGTACTCGCCGAATAATATGGTGGTGGCGTGCGCAGGCAATTTCGACTGGGAGCAAATCTGCTCTGCAATCGAGCCTGCGTGCGGGCAGTGGTCAAGACAGGATGCGGACAGAAAGCTGGAAGAGTGCGCAGGGAGCAAGAAGCAGGAAAGGGTGGAAAAGCCGAACATGGCTCTGGAGCATATATGCCTGATGAGTCCCGGTGTGCCGGCGCAGGACTCAAGAAGATTCGCGGCCTCGCTTCTGGCGATGATTATAGGTGACGATGTCGGGTCGCGGTTTTTCTGGGAGCTGGTGGACAAGGCCGTTGCTGAAGGCGCCAGCATGCAGTTCGGGGCGATGGACGGGACGGGGGCGTTTTACAGCTACATCCGCTGCGGCAGCGAGAATGCGGGCAAGGTACTGGATACTGTACGGGGAATCTTCGAAGATTTGGGAGAAAGCGGAGTGAGAGAGGCTGAATTGCGAATGGCCAAGAACAAGCTTCTTAGCGCGCTGGTGATAAAGAATGAGCTGCCGATGGGTCGGCTTATTGATTTGGGGTTCAACTGGACGTATCTGCACGAGTATCGGCCTGTGGCGCAGGACGTGGAGGATATCAAGTCCGTGACAGTCGAGCAGGTCAATTGGCTCATAGATCAACTGAAACCCGGCGATTTCACGCAATTGTCCATAGGGCCAGTTTGCTGAGCGCCGCCGGGCGGTCAGAAATCAGACGTTTGTTTCTTGATTATGTGTACGGGTTCTGTTAAGTTGGTTGATGCCAAGTGATTCTTTAATGGAGTTTTCAGGGTGGATACGGCCGACAATAACGACCGGATTGACGACGATATCCTTCAATCGAGGGAGGATATTCTGCGGGCGAGGGAGGCGGTTTCGCCATTAGAGCACGAAGGGGCCCAGGAACCGGCACGGCAGGCGCCGGCCGAGCAGAAAGATGCAATAAGGGAGTCTGGTGAGCCGGCGCCGCAGGAAGAAGCGGGAGAGCGGGCTTGCCCTTTGCAGAAGAGCGAAATACCGAGGTTCGACCTGTCCGAAGACATAATGGCCGAGCAGCGAAGAATAACCGCCATAAGAAGAAAAGCGCCGGCGGAGAAGAAGGAGCCGGATGTGCAGGAGCGTGAAGTGGAGTCGGCGGGGCAACGCTTCGAGCCTGTGAAGTTGGGTGGGCCCCGAGAGGAGAAAATCATCTCGCAAATCGTGGCAAGGGACATCGAGAGACTGCTTCGGGGCGAAGCGGCAGACGGTTGAACAAGAGGACTTAAGGAAGGATAGTCAGAAACAAGGGGTGGGGTATTGTTTATAATTGCCATGGTGGGGCAGAACACGAATCCCTTGTCTGGCCCTGACCGCGCCCGCGGACTTAGACAGGAACGGAACGGTGGAGGTGGACGACTGCGCCCTGCTAAGGGAGGATTGCTTCTCATATACGAGCTGGCACGAATAAGACTCATCTGTGCCGGCGGCAAATTGCACATTTTTGATTCCTTGTCTTGGCAGGGATTTTCCTTATAATCTCGATACTCGGCGCCGGGTGCGCGACGTTGGAGTCCGGAATGGACTGTTGAAAATGCCTGGGAACATCTGGAAAGGATTGTTCGGTTATGGGATTACATGCAGCGGATATAGCCGTTCTGGTGCTTTATCTGATGGGTATGGTTGCCATCGGCATCTGGTCGGCGCGGAAGATAAAGGACAGCGCGGACTTCTTTTTGCCTCGGCGGTTCGGCAAGGCGATGATGATAATGTTTTCGTTCGGGACGGGGACGCATTCGGACCAGGCGGTCAGCGTGGCATCGAAGAGCTTCACGAACGGGCTGTCGGGTATATGGTATCAGTGGCTTTGGCTGCCGGTGACGCCATTCTACTGGCTGATTGCGCCGGTGTTCAGGCGGTTTCGCGCGATAACGACTTCTGACGTTTTCGAGTCGAGGTACAGCCCGAGCGTTGCGATGCTATATGCGGTGGTGGGCGTGCTGAATCTGGCGGTGAACATCGGCGTTATGCTGAAAGGCTCGAGTGAGGTTATCTCGGCCAGCACGGGCGGACTGGTGAGCGCCGATCTCGCGATTGGCATTATGACGGTGATATTCGTCGTTTACGGTGTTGCGGGCGGGCTGGGGGCGGCGATAGTCACCGACTTTATCCAGGGGGTTCTGACGATTATCTTTTCGTTTTTGCTTTTGCCGCTGATACTGAACGCCGTCGGGGGAATCGGGGGACTTCGAGAGGTAATTGAGGACCCTCACATGTTTTCTCTGGTGGCGCCGGCGGAAATCGGTTTTTTCTACATAGCGGTAATCGCGTTTAACGGTCTTGTGGGGATCGTGACTCAGCCGCACACGATGGCCAACTGTGCGGCGGGCAAGACGGAGATGGAGGGGCGCGTCGGCTTTATGGGCGGGACGTTGATAAAACGTTTGTGCACTGTGCCGTGGGCTTTGACGGGGTTGGCGGGGGTGGCGTATTTTGCGGGCAGGGCGATAGAGCCGGACAAGGTGTTCGGGGCGGTCGCGGGTGATTTTCTGCCGAAGATTCTGCCCGGCGTTTTGGGGGTTTTCATCGCGGCAATTCTCGCCTCGGTGATGAGCTCGTGCGACGCATTTATGATATCGTCGTCGGCGTTATTTACCGAAAACGTTTACAAGCGTCTGAAGCCCAGCAAACCCAATAAACACTACGTGACCGTAGGTCGAATCACCGCCGTCATCATTGTGGCCGGTGGCGTGGGCTTTGCCTTCTGGCTGCCGACGGTGGTAAAAGGGCTTGAGATATTCTGGATGATTTCTCCGATGATGGGTATAGCGTTCTGGCTGGGGCTGTTCTGGAGACGCACGACGGTCAAGGGCGCCTGGGCGGCCACGTTAACGGCATTTACCATCTGGCTGCTCACGACGCTGAGTTTGATCGTTTGGCTGGTAGGTCACGCGCCGTACGCCAAGGAAGCGAGGTTCATCTTTGTTAAGTCGACCGCGTCCTCTCCTCTGCTGGATGGATGTCATTTGAAAGACGCGGATAGGCTCGTGAACAAGCTTAGCGAGGGCTCGGACCCAGTCTCGCTGTACATTCGGCAGAGGCTCTCGCAGCCGACGATGGACCTTATCGCACAACATGAGAGCGGTGATCAGGTGGGCGAGGACCTGCGACAGAGTCTTGTGGGGGACCTGAACCTGCTTCTGGAAGGCAAAGCGGACACAAGAGAAAACGGACAGGCGCCGGGGGATAATGACTTTTACGACGAATCGCGTTTTGCGCGTGTGGGGGTCTCAGAAAAGACTCGACAGCTTTTATCAACCAACCCTCAAGGAGCGGAGCTGGTGGAAGTTAACCGTCGGCTGCTTGAAGAGGCCTACCCGGCAGAGATTATCAGAAGCTGGTTGTTCTGTGGGTGCGATATCAAGAAGCCGGTGGCCCTGGCGGAGAGACTCTGCCGGCGGGAGGATGCGGTTTCGGCTTACGTTCACAGCCTTTTCTCCGAGGAGGGAAAACGTGTGATTGCCAATGGGGGAGACGCCGAGCCAGATGCTCTAAAGGGTGTCATTGCTTCGGAGCTTAATCGCATTGCCGCGGGCGAGAACATATACGACCCGGCCCGTTTTGCCGAAGCTTTCACGACCGACAAGAGTGTGAAGCTGGCCGAAGAAGAGCTTTCGGGTGAGGATCTTGTGAGGCTTAACATCCAACTGCTTGAGGAAGGGTTTATTTGGGAGATTGCCAAGAACCGCAAGGTCGAAATCTATCTTCCGTGGCAGATGGTTTTCTATCTGGCGGGAGGAGTTCTGGTGGGCGTTATTGTAAGCCTTTTGAGCAGGCCGGTTGCGAAGGAGAAGCTCGACAATTTCTATGCGCTGGTTCGAACACCTATCCGGCCGGGTGAGCGTGTAACTGCACCGTGCACGCTGCCGGCCGACGCAGTTGTGCCGAAAAAGCGAAAGCTGCTGCCGAGCAAGAATCTTGAGATAATGGTTCCTTCGGTTACGTCGGTGGTCGGGTTCCTTGTGGGCTGGGGATGCGTGGCGGCCATCATTTACGTTGTCTATGTAATTGCAAGCGTATAACAGACAGAGAAATGCTCTCTTTGCGCAGCCAACTATTGGTGGGGGTCGGTCTGGCGCTGCTGTGGCCGGTGGGTCCTGCCGGCGGTGCTGAGGTTCTGGCGGCATGGGGTAGGCCCGGCGCGGTGGAAGAGACGCCGTTCGCGCTCGGCACGGGCAAAGGGGAATACAAGGCGTGGGGCAGGGACAAAGACTATCGGGTGTTTTTCCCGGAGTTTCTGCCAGCGCTATTTGAGCGAACGGTCGCTCTGGACAGGTTCGATGCCAACTGCCAGCTTGTGTGGATTTTCACGGGCGAGCACGGGGGGTTTACGGTCGCGATTGGTCACACCCAGGTCAGCCTGTATCAGCGGTTCTACGACTCGCCTGGTTTCGAGAAGAGCTTTGAAGGCAAGCGGCTGCGGCACCCGGAGAAGCGCGAACCGGGGGCGCAGGTCGAGTACACCGGCAGGCTGGGGGCGGTGA
>Ga0180438_10011095_pt1 | contig 10945 bp, 9 predicted proteins | sample SS_ome_12_FD_132455 | JGI IMG/M metagenome (GOLD analysis project Ga0180438, IMG submission 132455) | Hypersaline lake sediment archaeal communities from the Salton Sea, California, USA - SS_3_D_2 metaG | ecosystem: Environmental > Aquatic > Non-marine Saline and Alkaline > Hypersaline >... | reverse complement strand
TCTAATCTTGGCCACGGCGGCTGTCATTGAGCTTTCGCTGGCCGGTATTTGAACATTTTGAACACGCTTCTGGCTGCTTTTCGAGTCCCCCTTTGACGCCTGAATGCAATCGCAAACTGTTTGCTGTAAAAGCTTTAGGAAAATCCCGCGGCCGTCCTGCGATGCGGCGTTCTTGAGCTTTTCAAAACGCTCGCCTAAACTCGCCGTGCGAGGATCCCACCGCTCATGCCCAAGCACCGCAGCGTCGCCCTGTTGATCGAGACGTCCAAGACGTACGGCCGGGGGCTGCTCGGCGGCATCAGCCGCTACGTCCACACCCATCGCCCCTGGTCGGTCTTCCTCGAGGAGCGAGGGCTGGACGACCCTCTGCCGCCCTGGTTTCGCCGCTGGCAAGGCGACGGAATCCTGCTGCGTTCGTCGACCGCCGCCCTGGCCGAGTCCGTCCGGCAGCGCGGCGTGCCGACCGTCTACCTCGGCGAATCGCGCGAGACGGGTTTGCCGATGCTCCACTCCGACGACTGCGCCATCGCCCGAATGGCCGCCGAGCACCTCTTGGAACGCGGATTCGAGCGCTTTGCCTACGTCGGCCTTAATGGCGTGGTCTGGTCGGACCAGCGGCTCGACTACTTTGCCGGGCGACTTGCCGAGGCGGGACACGAATGCCTCGTCTGCGAGTTCCGGCCCAGCCGCGGCGATCACCGCGCGTGGCTCAGCCGGGAGCAGGAGCTGACCGGTTGGCTCTGCGGTCTGCCCAAGCCGGCCGCCCTGATGGCCTGCTACGACGTGGTGGGAGTCCGGGTGCTGGACGCCTGCCGGGAGGCGGGTATCGCCGTTCCCGAACAGTTGGCCGTGATCGGCGTCGACAACGATCCGCTCTTGTGCACGCTGGCCACGCCCCCTTTGACGAGCGTCGCCCACGATCTGGATCGCATCGGCTACGAGGCGGCCGCCTTGCTGGAAAGACTCATGGACGCCGAAGAGCCGCCCGAGGGCGAGATCCTTCTCGAACCCAGCGGTGTGGTGCGACGGCAGTCGACCGACGTGCTGGCGATCCCCGACCAGCAGGTGGCCAGGGCGCTCCGCTTCATCCGCGAGCACGCCTGCGACGGCATCGACGTCGACGACGTCGTCCAGGCCGCAGGGATGCACCGGGCGACGCTCAAACGCCGCTTCGAAAGCCTGCTGGGCCGCTCGCCGAAGGCCGAGATCATGCGGCTTCAGCTCGACCGCGTCAAGCAGCTCCTGCGGGAGACCGATTTCACCCTCAAGCGGATCGCCGACCTGGCCGGCTTCCGCCACGCCGAGTACATGAGCGCGCTGTTCAAACGGAAAGAGGGAATCACGCCGGGCGACTACCGCGGCAAGCTGGCCAGCCGCTAACCTTGCAGGCTGCGGCGGACCTTGACGCGGAAGCTGCCGGGAAAATCCTCTTCGCCGGCCATCACGATGTAGCCGCCGCCGCAGCCGGAAGTCACCCGGCCGTAGCAGGGATACCTGGCCATCTCGGCCTCGATCTGGTCGTTGGTCGTCAGCGGCAGGATCTGGGCCCAGGACTCGTGCGTCTCGGTGAGCGCCCTGCCCAGCTTCTTGATGTCCTTTTGGACGATCGCTTCCCAGCAGAGCTCTCCGGCGGCGCCCAACCGCTTGACTGCTTCGGTGGTCAGATTCTGCTGGGCCAACGGGTCGTAGCCCGCCGGACGCTCGAACAGCTCGACCAGCACGAGCGAGCGTTCGATCCAGTGGCAGGTGGCGTCGTCGGCGATCGACTCGATCCGCTCCGGCCAGTACTTGCCGTCGTAATCCAGCCGCGAGGCCCCCGGCAAGGTCAGCCCAAGGTGGTCCTGCGAGCCGGAGACGTACTTCGTGCCGGGCGGATTCTCGTAGCCGAACAGGAGCCGGGCGAGCTCGATCGGGTCGTCGGGATAGAGATTGTACTGCCGCAGCCGCTGCCAGAGGTTCCGCGAGCTGGTGGCCATGCCGCTGCGGAGGTTGAACTCGCGGGTGGGGTGGATGTTCACGACGACCACCGCGCCCGGATGGTATTGCGAGACCCACGGCTGGTCGATCCATCCCCCGGCCAGGCAGATCCGGTAGGGCAGCTCGCCCTCGGCTTGCCATTGAGAGTCGCGGCCAAGCGAGGCTTTGATGTCGGTCGAGGTGCGGGCGGGCAGGCCCGGCTTCGGCACCCGCGGCAACACCACGTACTCGACGCCGTACTTCTCGCAAAGCGCCCGCTTGCTCTCGCTGCCGCCGTCTTCGTTGACCACGAAGAAGTCGGGCCGGATCTCGGCCATGTCGGGCTCGTAGTCGAGCAGGCCGGTGCCGGAAGAGACGCGGGCGTGGGCCACGTGGCACAGCGCCTGGATGATGTAGAGCCGCTCTTGCTCGTTGAATTTCGGATCGTGACCTTTCAGCCGGCGGATGTTGTCGTCCGAGCCGATGCAGACATGGAGGTCGCCGTAGGCAGCCGCCGTCTCGAAAAACGTCACGTGCCCCGCGTGCAACAGGTCGTAGCAGCCGCTGACCAGAACCTTGGGCTTGGCACTCATGGGACTCTCTTTCTCGGGCAACAAGATCGGGTGCGAGTCGAATTGCCGCGGCGATTGATTGTAATCGAAAACCGGCCGAAGAAAAGGCGCCTCTTGGGTGTTTTGTGACGGGCGGCTGCGATGTTTCAAAAGTTCAAGAAAAAGGTCTGGAATGCTCAATGACAGATTTCCCTCCGCGCGATAGAATGCCTTGGTTCGACTGGATGGAAACCTCGGCACGGCGCGCCGGAAAAGCCTCGATGGGAGTGTGCAAGCATGAATAAAGACGATTGCATCGTGATCACCGGGGCCGGCGGCTTCATCGCCGGCGCCCTGACGCGCTACTACAAGGAGAAGGGATTCAACAAGATCCGCGCCGTCGACATCAAGCCCCTCGACCAGTGGTACCAGACCGTCGAGGGCGTGGAAAACTTCCCCGGCTGCGACCTGAAGATCAAGGAGAACTGCTACAAGGTCTGCGAGGGAGCCGTCGAAATCTACCAACTGGCGGCCGACATGGGCGGCATGGGGTTCATCGAGCACAACAAGGCCCTCTGCATGCTCTCCGTGCTGATCAACACCCACATGCTCATGGCCGCCAGGGATGTCGGCCGGGTCGAGCGGTTCTTCTACTCCTCGTCGGCCTGCGCGTACAACACGCAGTTGCAGAACGAGGCGGCCGTCACCGCCTTGAAGGAGGAAGACGCCTATCCGGCGATGGCCGAAGACGGCTACGGCTGGGAAAAGCTTTTCAGCGAGCGGATGTGCCGGCACTTCACGGAAGACTATGGCCTGGAGACCCGCGTCGCCCGCTTCCACAACGTCTACGGCCCTTACGGCACCTGGGACGGCGGCCGCGAGAAGGCCCCCGCGGCCATCTGCCGCAAGGTGATCGCGGCCAAGGACGGCGGCTCGGGCGAGATCGAGATCTGGGGCGACGGCGAGCAAACCCGCAGCTTCATGTATATCGACGACTGCCTCCACGGCATCGACATGATCACCCACAGCGACGTCCGGGAGCCCTTGAACCTCGGCTCGGCCGAGCTGGTTTCGATCAACCACCTGGTCGACCTGGCCGAGCAGGTCGCCGGCCTGAAGTTGAAGCGGAACTACAAGCTCGACGCCCCCAAGGGGGTCCGCGGCCGCAACAGCGACAACACGAAGATCAAGAAGCTGCTCGGCTGGGAGCCGGGCATCCCGCTGGCCGAAGGGCTGGCCAAGACCTACGCCTGGATCGAGCAGCAGCACTTCGACCGCAAGGCCGGCAAGCGGACGGTGAGCTAAACACTTGAAATTGGCCCTGATTCCGGAGAGACGCCCAGCCATGCTCAAACAGGGAATCCTCAACCCCGGGATCCTTTCCCTCATCGCTCGCGTGCGGCACACCAACACCCTGGTGATTGCCGACCGCGGCTTTCCCTTCTGGCCCGAGCTGGAGACGGTCGACATTTCGCTCGTGGACGACGTGCCGACGGTCCGCCAGGTGCTTGCCGCGATTCGGGGCAACTTCGTGATCGGGGCGGCGTTCATGGCCGAAGAGTTCTTGCGGGAAAACGGCGATCCGGTCCGCCGCGAGTACGGCAGCCTGCTGGCCCCGGTCGAGATCCGGTTCGAGCCCCACGTCCAGTTCAAGCAGCGCGTCCCCAAAGCCGTCGGCCTGATCCGCACCGGCGACACCACCCAGTATGGCAATATCATCATCGAATCGGCGTAGCCAGGGACGAGGGGGAAGAGACGAGGGACGAGGGACGAGAAAAGAAGGTTGGAGGAGAGTCCTGAACCCTGAACCCTAGCGCGGCGATGCCGCAGCCAAAGCTCGAAACCCGAAGTCCTAAATCCGAAACAAATTTGAAAAACGAAATCCAAATGCCTGAAACATCCCGCATCGAGTCGTTCAAATCTGCTCCGTCCGGTGCATTTCTTGGAGCCTTTGATATTCGGGCTTTGGATTTGTTTCGTATTTCGTGTTTCGGATTTCGGATTTCAAAGATGCGCCCACGTTGTGTGCATCTTCCGCCAGAAGACTCTAAACCCTGAAACCTCCCCAATGCGCTACGCTGTGATCCTCGCCGGCGGCTCAGGCACGCGGCTCTGGCCGATGTCCAGGGTGGAGGAGCCGAAGCAACTGATCCCCTTCCTCGGCGGCAAGTCGCTGCTGGAAATCGCCCTTGCGCGGCTGGAGGGACTCGTCGAGCCAGAGCGACGGCTGATCGCCACCGGCGAAAAGTACCGCGCGGCGATCCGTCGGGCGATGCCGCAACTGGCCGACTCACAGATCCTCGGCGAGCCCGAGGGTCGCGACACCCTGGCCGCCGTGGGACTGCCCGCGGCGGTCGCGGCCCGCCAACACCCGCAAGCCGCGATTGCCGTCTTCACGGCCGATCACCTGATCGAACCGGTCGACGTCTTCCAGGATTGCGTGAAGCTGGGCTTCCAGATCGCTGAAGAGGTGCCGTCGTCGCTGGTTACCTTTGCCATCCGCCCGACACTGCCTGCCACCGGCTACGGCTACGTCGAGCTGGGCGAGCCGCTGGCGGGTTTCGAGGGCGCCTTCGCCGTCGCAAGATTCGTCGAAAAGCCCGACGCCGAAACGGCCCAACGGTACCTCGACTCAGGCCGCCACGCCTGGAACAGCGGCATGTTCGTCTGGCAGGTGGAGTCGCTGTTGGCCGCGATCGAGCGCTACCGGCCCGAGGTCCATGCCGGTCTGATGCGGATCGCCGACGCCTGGGACTCTCCCCGGCAACAGGCCGTGTTGGCGGAGGTTTTTCCGACGCTGGAGAAGATCAGCGTCGACTTCGCCGTCATGGAGCCGGCCTCGTGCGACGATCGGATGGCCGTGATCACGGTGCCGATGCCGGTCCGGTGGCTCGACGTGGGCGGCTGGCCGGCCTATGGCGAGACGCTCCCGGCCGACGAGAACGGCAACCGCTCTGCCGCCGATCGCGTGATTCTGGCGGATTGCCGCGAGAGCCTGATCGTCGGCAGCGACCCGAACCACCTCATCGCCGCGGTGGGCGTCGAGGACCTGGTGGTCGTGCACACGCCCGACGCGACGCTGGTCTGCCACCGCAGTCAGACCGAACGGATCAAGGAGCTGCTTCGCGCCGTCGGCGAGCGATTCGGACGCGAGCATCTCTGAGTACCTTGAGCCGGGAAGCGACCGCCCTGAACCGCGAAGCGGTTCCTCTCCACAGCCTTGGGTCGCGACGCGCACCTAAGGTGAACGTTCTGGGCAGCCGTTACGCCGAAGGCGTTATACAATCACTTCGGCGGAAGATGGCGGCCGCGGGACCACACCCTACTCGATCCCCACCAGTTTCCTGAGGGCCGGGTCTTCCTTAAGCCGCTCTCTGGTGACCAGCCGCACGCCCGTGTCGACGAACTCCGGCACCGTCTCGCCGTGGAGGTGCTTGACCAGGGTCTCGACGGCCAGCGCGCCCATGCCGCGGGGGTCCTGGGCCATCAGGGCGTCGATCTGGCCGGCTGTCAGGGCGTCGACCAGCTTGGGCGGGAAGTCGAAGCCGATGCAGCGGACGTCCACTTGGATGCCGCTCTTGCGGATGTCGTCCAGCGCGGCCACCGCGCCCATCGAAGAGCGATCGTTGCAGCAGAAGACGCCGCCGAGTTGCAGCTTCTCGTCGCGAATGAAACGCTCCAGCGTGTTGCTGGCCGTCTTCTTGCAGCCGGCCACGCTGCCGTCTTCGGGGTACGGGTCGGCGACGACCTTCATGCCCGCCTCCCGGACGGCGTCGATGAAGCCTTGGGCGCGGGCTTCGGTGCTGGCGGTGCCTTGGACGTAGCGGAAGACGATCAATTCGGCCTCTTGGGGGCCGAGGAGTCCGATCATGTGCTCGGCCGCCAGCCGGCCGCCCAGCTCGTTGTCGGAGGCGACGAAGCTCGTGTGCGCGTCGCCATCGACGGCCGAGTCGAAGATCACCACGGGGATTCCGGCCGCCACGGCCGTCTCGACGGTCTTCCGCATCGCCTTGGGATTGAGCGGGGCCAGGGCGATCCCGCCCACGTCGAGGTTGATCATGTTCTCGATGATCTTGTTCTGCTCGGCGATTTCGGTTTCGGCCAGCGGGCCTTCCCAGCGGACCTCGACGCCGAGCCGGCCGGCGGCCTCGCGGGCCCCTTCCTCGACCGTCTCCCAGAACTGCGAGCTGGTGCACTTGGGGATCACGGCCACCGTGAGCGTATTCTCTTGCTGGCGGCCACAACCTGCGAACCCAAGCATGCACACCAGGCAGAGGACGCTGGAGACTGTCGTTCGCATCGGTAGATCCTTTCGACCATCGGACGGATGACGCGGCGTGTTCTTGCGGGGGTGGGGCCTCTGAAGCCTGGATCGCGGCCACGGCGAATGGAAAGGCGCGCTCCTGACGCGCTCGTCAGTCTAGCCGAATCGGCCGCAGAAACAAGAAGTGCCCGCCGAACGCGGTTCCCAAGCCGGATCTCGGGAACCAGGAAGCGCTCGGGTTGGAGAAAGGCGGAACCGCCGGCGACCACACTAGCCGATCGCGGCGACCGGCTCCTCTTCGATCGCCGGGGCCGCCTCTTTCACGGCCGGGCGTGGGGGGCGGCAGGCGGTCACCGAGCGGCAGCACTCGGCCTTGGAGCCGCCCTCGGCGGCGGCTGGGGCGTTCTTTTCGTAAAAGGTAGGCGGCTCGTAGCTCCAGCCCGCCGCCAGCCGCTTCTCTTCCTTCCGCATCTTGGCCAGCACGTAGCGCGAGCCTGCCAGCGACGCCAGCCGCGACACCAGCCCGAACTCGCGGTGCAGGTCGGCCAAAAACGACGCCAGCTTGGCGCGGATCGCGGGGTTCTTGCGGTAGTAGAGCTTGGCGGCCGCCGTGGCCGCCGAAAAGGTCGTGGCGAGGCTGCGGACCTCGTAGGCGAAGCGGCGGCGGATCCGCGCGTCGGGGTGGTTCTTGTAGCGCTTCCATCCGGCCAGCGTGGTGCGAAAGACCCGGATGACGCTGGGGCCGTTGACCTCGAAGTCGCGCCGGAACGCCCGCTCGATCATCTCGATCTCTTCGCCGTTTTTGATGTGCCGGTGACGGTAGTTGAAGATGTACTGGCCGTGGATGTCGGCTTCATCGAATTCGGCCGGGTCTTTCATCCGCCCCTGGGCCGTCAGCTCGGCGTGCAGCGGCGTGCCGTGGATCGGCGTGTAGAGCATGAACTGGTGGAAGTCGCTGTTGTAGCGGGCGGCGTAGTCGATCGCCGCGTCGATGTTCTCCGGCGTGTGATTCTCCAGGCCGATGATCGACGAGCCCAAAACGCGGATGCCGTGCGACTGGAGCCGGCCGACCAGCTCGTGGGCGTCGATGCCGTGCAGCTTTTTGTACTGGCTGGCTTCGCCCTCCAGGCCCATCCAGACCCAGGAGACGCCCAGCCTTACCAGTTGATCCACCGTGTAGGTCCGCAGCACGTTGGCCGAGCTGAAGACGTAGAGCGCCCAGGACTTGTCGTTTTCCTCCATCAGCTCCAAGAGCCGCAGCGCCCGCTTCTTGTGCAAGAGGAAATTTTCGTCCATCATGAAGAACGATTGCGCCTGGAGCTCTTTCTCGAGGCCGCACATGATCTCGAACAGCTCGTCGCCCGTCTCGTAGAAGTTGACGAATTTCCCCTTGCCGCCGAACATGGCCGAAGTGGAGCAGAAGTTGCACCCCAGCGGGCAGCCGACCGAGGGGATCACCGCGGCGGCCACGTCGCCGGGCATCTCCTTGACCGTGATTCCCACGTTGCGGGTGCCGATGCCGGAGCTGACCACCGGATGCCGGTAGGGCTGCTCGGGGTCTTCGCCGAGGAAGCTGCGGAACCAGCGGACGCCTTCGCCGCGGACAACGTGGTCGGCGTCGATCCGCTCTTTCAGGTCGGGCACGTTGGCGATGTGCCCGCCCACGACGATCGTCGCGCCCGGCAGGTGCTCCCGGATCAGCTCGCACATCTTCCGCACCTTGCGCTGGTTGGGGATGATGCTGGAGATGCCCACGACGTCGTAGTCGCCCTGGCGGATCTCTTCGACAAAGCGATCGAGCGTGGGGAAGTCCAGGAGCGTGCAGGGGGCCTCGACGTTCGCCTGGATCATCATCAGCCCCCAACTGCGATGGAACATCCGCAGCGAGAACGGCCCTTGCACGCGGGTGACCTGATTGTGGTACAGCTCCATGGGGTTCATCTTGCGGGAGCCGTACTCGTCGTCCTGCCCATAGGGGCCGAACACGCTCGTCAAGAGGACCTTCGCCCGGGATTTCTTCGGGTGCAGTGGGTGGGGTTGCTCGTTGGTTTCTAGGATCGTCAAATGCGGAGCTATCATGGGCGGTCGCCTTGCGAAGTGGATGATCGTCCGGGCGTTCTGGGCTACGAGCCGCCCATTATACGCTCCATCGTCTAAAATCCTGCGCCACTATGTATGCGCCGTGTCTCAGGGCTGTAATAGTTCTGTGACTAGCCGACGCGCCTTGCGGAGAGGCCGCAAACCCAGCCGGAAAGGAAGCAGTGGAGTCGGGCAGGAGGCCGCTGGGGGCACGCACCCCCCGCCCGCTTGACGCTCCGCTGCCGGATTTGATATCCTCAACGAGAGGCGGTCTTTCGGCTGCCCCGTGAGCCGGCACCGCCGGCAATTCAAATTCCCGACCTTTCCCAGCCGCGGATCGCCCGCTTCCAACACCCCCGGCCGGCCATGTCGCTGCGACGCTCCATCCGCCAACCGATCACCCTGGCGATCGTGATGATCGTGCTTCTGGTGGCGTTGACGGTGGGTTGGGTGCTCTTGAACGTTTTCGGGGCCCAGGATCGGCCGCGGTCCGCCGGCCTCTACTGGGTGCTGCTCTCGGTGGGCACGACCGTGGCGGTGCTGTTGCTGGTGGGCGTGGTGCTCTACCTCGTGCTTTCCGTCAAGGCGATCAACCTCACGCGGCGGCAGTCCAACTTCATCGACAGCGTCACCCACGAGCTCAAATCCCCCATCGCCTCGATGAAGCTCTACCTTCAGACGCTCAACCGCCGCGAGGTGGACCACCAGCAGCAGGCCAACTTCTACCGCTTCATGCTCGAGGACATCGAGCGGCTCGACCGGCTGATCAACCAACTGCTGGACGCCGCGCGGTTGGATTCGGAGCGGATCGACGGCGAGGCCGAGGACGTCGCCCTGGCCGATCTCATCAAGGAGTGCGGCGGCGCCGTCTGCATGAGCTATCGCGTGCCGGAGTCGGTCGTCCACTGGGACCTGGAGCCGTGCACGGTTCGGGCGCGGCGGGTGGAGCTGCAGTTGATCTTCCGCAACCTTCTCGACAACGCCGTGAAGTACGCCGGCGCCGAGCCGCGCGTCGACGTCTCCTTGAAGCCCGGCCCCGACGGCCGCGTCACCACCCAGGTCGCCGACAACGGCGGCGGCATCCCGCCCAAGCTGCGGCGGAAGATTTTCGGGCGCTTCGTCCGCCTGGGCATGGAACTGGAACGCGAGAAGCAGGGCACGGGACTGGGGCTCTACATCGCGCGGACGCTGGTGCACCGCCTCCGCGGGCGGATCCGCGTTCGCGACCGCGCCGACGGCCCCGGAACCGTCTTCGAAGTGCAACTCCCCACGACCCCATGAACACGAACCAGAAGCACATCCTCGTCGTCGAAGACGAGGAACACCTGGCCACCGGAATCAGGTACAATCTCGACGCCGAAGGCTACCGCGTCACCACGGTCGGCGACGGGCACTCGGCGATCGCCGCGTTGGAGGAGAACGCCGACGGCGTCGACCTGGTGATCCTCGACCTGATGCTCCCCGGCCTGAGCGGCTACGCCGTCTGCGAGTGGATTCGCGCCCGCGACCGGCGCCTGCCCGTGCTCATTCTCTCCGCGCGTACACTGTCTGAAGACCGCACGCGGGGGTTCGACGTCGGCGCCAATCAGTACCTCACCAAGCCGTTCGACCTCGACGAATTCCTCAGCCGGGTGAACAACCTGCTGGCATTTCACAGCCGGCGCGAGCAGCAACGTGCGGATCCGCCCCGTGTGTCCGGTTCGTTCGAGTTTGGCAACGCGAAGATCAACTTCGAGACGTTTCAGGTGACCGTCGCCGGCCAGGCCGTGCGGATGACCCAACTCGAAATGGCGCTGTTGCGCTATTTTGTCGAGAACGAGGGCCGAGTGATCTCGCGACACGAATTGTTGGAAAATGTCTGGAACATGCCGGGCAGTGTGCAGACCCGGGCGCCCGACCAATTCATCCGCCGGCTGCGCAAAACATTCGAGCCGGATCCGGCCGAGCCGCAACACTTCCTGACGATTCGCGATGCCGGCTATCGGTTTGTGGCCCAGCCGGAGCCGGTGTGACTCGTGACCGATTCGGATAAGGACTCGATCGTGTTGAACCAACGCAGGAAATTGCAGAAGAACCTCTGTGACGAGGGACGACC
>Ga0180438_10011094_pt1 | contig 10945 bp, 9 predicted proteins | sample SS_ome_12_FD_132455 | JGI IMG/M metagenome (GOLD analysis project Ga0180438, IMG submission 132455) | Hypersaline lake sediment archaeal communities from the Salton Sea, California, USA - SS_3_D_2 metaG | ecosystem: Environmental > Aquatic > Non-marine Saline and Alkaline > Hypersaline >... | reverse complement strand
GCATATCTGGGCGGAGGACATGGGCGATCCGCGCACGGGCGATCCGGAGGTGCAGAAGCGCTGGACGAAGCGGTTGAACGACCCGGAATGGCGTTTTCTGCGGGTGGATGACGGCAAGCTATGAGCGCGGACGGACAAGAAGCGGCTGTTTTGCTTTTGCTGGCGCGGATTGCTGAATTTCGCGAGCATATGCGGAACCATCACGGACAATTCTCGCAAGCGTGGAAGCAGCAGGCGCTGGATAAATGGCAGCGTGTGCAGGACGCTTATCAGTACGTCCAGAATGGTGGGGTGCCATGATCACGGATTATGCGTCGCTGAAGACGGCGGTGGGCAACTGGCTGGCGCGGACGACGGACAATGTGTTTGTGGAGGAGGTGCCGACGTTCATTCAGCTGGGTGAGCGGCATCTGATGAAGAAGCTTCGCGTGCGTGAGATGGTTTGCGAGGCGCGGTCGGATTTGAACGAGGAATGCGAGTGGTTGCCGTCGGGCTTTCAGGACATCGATTTCGTCAATGTGCTGGATCTGGCGAGCGGGACGATTGGCAACGGCGACGCGGTGATCGCGAAGACGACGCCGCTGACGTATGCGGACAACGAGCGGTTCCACCGCTACGACACGCTTTCGGAGCGGGGCCGACCGAAGCATTACACGATCCTGGGCGAGCGCATTCGCTTCAAGCCGTATCCGTCGGTGGATGCGGGCGAGGAGAGCGGCTTCGGCTTCGAGCTTTCGTATTTCGGTGAGTGGACGCCGTTGTCGGAGGCGACCGGGGAGACGACAAACGCGATTCTCGGCAAGTTTTCGGATCTCTATCTCTGGTCGGCGCTGATACAGGCCGAGGGGTTTATCATCGACGACCAGCGCATCGCGGTCTGGAAGGGCCAGCTCGAGGCGGGCATTGCCGAGGCGAACTGGGCGTCGGAGCAGAGTGAATACGGCACCATGGCGATTTCGATGCCGCACTAGGAGGGGCCGATGCCGCCCGATGGAACAAACTATAAAATCCTCTGCGGGCAGAACGAAGCATCTGAGGAAAAGGCGACGCCGCCGGTTCCCGGCGGATCCGACCAGCCGCTCGCACCGGGCACCACCAATTACTCGAAAGTCTGCGGCGACGGCACGGGCGCCGAGGATCTCGGTGCCGGCTCCGGTCTCGCGGTGCGCGACGAAGGCGCCCAGATCACGGCCAATGCCTATTTCATGGATTTTATTGGCGTGCCCGTTACTGCTTCCGTGGTTCCAGGCGGAGGCGTTCAGGTTGATCTCACAAGCGTGGGCGGAAACCCTGTCGAGATCCTCGACGAGGGCAATTCGCTCGTCGCGCAAGTTGCCTCGATAAACTTCGTCGGGCCGCGCATCACGGCGAGCGTGATTGGGTCGGACGTGACGGTGACGGATTCGGCGCCTACGGTTTTGGACCAGCTCGACGATGTCGATGTGTCTTCGCCGCAGGCCGCCGAGGTGTTGCGGCATGACGGGGCGAGCTTCAAGAACACGCATCTCGCGATGGCCGATCTGGCGGACGTGACCGACACGCCGCCGAGCGCCGACGACATCCTGCAGTTCAACGAGACTTCGGGTCAGTGGGAGGTGGTGCCCAACACCGGCGGCGCCTTGCCGGACCTCGATGGGCTGACGGACGTGGACGTGTCGGGCGCGGTCGCGGGCCAGTTCATGAAGAAGATTGCCGACGGCACGGCCGGCGACTGGACGAACGTGGATTTGGTCATCGATGACATTTCGGACTTCGATCCGAGCGTCGACGCGGTGGTGAGCTTCAACGGTCGGCAGGGCGCGGTGACGCCGGAGGCCGGCGACTACGCGGCGTTCTACGCGGACATCAACCATAACCACGATGCGGACTACGCGCCCATCGATCACAACCATGACGCCGATTATGCGCCGATTGGTCACGTTCATGCGCTGGACGATCTGAGCGACGTGGCGACGGCCGGCCAGCAGAGCGGCTACATTCTGATCAGCGACGGCGCCAACTGGTCGCCGGGGCCGGTGCCGGATCCGGGCACGCAGTCGCCGCTGACGACCAAGGGCGACCTGTGGGGCTATAGCACTTTAGATGCGCGGGTGCCGATCGGCAGCGACGGTCAGGTGCTGACGGCGGATGCCGGGCAGGCGCTGGGCCTGCGATGGGCTGATCAGTCGGCGGCGGGCGTCACGCCGATCTTGCTGGTGGTCAACGGCGCGAAGGACGGCGCCAACAAGATCTTCACGGTGACTCGCTATTCGGACGGGTCGGACGTGCCGCTGGACAGCCCCTTCGAGGTCGAGCTTTACATGGATGGCGTGCGCCAGCAGCCCTTCATCGACTTCAATGTCACCGAAGGCGTCAACGAGATCATCATGGTGCTGGCGCCACTCGCCGATGCCGACATGTGGGGCGTCTACAAGGACTTCATCGTGACGGCGGTGACGCCGACGTATCTGGAGATGGAGGACAACACGCCTCTGGGATCGAGCGCCGATGCTCGAATGGAGCTTGAGGACAACTCGCCAGGAGCGCCGGGCTTCCTGGAGACCGAATTGCTGACGCCCGGCAACACTGCCACGGGCGTAATGGGATAAGACCATGACCAAGGTAACGGAACTCAATGAACTGACCTCGGTTCCTTCGAGCTATTTGATGCAGGTCATAGACCCGACCGGATTCATCAACAGCAAGATGACGGTCGCCAACATCTCGGCGGCCATTCATCTTGCGGTGAACACCGAGGAGGGCGCGGAGATCAACGACGCGATCTCGGTCGGATCCGGCGCGTCGCTTCTGACAGGCAGCAAGCAAGGCTCGCAGGTCGAGATCAAGTCGCTGGTGGCGGGAGCCAACGTCTCGCTCACGCCAACGGCGACGGCGGTGGAGATCGCGGCCTCGGCGGGCGCCGGCGGCGGCGACGTGACAGGCCCGGACGGCGGCGTGCAGAACACCGAGATCGCGGCCTTCGACGGCACGACGGGCAAGATCCTGGAGGGCACCGGCGTCTTGGTGGCGAATCTTGGCACGGGTGACGTGGTCGGCCCGGCCTCGGCGGTCGACAGCAACTTCGCGGCCTTCGACACGACGACCGGCAAGCTGATCAAGGACAGCGGTTCGGCGGCGGCGGACTTCGCCACGGCGGCGCATAACCATGACGGCGTCTACTCGCCGGTCGGCCATGACCATAATGCCGACTATGCGCCGATAGCGCATGTCGGGGCTGGCGGGGCCGCGCATGCCAACGCGATTGCGGCGGGCGCGGCGGGCTTCATGACCGGGGCCGACAAGACGATCCTCGATACCATCAACGCCGACTATGCGACCGATACCGATCTGACGGCGCACACCGGGAACACGGGCGATCCGCACGGCACCTTGCCGCAGATGATCAATCAGCCGCACAACACCGACGCCAACACCGAGAATGCGATCCAGTTCGCGGTCTGCACGCAGGCGGAATACGACGGTTACACGCCCGATGCGGGCACGGTCTACTTCATCGCGGGGTGAGCCATGCCGGCAAAGCTTCTCATCACGCGTTTCATCTCGCCGCGGTACAACGAGACCGAGCCGAACGGGCCGCTGTACTACACGCAAGGTCAAGTGGTGCATCTGGGCGCGAACGACATCCAGCCGGGCACGCACTGGGCCAACGGCGCACAGGGCCGCGTGGTCACCTTGCTGGAGAAGACGCCGGAGGAGGCCGAGGTCTGGGTCGAAAGCGAATATGCCTATAGCGTCGATTATGCCGAGTGGGAGATCTCGGAAGATCCGGATAATCCGATTCTCACGCGCAAGCGGAAATGGGTGGTGGATATTCTTGATCTTGAGTCGTGGTTTGAGACTCAACTGGGTCGGGCCTTGGCGGACCACGAGGGCGTGACGGTCGGCTACGGCGAGCAGGCCGAGTGGGACAATCGCTTGACCGAGCTGCCCAAGACGCGCTGGACGAAAGCCGAGTGGGAGGCCGCCAACCCATGACCGTCGTTCAGACAGTCGGCGTCGGCGCCCGCGATCACGCCAATCTGGCGGAGATCGAGGCGTACCTGTCGGGCATCGGTTCGATTGCCGAGGACTACCGTTTCGACTTCTACGATGACGGAGAGATTGTCGAGCCGGGCGTCGTGACCTTCGGCGATTACGGGCAGACGGCAACCAACACGATCACGCTGCAACCGGCCGGCATGAATGCCGATGGCACGGGCGTCAGCACCGAAGGCTTCGATGCCAAGAAGAACTGGGACACCGATCCGCTAGATTATGATGCGGCAAAGGGTGTTGGAATACGAACCACCGTCAATCATTGGACGCTTACATTGGCGGGGTTCATGCACCTGCAAGGGTTGCAATTTTTAATGAATTTGACCGGCAATGGCAAAATTACCTTTGCCGGTGACGATATCATTTTTCGCAGAAATATCCTGCGCAGCCAGACATCACATGCCAGTGCGCTTCCTCTTAACTTGAATGCAAGCGTCAGCACTGGCGGAATCGTTGAGAATTGCGCGATTATTGGAACAAATCCGTCTTATGCCTCGACGCAAGGTTTATTACGGCGGGGCAACTCGCTGGCTGCCTCCTTTTATCGGAATTGTACGATTTTGTTGTCTGGTTCCGGCGTTGATCACCGCGTTGTTACAATAGGGACCGATGGAGATAATAAAGAAGTTTCTCAGTGTTTGATGTTGAGAGCTGTCGGAGAGGGCACGACAGAGTTATTTCAATCAGGCTCCGCGCTGTCCGGTGGGGATTACAACCTTATCAACTCAACGGTTCACTCGAATTTGCCGGGCTTGAACTCATTGACTTCTGGCGTGCTTGCCGATGAGTTGGAGAATGGCGTGTCTTCCGCTGCTGATGATCCAGTTGATTTGCGCCTCAAGGCTGGCGCGACTTCCATCGGCTTTATCCCTGATGCTTCCCGTGATGCCAACACACCCACCGTGGACATCCGGGGGCAGACCCGCGTCGGCGTCGATGTGGACTGCGGCTGCTTCCAGACGGCGGGCGCGGTGGAGCCTCCGGCGGGTGGCGGTCTCATGCTGGGATCGGCCGCGGTCGCAGACGTGAAGCTAGGATCGGCTCAAGTCGACAAGATCATGCTGGGCACGCAGTTGATCTGGCCGTCGGCACCGGCTTCCGACAAGACGCTCGACTTCGACTTCAAGCAGAACTGGGGCGCGGCCCTGGCGAGCGCGGTCCTGCAAGGGCCGGCGCTCACGTTCTCGCGCACGGGCGAGGCCAACGGCTGGGATGAGGACGGCGTCATGCGGACGGCGGCGGACGGAGAGCATCGCTTCGAGCATGATCCGGGCAACGGCAACGCGCCTATCGGCCTGCGCCTGGACGACGCCGCCAGCAATATCCTGCCCTCGTCCGAGGACTTCAACAACGCCACCTGGGGCATCGCCAACAGCGTCGAAGTGAGCGACGCGCCTGATCCTTACGGTACGACGGGCCGGGCCTTCACGCTGAACGATCCGGGATCGCAGGGTTCGAACCTGCAAGATTCCGACATGTTCATCAGCCAGGGCCAGGACGTGTGCTTCTCGGTCTTCATCAAGAAGCAGACGGGCAAGGCCAATTACTGCGGCTTCTACGTGAGGACGCAGGGCGGCTCCGCGCAGAACCGGCGCGTTTGCGTCGATCACAATAATGCTCAGGTGGCTTCGAGTGCGCTGGTGGTGGAGACCGGCGTGATCGACTACGGTCCCGACTGGTTCCGCGTCTGGGCGCACATCGTTGACAATCAGAGCAACGACGAGCTTCAAGTCAGGCTTTATCCGGCCTACAACACCGACGGCAGCGACGGCGTTTCCTCCAGCGCCACGGGCGACGCCACCTTCTTCGGGCCGATGGTGGAGTTGGACCGCACGCGGCCATCGAGCTACGTGCCGTCTCCGGGTGGCGCTTCGGCGACGCGCAACGCCGAGCTGTGTTCGGCTTCCGATATGAGCTGGCTGAACGATACCGGCGAGGGCACGTTCTACAGCCGCTCGCAAGCGCCCTTCAATGTCCGCGCTGTGCAGAGCGTCTTGCGTGTTGGCGACGGCACGGTAAACCACGGCTTTGTGCAGGAGTGGATCAACGAGACACGGCTTGATTGGATCGTCGCCAACGGTACGCCGGTGGTGAACTTCCAGCACGTCGGCCTTGCGGGCGATACGCGGGTTGCCTCCACCTATCTGCCGAATCCGACAATTCCGCTGCATCACGCGTCCTCGGCGGACGGGGCGGCGAGCTTCACCAGCACCGTGGGCACGCCGGCCACGGGCATGACCGAGCTTTTCGTCGGCGGCGAGACGACGCGCATGCTTGACGGCACCGTGGCCGAAATACGCTACTTCAACCGCCACTTCAGCGACGCCGAGGTCGAGGCGCTATCAGCGGACGGGACCGAGCCATGAGCTTTCGCGACTTCGCATTGGAGAGTCCCCGCAAGGCGGGCATTCAGAAGGCCATGCAGTACATGGGCAATACCATCGGCTACGATCTGGTGGACGAAAATCTGCATCTGAATCCGGGTGTCCACGGCACCGTCTTCATTCCGCCGGGTAGCTCCGGCGCGGGCATCCCGGAAGAGGGCGGCTGGATCCTGCTGAAGGGCTTCGTTCATCAAAAGAGCAAGTACGACGAGACCGGCGAGATCAAGACCGAGCCCGCCACCGTGTCGAACAACTGGGTGGTGAACGTGCGCCTGACCGCCGAGCCTTACGAGCTGGATACGGTGCAGACGCCTATCGACAACTTCCATGAGAGCGTCATCCGCTCGTCCCTGGACGATCTGGGCCAGCGGCTGATGCGGCCTTCCGAGAATGAGAACAACGCCTCGGCGGTGCTGTACTGGGAATACGATCTGGGGGGCGGCGACTTCGTGCGCCTTTACTACGGCGACAACGATCTGGCCTGGAAGAACGTGAGCGCGGGCGGCAACGTCGAGGTGACGAATCCGACCGGGCTGACCTACCGCATCGATGTCGAGGACAACGCGGTACAGTACGGGACCGACTACGCGAAGTGGGTTCCCATCGTCAAGCCGGGCTTTTATTTCCTCTTCCGGCAGAGCTTCGTCATCCCGGAGGGCTTCCCGTATGATGGCGAGACCGTCTATCCGGGAGACCGGATGGTGAAGCGCGAATTGCCGGGGTGGGACTTGGTGAGAGCATGACGCAGCGGACGCAACAAGACAGGCTTTATACGGCGGGGCAGGTTCCCGATCCGGCGAACATGCGGCCGGGGCAGGTCGTCATCAACGTGATCGACGGGCTGGCCTGGACCACGGACGGGCTAGGCAACCTAAAACCGCTCTTCGGCGGCGCGACGGAGCCCCCGCCGGATCCCGATCCCGACCCCGATCCGCCGACAACTTTCGGCGTGCGCGGCATTGCTTCGGTGTCCGCCCAGGGCGAATACTATCTTCAACCTTCGGACAACCTGATCACGCTGGTTTTCCTGGTTCCGGCGACGGTGGTCATTCCCGACAACGTGACCTTCCCGAGCGGCTTTCGCGCCCAGGTGCGGCAGTCGTTCGCCACCACGCCGACGGACTACGTCTATATCGAGGCGGCCCCGGCCATTATCCTGAATGCGCCGCAGGACAACGAAGGCGACGGGCCGATTAACGGCACCCGTGACGAGTTCTCGACCATCGAGTTGCAGCTCGTGGCGGGCGGCACCTGGACCATCGTCGCGGGCTTCGAGGGGGATCACTATGCGCAGCGGCCTTCGGTGCCGGCGATCTATGTCGCCAATCCGGGCGTTAACACGACCTCCGGCAAGGCGACCGGGTTCAGCAACACAACCGTGCCCGACGGGCAGGAATTGACCTTCCGGGCCTATATGAAGCTGGCGCCGACGGCGGACCCGCCCCCGCCGGATCCCGGCACGGATCCGCCGGGGGCTCAGAACTTCTATCTGGGCCACCAGTTTGCCGGTAAGGCCGACAACAACAGAACCCAAGCGGAGGCTTTTCTTAACGACCGTGGTTGGCAGGAGCCGGGTATTTCCTACTGGCACCCGTTCTACCAGCCGGATCCCAAGCCCGCCGAGGGCAGCGACACCATGCCGACCGAGGCCAAGGTCAAGGCCGAGGCGGCCAAGCAGGTCAAGCCGTATCACACCATCGACATTGAAGAGAACTGGTCGATGTGGACCTGGGGCGCGGCGAAGGATGGCAGTAACGCGGAGCTGCGTGAGTTCTCCGGCTATCTGCGCACCATTCTCGACTGGTGGAAGGAGGCCCGGCCTAGCTCGAATCATCTGGTGGGATGGTATCGCATGATGCCCTACAGCCACTACAACTCGGCTGCGAGCATGAGCCAGCGCTGGGTTGACGTGACCAACATACTGGCCGAGCCGGGCGGCTGCGCCGAGGCGATGGATTTCCATGCGCCACGGGCCTATACCTTCAACCGCGATCAGAACAAGTGGGCGGATTACGCTGTTAACCAGTGCCGGGAGTGCAAGCGTATCGCGCCGAATGCTCCGGTGCTGGTGTATTTATGGCCGCATTATCACCAGAGCCTCGACCCGGCGTTGATTCAGATCGAGCCCGGCTTCTGGCGCTTTCAGCTCGACACCTTGCTGGCGGCGCCAGAGTGCGACGGGCTGGTTATCTGGGGCGGCTGGGGCGAGTGGGATCCTAAATGGCCTTCTGGCGGCCCGACCTGGAGCCAGCTTCAGAACGAGGAAGCTTGGCAGGAGACCGTGGCATTCGGGGATAGTTTGGGAAGCTAATGGCGACAGGCGACGAAACCATCTATGCGAACGGCGGCTTGAATGCGCCTTACGGCATTTCGCTGAAGTTCACGCCAAACCGCGACAAGCTTCGGCTCGCGGTGAAGGTCAACGACTGGTACACGCTGGACAGCATCGCGGGCTTGTCGAGCAACCCCAACGGTCTCGATTTGCTGGAATGGTTCGAGGTTCTCGTGAGCCTCAAGACGACTTCCGGGCAGCAGCGCCATCAGATGTACATCAACGGCATCGACTATTTCGACCAGTTGGAGCCGGGCAGCCCGAACACGCCCGACGAAGGCGTGCCGCATTCGGACACTGTGAACGCGACCATTGGCGGGCGCCAGGAATCCGGCGACTTCAACGAGCAGCTGGGCGGCGAGATCCAGGAGATCTGGATCGCGGCGACCTCCATAGACCTCAGCCAGCAAGCCAACCGGGACGCCTTCTCTCTGGCCGGCGTGCCGCAGGAACTGGGCGTCAATGGCGAGGCCGCCGGGGTGACGCCATACATCTACCTGAATGGCAAGCTGGGCCAGGACTTCCTCAACAACCATGGCTCGCTGGGCGGCGCCTTCTCGGAAGCGGGTACCTTGACGGAAGGCTCGACCTCGCCGTTGCAGCCGGGCGCGACGCCGCCGCAGGGTGGGCTGGTGGACGACACCTTCAAGCATGTGGACGCGCTCTTCGGCAACGTGACGGCCGTGCCCGCCGCTGGCTATGGGGTGGAACAGTCCTTCACCCTGGCGAACGATCTCGACAGCTATGACGCCATTGCCTCGCAGATGCTCACGCAGACGCTGACCAGTCCGGTGACGACCTTGCCGCTTTCCTTCGAGGGCGGGGCCGGATTGACGGGCGGCCACAAGGGCGGGCTGATTCGCCGCACCGACCCGTTCGATGCGACGCACGCCCAGATGGATGGATCCGCCGGCTACAAGAACGACGTGGATGTCTTCGTTTATGACGGCTGTCACGTCTTCAACACGGCGGATAACTTCAGGGTGCTGGGGTCCGCCGAATCGGACGCGCTGAACTCACCGCCGCTCGATGGCGACGGCGACCTGATTTTCGACGAGAACGGCGACATTCACGGCAACTTGACGGGTAACTCCAACTTCTATTTCCAGGTCTGGAACAGCCGCTGCACCTATGGCCGGGGGCTGGCGATCAACAACACCGAGCTGCTGGCCGGGCATATTGAGGATTGCCTATTCGATGGCATTTATGCCTTCTTGAAGGCAACCAACGGCGGCAGCACGCAGGACCACAGCGTCGAGCGCAGCATCGTGATTCGCAACTGCCTGATCTGGTTGCGCCGGTTGCCCTATCCGCAACAGCACCCGACCGGCGGCACGCTGGGCACGGATCCGATCAACGGCACGGACGAGGATATCTGGGGCCACGGGCGGCTCTTTAACTGGATCGACAACGGCCCGCTGGTGAAGATCGAGGACTGCATTTTCTACATCGAGGACTATGGCGCTCTGGCGGGCGCTTATGGAACGTGGCCCTCGGCGGCTGCCTCGACCATCGGCATCCTGGCGGACAACCCGAACAACCTGGGCGAATGCTCGAACAACAAGATCATCTTCGGACACCCGAGCGACACCTACAGCGTCAATTGGATCCCGGCGGCGCAGCAGAGCGCCTTCACCATCACCAACTTCTCGGCGGACGCCAACGCGCCGCAGGAGTTCTTCGCCGCCCGCAACCGCTGGCTGGCCGAGCATCCGCTGGTCATGGGCACGGGCCAAGCGATCTTCGACAATCCGATAGACTACGGCGCGAGTTTGATTCAGCCTTACGTGCCGTACCCAACCTTCTAGGAGCCGCCATGACCAAGGGCACTTTCAGCGTTACCCCCGAAGACGGCCAGACCATCGAGGGCGTCTATACCACGGACATCACCGAGATTCCACCGATCGATCCCGATCCGCCGGAGCCGCCACAGCCGGGCGACTACGAGGCCAAGAAGGGGTTGCTCTGCGATGAGGGCAAGCTGACGGGCTGTAACCTCGCCAACCTCGCCAACAACGGGCGCAAGATCTCGGTCAGGGCTTTCGTCGACCTGAAGGAGCTAACGCATCCGGTTCCGCCCGATCCGCAACCGCCGGCGCCGGGCGAGTTCTTCATCGGCCAGCAGTTCCTGAGCAACCTTCAGAACAAGCCCGCGAACTCCTGGTTCGAGGCCGAGTGGAACATGTACCGGGTC
>Ga0180438_10011093_pt1 | contig 10945 bp, 21 predicted proteins | sample SS_ome_12_FD_132455 | JGI IMG/M metagenome (GOLD analysis project Ga0180438, IMG submission 132455) | Hypersaline lake sediment archaeal communities from the Salton Sea, California, USA - SS_3_D_2 metaG | ecosystem: Environmental > Aquatic > Non-marine Saline and Alkaline > Hypersaline >... | reverse complement strand
GTCGGCCAGCCTTCGTGTGACCAAACGCCTTTATTATAAAGATGCTAGAACTAGTATCGCGCAAATTATTATGCGATAAAAACAATATGCTAGAAATAAACATAGTGTAAGAGCCAACACACCTTGTATCTGCCTCACAATCTTCTCCTTGGCAGAGGGAGAGGGATTTGAACCCCCGAGCCACATTACTGCGGCTTGCTGTTTTCAAGACAGCCGCGATCAGCCAGACTCCGCCATCCCTCTAAGTTCATCTACCTCGGCTGCAAGCTTTGTCTTTTCGGCACGTAACCTTTTCATGTCTTTCCTCGCCCGAAGATAATCCTCACGCAGTCTATCAAGGTCTTTGATGTCAGACAAAGAGGCTTCCATTTTATTGCCCATCACTTGTGCCTCTTCGATCAGTCCAGCCATCGGTGCAAAGTTGCGCGTTTTCCAACAAGAGCGCATTTCCTCAAGTACATCGCACAGAGTCCTATGAAGATAATACGTCATTTTTACAATCCTCCACTTCCCAGTGAGCAAGCGATGGCTTTATCGCAGAGTAGGCATCTGGCACTGGCCGCACTTCGATAAACTTGGCTATACTATCCACCGTCGAAATTGGGTATTTTATAAGGTCCATATATCTTACATGAAGCACATTTGGTACACTTTCTATATTGATAAGCATTTGCTTCATGTACGCCAGAGATAAATCCCTTGCTACTTCAAAAGGCATCCCATTCCTTGCAGCCAAAGACTTCGCAGCATTAAACGGATCGCGGAATACTGCGATAACCCTTACCGCAGGTACAATCGATCTTAGTAGTGGAAGACAAAAGCACAGCCTTGGGTCTTTTATCGCCCACACTTCTTTTTCAAGGAACTCTTGGAGGACAACCCTGTATGGCTCTCTAAAAGAAAAAGCCTTCCTCATTGACGGGATTATCCAGTTGCCTCCCATTACCCTTGTGTGAAAGTCAACAAGCGTAGCGTCTTCATAATACCCAGTAGGATTATACTCGCTAGGAGGCAAAAAATCATTACCCATAAAGGCCCCAAGGTTATGTACAACCCTTGCCACTGCCGACGTTCCACTTCTATGCATCCCAACAATTGCAGTTCCGTTCACCAGTCAAGCCCCCATCCACCGCCCCTGTTAGAATCTTCGTCAGAGGAATCTCCCCCGCCAAGGCCAAGCCATCCTAGCAAACCACCACGCTTCACGCTCTTTTCCTTTACTTCTATATGATCCACCATTAGGTTTTTGTTTCCTCTGTGCGGAACAGAGTGCCCAGAGTCGGGATGTGCCGGATCGCTTTTCCTTCGGATGTGTATCATCTTTACAGTTCCGTCGCTTACGTCTATAACCTTTACTCTTCTTCCGCCAAATATAGGCATATGTGCCTCCAAAATGTGTGGTAGAGCGGGTAGCGAGATTCGAACTCGCGACGCGGAGGTTGGAAGCCTCCCGCTCTTCCGGGCTGAGCTATACCCGCAAATCCTCTAAGGCGAACTTTACTGTTGCGGTTAGAGCTTCATCAATCGCTTCAAACGCCCCAACTATTTTATCGCCGAATCTTACACCGTATACCAGATTTAGATTTGGATTGCATATTAGTGCGAAGTGAATATTCGCCTCCTGGCAAGCCATAACGGTCTGGAATAATACTTGCTCCCAATCTGGATCGTCGTGCCCTATTTCCTCGCGAAGATCAACAAATACGCGCCTAATTGATTCCTTATGATGTATCATACCGCCTCCATTTTCCTTTAAGACAGTGTAGGGATTTGAACCCTAGTACACACTTTTGCAGAGTGTTGCCTAATCCGCTCGGCCACACTGTCGAAGGCTCGGGCGGGTGGAATTGAACCACCAACCACTGCATTAACAGTGCAGCGCTCTACCAGTTGAGCTACGCCCGATTAAATGTTAGCCTCCCCCAAGACAAGGGCCATCCGGAGATCATGAGGTTCTGCGTGTGCCCAAGATGACACTTCGCCGTTATCTCTGCCACACGGCTTGCCCTCAACTTTGCCATTTCTTCCATCGTTACTGAAACGAATACAGTTCCGTCTTTACACGCATTACACTTTATTGCGTTCATTCCAGGCGCAACAACATATTTCCCATCTGCCATATTACCCCCTATAAACCCGCGTTGTGAATTTGCCATAAGCGGCACCAAATGTAAACAATCCGTGAAATCCAACGGGCACAGTTTCAACCTCATTAGACGCTATGCATTGTAACAGCTCAAGAAGGCTTGTTTGTGAGATAACATACTCTATTCTTGGATCGTCGTAGTCAACAAACAATACGCCTCCATGCTTCCCGGTATCAGTAGATATGATTTCGGTCGGAACGATTGTTGCCGTAAACGTAAAGTTTGGAACAACCTCACAATCCTCTCCGTGTTTTTCAGAGTATGCCTTTTCCAGTTCGCCAATAGACATTGTATTTTTGTCAGACTCCGAGACATGGAATAGTTTCCTGTTTTTTGTTATACCGACTAGCAAGTCGGAATCTTCATTTTTGCCAATATATAACATTAGTCCTCCAAGTCGGGGGTCGTGGATTTGAACCACGGTCACGCGGTCCCAGGCCGCGGATTCTACCGGACTAAACTAACCCCCGTGATGCCTCCGCGAGAGGAGCGGAGGCCAGATAAAGGTTATTCGCTTCTCGAAACAGTTTGGGCTTTAACAAATTTCCCTTATCTTGAAGTCAAACAGTAAGCGATTTGTGTGGTGGCGGAGACAGTGCTCCTTCTTATTGTCTGACTTATTGGCAGATGGTTGGGATCGAACCAACTCGGCTGTCACGACCGACTAACCCATCTGTTGCAGCATCTGCCATTCCCGACTTAGCAATAGCCCAGAACCAGCGCGAACGCCAATCCCGAGTTAATAGCGGGAGGCGGATTTGAACCGCCGAAGGGATTACTCCCGCAAGGTTATGAGCCTTGTGCCGTTAACCACTAGGCTATCCCGCTTTAGCGGAGACGGCGGGATTCGAACCCGCGATTCCCTGTTCGACAGACAGGTACATTAGGCCGCTATGCTACGCCTCCGTATTGTATTTTACCAACCACACGAAATTGTAATACCCCCACCAGAGTCACATTTTACAACTACGCAAAAATCAATACCGTCGCGCCTTAAAATTCTAGTAGGGCATGTAAGCTGGAAATTGTCAATGTCTTTTACCCATTCGTATACATGCTTCTCCATGCTAACGATCTCGCCGTATGTATATTGAGAAGTGGCAGCCCGGCCAGCGACTCGTATTTGTTCTTCAATTTTGCCTTGATCGTACTCGTAGATTGTTGGTACAGGTGTTGGCGGCGAAGAGAAGTATGGACTAGGAGTAGGCCCACACGAATCAGTCAACACTGTGACGACAATGCCCAAGACTGCGAGTGCCAGTATAAACAGCCTTCCTTTGTCGCGGTCGGTTAGTCTCATAGCGTTCTCCTTTCACTTACATGCCGATGTAACTTCATCTCCACAATCAACCAACACACAGTTTGCTTGTCCGTTACGGCAGTTTAGTGTGTACGTACTGCATCCATCTGGTAACTGAAGATACGCTGTGATTGGTTCCCATCTGCATGTTGAATCTATCTTTTGTTCCACAACAAACTGGTCTGCTGTACCGCACGAGTTGATTGACAATAGAATTGCCAATGCGATAATGATCCATAAAAGTGCCAACCATCCATATCCAGGAATTCCTCTATTCCGCATAACATACCTCCGTTAGATAAATATGAACCAAATCCAGCACGGGAAAAACGCCACTGCCAACACCCCAAGGGCCGCGATCAACAATGTTAGGATCGCCAACTCCATAACTATGTACAGCACAACAAGGAATATGTTTATAATCAAACTTCCAAACCCGCTCCCGCTAGCAAACGGGTAATTCCACCTACCCCAAAACCAAATCATTGTTCTTATCTCACCCTTTTATAAGGCTCACGCAAGCTAACGGTGTGCCTTCTGCCACACTCGCACTTAAATTCCACATAATACTCAGATTCGTATAGCCCACATGGATCAGAGTATCCGGAAACCCAGATGTCGTCCATATTCACACGGACTATACCGCCTACCCATTCGCAATAAAAGAACATCGCGACAGCACGGACATCTTTCATTTTTCCCATGTTTCCCCCCATGAGCCCGCTTCTTGTTCAAACGATATACTAAAAAGTTGCATCGACGAATGATATATCAGCAAGTCTTTAATTTGCCTGCACTCGTCCGATGATGCATCTTTGCACGATTCGTTATCGCCAAGTTTTTCCAGCACATATGACACCATTTCCCTAAAGACTACCTCAAATACTGGGCTATATATACTAACAGCGTTTAATGCTGGCTCCCTGATGTTTTCCATGTCCACTCCAGTCCGCGCACCAGGATTTGAACCTGGGACTCGCGGATTAAAAGTCCGCTACTCTACCATCTGAGTTATGCGCGGTTCCATATCAATCGTCGAATTTTACGTCACCTTCTGATAGAGCTTCGGCCTCTTTCATTTTATTTATGCCAGTCCTAATCATCTTTTCTACAAAGGCGTCATCCAGCGACATAAAATAAACACCAATCAGAAACATAATGTGCTGTGGTATAAACGATTCTTCGTCGGATGCCTCCGGGATTGCCAGCGTCACTCCACCAGGATACGTAAGCAGAGCAGCTTGCCCTTCCGTTAGCTCAATTGTTGTTACCTCTACAGTCTCCAAAGAGACACCGTCGTCAAGATTTATATTTCCATTAACTCCCATTATTACTCCAAAATTTGCCCAAGATATTCAGTGTAACAGTTTACTCCGATGTATACACTGTAACGCTTGCCCTTTGCAAGTTTCAGGTGAGAATACCTAAACTTATGCTCTTCCTTGCATTCCGGGCAGTACAAAACTTTACTTTGATCTTTGACCTTTATCATCAATCTTTCGTCCATAACTCCTCCGTGTGGGCGCGGTAGGACTCGAACCTACACTGTGTCGCGTTTGAAGCGACCGCCTCCTGCCATTTGCGCTACGCGCCCTCTTCATGAAGTTCTTTATTCAGTGCTATCAGTTGTTTCAATACTTCTTTCTCCGTCGCCATTGTTAGGCTCTTCGCCGCGTCGCCAGTACACCCTTTAAACTTCAACAGGAAATCTTCCAAGATTGTTATCTCTATTCTTATAACGACCATGTTGCCATTAAGCGTTGGGTCAATTACAACGCCTGGGGCTACAGGAATCTTGATCTGCGGCATTTCTGCATACTCATCAATTCCGCCAACGCTATAATCGGAAGGAGAGCTTCCCCACTTGTACCAATATTCATCTGGCGTGTGATTATGGGCATGTACATCACCAGGCCACGGAGGCTTAGGTGTGTACAGCATTGGTTTCTCATGGGCCACGCTTTTGAAGTGATCCATGACTTTTTCCATAGCCTCTTTGTTTAAAGTGTCAACACCGTCATCTTTGCTAATGTCCAGCCCCATCGATATTCCTCCAAAACTTGCCAAAGCTGCAGTTGCCTGCTTCATGGCCTGTTCGAATTTAGATGTGTCAAGGTTTAAATGTAACGCTATTTTGCTATTCATAGTGGGAACGGAGGGATTCGAACCCCCACTGTACTGCTTCTAAGGCAGTCGCCTCCTGCCAATTGCGCTACGTTCCCATAAAGGGACAACGAAGGCGGGATTCCCCACCCCGCTCCTAAACAGGCTCTCCAAGGTGATAGGTGTAGCCTACGCCTCAGGCGTCGTTCATCGTCGTTTTCGCTTGGTGTATTTACTAGCGTGTACATCGCATATACACTTCCAAACCCTGGCACTATCACATGCCACTTCGTTGTACCAGAGGGCGGGGCAGGAATCGAACCTGCGACGTTTACCCTGCGGGATCGGATTTACAGTCCGACGCTACACAACCAACAGTAGACCTCCCGCCCATATTTTTTCTTACGCTCTAGGTTGGACGCTACCCCAACTCCAGACTTGGCAGTCAGAAGAGGTCGCTACTCTCCCCCATAGTAACAATGCGTTACTTATCATGAATTTTCGCGCACTGCCGAGCGACGTTCACCTGGGCGAAGACTATATCCATGTGTCTGCGACTTTCCACATCGCTAGAGCTATACTCACTTCTGGTCATGTGGGCTATTCCACTCGGCCCAATGTGTGATCTCGCCTTTCGTTACAAGATGATTTGTTTTACCAATCCACCACGCTTCTGGATCTCCCGCGTACTCAGAAAAGTATTTGTGGACTCCAATACCAAGACTTTTATACATTGGCGAATAATTCTCGTAAATGTTGCACCAAGTAAGCACTCTCTGTCCATCATTTGGAAGTCTATCTGTAATTGGAATCCAGTCAATCATCGCCATCTCCAACCCTGACATTCCACGAATTAAGTGCTTCATTTTCACTCAAGTGTGCTGGTCCCTCAGCGCCGCAGACTGCGCAATACACACCGACAACGCTTGGAAGATCGTCGCCGTCGTACACATGCAATTCCAGGTCAAGAGACTCTCCGCAAAACGGGCATTCGCGCAGCACGATCTCTTTATTTGTAACAGGCTTTACTTTTCCGCACATTGTTACCTCCTAGTCAACACACCAATCAAAACTAAGGCGCTTTGTTGATTTGTCAAAGGTTATCAGCAGCGATCCAATCATTATGCTTATAGCATAAGAATTTACAAGCGCCGAGCCGATATAAAAGTCGTATTCCTTGTACCCATTAAACATCGTGTATGCCCTCCATTAACACAGGAGCAGAGGGATTCGAACCCCCACAGACGCGGTTTTGGAGACCGCCGCTCTTCCAATTGAGCTATGCCCCTATCAGTTGCCCACTCCTATATTATACTGGAATCATCCAACATTGTTGAAAGTCCCTCCGACAACAAATCGATCAACTTTCTAACAACTTCTTGCGGGATTCCCTCTCCGATAATGATCTTCGTTGCATCGTCAACTATTTTTACTGCAACGGCTTCGTCAACGCTTGCAGATAGCAATTCCGCTGCGTACTCATCACACTGCGGCGGCCACTGCGGCGGCTCCTTTTCTGTGTATACGTCTTGCTTCATCTAACAATACCTCCCGTTCATTCTCAACCTTCCCGTCAATTACCAAGTCCAGTAGTTCATTCAATATCCTACCAACTTCTACTCCTGGCTTTATTCCAAGGTGGTTCATGACAGAGTTTCCGTTTATTGCCAAGTCTGTCACCTTGAATGGCGATCTTTTCTCTAGCTCGGCCATGACCAACCTGAATGGCTCCTGTGATGGGACATCAGAATTTGGCCTCCCCATTTTGTCAACAAGCTTTACCAGGAACACAAGCGCTGCGCGTTTTTTCATAATGTCCACTGATGAATTTCCGCCAGAGTCTAATCTCTTCAAGAATCTCCTCGCCGTTGCTTCTGATGTAACATCATACATATGATTCCTGACAGCGAGTATTACAAGCGACCTGTCATCCTCTGGCAGACGAAGTCTTCGTGTTATAGCTTCTGCTATTGTCGCTCCCTCAACTTCATGCTGGTAAAAAGTAGCTCCGTACTCCCTGCTCCTGTACTCCCTTACTGGTGGTTTCCCAACATCGTGAAGTAGCACAGCTAATTTGTGCAGTGGTTCATACTCAAGTCTGTCTGCTTCGAGAATGCACCTTAGCGTATGGGTCCATACATCTGTAAAGTTGTGGTGTATATTCTGTCCACACGCAATCATCGCAAAGACTTCAGGGAGTATTATTTCCAGAAGTCCAAGGTGCTTTAATGTTATCAGGTATTTCGTCGCCAGGTTTGAAGCCATCCCCTTCATGAACTCTTTCCCGATTGCATCCCACGATTCCCTAACAATCAGGATTCTGTTTTTTATAATTGCGTCTACTAGCTTTGGATCAATAGTGAACATTTCTCCAAGACTTGTAGCAAACCTGGCATATCGCAACATGCGAATAGGATGAGCCTTTATTCTCTGCTCCGGGTCTCCAATCGCCCTGACAACTTTCTCGTCAAGGTCTGCTCTCCCGTCAAAAGGGTCTGTAATATTCCCCATGCGATCCATCGCAATAGCGTTAAATCTCATATCTCGCCGCTTCAAGTCTTCTAGTATGTCTGTTGTAAACGAGAACTCTGTAGGGCGACCATTTTCGTAGCCCTTATCTGACTCCGTCCTCATTGTAACAACTTCTACGACGCCGCCTGTCTCTGACGACGGAACGTGAACAGCCACAGAAAATGCAGCATTGATAATAGAAGCGCCGTCAAATAAAGCAATAACTTCTTCTGGAGTCGCGGATGTAACAATATCAAAGTCCTTGATTGGTAAATTCAAATAGGCGTTCCTGACAGCGCCTCCTACGACATATGCCTGGTGTCCACTATCTTCAAGCACCTTCATAATGTCTCTGTATGACAGCAACTCTTCACTCATTTTGCTGACCCCCTGTAAAATAAGTAGCCGCAAGGTGTTTCTGCAAAAGCTCCATGAGCTTCTCATCAGAAGAAACAGACAGGGCAAAGTATTTGTAAAGCAAGCCGTGTAATACTTCACTGTCTGGGCTATGCCTGAGAGAAGAGTTCATTTCCATAACCTTGTGCTCTTGCTCCTCTGCGAACTCTACCAGCTTTTGGTAGTGCCAATTCCCGCGCAATACGTCAGTGACAACACTTTTGGTTTTTCCGACAAGCCGCGGCTGATATGTTCCTTCGCGAAGTATATTCTCGCCCTGGAGTAGCAGCCTGACAAGGTGTGCTGCGTGTTTAACGTCATATCCATATTTTTCTTCTAGCACAGCCCTCGCTGGATTCCTGTTACGCTTCCACTCCTGATACTTCTTGAATTCTCTTTGCGCATCTTTGTATTGTGCGATAATGGAAGACTCGTCCCTGTGGGCAAAGTCCTGGTGCAACTTCAAAACCTGTCCGCCGCCAGGAGTGTTATGCAAACGAAGACCAAACTCTTCCAGGGTAGGCATGTCTGGAGGAAAATCAATCCAAGCCTTGTGCCTTTTAATGCGCTTTAGCTGAGAAAAGGCGTATCCGCTAAAGGTATACCTAACCTTCTGACTAAGAAGGGATTCGGCATTGTCTGTAACCCACGACCACTCTGGCTTTTGAAACAGAATATCATTCCCTCTTGCAAATAATATATCAAGGATGGACGGATTCGCCACCACGCACATATTCATGAATTTGGAAGCTCCATATATCACTTCGTCGTGATTTTTGGTAACGTGCTGTTGCTGATCGAACCTATGTATTCCAACCAGCGCACTAGGCGGATCGATGCATACTCCGCGATAATCGTAGTCGCTTTGCGCATTGTTCGTTCCATACAGGCGCGAACCAGCTAAAACCCTCACAAGCAAATTGTCAGTTGCCCATGATTTAAAGTCCATATGACCTCCCCACTAGAACAAACAAGCGGGGAGGCTCCCCGCTTGTCGTTTGTGCATATGCTTTCTCAGAGTTTACTCTTCTGATTTGTCTGGCAATTCCTTTTTCTGTCTAACCTTGGCTAGTTTGTATTCCCCAGACGCTAGTGCACGAAGTACGACAAGCACGGACTGATTGATACCGAGCGAGTCATCCTTATAAATTCCGCGACCCAACTTCTGAATTTCCTGGGCCTCTGACATGATTAGTTGCACTGTAATACTGTGAGCCATTTTATCCTCCCTGGAAAATGGTTGTTACAGAGCAATTATACCACAAACACAACTAATTTGCAAGTAACGAAGACAAATCTCCTGATACTTGGTAAAATTTTGTACCAACTGGAAACTTTTTGTCAAGGTCTGTTGGTACAGAACAGTAAAAGTTCGAAGCTCCGGGGAGAGTTGCAAGAATAACACATCCCCTCACAACGCACAGGCTTAGATTCCTGTAGTGTAATTCTGACGACACTGTTCTCTCAACAAGGAATTGCCACGGCTCTGACTTTGTTTCTGCTGCAATACTGTTTACAGAACAGTCGTATGTTGCCCTAAACACAAAAACGTCTCCGACACCAACCCCAACCAAAGTCGAAGCCCAAGTAAGGTTTATGGAGGTTAGCAGGTCGGAAACTCTAACATTGTCCTCTTCATATCTTACCATGTTTGGGTTGGTCCCGTCATACCCTATTCTCCACTGAAGCCTTCTAATTGTCTCACGCCCACCAAGGCCGAATCTCTTAAATACGACCATAGCGTTTCCATGTTTGTCAAGAAACTGTTTCATTTGCTCCGAGAAATCATAATAACCTTGCGCGTAGTCTGTTATATATACCGTAGCAACAAATCCACCATAGTTTTCTGGCCGCCCCGCCAAGGCCGTTATGATTTCCATAACTGGAGCAAATCGCGAATGATCGGCTGCTGCTGCATACAGGGTGCTGTGTTTAATCTTGCGCAGATCGTCAACTGTGTATTCAGTGTAAGTGTGCCCGTTACAAAAGAATACGGACGTGTCTGCTGGAACATCGTACTTCGTTGTCCATTCATTCCAAGACTCCTTGCTTGCCAAAAGCGTCCTTCCCGCATACTTCCTGAAGTGCTCGGAATCCATCACAATAATATAGTTTTTTGGTACTACCTCCTTGTTTACCATTTCCCCAACAGTTATATTAGAGTGCTCATACAGGCTTTCTGTCATGTATGGCACCTTGTATACAACTGCGCCGTGTTCTACCTGGTAGATGTTTATGTTACCAACCGGGAGTGAGCTCCTAATTCTTGCAAGGACGCTAGTCTTTTTCTTTTTTACCGACCTCTTCCCCACAACGTACACGTTTTCGTTGTCTGCGGTAGTCACTCCAATGACAATCTCCCTTGATGACGTCAATAACTTTTCTTGCCAACGTAAAACATCAAGCAGCTTCCCAACGGCTATCTCTGCATACTTTACTGAGGTCGAAACACTTGCGGCGAAGTGTTTGGGGCTATGCGCAGTTAATT
>Ga0180438_10011091_pt1 | contig 10946 bp, 8 predicted proteins | sample SS_ome_12_FD_132455 | JGI IMG/M metagenome (GOLD analysis project Ga0180438, IMG submission 132455) | Hypersaline lake sediment archaeal communities from the Salton Sea, California, USA - SS_3_D_2 metaG | ecosystem: Environmental > Aquatic > Non-marine Saline and Alkaline > Hypersaline >... | reverse complement strand
TCATTTGTCATTTGTCATTGTTCATTGGTCATTGCCTACTTTCCAGGCTCTGCTTGCATTTGCGCCACGTGCGGGTATAATGAACAGAACAACGTAGAAAAGGGGAAACATAGGTTTGAAACTGCGTGGCTTGTTTAAGAAAGCCCCTGGCGAACCCAACCAGCGCGAGGTCGCCCGGCTACAAAGAATCGTCGAGCGCGTTAACGCGCTTGAACCGGAGTTCGAGACACTGGACGACGCTCAACTGCGGGCCAAAACAGATGAGTTCCGTCAACGCCTGGCGGAAAACGAGACGCTCGACGATCTTCTACTGGATGCATTTGCCGCTGTGCGCGAGGCAGCCAAGCGCAGGATTGGACTGCGGCATTATGACGTCCAGTTGATCGGTGGCATTGTCCTCCATCGGGCCAGGATCGCCGAGATGAAAACCGGCGAGGGGAAGACGCTCGTTGCCACGCTGCCCCTATATCTCAATGCGTTGGTGGGCAAGGGAGCCCACCTGGTCACACCCAACGACTACCTGTCCAAGGTAGGCGTGCAATGGATGGGACCGATCTACCATGCCCTGGGGCTGTCGGTGGGTGTGATCCAATCGGCAGCCGCCGACCCCAATCGGGGCTCCTTCCTGTTTGATCCCGACTATCCGTCAGCCGATGACCGCTTTCTGAATCTGCGCCCCGTCTCCCGGCGTGAAGCCTATCAGGCTGACATCACCTATGGCACGAACAACGAGTTCGGCTTCGATTACCTGCGTGACAACATGGTGCGTGACCTGAGCCAACGCGTGCAACGGGAGCTTCACTACGCCATCATCGACGAGGTGGACAACATCTTGATCGACGAGGCACGCACCCCACTCATCATCTCTGGTCCTGCCGAGGAATCGTCAGAGCTCTATAACCGTTTCGCCGACGTCGCGCGCCGTCTGCGCCCTAGTAGTCGTGAGAGTGTCGAGCAGGAAGAGCCGGACGGCGACTACGTGCTGGATGAAAGAACACAGGTCGTCACGCTGACGGAGCACGGGGTGGAGCGTGTCGAGCAGATGCTTCCAGAGGTGGGGGATGGGGAGAGTCTGTACGACTCCCAACATGCCCATATGCTGCCTTACCTCGACAATGCGCTGCGGGCCACAGTCGTCTACAAGCGCGACAAAGAGTACATCGTCAAGAACCGTGAAGTAATCATCGTGGATCAGTTCACCGGCCGGCTGATGCACGGGCGACGCTTCTCCGAGGGATTGCATCAGGCAATCGAAGCCAAGGAGGGCGTCGAGGTGCGGCGCGAGAGTCTGACCTATGCGACGATCACCTTCCAGAACTACTTCCGCATGTACGAGAAACTGGCGGGTATGACCGGCACGGCCAAGACAGAGGAAGAGGAATTCCGGCTGATATATGATCTGGACGTGATGGTGCTTCCCACCAACGTCGAGTATCGTGCGCATTACGGTGACTTGGTCACCCGAGAGCGAGAGGTGGACGAGGTTGAGGAGGTAACATTCTCTGGCGTGCTGGACGGCCATCCGCTCACGAAGGTTACGACGTACGAGCCTTCGGAAGGAGACGGGCGTCGTTACTTCAAACGTCTCGATCTGCCGGACGTGATTTACTCGTCAGAAAAGGCCAAGTTTGGGGCCGTGGTGGGCGAGATCGCGTCTTTGTACAACGCGAGCCGGCCCGTGCTGGTGGGCACCATCGCTATTGAGACGTCGGAGCGGCTTTCGCGGATGCTCAAGCGGAAAGGCATACCGCACCAGGTGCTCAACGCCAAGTACCACGAGAACGAGGCGGTGATCATCGCACAGGCTGGCCGCTCCGGGGCGGTGACGATCGCTACGAACATGGCCGGCCGAGGCGTCGATATCAAATTGGGCGGCGATCCAGAGGGTGTGGCTCGCGATCGGCTGCGCAAAGAAGGGGTTGAACTGACTGAGATTCGCCAGGCCCATTGGAATCACGCGCTGGAGCTGCTGCGGGAGGGCCGGGACGTAGATCAGGTCTACCCCGAGCGGTGGGCAGAGGTCCTGGCGGAAGCATTGACCGAATGTGCTGCCGACCAGGCGCGCGTGGTAGCCCTGGGTGGGCTGCACATCCTGGGTACGGAGCGGCACGAGGCGCGACGCATTGACAACCAGTTGCGCGGCCGGGCTGGTCGCCAGGGCGATCCCGGTTCCTCCCGATTCTACATCTCGCTCGAGGATGAGTTGATGCGTCGTTTCGGTGGTGAGCGAGTCCAGGGGATGATGGACCGGCTGGGTATGGAGGACGATATTCCTATCCAGCATTCCTGGCTCGATAAATCGATCGAGTCGGCGCAGATGCGGGTGGAGGGGTACAACTTCGACATCCGGAAGCACGTGCTGGAGTATGACGATGTGGTCAACAAGCAGCGCGAGGTCATCTACGCTCAGCGGCAACAGGTGCTCGGTACGCCCGATCTGCGCGAGCAGGTGTTGCGTATGGTGCGAGATGAGGTAAGCAGTGTGGTTGCTGCTCACACCCCGGGCCCGGACCCGGACGATTGGGACCTGCGTGGCCTGTATGGTGCACTGCGAACCTTCTTCCCACTGCCGCCGAATTTCAACTATCGCCGGTGGATGGAACTCGCGCCTGCCGAGATCGAAGCGCAGTTGTCTGAGATGGCCGAGCGTGCTTACGACGAGGTCAACCGGTCCATCGGCCATCAGTTGTACCGGCAGGCCGTCCGGGAGGACGTGACACCTGGGGCATTGGCACGCAGCGCCGACCCGGCCAGGCGATTGGTCTACCGGCGGTTGGTCGAACGGTTGGGGGCGCAGCTTGATGAGGATGCACTGGATCAGCCCCTGCGTCGGCTTCCGAACGAGGTAGCCGAGGCCGCATTCTTGGATGCCTATCGTCTGTTCCGTGACCGGCAGTTGATGCTCCGAGCGGTAGATGGCCTGTGGGTGCGACACTTGACGGACCTGGAGGCGCTGCGCGAAGGCATTGGGCTGCGGGCCTACGGACAGCAGAACCCGCTGGTGGCCTACCGAAAGGAAGCACACGAGATGTACGAGGCCTTGCTGGGCCGTATTCAGGAGACGGTGGCGCGAACCGTCTATCTGATGCCCCAGACATTGGTTACTCGGCCCCGACAACAGCGCTTGCAGGCCAGGCATCCCGGCGCGCGGACAGGAGGACGGCAGGCGCAGCCGTCCCAGGGTAGGCCGGTACAATCATTGGGACGGAATGACCCATGCTGGTGTGGCAGCGGCAAGAAGTATAAGCACTGTCACATGCGCGAGGATATGGAAGCACAACGAGCACAGGCCGCTGCTGCAAAACCGCCACAGACCTCCGGTGGCAGGCGACGACGGAGACGACGTTAGGGTCGCCTCGATCGGTCCCAGCAGTATTGTTGAACCACGAAATCCGGCGAGCTCAGTTGGTTCATTTGGCGGCGGTTGGTTTGATTGCGCTCTTGTGCTGAGGGTTTCTACCGAGCCCTTGATTTGATTGTGGGATCGGATGTACGATACAGGTGTTCGGGCTGGGTTTCACGACGTGCTTTTCCGAGCTTTGCAGTTCGGCTTGAGCCATTTTCCGGACAGGCTTCAAGTGCAGGAGGATACGTATGGAAGAGATGGAACTTGACCTGACAGGTCGCCTTATGGCGGACATGGACCCCCAACTGCTCGAGTTTCTGCAGACGAAAGTCAATTCATTCGTCAAGTGGGATCTGGTCCGCTTCTTCCACGACAATCCTCACACTACGGATACGGCCAACAATATTGCCCGTTACGCCGGCCGCAGTGTCGAGACCATCCACACAGAACTTGCCGAACTGGCACGGGATGGTGTGTTGGAGGAGAACCAACTGGGCGAGATGACGGTCTACTCTTTGGCACCCGATCGCCACATCAGGGAGTTGCTGGCACGATTCGTGAAAGCCTCCAATGACAGGCAATTTCGGGTCAAGGCAATCTATCACATCATTCGAGGAACACGGAGATAGGTAGCCCCAGGGACGCAAAGCGTCAGAGGTGCGCATGTTGGAGACACACGTGTGTCTAAGAATACAAATGAGGAAACGCTTATGGAACGGGTAAAGACAGGTATCCCGGGCCTGGATGAGATGCTTTGGGGCGGACTCTTACCTCAGACGGCCAATCTAGTCGAGGGAGCACCAGGCACAGGCAAGACAACGTTGGGAATGCAGTTCATCTACCATGGTATCGTGGCGTGCGGTGAGCCAGGCCTGGTATTGACATTCGAGGAGTTTCCCCAGCAGTACTACAATGACGCCGCCAATTTCGGCTGGGACTTCCGTCAGATGGAGAAGGAGGACAAACTGCGTGTTATCATGACCAGCCCGGAGGTCAGTAAGGCTGACCTGGAGCAAGTTGGCGGAAGGATCGAGAAGCTGGTCCACGAGATTGGTGCCAGGCGAATCTTGGTAGATAGTCTCTCCCATTTTGAGCGTATAAGCACGGACTCGGCGCACCTGCGGTCCATCGTCTACGGATTCGTCAATGCGCTGAAACGCGAGGGACTGACGGCTGTCTTGACCCGAGAAAGTGCAGCGTTGCTGGGTGAGGGAGGGAAATCGGATGACATATTCGCTTTCCTTGTGGATTCCTACACCCTGCTGCGCTACGTTGAGATTGAGAGTACCATCTACAAGGCGCTGCTGGTCCTCAAGATGCGAGGCAGCAATCATGACAAGGGCATCCGTCAGTATGAAATCACCTCACGGGGCATTGAGGTTCGGGCGCCGTTTGAAGGCCGTGAAGGAATCATGAGCGGGAGCCCGCGGCAGATGGCTGATTCGTTTGTGCAAGCCTTTGTCCGTCGGTAAGGTAGAAGCTGGTCGGGATGGAAGCGGTCAACGTCGTACTGACCATCTATTCATCGATTGTCGTCGGTGTGCTGATCGTCTTTCTATGGCGCATCGCCTATTTCTACGAACATACGTCGGGGCAGCGTGTAGGCCACTATCTCTTTGCCGTTCCGGCGGTTCTGCTGGCGGCTGGTGTGATCTGGTATCTGAAACACGGTGGGGCATTCACAGGGCAGCCGGTCGGCGATCTGTTGTTGTTCAGTGGCGGTGTCTTGCTCTGTGTTCTGGGTGCTCACTTGCAAGGGCTAATGACAGGGTAACGAGGATGATTGTCATCACAACACCCTTGGGGGCGATAGGATTGTTGGCCGTCGTCTATCTGGGTTTCATGTTTGCCAACCTCAGCCGGCGGCTAAGCGCGGTGCGTAAGATGGCCGATTATCACCGCTGGTTTCAGGTTGCCAACGGCTTCGTCGCCCTGGCGGCGATGAGCCAGGTCGTGCGAGGTATCGCCGTCCTTGCGCCGGACGTTGCCTATCCCATCCTGCTGGAATCTTGGTTTGCACTGGTGAGTTTCTACATCCCCCTGGCCGTGGGAGTGTCGATCGATCTCGTGCTCGTGTGGTACTATTGGGGCTGGATCCTGAAGGAAAAGGTTAAGTGAGACGCCGATTCTCTTCAGAGCGTGCAACCCCTGGCTGTGAACCAGATCTCACGTCACCGGAGCGAGACGAGCGAGCCCGTGGTGTCTTGACCCGCCCGCAGCCGGATGTCGAAGAGATGTTGCGCCGAGCGTTGGCGCAGGCGCTGGAGGTCATAGGTGCTGATGCCGGGGCAATCTCGCTGCTCGACGAGACCACCGGCAGGCTGGCCTTTCGCACACGCCAGGGCTGGCGCACGTCTGATTCTGGCGCTGAGGGGACTCTGTCGCCGCCCGATCAGGGCATGTGGGACACGGTGGTCGCGACTGGACAGCCCTGGACAACGCATTGTGCGCACGATGCAAGGGGCGGGATCGGCGATCTTCGGGACGAGGGTGTTCAGGCGGTGATGCTGGCTCCCATACGTGCGGGTGACCGCGTGCTGGGTGCATTGGGCGTGATGAGTCACGAGCCCCGCGATTTCGATCAGCGGGAGGTGGCACTCCTCTTGGCCATGGCCGACCAGATTGGCATTGGTCTTGATGTCGCTATCGAGAACGCCCAGTTGTATGACGAAACACGGCAGCGTCTGGAGGAACTCATCGTACTTGACGAGGTAGCGCTGGCAGTCACTTCCAAGCTGGATCTGGAAGAGATTGTCAACTGCGTCTCCGACGTTGTTCGGAAAGGCCTGGGCAGTGAGGCGCTGGAGGTGCTGCTGGTCGAGGGCAAAGGTGGCTCGCTGCGCCCGCTGGGGTGGGAGGTCCGGGAGAACGCGGCTCAGACGGATCGGGCACAAGATGGCGTGCCCGATGGGCCTGTCGGACAGGGGCTTGTGAGTTGGGTCGCCGAGCACGGCACGGTGGTGCGGGTGGGGGATACCTCGCAGGACCCTCGCTGCACGGCGGTAGGATCCGATGCTCGTTCTGCCCTGGTCGTCCCCCTCATCGTCGGGGATCGAGTCATCGGTGTGGTTAACGCCACAAGCCCGCATCTCGACGCGTTCAGCAGCAGCGATGAGCGTCTGATGACGACGGTGGCGCGGCAATTGGTTTTTGCCATCGAGAACGCCCGGCTGCACCAGGAGACGGAGTGGCGGCTCGCGGAGGTGTCAGCGCTCTATGAGCTGGCTCGGCAGATCAACACCAGCCTCAACGTCCAAGATGTGCTGGATTCGATCGTCTGGTCGCTGAAGCAGGCTGTGGGGTGCCGGGGGTGTTCTATCGCCCTCCTGGACCCCGTGGATGATGTGTTGGAGATTCGTGCGGCGGCCGGGATCGAAGATCGGTGGAAGCGCGATTTCCAACTGAAGCTGGGTGAGGGGATCGCGGGCCGTGTAGCGTTGGATAACAAACCCATGTACGTGCCCGACGTGTTGGAATTGGGCGACTTCATTTTTTTCGACGCCGCCGTGCGATCGCTTCTGACGGTTCCGTTATGCATACAGCATCGGGTGATTGGCACACTGAGCGTGGACAGCGACCGGCCGCACGCTTTCAGCGAGGCCGACGAGCGGCTGTTGACAATTGCGGCCGCGCAAGCGGCCGTCGCCATCGAGAGGGCCCGGCTATATGCCAACCTGCAGCAACGGGCGCGGAACCTGGCGGAGGCATACACAGAGCTGAAAGAGGCGGACCGGCTCAAGGATGAAGTGGTGCAGAACGTTTCACACGAGTTGCGGACGCCGCTGACGTTCGTGAAGGGGTATGTACAACTCCTGCTGGAAGGGAATGCGGGGGGGCTCACGGAAGCTCAGAAAGAATATCTCAGGATCGTGGCTGAGAAGACCGACGTCATCACCGCGCTGGTGAGCGACATCATGTTCCTCCAGCAGGCGGATCGGGCGCCAGGCAACAAGACGCCCGTCTCCCTGACGAAGCTGGCCTGGCGAGCGCTGCGGGGATGCGCGGCGACGGCGGAGAAAGCGGAGTTGACGCTGGTGGAGAACCTGCCGAAAGACCTGCCGCCGGTGGCCGGAAACGAAGCGCGGTTGTTGCAGGTGTTCGACAATCTGTTGGGAAATGCAATCAAATTCAGCCCTGCCGGCGGCCGGATTACGGTGACTGTCGAAGACGCTGGGTCTATGTTGCGGGCTTCGGTTTCCGACCAGGGAATCGGCATTCCCAAGGATCAACAGGAAAAGATCTTTGAACGGTTCTATCAGGTGAACGGTTCCGCCCGGCGGCGGTTTGGTGGCGCTGGACTGGGCCTGGCGATCGTTAGGCAAATTGTAGAAACGCACGGAGGGCGAGTCTGGGTGGAAAGCGATGAGGGGAAGGGCAGCACGTTCTATTTCACAATTCCCAAGTGTCAGGATCCGATCTTTTAGAAATCGTTCAAACTGCGTTATTCTATGGTGTACATCTCACGACATTGGGTTGGACGAGCGCTTGATTTCCCTGCACAGACTCGCTGGCATGGGACAATAGAAATGACCACACGGACCAAGGAAGAACGATTGGGTGCGCTGGCAAAGCTGCGCGCTCAATTGCACGGGTTGCCAAAGGTGGATCTGCATCGCCATCTCGAGGGTTCGTTGCGGCTGCAGACCTTGGCAGAGATTGCGCAGGAACACGGCATCGACCTGCCCAGTTACGACATCGAGTATCTGCGCCCATTCGTCACGGTGACAGACGAAGAGATGGATTTCCACCGCTTTCTTGAGAAGTTCAGGCTCCTGCGACGCTTCTACCCCACTCAGGCAGCCGTGGAGCGGCTGGCCTATGAGGCGGTGGCCGACGCAGCAGCCGACAACATCAAGTACCTCGAGCTGCGCTTCAATCCGGTCGCTCTGGCCCGCGAACAGGGCTTCTCGCTCGATCAGGTGACCGGCTGGGTGAGCAGCGCGGTGGCCAGGGCCGAGCGTGACTGTGGCGTGCGCACGAATCTGATCCTGCAAATCGGCCGGGACGAGGATCTGGACACGGCGTACGAGATCACCGAGATCGCGATGGCGCACCGGAGCAACGGTGTCGTCGGCCTGGATCTGGCTGGCGACGAAATGGGATATCCTGCTCGTCGCTTTGCCGGTGTTTTCCAGCAGGCACGACGGGAAGGTCTGTACGTGACCGTGCACGCCGGAGAGGCGGGAAACGCCGAGAACGTCCGAGAGGCTATCGAGTTGCTGGGAGCGCACCGCATCGGGCACGGCGTGCGCTCGATTGAGAATTCGTACATCGTCCAACTGATCCTGGAGCGCGGAGTGACGTTGGAGGTGTGTCCGACCAGCAATCTCCAGACCGGTGTTGAACGCCGCATCTGGCAACACCCCTTGCCCGACCTATTGGCTTTGAGCGTGCGCGTGACGCTCAACACAGACGATCCGAGCATCAGCGATACGACGCTCACTGACGAGTACCTGACCGTTATGCTGGCGATGGGTGTGACGTTGGAGCAGATCAAGCGTACGATTTTGACGGCTATCGAGGGATCGTTCCAGCCCCCAGAGGAGCGAAAGCGGTTGGCGGCAAGGTTTCGCCGGGAGCTGGTGCTGGCCTGATGGCCTACCGGGAGGAATATGACACAACTTGTTCGTGACCAGGTGGCTGGATTAATTGGTGCGGCATTTCGGGCGGCGCGGAACGAGGGCGCGCTGCCGGATTTCGAGGTACCGGAGATTGTCGTGGAGCGACCGCGTCAGGCCGAGCACGGCGACTATGCCTCGCCCGTGTGCTTGCGCCTCGCGCGCGAGGCGCGGATGGCCCCGCGCGAAATTGCGACCCGTGTGGTGGAGCACATCCCATCGGCCCCCTTTGTGGGCAACGTCGAGGTGGCCGGGCCAGGATACATCAACGTCACGCTTGACGCGGCCTGGCTGGCGGCGCAGTTGCCGGACATATTGGCGAATGAAGAAGACTGGGGCCACGTGGACGTCGGCCAGGGGGTGCGGCAGCAGGTTGAGTTCGTCAGCGCCAATCCCACCGGCCCTCTCACCGTCGGCTCTGCCCGCAACGCGATCATCGGTGATGCGCTGGCCAACGTGCTGGAGGCGGCGGGTTTCGAGGTCGAGCGGGAGTACTACGTCAACGACGCCGGCTCCCAGGTGCGCAAATTCGGCGAGAGTATCTTCGCCCGCTACGCCCAGGCGCTTGGTGCGGACGAACCATTCCCCGAAGATGGATACCACGGTCATTACGTCGTGGAGATGGGACAGCAGATCGCCCAGCAGTACGGTGACCGGTATCTCGACGTGCCCCGCAAAGAGGCTGTGCGCGCGCTGGGCAGGGAGGGCATCGCGCGTGTCATCGAGGTGATACGGCAGGATCTGGCCGCCCTTGGGGTGGCGTTTGACACCTGGTTTCACGAGAAGAGTCTGTACGAATCCGGGCTCTTCGACCGTGTGTTGCAGATGGTTCGGGACAAGGGCCATATCGTCGAGCGTGAAGATGCCGTCTGGTTTACCTCCCCGGAGCTGGATGCGGACGCCGTCGTCATCCGCTCACCCAAAGTCATCCCTGCACCGGACGAGCGGCCGACTTATTTCGCCTCTGACCTGGCCTATATGTGGAACAAACTGGTTGAGCGGGGCTTTGACGATGCGATCTACGTCTGGGGTGCCGACCATCACGGGGACGTGCCGCGGGTGAAGGCCGCGGCACGTGCCCTGGGGCTCGATCCTGAGCGGTTGGTGATCATCCTGTACCAGTTGGTCAACCTGAAGCGCGGTGGCGAGGACGTGCGCATGTCGAAGCGGACGGGTGAGTTCGTCACGCTGCGCGAGTTGCTCGACGAGGTTGGCCCGGATCCGATTCGCTTCATGCTCATGACGTGCACGGTGGATTCGACGATCGACTTCGATCTGGACCTGGCGGTCGAGCAATCCGATAAGAATCCGGTGTACTACGTCCAATATGCGCACGCGCGTATCGCCAGCATACTCCGCTTCGCAGCCGAGCAGGGTTGGGATCTGGACGTCGAGGGGGATGTCTCACTGTTGACGCACGAGAGCGAGCTGACGCTGGTCCGCAAGATACTGGAATTGCCCGAGGTGGTCGCACAGGCAGCCGGACAGATGGCGCCGCATCATCTCACGTTCTACTCACAAGAGCTGGCCGCCGTCTTCCACGCCTTCTATCGGGACTGTCGCGTCGTTGACGCGGAGGCACCAGAGCGAACCGTGGCCCGGTTGGTGCTGGTGCGGGCCGCCCGGCTGACGCTGGCACGAGCGCTGGAACTGCTGGGTGTTACGGCGCCGGACCGGATGTGAACCGGATGTCGGATGCGATCTTCCCAAGAGGTGACGTAGCCAGATGGGGTTGAAACCTGACCACTGGATCCGCAAGATGGCGCTGGAACATCGGATGATCGAGCCATTTGTGGATGGGCAAGTGCGCGATGGCGTCATTTCATACGGCCTTTCCTCCTACGGCTATGACATCCGTGTGGCCGACGAATTCAAGATTTTCCAGCCGGAGGTCACGGCGTCCAAGTTCTCGGACGTCCAATGCGCCTACGTCGCTGGCATGCTGGATGCGCGGGGGCACGTTGGCTACGTCTCCCCAGAGG
>Ga0180438_10011090_pt1 | contig 10947 bp, 13 predicted proteins | sample SS_ome_12_FD_132455 | JGI IMG/M metagenome (GOLD analysis project Ga0180438, IMG submission 132455) | Hypersaline lake sediment archaeal communities from the Salton Sea, California, USA - SS_3_D_2 metaG | ecosystem: Environmental > Aquatic > Non-marine Saline and Alkaline > Hypersaline >... | reverse complement strand
ACTGGGTGTAGCAAATCCAGTCAGATTCAGTGAGGCACAAGTCAAGAAATATGAGGAGACCACCAAGAGACTTGAAGCTTTGTACAAAGGTTTCCAACTGGCACTGCCAGATCCTAAGAAAAAGGAACAGGCGCCGGACTATGGCCCGCTGGAGAAAGCACTCTCTAAGAAATGAATGTAGCGACAGTATTGAGGAAGAAGGCGATAGAGTTCTGTAACAAACACAACAGAGCTGTTATGGTTGAAGCCCTAAAAGTACATTATCACCGCGACAAGGAAAGTTTTGATGTTGTGTATCATACCAAGAACAATGACAAAACGGGATTTACCAACGGGTGCGGTTGTAAATATTGTATGACCTTACATAGGTACGCTAAAGCCAAGAAAACTCTTCATCGTTTGGAGAAAAAATTGGAGAAGGACTACGTATCGCCACCATACAGATCGTATGAAGAGATAAGCGAGACAGCCATTTCACAGAAAAAATACTGCGAAGAGCTTCGTAGAAAGCTGGTTGAGATCAGCATAAACTTACAAGTTCCAAATTCAATCAAAAGAAAAGGAAAAATATGACAGAGCAAGAAAGAGCGATGGACGCGCAAATGCGTAGCAATCGTAAACTTCGCAGAAAGAATCTAGAACTCAACAGGAAGGTTAGAATTCTAGAGGATTTAATTGAACGTTCAGAACAACAGTACGATGTACTGGCTGGACTAGTAGACGGTAGAAAGGAATGGAAGCCAACAGCTGTAATAACTCCGGACCATCGTTATAAAAACGAGGCTACGGCCATAGGATTGTACTCTGACCTACATTGTGAGAAAAAAGTGGATCCTGAAACATGTAATAATTGGAACAAAAGTAATCCGACCGTTATTGAAAGGCGACACTTAACCTGGGAAAATGGTTTACTAAAAGTGGTCAGGGAGCATAGAAAGAGCATACCTATTCCACATCTGGTTTTATTCATACTGGGTGATCTTATAACCGGATATCTTTGGGAGGAAGATATTGAGGATAACTATTACTCTCCAACTGAAGCATCTGATTTTGCAAAAGACCTGATAGTTCACGCTTTAAAGAAAATCTCTGAAGACGGGGGTTTCAAAAGTATAAAAGTTGTAATGGTCAGGGGAAATCACGGTAGAACCTCTAAGAGGAAAAAATACGCTACCGGACACAAGAATTCCCATGAGCAACAGATGTATTATGCCACAAGAAAACTTTTTGTAGAGCAGTTGGTTGGGTATAATAACTTGGAATTTCTAATACCCAAGTCTGAATTCGCTGAGGTACAAATTTACAATAAGAGGGTAACGGGTAGCCACGGTGATCACTTTAGATACCAAGGTGGTATAGGTGGTCTTGAAATTCCAATGAGAAAGTGGGGTTATAGGATGCAGAAGGCTGCTCCTGCAGATAGAAGATACATAGGTCATTGGCACACCAGGATGCCTGGTGCAAAAGAAATAGTCAATGGATCTATAGTAGGATATGATGCGTTTGCAATGGGACACGGCTTTGAACCCGAACCACCAATGCAACATTTTGAGTTGTTGGATAGAAACAGGGATCTTTTTACGGTACAACTACCAATTGTTTTAGACGATTTTTATAAATAACAATCATGTCTAGGGAGAGAATTCACCGGTATGACGATATTCCACCGCGTCACAATGAAGTGACGGTAGAAAACATGCACGTAGTTACTAGGATATTAGTTTACTCAACGAATCCGTATAAACTACGAAGAATTAAAGAGGATATAAGAGATAGGAAAGAACAGAGCAAGGGTTATTATATAGCCCCTGAAGTTAGGTAACTCAATGAGCTGACAGCGCGGAATCAGTCTTGAGAAGAGCATAGTAACCTTGTGTACACACAATGAGTTACTATGGGCGGGTGTAAAGCAGTAAAGCCTAAGTGCCATGTCTAGCAACAGCCCGCACTAATCCTCTTATCAATCAAAAGGAGATACCATGAAATGAAAATTGAAAAAATCAAAAAATTGTCACTAAGCAAGGACGCTAAGGACAAAATCTTAAAAATAGCTATAACTTTATTTCCTGAGTATGGCAAGGTGACCATGAATAGAAACGGGAATATGAAATTTTTCAGGAGATATAAGTTGTTTCCACAGGTGAGAGTTCATTACCTGGATTTTTGTTTGAGGTCTGTACCACGCAGAATGTCTATGAATCGTTATGGTAACTTCGATTTGACCGCAGTTTATTACGGCAAGATAGCGAAGTTGATAAACGATCAAGCATTGAATTTTATCATAGACTACTTGTGGGAGGAATTCCTGAAAGTCAGGGTGGTAGACGTAGGATTTGACCTCAATACGTACGTTATCCCAATGCCGGGAGGACAATTGATGAGGCATCATATGCCACCAACTAGGATATTAACTCAGTCAGCCACGTGTGATGAGGCTGAAGAGTTAAAGATTGTAAGTTCCGATGGTTCCATAATCAGAACCAAAGACCACAACGGGGTTGAAATCAGCCTAGAAGGTTTGTTAGGCACTATGAGGGTAGGTGTAGCATCCCTATTCCTATTCGCTTTTCTCAATTTCAGCCATGTAATTACATCATTGAAAGTGGTGAGTATATGGCCACAATCTAGTGTCTATTCTTTTATGTGAAAAAACGTAACCTTTTTCGTTTAAACACGTATAAGATATTACAGTCAATTACGTACGTAGAACGTACAAGTGTTAACTAAACTTCATTATATGAAAAAGTTGCTCTTGGCGCTCTTTATTGTCTCATGTGAATTAGTTTTTGCACCATCGTCAGGTTTCGTCATAGAAAAACAGACAACGGAGCAAGCGTTAATGTTTCAAATCCACACTTTGCTGGACGAAGTCAATAAAGAACGTGAAAGGGAAACCAAGCTGTTAAAGCAATTGAGGATGGACAGAAAGTTCAATGAGGAAGAACGAATGCGTATTGCTGAAATAGCTAGAAAGCTTGATCTTAATAAAGACTGGATTTATTTTGTTATATACAAAGAGTCCAGGGGCAATCACAGAGCTGTTAATAAACATACTGGGGCTACCGGTTTGATACAGTTCTTGCCCAGAGTTGCTAAATCATTAGGTACGAGTACTTATAGTTTACGTACCATGACAAGGATGGAGCAACTGGACTATGTGGAGAAATACTTTGAAAGAGTTACTAGCAAGTACGAGATAGATTCCTATTTTGATTTATACTTGTCAGTATTCTACCCCAGAGCTATGGGTCAAAGTAATTCATACGTCATAGGCAAAAAAGGATCAAAAGTAGTTTCCTACAACAAAGGCGTGGATGTCAACAAAGATAGTATAATAACCGTTAAGGATTTCAAAAGATACACACAACTATAAGACATTCACACGGAACGGGGAGATTTCCTAGGGTTAATCTAAGCGTAAAGGCATGGTCGCAACTGCCCCCCGTACAAGGCTTGGTCACATGCATAATTTCATAACGAAAAGTCAACAATATGAAGTTATCACTGAAAAGGGCGATCGATAAAAAGAATGAACTGACTCATAAACTCAAGCGTTACAATGAAACCTTGCAAAGGTACAATTGTTGCAAAGAGAAACATGAGTATAACATTCACGAGTTATATACCAAAATGGAAGAGGGTAACAAGGAGCTGGAGAAATTAAAACTGGCTATACTTGAAACCAACCATCGGCATGGTATGTACGCTTTCATTTATCGGTTACGCTCTTTGACTACTGAACGCAGTAATCTGGAATCTATGATCAGAAAGGTATCAAACGGTCAGTGCATTCCTTCAATGCCAACAATGGAAATGGAGGGAAAAATCGCAGAGTTGAATGAGGAGATTAAGAAATACCAGGTTGATTTAGATGCGTTCAATAGCAAAACTATTGTCGAATATTTTCCAACGTAACAAACATGATTTTTATCACGACCGGCGGTAATGGCCAACAGAGAAACAATGTTGTAAGCGCTATCGCCCAATTATCCGACAAGCCGGTATACAGGAGATCGGTCATGAATGTTCCTTTAATGATCTTGAAAAAAAGTCCAAGGCCAGAAGCCCAATATGTTAATGAGATTTTCCATTCTTACATAGGCGATGTGCTACAAATAGACAGCAACCGAAACAAAGATGTTAGGGTAGGTAATCCGGGTGATAATCAATCTGAACCGGGACAAACCATATCGTCCGACGATGCAGCACTGAGCGCACTGACTATCGCCGAAGCACTTACCTCTGGTGTAGACCCATTGTTCTTATTCAATCTTACCTTAAAGAACGTAGGTCGAAATAACTTCCGCCATCACGTATTCGTAGATTTGCAATACCATGAGGAATTAGATAGACTCATGGCAAAAAACGAAGATACAAAAATTGTGATAGTCCTGAAAGATGGGAAAAAAGGCAAACAAGATATTGTACCAGATATAAAGGGACTCACTCCCTTAAAAGAAGAGGATCTCAACATTTTCGAGAAAATTGAACTAACTGCCGATCTTGCAGTGGAACACATGACAATGATGTTGTCTAAAGCAAAATGTTTCAAAGAAGTCGAAGGACACGTTCACTACACTAAAGAAGTTGCAGTTGCAATGGATGAACAACCAGCAATGGCAGTTGAGGGGCCGGCATAATTCAACATATGTAGGGATTCCCTGTAGTCCCTGCATATTTTTGTTACGATTGGAAAATATGAATCAAGAAAGCTTTCGTCTCAAAGACGAGTTCGTAGAAAAATACACTAATATAAAACCCTCTTTTGGCTTTAATGGGCTAGGAGAACTAACATATATGCGTACATACTCACGTTTGAAGCCTGACGGTAAAAACGAGAAGTGGTTTGAAACAATCAGAAGAGTTGTAGAAGGTACATACTCTATACAAAAGAGGCATATCTTTAAATACGATTTAGGTTGGGACAAACGAAAAGCACATAAATCGGCTGAGGAAATGTACGATCGTATGTTCCACATGAAGTTTCTACCGCCTGGTAGAGGTTTATGGGCTATGGGCTCAGACATAATTGAGAAGAAAGGGTTATTCCCAGCACTAAATAATTGTGCCTTTGTCTCAACAGAGAACATTTCGAAAGAACTGTCCAAGCCATTTTGTTTTCTAATGGACTTTTCAATGTTAGGTGTTGGTACTGGGTTTGACGTAAGAGGGGCTGGCAAGTTGAAAGTGAAGAAACCAAACAGTGAATTTCAATACTCTATCCCAGATTCTAGGGAAGGTTGGATTGAATCCCTTAAACTCTTATTAGATTCATATTTTACTGGTACAAGTACACCCATATTTGACTACTCACTAATTAGGGGAGCAGGGGAACTGATAAAAGGATTTGGGGGCAAATCAGCTGGACCAGATCCGTTAAGGAGGTTACATGAACAGGTAAGGGAAATACTGAAAAAGAGAGTCGGTGACCAAATAACGATCACAGATATAGTTGACATCATGAATATGATCGGTGTATGTGTGGTTTCTGGCAATACCAGACGTTCAGCTGAAATAGTGTTTGGTGATCCAGATAACGAGGAATATTTAAACCTTAAAGACTACCAATGGGATGATAACAAGAAAACTTATAACGGTACCAATGCGCGTCGCGCTACATGGGCATGGGCGAGCAACAATTCAGTATTTGCTCAACAAGGGATGGACTATGGAAGATGCGCTGAGCAAACTGGAAAGAATGGAGAGCCGGGATACGTTTGGCTTGACAACATGCGGGCGTTTGGTCGCACCAAAGACCCAGCCAACTGGAAAGATTGGCGAGTAATGGGGACAAATCCTTGTAGTGAGCAATCATTGGAATCATATGAAATGTGTTGCTTAGTGGAGACATTCCCAACAAGGTGTGATGACCTGAAAGATTTTAAACGAACACTTAAATTTGCTTACTTATATGCCAAAACAGTTACATTAGGTACTACTCATTGTATTGAAACAAATCGCGTGCAATTGCGCAACAGACGAATAGGGGCTTCCGTTAGTGGTATAGCCCAGTTTATAGGAGATCGTGGCTTAGACGCGCTTAAAACGTGGTTAAACGAGGGGTACGATACTATACAGTCCTATGACAGGATATATAGCGACTGGTTTGCAGTCCCAAAATCAATAAAGACAACTTCAATAAAACCGTCTGGTAGTATATCATTATTACCTGGCGTTACACCGGGTGTACATTACCCGGAAAGTAGGTATTACATTAGACGCATCATCGTAGCAAAAAATTCAGAACTTGTACCGGCAATAGAAAAAGCTGGTTACAAGATTGAAGAGTCTTTATATGATCACCCGGGAACTTCGTGGGCAGTAGAAGTGCCAGTAGATGTCGGTGACGTTCGACCGCTATCCGAAGTTAGTATGTGGGAACAGATGAGCTTAGCAGCATTCATACAGGAGCATTGGGCAGACAATGCAGTTTCTTGTACGGTAACATTCAAGAAACACGAGAAGGATGATATAGCTAATGCCTTGAATTATTTCCAGTACAAACTTAAAGGGATATCATTTCTACCAAAGACAGAGAAAGGGAAATACCCACAAATGCCATATGAAGAGATAACTGAAGAAGAATACCAAAAGTTAACAAAAAATATAAAACCTCTGAGATTTAGGCGCATATCAGAAGACGCAACAGTTGAGAAATACTGTGACGCAGAGGTTTGCGTAATTTAGTCAATATGGAAGTAAAAATAGGGGACAAGGTCATTCTAGCATATTGCTTGAATGGCACAAAAACTGGGCCTCGTTACCTACGTAGTCACCTGGTAATTTCAAGGGATGATTATGAGGGAGCGAGAAAACTGAAAAAAGAAGACGGTATACCTCTACACGAGGTGTTCGACATAAAAGAACAAGAAGGAGTATTGGTGGAGGGAGGTCCTTTGTACGACGCAGTGATTAAATCCAAACTGGGTACATGGATCTCCGTTTCACCTTTTGTTATGTCTGACGGTATGCCTTACGACAATTATTATTACATAGATAGTGTTGTACGTAAAGGGTCATCATGGTTCCATGAGCTGATGAAAAAGATAGATTATCGATGGATGAACTATAGCGACATAGATGATGATAAAATAGAAGAGGGCGTGAAAGCGCTGGACGAACAAATACTCTTGACTGTAGCAAGTCACCTAAGTAAAGGTGAAAACTACAAAGCTTTGGAGCTGCTCCACAGTGTATACAATGGTTGGTCGTTTCGTAGACTGATTAATATACTGAAATCTATAAAGAACAGAAGGTTGACCAAGGCATACGCATATTTCGAGGAAATAAACAATGAAACTATTACTTAAACAAGACATACATGGATACCACGAAGGCGGGGAAAGACTACATGCCGAAAAAGGCCATGAGCTAAAGGTACTGATAAGGGGTGAGAATCACTTTATTTGTGATAGTATATACTTCCCACATGAACCTATAGCAGTCTTTCCTAGCCAAGCATCCATATTAGTCCAACCTAAATCTTTAGAAGAGTTAGAGTTTGATGATGAACTAGAGTATGGTAGTATATTTGAGCAAACAGAATAGTATGTTCTTTGATGCTAACGTTTACCAAGATAAATCTGTAGACGAAGCATTAGAAATACTTAAGAAAGAATCTGTACTTGCTCTTGACTGCGAGACAACAAGTATGGATTACCGAGAAAAGGGCATAATTATGCTACAGTTCGGTACACCAACTGGCGATCAAATAGTGGTAGATGCTAGAGATTACCCAGTTGAACTTTTTAAAGACATACTTGCTGATCCTGACAAAACTTTCATAGGCCATAACATAAAGTTCGACTATAATATGTTGAAACCGTATCGTATACTACTACACAACGTATATGATACCATGATCGCTGAAAAAGTTATATACAACGGGTCTTATGAGCCTATTAAAGCAATGAAAGCTGGAAGGTTTTCACTGGCCGGTGTATATAGACATTATTTTAACAAAGAAATTGACAAAACCACGCGTAGGGAATTTAGTAATATAACTAATGAACCATTCACACACGCACAAATAATATATGGTGCTAATGACGTATTATACCCTTTTCAGATAAAAAGAAAACAAAGAGAATTTATAGAAAGATTAGATCTTGATCCTTGTGTGAGACTCGAAAATAAACTCGTTCTTGTCGTAGGTGACATTGAGTTTAACGGCTTTCACTTAAACAGGGAAAAGTGGAAAAAGATCGTGAATAGATACAGTGAGAGGCTTGGGAGGACAACAAAACTGTTGGATGATTTGTTGTTAGAGTCGGCCCCACAGTATAAAATCGACGCCTTCCAGCGAGATCTATTTGACTCCAGCTACATGAATACTAGAACATGTAAAGTAAACTGGAGTAGTGACAAGCAAGTGTACGACATCTTGAGTAGTGTCTACAATATCCATCCGACAGATAAATACAAAAGACCTTCATCTGGTGCCGCTGCTATAGAAGCTTTGCCCGAGAAACATACCATCACGGATCTTATCCTTAAATATAGGGAAGAAGAGAAAGTGACCACATCTTTTGGTTTAAACTACCTCAACAAGTATTTAGATGACGATTCGAGAGTGAGGACTTCATATAACCAGATCATAGATACTGGGAGAATGAGCTCCAGAAAACCTAATCTTCAACAAATACCTAGTTATAACGAGGAAGACCCCGACACCAAACTGTTTCGAGAAGCCTTTGAAGCACCACCCGATAAAGTCATATGTACTGCGGACTATTCCGGCCAAGAGGGTCGGATCATGGCGGACGTTGCTAATGATAAAGCCTATATAGACTTTTTCAATAGTGGCGAGGGTGACGTACACTCGTTTGTTGCAACAACTATGTTCTCTGCCGCTTACGGTAAAGAGTTTAAGGTTACCAAAGATAATGAAAATAAAGCTTATAGGCAGAAGGGGAAGATTATTAACTTCTTCATAAGTTTTGGCGGTAGCGCTTATACTCTTTCACAAACGCTAAAAATACCAAAAGAGGAGGCACAAGAATTAATTGATGCTTTCTATAAAGGCTTTCCTGCTCTTAAAACTATGTTCGACAAATGCAAACGTTTTGCTTTAACCAACGGATACATAAGAACTAACAATGTTACTAAACGTATACGCTGGTTCCCTGAATGGTCTGAATACATGGCTATAAAACAAATAGACTATGACGAAAGGACAGAGAGGGAGAGAAGCAAAATGGCTAAATTGAGGGGTCATATAGAAAGGAGAGCCATGAACACACCAATACAAGGGACAGCTGGTGACATGACTAAAACAGCTCTAGTGATCATAAGGGATAAATTGTTAGAAAATGGTATATTGCCTTACGAAGACGCTAAAGTTAAAATAGTCAGTGTAGTTCACGATGAATGTTCCCTTGAAATAGATGAACAGCTTGCTGAAAAGTACAAAGCTATACAGCAAGAAAGTATGGAAAAAGCCGGTGAAATCTTTGTCAAAAGTATGACAATGGTAGCTACACCCGTAATTGAAAAATACTGGACACATTAACAAATGATAAAGATAGACAAAATAGTGATGACCAACACCGATTTCGAAGAGAAGGGATTTAAAAACTACCTGGATAAAAGTAACATCAGGCACCACAATAAGCTTGTACCCAGCCACAACTATGGTTATGAAATAGGAGAAATAACATGGAGCACTACGGCTGGGACTAGAAAAACAGCAAGAAGTTATGAAACGGGAAGTGTACCTAACATACCTGGTTTTGAAAAAAGTGATTTGGTGCTGAGCGCTGCGTTTCCATATCAAGTCGTAATAGACAGCATTTCAGATGCTTCTCGAGCAAAACTCTTTGATGACTCTAAAGATTACAGTCGTGAGACAGCTATAGAAATAACAGGTATAAAGGAATGGGATCCAAAAAATGAAGATCATGTTGAAATATTCAACTATCTCAGAGTTAAGGATATGGGTTATGCTGCGCAAACTGTTAGAGATGCGGTGTATAGTTACAAAAAATCAGTTCGGCTTGAGTACGCTGAAATAAAGCACCGCCCAGAAATGTCTAGGAGGCTTTACAGTATTATTAACATAGGGGGTGTACCCTTTTACAAAGTTGGAACACAGTCGGTAAACAGTTCAATGAGGAGAGCTTTAATATCTGTGCTAAGAAACTCTGCTAGTATAATAAATAGGGCAAGAAGCTGTGACCCACGAGATGTTATGGAAAGTTGTCGTGGTACAATAGTGAAGCACGGTAAGGATTTTGTAGAAAGTACTGACAAACATGTGGCAACAATAAGGGAGAACATGCCTGAGAACCCCAGTATGAACGAAATTGTATCAAATTTCCATATACCAATTTGCGATTACTCAACTATAATCAATGACATAAATAACATCTTACATTATGACGAATGCAAAGATAAGAGTGATGATGCGTCTCCTGATTGATATGATTGAGGATAAATTTCCATACTATTGGTCATTGCCAGATGGTAATGGCGTTCACACGGTAAAAAAACGCAAACCTAGCGACAAAGAGGTAGCTAGATTGATAGTCGCAACTTTTGGTTACGACTGTACAGAGCTTGATGTATACATGGTACGGGGCAAATATAAATTAAGGGCAAAAATGCTAAAAAAATATTCCCCCGATCCTGAGGATGTATTAGAAATGGTAAATTACTATGCAGCCCCAGAAGATTGCATCCTGCCAAAACGTAAGAAAATACCAAGGTGGCATTCGCACTTTGAAAAGAAAAACGGTTTAAACACACCCACCTTAGAGATAATGAAATATCTCATAGCAAAAGGTGATGTAAATGTCAAATAATACTCTATGGTCTAAACTATAATGACAATGATTATAGAGATTGACACAGAATCGGTAGTCGAAGAAAGATTGACACCGAATCAAATTTTCATATTACAGTTGCTCTCTTTAGGTCAACACAAGTTTTTAGGAACTTGGTACGAGT
>Ga0180438_10011089_pt1 | contig 10948 bp, 15 predicted proteins | sample SS_ome_12_FD_132455 | JGI IMG/M metagenome (GOLD analysis project Ga0180438, IMG submission 132455) | Hypersaline lake sediment archaeal communities from the Salton Sea, California, USA - SS_3_D_2 metaG | ecosystem: Environmental > Aquatic > Non-marine Saline and Alkaline > Hypersaline >... | reverse complement strand
TCTTTTACTAATTACCTAATTTTCTAATCCTCTAATTCCCAAATTCGCAATCCGCAATCCGCAATCCGCAATCCGAAATCCGCAATCCGAAATCCTATGCCCCATGCTCTATGCCTTTTAAACAGCTGCCCGCTGTCTGCTGCCTCCTGCCGGCTGGGAATTGCGCAAAACGCAATTCCCTTGCAATCACCCCACCCCTGGTTTATCTTATCCTAAAGTTAATTCTGAGTATTCACCGTCCAGATAACGTACGAGTGTGACTCAGTTTTTGTGAAGGGAGTGAGTTGCCGTAATCAAGGCGTAATTGCGACATGGGACGACAAATGCTAATCAATGCCGACGAACCGGAGGAATATCGTCTGGCAATCGTCTCAGGAAAAGAGTTAGAGGAATTTTTCCTTGAGACCACCACCCGTGAAAACACCGTGGGCAACATATACAAGGGGGTAGTTGAAAATATTCAACCCAGCCTCCAGGCCGCCTTCGTTAACCTCGGTTCTGAAAAAAACGGCTTCCTTCAGCTACATGAGATTCACCCTGATTATTACCAACAAGAGCCTCCTGCCGAAGGTAAACGGGCTCGTATCCAAGACGTCCTTCGGCCGGGCCAGGAACTCATGGTCCAGGTAGTGAAAGAAGCTACACCCACCAAAGGAGCCTTCCTCACCACCTATATTTCTCTTCCGGGCCGTTATCTTGTCCTTATGCCTGGTAGCAAACACGGAGGCATTTCCCGGAGAATCGAAGACGAACAACAGCGTCAGCGGCTGCGAAAGATAATCAGCCAACTTAAGGTGCCCGAGGGCATCCATCTCATCGTGCGCACTGCTGGTGAGAACCGAACGAAGCGCGAGTTATCCAAGGATTTCGGCTATCTGTTTCGGCTGTGGAATAATATTAAGGAAAGGGCACAAGAGGTGAAAGCTCCAGCCCTCCTTTATCAGGAAAGGGATCTTACTATTCGAGCAATCAGAGATTATTTCACCACTGGGATCAAAAAGATTCTGGTTGACAACAAGGAAGTCTATAAACGGGTTAAGGACTTTATGGCTGTGGTCTCCCCTCGCCATCGCTGGCTGGTTAAACCCTACAAGGAGAAACGGCCTATTTTTGCCGAATATCAACTGGAAAACCAGATTGAGACTATCTTTAGCAACAGGGTTCCCCTGAAATCTGGAGGCTCCCTGCTAATAGACATTACCGAAGCCCTGGTAGCCGTGGACGTCAACTCCGGTAGATACAGCAGGGAGCGGGAACTGGAAGAAACAGCATTTAAAACTAACCTAGAAGCAGCGGTGGAAGTGCCGCGACAGTTAAGGCTCCGTGACTTGGGGGGGCTGATAGTCATTGATTTCATAGATATGAAAGATCGCAAGCACATTCGCCAGGTGGAAAGGACACTGCGGGAAGAGTTTAAGAAAGATCGGGCCAGAACAGAAATGGGCCGAATAAGCAAGTTTGGTCTGCTAGAAGCCTCACGCCAGAGACTTCGCCCTTCACTGCAATCCAGTTCTTATGTGTCTTGCAGCCGCTGCGGCGGCGCCGGAGTGGTTCGCTCCACTGAAGCAACCGCCCTTTCCTATTTGCGCAAAATCTGGCTGGAGCTCAGCCGCGGAGAGGTAAATCAGGTTCACGGCTATTTTTCCAATGAAGTAGCCGATTATCTTTTAAACAGGAAACGAGCGGAAATTCTGAAACTGGAGAGCCGATACTCGGCGAACATTCACATTGAGGGGAGCCATGAAATAACACCCGGACAAGGAAGATTGGAATTTTCCCACGACGATGTGGCAGGATAGGTAGGATTAGTCATTCACCACAAAGTGCACAAAGCTCACAAAGGAAATGTATATAATTATATGAAAATCTTTGTGTTCTTCGTGGTCTTTGTGGTCTAACCAAATCGCAGCAAGACTGATCACGATGGGCTGTCAGTGCTGGAACTTCAGACAATGACGGTTCTCCTCACTGCGGCCACTACCTCATCTGGATCATCCACCAACTGCATTAGGTCCATATCATCAGGTGATATCTTGCCTGTCCCCAGCAGTCGCTCACGTAGCCAGTTCACCAAACCTGTCCAATAATCATTGCCAACCAAAATCACCGGAAAGGGCTTGATACGATCCGTCTGGATAAGGGTCAGTGCCTCAAACATTTCGTCTAGAGTGCCGAAGCCGCCGGGGAAAACCACGTAGGCCTGGGCATACTTTACAAACATCACCTTGCGGATGAAAAAGTACCTGAAGTCCAACATCACATTGGCGTAGGTATTGGGCTGCTGCTCCATAGGAAGTTGGATGTTCAACCCCACAGATTGAGCACCACCTTCCACAGCACCCCGGTTGGCCGCCTCCATGAGGCCGGGACCGCCCCCGGTAATCACATTAAAACCATTTTCCGCAAATAGCCTGGCAATGGTCCTAGCTTTTTCGTAAAGTGGATCGCCCGGTCCAATTCGAGAAGAACCGAAAATGGACACTGCTGGATAGATTTCTGCCATTGTCTCAAAGCCATCCACAAATTCCGCCATTATGCGAAAGAGTCGCCAACTTTCTTTCACGGTAAAATCGTCTATTGGGTAACGTCGCTCAACCATTGTTAACTCCCGTATAGGGGTTGCTTGTGAGGAAGTATGGTTTCCCTCGCAAAAAGCATCAAGGAAGCAAGACATTTTAAGTCATCTTCAATCTTCGTGCCACATCGTTCTCGCATAGCGCATGCCGCATAGCGTTCGGTAAACAGTGAACGGTGAACGGTAAACCGATCATGCGCTGGCTGTTCCACGGTTTACCGTTTACCATTTACCGTTTACGCTTTCTTTCACTATGCCCTATGCTCCAATAAAAAAAGCGGGGATAATCCCGCCACCAAGAAAAGACCAATCTGTTGTTTCCAGGGATTCTGCCCCCAGGTCTTTCTATTATGCCATCTGAGAAACCTTCTGAAGGTATTCCTCCACCAGCCGCTCCTGGTCGCTGCCGGCAATGGTCTGTTGCAAACGCTCTTCGGCAAGTTGGAGTGCGGTATTGACCACTTCGGCCCTCAGTTGTCTCCTGGCCTCTCTGACCACCATCTGAGCTTCGAGCCTGGCCTTATCCAACATGTGCTCCGCAGTCTCCTGAGCATTCTCAATGATTCGTGCCCTCTCCCTTTCGCCCTGCTCGCCGATTATCTGCCTTATTTTGTTGATTTCTTTGTCCAGGAATTCAAAACGTTGCTCAGCCTCTTCCAGTTGCCGTTCGGCCTCACGGTAGGCCTGTTCGGCCCCCTCGATCCGCTCGCGAATCAAGCGACTGCGTTCGCGGAAAAAGCGCGTCAAAGGCTCGCGGAGAAGCTTGACCAAGAAAAAGACAAGTATCAAGAAATTGAGCACTCGCCAGATATTAAGCCAGATCTCTTTAAAGTTACTCTTTCCCTGCCCCGCTTCTGCCGCCCAAGCGCTCAGCGCCAAACCGCTTACGAGTGCTATGGCGAGAATCCCCACCAAAAGGAGGTACAGCATATATCTTCGCCGGAGATGTTTCTTCATGCCTTTCTTCCTAAAACTTTTTCAGTCACCAGCTGCGACATCTCTTCCGCCTGTTCCCGAAGTTGTCCCCGTAACACTTCGGCCTCTTGTTGCAGTTTTTCCCGGGTGGAGGCCACTATGCGCATGGCTTCCTCGGAGACTGCCTCCAGCTTTTTGTCCTCTTCTTTTTTCAACTCTTCTGTCATCAGCTCCTGCTGCTCTTGAGCCTGTGCCTTGGCCTCATGCAGCTGGTTTTCGTAACTCTCAAGCCTCGCCTGCATCGACTCATGACAATTCTTGGTATCTTCCTCCCACCTGGTAATCTTGTCTTCCCGCTCCTCGATCAGATTAATAGTCGGCCTGAAAAGAAACCGATTCAGGATAAAAAGTAGGAGCAAAAAATGTACGACCTGAATCAAAATAGTAAGGTTAATCTCAACCATAAGACAATCCTAAGAAAGTCAGGAACTTCACTCCATTGACCAAAACATTACCGACTCAAATAACAAAGATCAACAGCAAGGAAACTACCAAGGCGTAGATGCCCGTACTCTCAGCCACCGCTTGGCCCACTAACATGGTACGAACAATTACCGGTGAGGTCTCCGGATTGCGAGCGATGGCCTCACAGGCTTTACCGCCTACAATTCCCTCACCGACTCCTGGGCCAATGGCACCGAGACCCATACATAGTCCCGCTGACAGAAAAGCCGGAATCTCGATCAAACGGACCACGGAAAAATCTCGAAACAACAGCAGCAAAGCTACCACCAGAGCATAGATGCCTGTGCTTTCAGCTACCGCTTGGCCTACCAGCATAGTGCGCAGCAATTCATCGGCCACGGCAGGCTGACGACCCATACCTTCACAGGCCTTACTACCGACATAGCCCTCCCCAGCTCCGGAGCCTATGGCGCCAAAGCCCATGGAAAGTCCCGCCCCAATAAAAGCGGCCAACTTGACCCAATCGGTGACATCCATGGAGATCGCCTCTTTCTCACACCACAAAGATCAGAAGCAGAGCTACCACCAGGGCATAGATTCCTGTGGACTCTGAAACCGCCTGGCCTACAAGCATGGTGCGAGTTAGCATTCCGGCTTCTCTCGGATTGCGACCTATGGCCTCACAGGCCTTACCACCTACAATTCCCTCACCAACTCCTGGGCCAATAGCGCCAAAACCCATGGACAAACCTGCTCCCAGAAGCGCTGCAGCTCGAACTAGATCAACTCCACTTATTTCCATTCCTCCATCCTCCTTTCTGTTACTTCACCTGATCTGCACCGATATATAAACCAGGGTGAGAACCGTGAAGACAAAAGCCTGAATTGTCCCGACAAACAAACCAAAAAAAGCATAGAGAAAAGGCGGCAAGACCAAGCCGTATGCTAGGTATGAAACCACAATAATAATTATGCTGCCGCCCATTATATTGCCAAAAAGACGAAAAGATATGGAGATCACCTTGGCCAATTCTCCCACCAGGTTCAGGGGCATCATGAAAAAGATAGGCTTGAAATATTCCGTTATGTACTTTTTGGGTCCCTTTACCTTGATTGCGGTCCCGTGGGCTATAAAAAATCCCATGATGCCAAGGCCTAGTGTGGTATTCAAATCCTTGGTAGGTTCCTCCATGAAAGGGATGAGGCCGATCCAGTTGCACAAAAGGAGGAAGATGAATAGAGCGCAAATCAGTGGGTAATAGCGCTGGCCCCACTGCTCTCCCAGTGCGTCAACGGACAGATCTTTTACCCAACTCACCAGCAGTTCACTAAGATGCTGCCATGGGCCAGGAACCATCGCCCTGCGGCGAGTTGCCAGCACGGTAAATACCAAGATGAGACCTATTATCAACCAGCTCATCAACAGTGTCGCGCTGTTGACCTTAAACTGCATCCCACCGAGGTGGAACACCCATTGACTTACTTTGCCTATCCCTTCCATATCGGTGCCAGCCTTTATCTCTTAGCGGTCAGCTTCTCTCTTGCTCCACCATAGCAGAAGAGGCTCCACATCCAAGGTTGTCGAAGTTGCCCTGACTGGAGCTATTCCTCTTGCTGGGGCCTGCCGATGGTGTCGAACCCTTGCTGAGGAAAAAATGGTAAAAGACAGCCGCCTTCGTCAACAGTAGACCGCCAACCGTTGCAGCGAAGTTAATTGAGGGCAACTTGATTGCAAGAATTAAAGGTATACTGAGCAAAACAAATCGACAAATGAGGCCAAAATAGACGCTACTTCTGCTCTGACCGAGCAGCCGCCGTGGCAGGAGTAAGGCCATCAACTTGAAGTCGGCCACGCTGAAGACACTTCCTATGGCGATACCTTTGGCAGCCGCCTTCTGATCTAAAGCGAGGCAAATACAGGCTGCGGCCAAGGCGAAAAACAGAGTTTTCTTGATCAGAGTCCTTTGCAGCGTGAGATAGTCGCTCATGTTTATCAGAGTACCCGGTCGAGCCTCGAAATCTTATGGTCCATCATCTTCAGCAGATTCGTCATTGTCCTGCGTCTCCAGCTCTTTAATCTGCCGATAGACGGTAAAGCCGCCGCCAGCAATACCGAGAAGTATGAAGGTGGTCAGGAAAATGCCCTTAGTTCCAAGCCACTTATCGAGATAGTAGCCTGTAGCCAAACCAAGACCTATGCAGCCCACCATGGTCAGTCCCAATTGCGAAACCAAGACGAGCTGCTCAAAAATCTTACGCGTCTCTTTACCAAACATGGAGTGTAGAGGATGGCCAAGGGGGCATCCTCAAGCGTTGTAAGAAATTTCACTTGTTGTGGCCAACATAAGATAGGGTAAATCTTTTGAAATGTCCAGATATTTTTTCTATCCTGCAATAGGCCGGTTTTTAAGCTAATTTGCTAGGATTTCAGTAGTGCTCTCAAGGAACAGTAAGTCACAAGCAAGGACAAAAACAGGGTTAGCTGCGAGTCAAATATCATCTGAACAACCTGAGTATGAGATTCCCTTGCTTAGTCGAACTACATCTGCTTAACCACGAAGATAGGAAATTATAAAGGAAAAAACGGGGAAACTCCTGGATTGGTTTTTCTTGACACCCTATTGCATGCTTTCTATAATGAGTGGCTTTACTACTTTACTGGACTTTCACAGACGATAGCAATTATGTTCGAAAATCTAAGCGAAAAGTTAAACCGCACTCTCAAACGCCTCAAAGGGCAGGGAAAGCTCACGGATAAGCATATCAAGGAAGCTATGCGCGAGGTTCGTCTAGCCCTGCTAGAGGCGGATGTAAACTATAAAGTGGCAAAGCAATTTGTGGCTGACCTTGCTGAGCAGGCCACTGGTGAGAAAGTAATGGATAGCCTCACCCCAGGCCAGCAGGTGGTCAAAATTGTCCATGAGGCCTTGACCGAACTCATGGGAACCGAAGCTGCCCCCCTGGAACTCACTGGCCGTACTCCCCTGGTCTATATGCTGGTCGGCCTCCAGGGGTCGGGAAAAACCACCACTGCCGGCAAGCTAGCCCTTTATCTCAAAGATTTTAACCGAAAACCTTGCCTAGTTCCAACCGATGTTTATCGACCTGCGGCCATCGATCAGCTTCAAACCCTCGGAAAACAACTGTCCATTCCTGTTTTTCCTGCCACCACGCAGATGAATCCTGTGGAGATTGCCACCATGGCAGTTGGCTATGCGGGCCAACAGGGGTGCGACATCCTCCTAGTAGACACCGCTGGTCGACTCCACATTGATACCGAGCTGATGGACGAAGTAGAAGAGATCAAAGCGAAACTCTTGCCCCGTGAGATTCTTCTTGTAGCCGACGCCATGACCGGCCAGGACGCGGTGCAAGTTGCTGAAGCTTTCAACCAAGCATTGGATCTAACTGGAATCATTCTCAGCAAGATGGACGGCGACGCCCGCGGAGGCGCTGCCCTTTCCATGCGCACCGTAACCGGCAAGCCCATTAAGTTTTGTGGTATTGGCGAAAAATTAGATGCTCTGGAAACTTTTCACCCAGAACGCATGGCCTCCCGTATCCTGGGAATGGGAGATGTCCTTTCCCTTATAGAAAAAGCTGAAAAAGCATTTGATGCCAAAGAAGCAGAAAAACTACAAGAAAAACTAATAAAAGACACATTTACCCTTGAGGACTTTCGTGACCAATTGCAGCAGATTAAAAAAATGGGCTCACTGGAGCAGATTTTGGGAATGCTTCCCGGTATGGGCAAACTGAAGCAGTTGGGTCACCTCCAACCTGACGATCGCGAACTGATACGTGTTGAGGCCATTATCAATTCCATGACTCCTGAGGAAAGGCGCAAACACACGATCATCAATGCAAGCCGGCGCAAACGGATTGCCAAGGGCAGCGGTACTTCGGTGCAGGAAGTAAATAAACTTTTGAAAAACTATGGACAAATGAAAAAAATGTTGCACAAGCTCGGCAAGGGTGGTAAAGGCGGTATCCGTTTACCTCGAGGTATTTCTTTGCCCTTTTGATGATTATATGGTCCTTCGGGCCCATTAGAGGAGCACGACTAAACATCTAGATTCGACATGAAGGAGTAAGAAAAGAGTATGGCTGTACGAATTAGACTCACTCGCAAAGGCACAAAGAAAAGACCATTCTACCGGATTGTAGTTGCTCATTCAGAAGCTCCAAGAGACGGGAAGTTCCTAGAGATTATTGGCACATATAACCCTTTGACCGATCCAGCAGAAGTTCAGATTGATCCGGAGAGACTTCGGGTTTGGCTCGATCGTGGTGCCAGGCCATCAGATACGGTGAGAAGCTTAATTAAGCAAAAGGGCTTGCTCACAGAATCGGCCTAGAATCGGGAACGACGTTTGCAGGAGGTACTTTCCGGAGTTCCAAAACTTCAGATAGCAAAATAAGGAGCTGTTGTTAGGGGTTCTCCGCAAGCCGATGTTGTGCAAGTTTCGGCTGTGCCGCCTAATCAGGTCAGAGCCAGACCCATTCAACTCCTTTGGCTTAGTGGAGGTCGCCATGTTGAAGGAACTTATTGAGCTTATAGCTAAAGCGCTGGTGGATCACCCAGAGCAAGTTGAGGTTTCAGAGTTAGAAGGAGAGCAGACCTCTGTTATCGAACTGCGGGTGGCCAAGGAGGATCTCGGTAAAGTAATCGGCAAACAAGGGCGCACTGCTCGGGCAATGAGAACGATACTGAGTGCTGCATCCACGAAGATACGCAAGCGGGCGGTGCTAGAAATTATCGAATGAAAGCGATGATCGTCGACCCATCGCTCCCTATCGGGAAAGTGATCAAAACGCACGGGTTGAGAGGACACCTTAAAGTTCTTCCTTACGGAGAAACCTTTTCAACTCTTTCTGCTGAGGAAAAGATCACTGCGAATCTGCCAGATGGCACTTCGTTGACCTTAACTGTCGCAGAGACTCGTCCCCACCAGAAGACTTTTCTTCTAATTAGTCGCGAGATAGACTCGGTGGAAGAAGCCCACCATCTAGTGGGTGCTGAACTTTGTGTGCCTGAGTCTCGCTTGCCTCCTACGGAATCTAATGAGTTCTACTGGTATCAGTTAATAGGACTCGAAGTAGTAGACACCGAGGGGCAGAAGCTTGGAACTTTAGAGGAGATTATTGAAACCGGGAGTAACGACGTTTACGTAGTTCGCCGAGGAAGAGAAGAAATCCTTGTTCCGGCCATAGAAGAGGTTGTCCGGGAAGTGGATCTCCAGCGGCGATTGATGACCGTCGATCTTCCGGAAACTCACTAAATGATCATTGACATTCTGACCATATTCCCCGGTATGATGGCAGGGCCAATTAGCGAGTCGATTATTGGTAAGGCCATAGAGCGAAAGCTCATTGACATCAGGGTCATCAATATTCGCGATTACGCTGTCGATAAACATCGAACTACCGATGATCGACCCTTCGGCGGCGGCAGCGGCATGGTCATGAAGCCCGAACCCCTTGCGGCGTCCATCGGCAATCTTCGGGAAAACGACCCCGCTGCCAGGGTAATACTCCTGAGCCCTCAGGGTAGGCTTTTTGACCAAAAAATTGCTTTTGAGCTCAGTCGGCTGAACCATGTATGCCTGGTTTGTGGTCGATATGAAGGAGTTGATGAGAGAATTCGTAATCATTACGTAGACGACGAAGTCTCTATTGGCGACTATGTTGTCACCGGAGGCGAGCTTCCGGCCTTGGTTATTGTGGACGCTGTGGCCAGACTGCTTCCGGGTGTACTAGGCAGTGACGAGTCCCTGAACGAAGAGAGTTTCACCACCGGCTTGCTGGAGTACCCACAGTACACCAGGCCTGAAATCTTTGAAAACCATCGGGTGCCGGATATACTTCTTTCGGGCAATCATGGCGCCATTCAACGTTGGCGCCGTCAACAGGCCCTTTTGCGTACGTGGCAGAGGCGACCAGACCTTCTGGAAAAAAACCAACTCAGTCCGGAGGATGAGGAGCTTCTGGCAGAAGCCATCCGGAAGGAGGGGGATTAGTGAATTAGTTTATCCGCTATCTAATTTTCTAATTAACTAATTGTCTAATCGTCGTAATAAACAAATGAATGTCCATGTGGCATTGCTCCACTACCCTGTGTACAACCGTGAGCGCCAAATCATTGTCTCTGCCTTTACCAATCTGGACATTCACGACATCGCTCGTGCTGCTCTCACCTACGGAGTGAACCGCTTTTACTTGGTCACCCCCTTGGAAGATCAGCATCAGTTAATCCAAAGGCTCTTGTCCCACTGGCGGGAGGGATATGGGTCGACTAGGCATCCTGAAAGAAAGCAAGCCCTAGAGTTGGTAACTCCAGCTGTTTCCTTGGCTGAAGTAGTTGGAATTATTGAAACTGATTGTGGCCAAAAACCCGAACTGTTGGTAACCAGTGCCTCTCTGGCTGACGCCACTCTGAGCTATTCGGAGGCCAGAGAAAAAATCCATCGGGGTAATCCTCTCCTTATATTGTTTGGCACGGGATGGGGGCTAACCGAGGAGGTGCTGGCCATGGCGGACAGCCGCTTGGCACCCATAAGAGGATTATCTGACTACAATCATTTGTCAGTGCGCTCTGCAGTCGCCATCATCTTAGACAGGCTGATGGGGAGAATAAATGAAGGTTAGCAGCTGTGAGCGGTAGGCTGGATACTAGATGCCAGATGCTTGATACTAGATGCTAGATGCTGGATAATGGACTCCAGTTCAAGGTGAGGAGAGATTAATGGACACTATGCAATTACTTGATAGAGAACAGATGCGGACAGATATCCCCCAGTTCAAACCAGGGGATACGATAAAGGTTCATGTGAGAATTCGAGAAGGAGACAAAGAGCGCATTCAGATTTTCCAGGGTGTGGTCATACGAAAACGCAAAGGAAAGATAAACTCAACCTTTACCGTCCGAAAGATCTCTTATGGTATTGGGGTGGAACGAATCTTCCCACTCCATTCTCCCATGATCGACAGAAT
>Ga0180438_10011088_pt1 | contig 10948 bp, 12 predicted proteins | sample SS_ome_12_FD_132455 | JGI IMG/M metagenome (GOLD analysis project Ga0180438, IMG submission 132455) | Hypersaline lake sediment archaeal communities from the Salton Sea, California, USA - SS_3_D_2 metaG | ecosystem: Environmental > Aquatic > Non-marine Saline and Alkaline > Hypersaline >... | reverse complement strand
GGTTTGGTCGCAGCGCGAAGGCCTGCCGCAGCTCGGCCATCGCCGCATCGGGCTGCCCCGCCAAGGCGTGGATGCAAGCCATGATGTACAGCAACTCGCCTCGCCACTCCGGGCCGTCGTCCAGCTTGGCCAGCTCGGCATTGGCCTGCTCCTGCAGTTGTACCGCTGTGTCGGGCTGGCCGTGCGCCGCGTAGTAGGCTGCCAGGTGTGTCACGGGGTGCGTGTACCCGGTGCCGACCACCAGCGACCACAGCAGCCGTCCACCCGGGTCCGGCGAGTAGGACGGGTCGTTGAGAACCTTCTCATCGACTGGTTCCACCGCCGCAACCAGCGCCTGGTGAGCCTGGTCGGCATAGGCCCACACCTGCTGCCAGGACTCGTGCTGGTGCGCCGCGAAACACGCCGCGTTGACCTGCTCATAGCCCTCTGTGCGTTCGAGAGCCTCGCCCTTGGCGGCAGCAGTCACCCGTCCTGCCATTCGTTCCTTCCAAAATGCGCAGTGCGCCAGCACGTCTTTGGGACACCACTGCTCGTAGGTGCCGCACGCCTCGCGCTCTGCCTTCGACAAACCCTTGCCAAAGGCCTCCTCGGACTCGATAGCCGCTCGCAGGATGTCCAGTACCTGCTTCTTCGATGCCACCGCCTTACCTCCCCATTGGCAATGCGAAGTGGTGCACACGATCGTAGTTGCCGCCCACGACGACGTCGAGGTCTCGCTGGCTCAGGTTGTACACCACCGACCAGATGGTATCGGGCACCGAGGCTGCAGCGGCGATGGACATGGCCTCTTGCGCAGAAACGGTGCCGCGGGCCAGCTCGAGGCGCTGGTAGGCCGCATTGTAGCGCCAGCACGAACTGGTTGCGCCCTGAGGCTGCTCCTCACTGACCAAGAAGTTGGTGACAACCTGCCAGGGCTCGACATTGTCGATCACTACCGGCTCGCCGTCTATGTACTCGATAATGACCGACCGCCCAGACGCATCGGCCAGGAAAAAGTGGACGCAGACGGCGGGAAAGGCCACGTCATAGCCCTGCAGCAGCTCCAGTGCTTCGTCCACATCCCGCGCATAGTCCAGCGCCAGGCGCATGACGTGGTTACTGACGATGGCCGTCTTCTCCGACTCGCCGGAGCCGGGGCGGCAGGGCACCTTCAGCGACGAAGCCGCTAGGCCGTGCTCATTCATGCCGTCGACGATCACATAGGGGGAGAACAGGAGGGCAATTCGCTGTAGCCACGACCGTTCCGGGCCATCGTAGCCCAGGTAGAACATGTCCACCATTGAGACCGAAGCGTTGCCGCCGGGGGGAGCGGTGTAGAGCAACAGCGCCGCGTGGGGCTCCCAGTCGAAATTGCGCCCCATGAGCACCTCACCCTCTGGCGTGTGCCCGGTGAACGTGGTGCACAGCTTGGAGGCGTTCATACGCATCAGGAACTGGATGATCGGCGAGTCCGCGCCCTGGGTCAGGTACCAGTCAAAGAGGTAGGTGCCCTGGTAGTGCATCACGTACAGGGGATAGTCATCCACCTGCTGCAGCGTGCGCAACGTGGCCAGCGGGCCCCGCCACACCAGCACCACTCCCATGACCAGCAAGAGCAACAGGGCGATCGCGATGACCTTGATCCAGCGCATGATTGGCCCCCTTCTGGGAAGATGCACCCACGGCCCTTTCCGCCGCCACTCGCCGCGCTGCCGCTCAGCGGCAAGGGCCATGCAGGCGGATGTCATGCGCACATTGTACAGTCAGTGAGGCAGAGGGAGAAAACCGCACCATAGGGTGCACGCAACGAGGCTTGGGCCACCATCCGCAGGCGCTGCGACGGCGGCACCGGTGACCGGTGGTCTTATGTAGTATAGCCCTTCATGGGCGTCTTTGTGAACGCCTTCGCGGCTGTCCTGATCGGCGTCCTTGTGGGCGTCTGAGCGAGGATAAAGGTATCAAACCCGCAGAGACGCGCTCAAGCTAGACAAGTCGCCTTGCAGTAGGTCGGGTTCTCTACCCGACGCCCTTCCGCTATCGCGCAACACCTCTCCGGCGGCTAGCGACGCCCTCCGCTGTAGCTGTAGGTCGGGTTCTCTACCCGACACCCTCCCGCTATCGCGCAACACCTCTCCGGCGGCTAGAAAAGCCGCCCTACAAGAGATCGGTCGGTCGGGTTGACTACCCGACGCCCTTTCGCAATCGCGCAACACCTCTAGTCGAGAGGATCTTTCTCGCTGACGCTGGCCATGGGTCCCAGCTCGGTGAACCAGCCAGCCAGACCGCCGCCGACGCGAAAGCGGTACTCCAGCAGGCACAGATAGGGCCGTGATGGAGAAAGGCACCACGGCCGCTCAGACCATCCACCGTCGGCCGTCGGCGACGCCTTGCTCCAGGCCCGCGCGATGCGGACCGCGCCGGCGTGCCCGGCCAGGACCAACACGCTCAGCGCCAGTGCCAGGACCAACACCTTGCGAAGCCATCTCTCGCCCCTCATGTCACCCTCCCTCCTGCGGTTGTGCCAGCGCACGCTGTGTGGCGCGCTTGTGCTATAGATGACGAATGGGAGCGCAGGGTTCCACGGAGCATGGGCCGTTCGAGAAGGCAGCCAGACAGCTCAGAAACCGGGTTACCGCTAGCGCGTAACCGGCTTGGGGCGTTCAGTTTCGCCTTGGCCGGTCCAGCAGAATGCTCAGATTTCGCGCCAGTGCCTCATAGAAGCTGTCCAGTTCAAAGCGCCGCAGTCTCTCTGCGGTGGCGGGAGGCAGCGCGTCCAGGAGGGCACCGTCCATCAGCAAGCGGGTCTCCTGCTCGTCAAAGGTTGGCCCTTCTTGCACCCATTTGACAAACTCCTTGTCCGCGGGGCAGGCAAGTTGACAATACATGCACCCGATAAGGCACCGCTGCCAGGAGGGGTTGAGCCAGTGAGGAAACGAGACGCCGCTATCCTTCTCACTGTGGAAGGTCAGGCAGCGCTCGCCGTGCAGTACGAAACGGTCGGCAGAGATGGCTTCAGTGGGGCAAGCGCGCTGACAGGCGCGGCACTCGGCACAGAGTGGCAGCAACTGCGGCTCGACCCACTGCTCGTCTGCACAGGGCATGTCGGAGTAGAAGGCCGCTAGGCGGTGAAAGCTGCCCATGCCGGGCACGTAGCTGATGTTGTTGCGTCCGTAGGTCGCCAGGCCGCTGCGCGTGGCCAGCAACTTCTTGGGCAGCATCGCATCGACGACGCGGTAACCTGCCGCTGCCAGCCGCTCCTCCAGGATCAGGCGCGCTCGCTGGTCTTTCGCCCGCCCGTTCAGGTAGGTAGGCGGCACGACAAGCGGTATTGTCTGGCCCTTCCAGCCGAATGCGATCGATGTCTGCGGGTCAGGCATGGCCACCACGATCATCGACCGCGCTTGCCGCAGGTCATCCGGCGGATGGAAGCAAAGTCCCGACAGGTAGCTCTCGTATAGCTCATCGTCCAGCAGCTCACGCCTGGCTGCCATCTCCTGCTCCAGCTCTGCCAAGCGGGCGATGGACACCGTGCGTCCGGCAAAGCCGCGATCCCTCAGTGCAGCTTCGATGTCAACGGTCATGGCTCACGCTCCTCCTGCAGGCATCGCGTCGTAGGCCGGGTGTCTCAACCCGGGGCTTTCTTCCCGTCCCCCGCGCGGCCTCACGCGCACCCACCCAACGACCGATGTCCGCTCAATGCGCCCCCACCTTTCGTCGTACGCCGGGTTCCCCACCCCGGGGCTTTCTTCCCGTCCCCCGCGAGGTATCACCCGCGCTGCCACCCAACGACCGATGTCCGCTCAATGCGCCTCCGCCCTTCGTCGTAGGCCGGGTTTCTCAACCCGGCGCTCCCCGTCCCCCACGTGACCTCACTCGCGCTCCCACCCAACAACATATGTCGGCTCAACGTGTCCCCACCCTTCCTCGTAGTACCCCCTCCGCAGCCATTCTCGATAGCTGGAACGCGGCCAATCCTCGGGCCTGGTCACGTAGCCATGCTTGACGGGGTTGTAATGGATGTAATCGATGTGCCGGTTCAAGTCTTTTTCGTTGCGGATCACGTGATCCCAGAAACGCGGCTGCCAAAGACGCATGCGCTGAGCACCGAGCAGTGATTTCACCTTCCCTGTCGTGCCCAGCTTGAGAGAGTGCAGCGCCTGTGAGATGTTCGTGTCCTCAACGGGGCGAACAAGCAGATGGAGATGGTCCCACAGAGCCACGTATGCGATCATGACAAAGGGGTGCAGCGTCCGCACCTGCCGCAGCGTGTCGAACAGTGCCTCCATGCACTCGCCGTTGCGGAAGACAGGCTTGCGCTCGCGTGTTACCGTGGTCACAAAGTACAAGGCATCAGGAACGTAGATTCTTCGGAATCTGGGCATTGCGGACGCTCCTGACCAAGGAGGCGGCTAGGGATAGCCGCCCTACGAGTTCGCTGACAGAACATCTTCGATCACGCCATAGTTCTTGCCGCCCAGGTGGTGCAGCGGCCTGAGCTCCTCTTCTTTCAGCAGCCAGGTTTCGTCAAAGGCCTCTTGTTCCGCCTTTGCAGCCACCGCCTGGCCGACGAACAGGGTGTGGTCCCCGACCTCGACCGCGTTCACGACGTGGCACTCGATCCAGGCCAGGCACTCCCGGACCAGCGGCGCGTCGATCTGGCTCGGCTCCTCCGAGGTGAGGCTGGCCCAGGTCAGTTTGTCCTCCACATCACGCCCGGAGATCGTGCCCAGCTTGGCGACCGCCTCCATCAGCGGACGTCCGGGCACGTTGATGGCGAACTGCTCGCTGCGCCAGATGAGCTCGTGCGTGAAAGCCTGGCGATGGATGGCCACGCCCAGCAAGGGGGGATCCTTGCTCAGCGGCGTGACCCACGCCGCGGGCATCACATTGTCGCGATCTCTGTGGTGTGACGTCAGCAACACCACCGGTCCAGCGCCCAGCAGCCGGTGCACCTGCTCCCATGGAACGTCAACTTTCACGCTGTGCCTCCCTCTGATCCTGCAGGTCCCCTACGCGTCCTCGGGCAATTGGATGGCCACCTTGCACACCTCATCGCCGCGCATCACGCTCTCCAGCACTTCGACCTCAACCGGACGCTGCAGGATCTCCTCCCACACGCCCTTGTAAAAGCCCGCACCACAATAGCAGTACGTCGCCGAGATGGGCACACCGCTCCGAACTGCATCACGTAGGCGTGGGCAGTGGCAGTACATGGCACGCCGCTTCTCGGGATCGCTCTCGTTCATGTACTGCGCCAGAAAGCCGCTCTTGGGGATCTTGGTGGCAATGATGGTGTTCCCGTCCTTGACCCCGGCCAAGCCCCAGCCGCGCCCCACCACCTGCGCGATCATCGTCTCGTCCAGCTGCAGCGTGTCGCGCAGGAAGGCCTCAAAGTGCTCTTGCAGCATATCGTGCACGCGGTCGACATCACCGGTCTCGGCGTACACGCGCCGCATCTCGGCCAGTTGCTCCCGTGGATAGGGGCAGCCACAGCCGGCCAAGACCGCCCGTGCCTGCTCCTCGTTCACCAGCGACTCCAGGCAGTCCATCGCCCCTTGGGTCCAGGCGATCACTTCGTCGCGGTTGGTCTCCGCGCCAAAGCCCTCGCTGCCCGCCAGCACTTCAAGACGCACCTGCTCGCCCGCCACGGCATCCAGGCAGCGCGAGAACTTGTCCAGCCAGTAGCGCTCGAAATCGAACTGGTCTTGCGACATGCTCACTCGCTTTCCACGCGCCGCGCGCGGTTGTAGCGCCCAATCAGCACGCCCTCGGCCAGCACGTGCCCCTGCATCGCCTGGCGGATCGCTCGGCTCGAGGCTTGCGCTGGCTGCAAGCTCAGCATCGTGTCCAGCGCATACACCGCAAAGTGGTAGCCGTGAGTTCCGACCAGCGGGCACGGTGCGCCATACCCGGGCCGGCGGAAGCTGGTCACACCCTGCTTAGCGCCGTTGTCAAGCACTGCCACCTTGGGCAATGCCTCTGGCAGGGCTCTCACTTCGGCGGGGATATCGTATACCAGCCAGTGCACCCAGGTGAACAGCCGCAGCCCCGGCGACGGGACATCTGGGTCCTGCATCCACACCACAAAGCTGCGCGTGCCTTCGGGCCCGCCGTCCCATGCCAGATCCGGCGAGACGCTGTCGCCGTCGCAGGTGAAGCGCGCCGGAATCCAGCCTTGGTGCTCGAACGCCGTGCTGGTGACAGTGAGTTTCGCACCTTCCTCTTGGTTCACGTTACCCTCCTCAACTGGCAGTCGGGTTCGTCGCTCGCATCCCGCCGTTTCTTGGCGGGGCTACCCGACATCCTCTCGCAATTGCGCGACGCCCTCCGCTGTCTGGCGGGGCTACCCGACACCCTCACTCAAACGACAGGTTCGCCACTCTCTCAGGCTCGGTGTGGCCCCAGCCCAGCTCGTAGTAGCCCCGCGCCATCCACTGCCGATAGCTCGACCGTGGCCAGTCTTCGAGACGGTCGACATACCCGTGCTTGACCGGATTGTAGTGAATGTAGTCGACATGCCGGTTAAAGTCTTCCTGATCGCGAATCACGTGGTCCCAGAACCTGCCCTGCCATAGACGCAGGGCCTCAAGGGGTTCTCGCATTGCCTTCAGGCGAAAGGTGGTGCCTCGCTTGATGCAGTGCATCACTTGAGAGATCGTCACCTCACCGATGGGCCTGACCAGCAGATGAAGGTGGTCCCACAGCGCAGCGTATGCAAGCATGCGAAATGGATGCAATTGATGCGCGCTGCGCATGGCGTCAAACAGCGCTTCCATGCAAGCGTCGGAGCGGAAGATCGGCCTCCGATTGCGGGTCACGCTTGTGACGAAGTAGATGGCGTCTGGTATGTAGAATCGACGATAGTCCGGCATTGCTTCAGCCCTCTGCCTCACCGCGGTTGGCACAGTCTACAAGACCTCGGTAGGTCGGGTTCTCCACCCGGCATCCTCGCGCAATTGCGTGATGCCCATGCGGCGGCTAGAAAAGCCGCCCTACGGAGATTTGTAGTAGTAGGTCGGGTTCTCTACCCGACACTCTCCCGCCATGGCGCAACACCTCTCTCTACCCGACATTTCCTGCGGCGAGACGTGAGCAGAGAAGCCGTCCCACTCATGCGTCGCGCAACTTGCGGGCGATGCACTCGATCAGCACCTCCTTGTATCGCCGTTCGTGGTGGAGCTTGTCAATCCAGCGCTTTTCGCGGCGCAGCACTTCAAAGCCGTCGAAGAGCGCATCGACCTCGGCATCCTCATGGTGCGCGAAATGGTCGCTGCCGAAGACACGGGCCGCATAGGTGCGCGACGGAAAGGGCCGCCAGTCCGGGTCTTCCATCGCTCTGAAGTTGACGTAGCACAGGCCATCCGCCGCCAGCACGCGCTCGATCTCGCGCATCGACCGCACCACGTCCGGTTTGGTCATGAAGAACACGGCATTGTAGGCGTAGACGAAGGGAAAGGATGCGTCGGCGAAGGGCAGGTGGCGCATATCGCCCCGGAAGATGTTCAAGCGCAGGCCGCGCTCCTGGCAGAAGGTCTGTGCTTTGTCCAGCTGCTCATCCTGAACCTCGACGCCGCAGGTGCGGTAGCCGCGTTGCTGGAACAGCGCCAACGGTGGCTCGCTGCCGCCCGCACCACAGTCGAGCACCAGCCGGTCCAGTCCGCTGGCCTCGCACAGGCGCACGAACTCGTACAGCGGCGTCGCCCAGCAGATCCCTTCCATGCCGCCTCCTCCTGCTCAACACACAGCCAGGCCGCGTCGCTAGAGAAGCTCGCGCAACGACCCTCGGAAGCGCTCGAGCTCGCCCTGCGCCTGCGGCGAGGGCTGCAGCTCACCCAGACAGTTCAGGAAGAGCTGGCTCAAACGCTCGATGGTCTCCCGCACGGGCACCGTGTACGACTCCTGCACAACCTGCTGCTCATCCGGAGACAGAAAGCGGTACGCGCGCTTGGGACCATACACCTCCGCACCTCGTCGCAGCGCTGCGGCGTAGAAGACGTGCCCGCGCAAGACCTCCAGCTGCGTCTGCAACTGAAAGACATCACCGCGCTCGCAGGCCTTGACCGCATCGTGCAGCGCGAAGAGATAGGATCGGAAGCGCGAGCCCAGCTCCTCCTCGATTTCCTGCCTCGGGCGAACCTTGCCCATCTTCCGCAGTGCCTCCGCCAGCGCACCGCGGCGGTCGAACAGGACGCGGTACGCGGTATAGGGCATCTGCTCGGTCACGTGCTGCAATTGGCTGAATACGAGGTCGATCTCCAGCCCCGCCGGTGGGAATTCCGACTTGCCAAACAGCGCGGCGATCATCTGGCAGTGTTCCCAGCCACGCTCGATGTAGGTCAGGCGCTCGCCGGCCATTGCCAGCAGCTCGTGCCGCAGCCCGTACGCCTGCTCCAGTGCCACAGCGCTGTCCAGTGATGCGATCCCCAGGTCGATGTCGGAGAAGACGTCGGCGAACTCGTTCACCAGCGACCCGGCCAGGTAGGCGCCTTCGATGCTGACCTCCGCTGCCAGCCGCTCAGCAATGGCGCGCACCACATCAGCGCGTTTCACAGCCACCCCCTGGCCTCGTCAGCGTGGCCCATACCCGCGCGGGCAGACACGTCGCTCCGCGCAATCGAGATCCCAAGCGCTGTCGTGTGGCACGCTGCTGTCGCCCTACGCTCCCGCGTCGCAGCCCACGGCCTCGAGGATCGCCTGGCACTGGCTCGACAGCTCAGGACCCGGTGCCTCGTGTAGCAGCCAATCGCCACCATACAGGTCCTGGTGCAGCGCCACAAAGACCACGCGCCTGGCGCCACCCTCTACACCGGCAGGCTGCAAATACACGCACCACAGTTCGCGCGGCGGAAAGGGCAGCGGCCGCTGCCCGACGTTTGTGCGGCTGTAGGCGACGTCGGTGCGGTAGTAGCCGCTGTCACCGTAGACCTTGGTGCTCATCGCAGCGTCAAACGCCGAGGGCCGGCGCGCCGTCGCCACCCCATTGACCACCCACTGCTGCCCGGCCTCCTCGGCCAGCCAGCCCACGTAACGCTCAGCCTGCACCCGCCAGTCCATCGGGCGCCGCAGCTCTGCGGCCAGCAGCGCCAGTGCCACAAGCACCGGCACCAGCAGCACCGCCCCGACCGACCACACGCGTCTCATGTGCCCACCTCCGTGACCAAACGCTGCTTGCGTCTCCCGTCGAGCGGGACGAACAGCCGCCGTTGCGCAGCACCCCGCCGCGGTTCGGCGGGGCTATTCACATACCAGACACAATCTCACGCGCTGTGCGGTTCACTGATGTGGCGTGAGTATAGAGCGAGCCCTGCCAGGTGCCAAGTGGCCTGGCAGGGCTCTCGTCATCGAACCAGTCTTCCCGCCCGTCTGGATGCCCCCTACAGGCGTGCAGCACTGGCCTCCTCAACGGCTCTCGCAACGCACTCCAGCCCCGCTGCCAGCTCGTCTGCGCTGGGCCAGCCAAAGCCGATGCGCATGTAGCGGCGGTCCATCTCAAACCAGTGCCCGGGCCCCACAAAGGTCCCGTATCGCTCCACCAGGAGGCGATAGAAGCTGTCCACATTGACCTCGAGGTGGGGCTTGATGCGCGGGAAACCCACCACGCCACCCACTGGCTCCACCCACTCCAGCACCGGTGACCGCTCCATCCAGGCCTTGACAGTCGCAAGCCGCTCCGCAATCTCTGGCTTGATGCGCGCCAGCCACTCGGCCCTGCGCGCCAGCACCTGCGCGCCAATGGCCTCGTCGACCACCGAACCGCAGAGGACGGTCTGTTCCTTCGCCGCCAGGAACACCTCCATCAGCGCCGGGCTGCGGTTGACCAGCCAGCCGAGGCGAATGCCGGGCAGGCCGTAGCTCTTGGACAGCGACGACACCGAGATGACACCGGGATGCAGCGATGCAGCCAGCGGAGGCGGCGGGTCAAAGGCCATGTCGCGGTAGGTCTCATCCAGCAGCAGGTAGCAGCCCCTGTCTGCGATGAGCTCGACCACGCGGCGCAGGTCGTCCTCCGGGATCACCGCACCGGTGGGGTTGTGCGGCGAGGTCAGGCTGACCAGGCGCGTCTGTGGCCTCATCATGGACGCCAAGCGATCCACGTCTACGCGCCAGCGCTCCTCAAAGCGCAGCCGCAGGAACTCGGCCTGTGCGCCGATTGCGCGCGGCGTTTCGACGTTGGTCACATAGTTGGGATGTACGACGATGATGTGGTCGCCACGCCCACACAGCGCCGTGTTGACAATGAACAGCGCCGCGGCGGCCCCGGCCGTGAGCAGCACGTCCCCGGGTGACACACCCGCATGTTCGGCGGCGATGATCTCGCGCAGCCGCGGATCGCCGAGGTGATCGCCGTACCCCAGCACCAGCCCGCTCAGATCGAGACCCAGGTCATCCCACACGCGGTCGCTGACCGAGCTTTCGGCCAGGTTGTACCTGATCCGGCCGTAGCCGAACTGCTCGGGCGATTCCACCTCGATCGGCATGCGCCGGTAGGCGATGTGGCCCCGCGCCACGTGGCGTGCGTCCCCGTGCTTGTCTTTAGTCACCGCTGCGCTCCTTTCGAACTGCAAGCTTCCCGGAAGCCCCTAGAGCCGCCTTCGCCCAAGCAAGCTGTCCGACAGCCAGCACGTCATGGTCTGGCGCGGCGCCACGGCTTTTGGGAAGCCGGAGAGGACGGCTGAAGCCGTCACTACGAACCTTGCTCCCGGGTGTACAACCTGCCGGCGAGAAGCTTCCCGGAAGCCCCAATGACTACCTCCGCACATCCAGATTACCCGACAGAACACACCCTGTAGTCCGGTGTGGCACCACAGCTACTCTGAAAATGAGTAGGGCGGCTTCTATAGCCGCCAATTCGTTGCTGCTCGCAGCACAAAGATGTCGGTAGAAAACCCGACCTACGGACCCTCGGACTGCGACGGCTGTTTTCATCCGCGGTGCTGAGGCGTCGGCCTCATGGACAACTTCCGGGAAG
>Ga0180438_10011087_pt1 | contig 10949 bp, 13 predicted proteins | sample SS_ome_12_FD_132455 | JGI IMG/M metagenome (GOLD analysis project Ga0180438, IMG submission 132455) | Hypersaline lake sediment archaeal communities from the Salton Sea, California, USA - SS_3_D_2 metaG | ecosystem: Environmental > Aquatic > Non-marine Saline and Alkaline > Hypersaline >... | reverse complement strand
CATATATTATTAACGAAATGCAGAAGTTGAAAAAAGAAAATGAATCACAAGCTAATAAAATTAACGAACTATGCAAGGCATTAGAAGTTAAACAATTAGAGCCTAAGAAAAAAGGTTTTTTTAAGAAGGTTTTTGGGGGTTAGTATGGATATAAAACAGGCAGTTGATATTGTAAAACAGATTGCTTCTATGTATAAAGGCACTTTAGAAGAGCACAATGCTATCCAGCAAGCGATTAAAGTCATTGAAGCGAATGTATCATGTAATGAGGAAAGCAATGTCAAATGAACTAATTGAACTAAATGACCCTAACAATTTTATATTCGATGGAAACAAAGTTGTAATTGATCCATCAGAAAATGCAAGACTTAAATTATTACAAGGAAATCAAGATTATACAATAGATTTTAATAGTGATACAGGATTTACTTATGACAGTTCTAAAGTAGAATTTGTAGGTGGACAAGTACAACAAATAGACAAACGTCCTGTAAATTCTCTTATAGGAGCAAGATTATTTGATTCTGTAAATGCAAACTGGGCTGTAGATGGTGCTAGTTTAATACCTACGTTGAGCGGAACTCCTGTTATAAGCGGCAATAAATTATCATGTGTTGGTAGTAATGGGTTGTATTATCAAGATACTCAGTTCGCAAATGGTGGCAATTTTGTAGCAAAGTTTAAATATACTCCTAATTACAGCACTTCTCCAGCTACGAATGTTAATTTATTTGCTATATCAGAAGATACGGGAACAAATAACGATGTAGTGATATTTAATAGCCCTTCAGGTAACAATATACGGATAACAAGCAATGGGTTAAGTGCTATAACATTTGGCGTATGGGAACCTACAGCATTACAAGAATATGTTTTTGAAGTTATTTGTATCAATAATGTAGTAACATTGTATATTGACAATGTACAATTAGGAACATCTAAAACAATTACACCAGATTTAGGCGCTATCAGTAACAAATTGTGGTTAGGCGCTTATGCCGGTATATATAACACATCAGATGGATCGTTTTCTGATTTCATTTTTTACACTTCTGCTAGTCAAACAGATACTTACGAAATCCCATTAACAGCATATCCTAGTTCTATTGTAACAACACCAGAATTAGAAAAGGTTGGAGATGGAACAATAAAACAGTTTAATACTTTTACTACCACAGAAAGTGGCAGTCCTAAATATACAATACAGATAGGTAGATCAGGGGATTATTTATATTGGGATGGGGTAGCTTGGGTAGTTTCAAATAATACATACTCACAGGCTAATGATTCAGCAACTTTTAATGCAAAATGCCAATTGCTGGATATAGATGGAGAAATATACGGGCAGTTTAGAATATATTTTGATGATACAAATATACAAGGTGCTGTAGACGAATTGACTGCAAATATAAACGCTGATATAGGATATTCTACAGATGTAGAGAGAATACAATTAGATACCAATAATATAACTATACTAGCAGATCAACTTCTTAGCTTATTGGAGAGTGTTAATAAAACTGGGTCAGATGATGTTACATATGTATTAGGAAGAGATTCTAGCCCTGTATATTGGGATGGTCTAAATTGGGTTGCATCAGATTATACATTATCACAGTCGAATACAATAGCAGAGATAATTGATGGGAAAAATGATTTTCTACAACAAGGGGCTGGAGCTGTTATTGGTGTTAATTGGTTATTAAAATCAGATGATGGCAGCACTACGCCAGAAGTTATCAATCTTAATATAGGATTTGATCCTTTTGGAGAACAACCTGTATTTATTGAGTCTACATATTATAGCACATTAGTTGATCTGTCAGGCACTCCTATTGAGGGCGCTATAATAAAAGTGAGGCCGAATTGGATAATTGCAAATGCGTCTATAACAGATAATCAGTATATATCAACTACTACAAATGTTAATGGGTATTGGGAATTAAAAATAAACATTGAAGACGTAGAACCGGATTATTTAGTATGGGATGTTAATGGTAAAATATTTCAGACGAATTATGTACAGGGGACGATAAAATTCTCTGAGTTACCGTTGTTGTATTGTTGAGGATAGGAAATGGGATTTTTTGACAGATTTAAGAAAAAAGATATACAGTCATTAGAAAAAAAGAGCTTCAGTAGTGTCAATATATTCAAAAGCGGCTCTTTTTTGTCAGGTGCGCAATTGAGCTATTCTTACGCTTATTGGTTAGCTGAAAATGTAGACGCTATAAATGATATATGTCAACGTGTAGGGTATGCTTTTCAACAATTGAAACCTGTATTGAGAAACAAAAAAACAGGAGAGTATATAATTGATGGCCATCCAATTTTAGATTTGCTTGATAACCCGGGCATGGGAATGAGTTCAGAGCAATTTAAATATGAGTTAATGACTTCTTACCTGTTAACAGGTGCTTGTTTTCCTGTATTAGTTGGTAATGTTAATTTTGATCCTTCAAGTATCTATACAGAGCCGGCTAGTAAGTTTGCGCTTATTGAGAATGGCAATAGTAATTTACAGACAATTAACTTAAATAAAGGTCGAGTAACTATATTTGAGAGAGAAGAAATAACTAAGCGTAAAATATGGGTATATCAGACAAGAGATAAGTTAAGCGAGACTATCCAGTTATTAACACAACGAAGAAAAAACGGGGTATATGCACAAAGCCCTTTACAGGCTATTTATCAGCAATGTTTGACTAAATACTATGGCAATATTCACAATGCGAATCTTTTGAAGCAAGGCAACCGTCCGGGGGGATTATGGAGTCCTACAGAAAGTTTAGATCAAGATACATATGAATCTTTTGCTAACTCTATAAGCAGCGCAAGGGGATCCGGTGGTGCTGGCAGGGATATTATAACCAACGAGCCTTTAAATTATACAGACTTATTTCTTAATCCGAGAGATATGGATTTTGTCAATTTAATGCAGGCTTCAAGCAATGATATTTATAACCAGTATCAAATACCGTTAGCGTTAATTACAACGTCAGCAATGACAATGAATAATTATGAAAATGCTATTGCTAGTTTTTATGATATGTGTGTTATACCGAGAGCAAAAGTTGTATATAGTGGATTAGGTCGATTTGCATTATCAAGATATAAAGACGGCGATAGGTTTGAGTTGACTTTTGATGAAAAAGAAATTACAGCGTTAAAAGGTCGTATGCTTGATAGAGCTAAAACTATGAGAGAGATTTACTCTTTTAGTGAAAATGAAATCAGGGGGACTGTTGGTTATGAGTCAATCGGTACTGAAGGGGATTTAATTTATAAGCCAGCTACTATTATTCCTGTGGAAACAGATGATTATACAGATGATAACAGAAATACAGGTTTACCTGACAATCAAACAGAGCAACTGGACATAGAAGATGATGAATAAGAATGATTTTGCAAAACGTCAAGCAAATCGAGTATTAAGACAGAAGCTTAAATTAGAAAAGACTTTTGCAAGAGAGCTGGCCTCATATTTTGCAGAACAGAAAAGAAGAAAAAAAACAGGTAAAGAGATAAGCAGTATTAAGCCTGTATTAGAAAGGCATTATAAAAGAATAGTAAAAGAGTTTACAGGGGTGAAAATAAAGCAAGATGTTCAGAATAAAATATCAGAGAGCTTTGAGTTTATAATAGCTGGCAAAGCACAACAAAGGGCAGAAGAGATTGACAAAATTACAGAAGATAGATGGAAAAGGTCAATACAAGCTGCTAGAGATCAAGAGCCGGACGCCACAGAAGAGACTTTACTTTTGATTGCTTTGCAGATATTCAGGAATTATAATAAGAATAGAGTTCAAACAATTTCTATAAGTGAAACACAGACAGTAAGTGAAAGTGTACGTTTTGAAATAACAAAGGCTGTTCATTTAGAGATGGAGCAGATAATACTTGAACAGAATAGACAAAGAGCTAAAGAGTTGTATGATTTATCAGGAGATTATACCAGTTACCAGATATACAATGAAATAGATATTAAGCCTGAGGCAATATTGACAGGACTGTTATTAACAGCTAAAAAAAAATGGATGACTATGGGAGACGCAAGGGTAAGAGATATACATAATGCGGCTAATGGTCAAGAGCAATATTACTTAGAGCCTTATCAGGTCGGCGGTGAGTTGTTAATGTTTCCGGGAGATGGAAGTTTGGGAGCAAGTGCTAAGAATTTGGTAAATTGTAGGTGCGTAAGTGTTGGGTTGTGAATAAGTTGTTAATAACTTAATACTTTTTAACAATTTATTAACAAGTTGTTGACAAATAGAAATTATGTTATATAATAATAAGGGGACAGAGTATGGAATATATAAATGCAAGCTTTGAAATCAAATCTTTTGAAGAAACCGACGTTGATAATTATACTATTGTTGGATATGCAAGCACTTTTGGTAATGTTGATTTAGGCAATGACATTGTAATGAAAGGTGCTTTTGCAGACGATTTAAAAGCGTGTAATACTAAAACTATTCTATGGCAACATAAGATGGATCAGCCTATTGGTAAGGGTTGTTTTACAGAAGATGACAAGGGACTCAAAGTTGAGATAAAATTACCTAAATCAGATAGCTTTGTAAGAGAGCGTGTAATTCCTCAAGTCAAGGTCGGGTCTATCCAAGGAATGTCAATAGGATATATGGTCGATGAATATGAATATGAAGGCAATATAAGATTATTAAAAAAATTAACATTATTGGAAAATAGTCTTGTATCTATACCAATGAACCCTAAGGCAGAGATTGAATCTGTTAAGAAAATGGAAGAGATGGAAAAAGCTGTATCAGGGAAAATGTTATCAATCGGCACTGATTCTGCATGGGATAAAAACAAATCAATCAAACAGATAAGAGAGTTTACAGGAAGCGAAGATAAACCGAGTGCTACATATAAAAACGGGTTCATGTATTATGACAAAGAAGATTCCGAGAATTTCAGTGCTTATAAATTGCCTTATATTTACGTAGAAGATGGAAAAATGAAAGCAAACCCTCGTGCTTTATCTGCTATAGTTGGTGCTATCTCAGGGGCAAGGGGCGGATTAAAAATACCAAACGAGGATAAATCTAAAATTAAATCATTATTAAATAAATATTACGAAATAATGGAACGTGAGAAGCCTTTTAAGTCGGACGGCAAAACGCTAATTGATAATATTACTATTCAGTATTTAGAGGAGCGTGATTGTGAAAAGCTGTTTGACGATGATATAATAGTTTCTAAAGCTGCTGTTAAATATGCTGCTGGTGTATTAGGTACAAAGGAAATTGCACATGATACAGAGGAAGAAAGCAAAGCATTGACAGAGTTCAAAGAAACGCTTAAACAATTTAATCAAAACTTTAATAAAGGAGAAAATAATGAGTGAAAAGTTTGATGACAACTTGCTGAATGAAGTTAATTTGGCAATAAAAAAATTACATGAAACTCAAGATAAATACGGTGTAGAATCCGCAGAATACAAGAGAGTGATGGAGAATACACAGGCAAAATTAAATGAGTTTGATGACAAGAATGAAGAGCTGGTCGCTAAAATTGCAGAACAGGAAAAATCAGAAAAAGAATTAAAAGAGCGTGTTGAACATTTAGAGCAGTTAGGCTCTATGAGATCACAGGAAGCCAAACAACTTGATCCTCATGCTGTAGCTAATTCTATTTTTACAAAGTCATGGACAAGGTTTGCCGAGAAATCCCCGAATGAAGCACAAAGGTTTCTTGACGAAACTGAATTGTTGCTTAAATCACAGGGAAATGATATTCCTTCCGAGATTGGAAGTTTTCAAAATGCTGTTATGCAAATGAAAGCCGCTAATGATCTGTATAGAACAGACATCAACGAAGCTGGTGGATTTTTAGTGCCTCAAGAATGGAGCGCAAGACTTCGAGAACAAATTATAGAATATTCACCAATGCGACAATTTGCCAACGTTGAAACAATTACCGGAAAATCAATTAATATGCCAATCGAGCAGGGCGTAGGTACTGCACAATGGGAAGGTGAAGCAGAAGAGAATACAGATAATTCAACAGCTAACTACACCAATGAGCTATTGACTCCTCATAGACTGGCTAAGACTGTTCCAATTACTTGGGATATGTTGAATAACTCAGCTTATAACGTTTCTCAAAGAATTATGAACGTAGCCAGAAAAGCCTTTGCGCAAGCCGAAGGTAGCGCATTTGTAAGTGGTAATGGTGTTAAAAAACCTTTGGGTTTTGTAGCCGATCCTAATGTACCCTTGTACACTACAGCCGGTGCGACAATTACATTTGATGATATTATTGCAATGACAGGTGAGTTAAAAACTGGTTATAATCCTAGATTCTTTTTTAACAGAAGAACTCTTGCGTATTTGAGAACATTGAAAGATGCTGTTAATGGCAGATACCTTTGGGCTGGGCCTTTTGGCGATAGTGCTGCTGGTAGTCCTGCTACTATCAACGGTGTTCCTTATTCAAGCGCATTTATCGATATGGATGATGTAACCGCGGCAAACGGAAACGCTATTTTATTAGCTGACATGGCCGAATTCTATGTAATTACTGATCGTACAGACATGGTTGTTATTCGTGATGAAGTTACACAGAAGAAAAAAGCTACTGTTGAGTTTGAAGTAATGAAATGGACACACGGACAACCGGTATTAAAAGAAGCTGGAATTTTAATGAAGAGAAATGGATAAGGGGGTAAAAAATGGATTATGATAGATTTTCTACTGGTAAAAGTGTAATTGCTTTAGACAGTACCAATATTACAACTGCCACAGATACTTTAGGTGAAATCATAGATACTCAATTTTATGGTTCTATTGTAGTGGCAGTTAATGTAACTGATGTAACAGCTGGGGAAATCAGCGCAATTACTTTTGAAGAAGGAGACGACGCTGCTTTAGCAGATGCTGCTGATATATCAAGTTCTATTCTTTTAACTTACCCAACACAATACCCAGTAGATGCTGCTGGTGTTGTACGTGTTGGATGTGTGAGCAAAAAAAGATATGTAAGATTGAAAGTTACAACTACTACTGCTACTACTGTTGATATTACAGCAACAGCTTTGGCAGAATTGAATTGTGGTCAAGCACAACCGGGAGAAGTAACAAGTTCTAAACTTGCTACTGCTGACATTAACTGTCCAGATGACACCGGAGATGCAATTGTAACAAGTCCAAAACGGACAACATAATAAAGGGGGCTTTATTGCCCCTTAATATTATAAGGATGGAATATGATCCCTTTAATTTTTAAAAAAGCAGGAAAGTATCGGAATGAATATGAAGTCATAGAAATTACCGATGATGATGTTAAGAAAAAGAATGTAATAAATATTTCTGGAATGCAGGCTACTGATTATGTACGCCTTGGATATGCTGATTATTATACAGAGAGCTTTAAAAAAGTTTCTGATGATGTGAAAAAAGCAATACACAAAAAACTTGATAAGAAATCTTCAAAGAAAGAGGATGAATAGCAGATATGGCAACGATTAAACCTGAGATCAACAAAGTTATCGAGGTGTCGAATGAGCTTATAGTAAGCGTGGAGGAAGTTGGTAAATGGATCAATCTTGCCCAGTCTGCAATTACTATGCAATATGATTTAATCAAAGATTTAATTGTAACTGCAACTGAAATAATAGAAAATTATACATGGATAAGCCTAAGAAGGAAAAAGATTGAGGCTTACTATGATCTGGAAGATTTGTTTTACTCTTTTTGTAATGGAAATGAGAAATTATTACTTAACCGTAGTCCAATCATACAGATTACAGATATAGAAAAGATTGAGTATCTTGCTAATAATATTTGGAATGAGTTTGATCGAGGAATACCAACAATTGACGGGTTATATGAGAACACAACTGAGAAGATTGAGAAGCGTGATTGGGCTACTATATATTTTGATGAATCCGTACCTTATGAGACAAGAGATAACGCTTATAAAGTACGTGTAACATACAGTATAGGGTACTTGCCAACAGAAACAGACACAGCGGCAAAAATTCCTACTATGTTTAAAACAGCAATAAAGAAAATAGTTGCTTTCCATTATACTAACAGGGGCGATTGTTCTAGTGAATGTAATTTAAATGGCTATCCTGTTCCTTGCGATGTAAAAGGAATGTTAAGTCAGATGTCAGTTAGCAAAACTGTTATAGGTGGTTGCTATGGCTGTTAGATGTGTAAAAACTATATTCAGCCGTATAACTCTTTGCGCCGGCACTATGGATAATTACATTAAGGTACTTGAGAGAAGACAAGTAGGCGGTGGGTTTAATGGACCGGGAATAACAGAGACTTTTACACTTGTGTCTGAGTTTATGGGTAAGATTGAAGTAAGAAATCCTACTGCTAGATTTGCAGGTGTTGGAATAGAAGATGGTGTAACACATATTGTTTATATTCCGTTCGACCAGACAATATATGAAATGGATAACGGTAAGCTGTTTATTGAAATAGAACGTCAAAAGAATCGAAGATTTAAGTTACTAAGCTGTAGTAATTTAGATGAACAAGATTCTTACTTGGCTTTGTATTGCAGGGAAACAGGATTTGTAGACAAAGAGGCCGCAGGTGCTTAGAGTTAGAAGAGGGCAAAAATATATAGACGAAATCTTGAGAAACGGTTTAAAGAAAAAGCATGATGATAGCATAAGAAATGCATTTTCGGACTATGGAAAAGATGTTACTGAAGAGCTTCATAAAGTAATTGTAACTGGCACAAGATCAGGAAGAGTTTATAAATATAGAGGTCGTGAATACATAGCAAGTGCTCCGGGTGAACCGCCTGCTAATAGGTCTGGTCGTCTGGCAAATAGTTTTGGGTATAAGGCAAGACAACAGGAGTTAGTAGTGTATACCGATGCTGAATATGCGGCATATTTAGAAGATGGGACAAGGAACATGAGTCCAAGGCCTTATTTTGTAAAGACAAATCAGGCCGAGAGCTATAAATTATACAGGAGATTAAATGAAATACACTCCTAATAATATATATAATCATCTATTAACATGGATTCCTCAAGTTACTGATTTATTTACAGATGAAGTTACACCTTCAAGCGCACAGATATTAGCCGGGAGTCCACAGACATTACAAATAACAAGTACAAGTCATGGGTTTACAGCCGGGCAGACTATACAGGTAATCGATACATTGATAGATAATAGAATAACCGCAGTAAATCTTGTTTCTGGATTGTTGCAACTTACAACTAGCAAGCCGCATGATCTTACAACCGGATATACAGCTACTATGTTAGGGTTTACAGATAGCCAGTATAACGGAGAGTTTGAAGTTATTAACGTGCCTACTTCTACAACATTTGAGTTGAATATTGAGACTTTACCTGTTTTATCTGGTAATGAATTATTAAGAGAGAACTGGAGTTATGGGTTAAATCAGCCTTTGGTTATTGACAGTGTAACTACAAATACTATAAATATACTATTAACAGGATTACCGGAGTTTGACGAATTACAAATACCACAAATTAAATATATTACAGGTTATAGGTTTGGAATAGTAGAAGATGTAAAAAGATTGCAAGAAGTGTATACAGAAAATCCGCCTAATGACTTATGGTTGTATCTGATAATGGAAGATTATGTAATAAGTAAAGATAGAAACCTTGTAAATGATCTTAATAGAGCAGATACAATACAAACACAGGCAATGATAAAGGCAGCCGGGACGTTTAGTATTGTTGTTATTATACCAACTACAAACGATATAGCCGCAAGAACCGCAGTACAATTAGCATATAATGAATTATATGATCTGTTTTTAGGTTACACTGCTGGTGCAAGTTTTATAGATGGCATAAAATATACTTGCTCTTTGATTACGCATGGAAGTATAGCGTATAATAGGGCTTATTATGGTCATGCATATACATTTGAGCAACCTATTGAGTATGATTTTCAAGATACTTTTAGAACAAATGGCTCTATTACAAGGGCTTTTAGGCGTATAGACATAAGTTTTGCTGAATCGCAAGACGGTAGTTATATGGATTTGGAGGGTTAAATGAAATACAAAGTTACAAAAAGGTTCGGAAAATATAGAGAAGGTCAAATAGTTGACGATAAAGAACTCTATATTAGAAGAAAAATAGAAGAAGGGGGCTGTTTAGAGGTTGTCAAAGAGAAGAGAGAAAAGAAAATGGTCAAAGAGTCTTATGAGAATAAGGCTATGGAAGATAAATATGATAATAAGGAGAATAAATAATGAGTGTTACAAGTTTACCAAAAGTTACAGCTCAATTACTCGCTGCTGCTGGTTTGCAATCTGCCGAGCCATTCAGAATATTATTAGTCGGTCAAATTGGTACTGATGGTACTGCTACGGCCGGACAGCACTATTCTGATGTAGAAAGTTTGACAAACGCGCAAGTATACAGTTTGTTTGGAAGTGCTTCTGAATTGACTAATAGAGTATTAAGAGCAAGAAAGGTTATTTTAGGCCGAAGTCCGATTAGTGTTATTGGCTTAGATGCTGACGGAGCAGGAGTTGCCGCTACATTGGATATCACTGTGGCAGGAACAGCTACAGAGGACGGAACATTGACACTAAAAGTAATCGATGCAAATGATTATACAATCAATGTTGATGTATTAGAAACAGACGACGCAGATACTGTAGCCGGAAAAATCAAAACAGCTATTGACGCATTGACATTATTACCAGCTACATCCGGTGCAGTTGCTGCTGGTGTATTTACGCTTACCGCTAACGATGTAGGAACTGTTGCAAATAAATATACAGTAAAAGCAACTACAGAAGTAGCAGGAATTACCGTTACTGCTGGTCAATTTTCTGGGGGTGCTACTGATCCGGCAACTACTACAGTGTTTGATAATGTACAGGAAGTAAGATTCCACGCTATTTCATGGCCTTATCAAAACAACACAACTGATTTGGAAGCATTACTTGATCCACGTCTG
>Ga0180438_10011086_pt1 | contig 10951 bp, 9 predicted proteins | sample SS_ome_12_FD_132455 | JGI IMG/M metagenome (GOLD analysis project Ga0180438, IMG submission 132455) | Hypersaline lake sediment archaeal communities from the Salton Sea, California, USA - SS_3_D_2 metaG | ecosystem: Environmental > Aquatic > Non-marine Saline and Alkaline > Hypersaline >... | reverse complement strand
GGTGGGTTTCCCTTGTACCGCTCATGGATCTGGGCCGTCTCCCGGTTGTAGTCGTGTAGGAACTCACTCAATGCCTGGATGAACTGCTCCGGGTAGGCAGCGCGTCGGAGCAGGTCGTTGCCCAGGCCGTAGCGAACGTCGTAGGGGCCCTTCTTGCCACGCGCCTTGAAATACTGCGGGATGACGGTGCTGCGCCGGATCGCCGTCGCCACGTTCTGGAAACCGGCGTTCTTCAGAATCGGGGTCAGCTTTTCGTCAGTTGCCATAATCAATACCTCCAGGTGATGTGTGCTAAAACGCGGCGCCCATTGGCCCCGCTCCATACGGGACATCGTCAGGCTGGCGTAGCCAGCGCTGAATTCAAAGAGAGGATCCAGGATACGCCCGGAGAGGAAATCGCGGTAAAGCTGCAGCAGGCGATACTGGTCGCCGCGCCCCTCGTCCAGGCTGGTCACCACGCGCCGATGCTCCTCCAGCAGCGCGCGGTAGGCGTGAGCCTCATCCGGCGTGTTGATCACCATCCACTGCGGGACACCGATCTCGGCCAGGTTGAGCACCGCCGAGGCGTTGCCCATATCCTTGTAGAAAGCCACGGCCAGCCCACTCACGTGGTCGCCGGGCTGCTGGCCGAAACGCACGTCCGCCAACTGCCCGGCCAGCCACTGCTTCAGGAAGACGTCGGTATAGCGCAGTGCCGCCAGTACGTCCATCTTGACCGCCGTGTTGGGCCACATCACCGCGTTGAACGGCCGGTACACGTCGCCCAACGTCTGCAACGTGACGTTCCTGGGGCGCAACACGTAGGTCTTGCGATCGCCACCGCCCCGCACGATGCGCGGCAGCCCGGCCATGCGCATCCCCCAGAACTTGAAGAACTCTAGCAGCCAGAAGGACTTGGGATTGGTCAGCGAGTCGGCCCGGTCGGCCTTGGGACGGTTGACGCCCTTGCCCATACTCGGATTGAGAATCTGCAAGAACGCGACCCGATCCTTGGCCTTGAGCTTCTGCTCCTTCTTGAGCGCCTTCCAGGCATCGTACGCTTTCTCCACGTCGTTGGGTGTGGCGGCGAAGAGCGCCAGCGCGATGCGCAGCAGGTCGGGAAAACACTCGCGACAGGCAAACCAGCTGTTGAGCACGTCGCTGTAGGCGTAGATGCTCGACATCTGGTAAACCTGGGCCAGGATGTCGTAGTCGGGCCGGGGCGTCAGGTTCTCGACGATGGACAGCTCCGGGAACTCGTCCCGCGTCGCGCCGGGGCGCCGGGCCTCCTTCGAAAGCTGCCTGCGCGCCTCGAAGTACTGCGAGCGCCGTTCCTTCTCGGCGCCGTAGTCCACCACCTGGGCCGGCCATCCCTCCGGTGGCTCCTTGCGCCCCGCCTGGAGGAAGGGCACGTCGCAGAACCAGGCTACGTCTGCGTACTCCTCCCGGACCGGCGCCTCCAACTCGATAGCATAGACGCTGCCGGAGTCCTTCACCCGCACCGTCTGCTCACCAACACTGTCGCGCAGCAAACGCTCGAGCAGCGCCGCCACGCCGTAGGCCAGCAGCACATCGGCGAACGTGTCGGTGGTCTTATCGACGGTAAACACAGATTGGTCCATAAGTCGCTCCTTTCATTGACCATCCAGATCGATCCCCAGGAACCGGCTATTGTCCCTGCGTGATCTCTTGGCCCGATGACATTCATCAAACACAACCGCAAGCCTGCCCCAGGCATCAGTTTCACCGTCCCCAACCTTCCCACGCTGATCGCCGACTGCATCGCCCTTGATGAGCGTGGGCTGGACGAGGGCGAGTAGACAAACTGGATAGATCATAGTTAGCGCTTGCCCCTGGCGGCATCCCGCACAACTTGTAGATCGAGCACTTCGGCGACTTCGTAGCGCGGCGGCACGTTACCTGGCACGGGGCGCAGGCGCAGGCAGGACGGGAAGTAGCCACAGCGCCCGTGGATCTCGGCCAGGAGCGTCACGGCGCTGAAGTTGAGCGCCGGGGGATTGATCAGCAGCGGCAGCGTCTGCCACTCGGCGGACGAGAGGCCTGCTTCGTCAGCCATTGCCGCGATCCGCGGCGCCAGCGGCTGCTGTGGATCGATCTGGCTGTCGATCTCGACGACGCGCTCGACGGTCTGACCGGTAAGCGCTTCGACCTGCGTGCGCTGGGCGTCGGTCAGCGGGTGGGCGAAGTTGAGGATGAGCATTGGTTGTCTCCTTGGTGAAACACTACGACGAATGGGAATGGAAGGAATTCTCTTCATCCGTTGTAGTGCCCATATTTCACTTGATCTGGTGTAATGTTCAGCCGGGTGCCGCACATGGCCAGTTCGTTTGATTCCAGATTCGTTATTGTGTTCTAGAGAAGGGGTGTGGCGAGTTGGGTCGTCGGATGCGGTTGAGGAGGATCATAATTGCCCTCCTGATCTTGCAGTATCACGAATCCTCTGCAATTCCATTATCTCGGCGACTTGATAAACAGTCCGATCATCGGGGGATGGCCGCAGTCGAATCAAATGCGGAAAATGTCCCATTCTCCCATGTAGATCCGCCACGAGTGCCGCCGCAGCTGGCGCAAACCCTGGCAGATTGACAACAATTCGTAAAGTTTGCCATTCCTCCGAAGTCAATCCCAGGTTGCTAACTAATCGTGCGATTTGGAATTCGTATGGTTGTTCATCGTTGAACCTGGGGGGAACCTCATCGGGTTCGATAACCTCTGAAATTTGCACACTCAGCAATCTACTGATGTGCTCTTGTTGCTCCTTGGTAACGGGACGGCCGAGATTGACTATCAAACAAACATCTCGCCCTCCGGCGGTCATCTCTAGGATCTCCTCCCTGCTGGCAAGGAAGGTTTCAGCACCGCGTCGCACGAAAATGCCTCTGTGGACTTGACCGCTTTCGCGGATAATCTCGTGCGGCCTACGGAGTGAACGAGGGACTATGATCAATCCAATGTCCCTCAATGCTTGGGGGTCATGGATGGTTTCAAGTCGGACGTCAGGAACTGGATTGCAGAAATTTGAGAGAGCTTGCTGAATTTGTCGCTGAAGTTCGTCCTCATTGTATGAGACACCTATGATGTAATTGGCTGGATCATTGTTTGTCCGCTCCTTGGCGTCCAACACACCGATGATTAGATAGCCAGTTCCACCAGAGGTATTAGCCAATGCACAGACGTCTTTGGCGAATTCCGCTCGTGTGGTTCGATCCGATAGAACTAATTCTCGTTTCAAATCTACTTTTCTGGTTTCCTTTCCAGTGTGGACAAATTGCTCGATGGTGCTCCACAGAGAATCGGTCATTATCACGCCTCCTCAACAATCCAATATCCATACCCCGCTGCCGTCTTGGCTCCTGCACCCAGGTTCTCCAATCCGGCCTTGAGCCACTCGACGGCCTGAGGGTGCGCTTCAGGATTCGGTTCTCCTCGCCAGCCGACGGCAAAACTGAAGCGAACATCTTCCTTGACCGTCAAGAAGGGAATAGGTATCGGGTTTTGGTCATCGGTTGGCGGACTCTTATCGCCATAGTAGTCAGGGAAATGCGGCGTCATCACGTCCAGTTCGAGTCCGGGTGGATCCAACGGGACCGCCTCGAAGAAGACGGCGCCGCCAGCGCCCGCTGCGCCATCATCGCCCTCCGGCGCGCGGCCAAAGACGTCCGCGAACAGTGGATCCTCTTCCGGTTTGCCGTCCGGCTTTTCCTCTTTCAGACGGAAGTAGGCCCACGACCGCGCCAGGCCCTTCAAGCCGCTGCTGGGAATGAGGGGGAATCCGTAGAGCCGATGAAAGGTGAATCCTACCTCGAAGGGCGTATTGCGGCCCAGTCCGGTCACGAAGCGCCAGTCAGTCTGCGCTGTAAAGGTGATGGCGTTAGCGGCGGCGACAACAGTACTCCAGCGGTGGCGATAGGCGTCCATAGCATGCTGGTCCGGTTGGCAATCGCGAATGATTTGCAAGACCTTTTGCTTGTCTTGAGCGCTTTTCTTGCCCTTACGAATTTTGGGCGTGTAGCGCTCGAAGATCAGCCCCGGATTGTGACACTTATGCAAGGAGCGTTGGAGAACTTCAGAGGTGTCTAGAGGAAGTGGGTAAGGGATCATTATCTAACCCCCTACAGTTCCGCCTGGGCGAAGCGCTTGAGCCAACCCAGGAAGGCCAATGCTTCCACCGTGGCCTGACGGTAGCAGCGGCTGTCGGTCTGCGTGATCCAGCGCATCAAATCACTCTGCCCGCCCATCTTCTGCATCATCCAACTGGAAACGTGTCGGTAGAGCGCTGTATGTTCATTGTTCTTGGGTTTACCTTTTTCCCATCCTTTGGAGTGCCAGAACGCCACGGTCTGTCCCAGACCGTTGGTCTGTACGTCGGCCGGTGCGCTGCGGACCAATGCCTTGTACCCCTCGGCAAAGCCTTTTCCTTTCACCTCATCGTGCACGTTGTTCCAGGCCCGTCTGGCTCTCTCTTGTTCCTGTGTCTGTCGCTTGCTCATTGCTGCCTCCTTCTATGCCAACCGCAGGTAGACTGAACCCCGGCCCACCGTCTCGTTGCCGCCTAACTGCGTGCGGGTTAGGTTCAAATCCTTAACGGATTTCAGCACATCTTGTCCACTCAAGTTTGCCTCCGTCTTGCGGGACGGCGTGGCCATCAGCGGTGCGTAAAGCAGGGTGTCAGTGGGTAGGTATTCTTCGCTCCACGGTCCTTCGTCAACTGTCTTGGTTTCGGGGTCGAGTTTGATCCGCGTGGCGACCTCGGTCGAGAAGGTGACGAAATCGCGGAAGTCGTCGTTGGGCAGGATGACCAACCGCTTGGGCAGTTCCTGGCGCCAATAATCGTACTCACCTGCCTGCGGCAGAGCATTGTCTGCCAGCCATTGCCCGATCTCGCTCACAGCCTGGTCGACCTTGGGCGTGAAAGTGAATTCCTCTAGAACCACCTTGCCCCCGGCTTTGAGCCCGTTGCCGCTGATGAGCACCTCGCTGCCCGCTATCTTCGGCACCATCCACTCCGGCTCAATTTCAATGCCCACCATTTTGGCGTCCCGCTGAAAGCGATGCAGTACCTCCGCACTGGTCGTCGAGGCGAAGACGCCGGTCAGTGAGCGCACCGGGAAGAGCAGAATTTTGGCATCCCCGGGCGAGAGCGCGCCAGCGTGCTTGTCGGCGTTGTCGGTATCTGGCCCAAAAACGACCTCAAGGTGAGGCATCTTTTTCGCTTTGCCCTCGGCCCGCAGGCGTCCTTTCAGGCTGCTGGCCTGCACAACTGGATAGCCGGTCACCCGCTCCCGCTGGATCGGCAGGTCCACGTTGCCCAAAGCCCGCCCACTTCCGGCGTGCAAGGGCGTCTCCACGTACACGAACAACATCGTCGTCGCCTCAAACATCGTTCCACCTCCTGATGATAACCTGCCCGAAGCCGATTTCGGCTCCGGCGCCTGTGATCGCACTGTTGATCAAATCGTTCTTGAGCGCTGCTTTGCTCTGACATTCGAAGAAATAGACACTGCCGGCCGGCACGTAGCGGCGTGCCGCTTTCTGCCGTCCGGCGGCTACGTCGAAGCCGCCGATGCTCTGATAGCGTCTGATGGCGGCGGCCATCAATCGCACCTCGCCCTCGAAGAAGCGCGCCCACGCCTTGGGTTGCCATCCGTCGTCAAAGTAGGTCGGCGTGGCGAAGTAGACCTTGAAGCGTATCGGAAGGGGATCGGGGACCAAGGGCCAATCTAAAGAGTTGGACGACTCATACCGCCCTCCGTGGCCTTCCCCACCCATCCGTAGCACGCCGCCCTCGGGCCACTTACTCAAGCCTGGCAAGCCCTGAATCTCAACCTCCAGCCCTACGTCTTTCTGGGCGCGAATGAACTCGGCCTCGTAGAGCAGGCCGCCGCCATCGTCGGATTCCGCAGTGGTGCGCGTGGCGTCATCCAGCCCGATCCCCAGGCGATCCTCGCGCTGGAAGAGACTGGACTCCAGCGTGGGCCCCACCGGCTGGCCGTCCAGACAACTTATGAGCGCGCCCTCGCTCAGCCACATCCGGCCCTTGGGTTTCTTAGGATCCTTTTCGTCCCACAGTAGAAGTGGTGTCGGCGTGCTGGTCTTGATGCCCTGGGGAATTTTTGTGGGATTGAGAGGATTGAGAGGATGCAGTTTGTCATCATCTCGGAGCATGGCGTCCAAAGGCGCGGGGAAGTAGCGCACAATCTGATCCTTCCCATCCTGGTCCTGCTCATGCCGGGCCAGATACGGGCCGCGCAGGCGCAGACCGTGATAGTCCGTCGCCGTGCCTACGGCATCTCGAATGGCGTTTTTATTGCCCAGATCGACTCCTTGTACTACCAGGTGATGTGAACGAACCACGCCCTGCATCACGCTGGGATGGGGCGGGAAGAGACTCCGCGCCCGATGGTCGATGCCCGCGTTGAAGGGCCGCCCGTCTCGGAAAAGCCACACGTCGACCGGCTCGATAAACAGCTTCATTCTCCACCTCCCTGAGCCATAAAGCGGGCCAGCGCCAGCCAGCGGGCCAACTCCTCCGTCTGATTGATACCCCCAGAAAGGTGTTCGCCTTTCTGCTCTGCCGGTTCAGGTAAGTTTTCCGCCCAGGCACGCAGCCGCTCAGCCCATTCCGTCTCGCTCTCGGACCATTTCTCAGGATCATGATGTCGTCCCAACAAGCGCTTCAATTCGGCCTCGAGCGCATCATTGGGCTTAGGCAGAGCATAGGCCGCCTCGGCGACGGCGTAGGGCAATTTGGACGAGAGTGCTCCCTCGCGGAAAAACGCGATCAACGTGTCGAATGTGTCGCCTATCCCCGTCCAAGGGCTGCGGGCGTCAACTTGCTCGCCGCTGCGCCGCAGCACGCGCACACAGAGGGTCGCTTTGCCCTCCACCCTTTTGGCCTGCCGCTCCGCCGCGCGCGCCGCGCTTAACGTAGCATCCAAGGGATGAAGGTGATGCGCGATAGCCACCCCCGCCGAAGCGGTACCGCCGTCGACGGCACTGGCGAACCGCTCGGCCAGCGTCTGGACTAGTGGTAACGCTTGTGAGAACGACGCCAGGGCCAACACGTCGTCGCCGCCGACGTAGACCGGGTGGGCAGAGTACTCCACGATGTTCTCTTGGGCTTGCCTCGCAAAATCAAGCAGCATCTTGCTGAACGCTTGGTGCTCTTCTTCTGACTCGCACTTGCTCACCATCTCGCCAATCCCATCGCCGTCGAAGACGATGAAGGCGTAGTAAGGGCTGAGCGGGCAATCCACCTTTTTGTGCAAGGCAGATAACGCTTGCCGGGCGGCTTCCAGATATCCTTCGTGGGGGTCGACGAGGCCGTAATTATCCACTAGACGCCCCTCCGTTAAGGTCTCTTTGAAGAGCAAGTCGCCATCGTAGGGCCAGGCTGGGTCGTTAGAAACACAATAACGGCGATCACGTAATAGGTTCTCTGCCGTACCTCGGTACATATTCAGAGTTTCCGGGTACTCCTTGGCGGCCGCCAGGAAGTTCGCTGCTGCGATGTGACTTACTGAAGGCGAGCCTTTCGTCAGCCCGCCCCAGCGCTTGATAGCGCCAAGAGCATCAAGGCGCTCGCGACCTTCCGGTCGCAGCGCGGCTTGAGTGACGTTGGGCGAGGCAGCTACCTGAGCCCAATACTGAGCAGCGCGCAAGGTGGCAGTTCGCAGGGCACTGCGCTGCCCACCAAGCGAATCCTTGACGCCTTCTTCCTTGACCTGGGGGAAAACGCGCGTCCGCTTGGTCGCATTGAAGGCGCGACTGGCGTTCTTGTAGGCGGTAGCATAGTCTCTATCCAACGGGGCTGCGGCCCAGTAGATCTCCCAAAAGGTACCGGTTTGCCGTTCCCAGATGACATTCCACCGCTCATCGGGATGAGGTCCGTGGGTGACCAAGAAGGCATGGGCCGTGCTCACATACTTCTGCCACTCCTCCTTGATGGCTCCCTCGGCGGCCTGGGCCAGCGTCTCTATCCGTTCATAAGACACGCGAGCGACCAACTTGTTGGGCACGTCATCATGCAGATGCGCAGGGTAGATCAGCGTCCCGCCATTGTCTTGGATGGCCTGCCCGGCTGCTCTGGAGAGACGTTTGAGTACCTCGCTCCCGGCGTCGAGATCCCCCACTCGCCGCGCCTCGGCGATGAAGCCTTGCACAGGACCTAGACTGAAGATGAAAATGGCTTCGTTCATAGCGCGTTCCATCCTTTCACCTTAACTGGTTCACCTCCCAGATTTTTGAGGAAATCCTCCACATAGCCATAGTCGGCACCCCTGAAGTCCGACGTCAGCACTGTGCAGAGTAGACCATAGGAAGAGCCAGTTTGAATAGGCCGAACCCATAGGGGGGAGGCCTGGCGTGGACCGATGCCTCCTAACGCACGTTTGTCTCTTGTTTGGCGCATAAACGCAATCACCGCATCTTTCGCAGAATGTGCTTTTTGCAGATCGTACAACCGAATCAGCCCTGCATTGGTCGCACAAGGATAGGTAGCTAGGCTCTGAGCTCTATCCCATTGAACTTCGGGGGCCTTTTCCGTTGCCAGTTGCGCAGCCGCTTCGATAGCTAGCTTTGCTGCCCGTCTCACGTGAAATTCCCAACCGCGTTTGGTAGTTGGAAATGCTTTTATTCTATCATCAGTCGCCTCTGCAATCCGCAAGGTGCCGTATCCCCGTCGGGATCGTTGTCCCACACCGCCAAACGTCAACGCCAATTCCAGGCTGGCACACGCTGCATCCCAGATGAGCGCGTCGTCGCGACGAGGTTGGGATAGGATGAGTTCGAAAGTTCCTTCGATCCCCTCTCCCCATACCTTGTTCTTGTGAGGCAAAAGGTAAGTCTCTGTTTTTCGGATGTCCAATGCTCCTATGCGCAGGCTAATGGGCGAACCGCGTTCGGGACTTCCGAAGACCGCGTTCTCCAAATCGTGAAGCCCTTTCAAGTTCTTGTCCCCGATGATGCCGCCCAGCGCCGCCCGCCACCAGTAGCGCATCGCGCCCCGAAACGACGGCGGGCGCAACTCCGGCGTTCTGTTGTCCGCTCCATGCAACAACAGCGGGGTCACCGTCTCCAGCGTGATACGCAACGTTTTTCTCGACATACTAACCTCCGATCTCCATTTCCTGCCGTAATCTTACCACGGTGCTTACCCCCTGTCTTCAGAACCTATTCCCAAATTCCTTAGGAATCTGTTCCTATATCACCTCCGTTCCAACGCGAAATACGTCGCAAACTCCGCCACCAGCACCGCCCGGCTCACCGGTACGTCGGTGCGGTAGCCACGCCACTCGTGTAACTTGCCGTAGATGCCGGTCAGTTGATTGGCCACCGTCTTCTCCGCCTTGCCCAACCGCTCGGCGATAGTAGCGTTATCCAGCCCTTGGCTGGCCAATCGCACCACATCCCGCTCTGCCGGCGTCAGCCACTGTTCTACAAACTCCCGCTTGCGCCGTAGATCCTCATCGCGCCGCATCGTCCGTTGGGCCTGGATGGCCTCCCAAGGATCCTCCCGCAGGGCCAGCTCCGTCATCACCGGCGAGACGAGACTCCAGCGCAGCACGGGAATCGGCACCAGCGTCACGCCATCGCCCGGTTGCTTGTGCATCACCCGCTCGTCGCCCGGCCGCCATCCTTCGGAGAGCAAATGCCACACCCGGTCGTCTTCACCGAACAAGAGTTGAGCCACCACCATACCGTAGACTGCCATCGGCTTGCGCCCGCCAGCGATACTCAGGTGGACCAGACGTCCGGCTCGCTTCTCGGCCAACACGACCTGGTAGAGCGTCCGCAGCAGCGCCGCCGTATCTGCTTCTGTGACGATATCCTCTATCGGCCCGCTTTGCCCCACCACCGGGATAGGTCTATAGCTACTGGCCCCCAGGTGGAAGAATTCCTGACCCAACCGGGTCAGGGCTGGTTGTACCGCTTCTCCCACCGTGTGCACCACGATCACCTGGGTGATGGGATACCCTTTCGCCCGCAGCACATCCAGCGCCAGCGTGATCACCTGCGGCTCCGTACCCAGTGTGGCCACCAACACCTGCTTGCCCATACCACCTCTCCTCACCTTACCCCCCTCGCCAACGCGCTCACCCGCCGATTCGCTGGCTTGCCGATTCGTCGACTCGCTGATTCGCTGATTCGCTACCTCGCCTGACTCCTCTGATCCGCTAGCCGCAAGACCCGCACCAACAATAGATACGCCAGCAACTCCGCCTCCCGTCGAGACCGCATCAGCTTCCGGGCCAACGTCCCTTCGGGGAACGCCCACTGCACCTGCACAGGCTCGAATCCCTCCAACACCTCGACCACGACGGCTTGCGCGGCGGGATGGGCTTCAAACGCCCCGTAGCTGCCCCCGGCCCCGGCGCTGTGGTGGCGGGCGATGGCCGTCAGCGCGGCCCGGGTCAGCCCCTGGTCGTTCGTCTGCTCCCACAACAGATCCACCGCGGCCTGCGCGCTCTCGGCGGCGTGGTTCGGTCTCATCCGGCGCAGCTTCCGGTTCAGCGCTTCCTCCGCCTCGTTCTGACTATCATAGTCCGTGTGGGCCGCCATGTAGTCCGCAGGAATAGTCAGGTCCTCCCCACGCAGCTCCCCCACTTCTTCTTGCCAGCGATGCGCCCACTTCTGCCAACGTTGGTCCAGCTTGCCCACGTCGTGCAGCGCGATGACCAGCCGCGCCAGCCGGTCCAGCGTCCCGTGCCGCCAGCCGTACCTGTCCTCCAGGTGACGGGCAGCGTAGGCCAGTTCCTCCCCCAGGGCCAGCCGTTGACAATCCTCCTCCTGGTCGTAGAACGGATGCCCATAGACGCCCAGCATACGCGCCACGTGTTCCTGAAACGTCTCCCGTTGATAGGGTGGAAAGACCGTTCGCTTCCTCTTCCGCTCGCGCGGCGGCGATTGCCAGCTCGGATCTCCCTCGACGCCCAGTTGGAAGCCCGTTTCT
>Ga0180438_10011084_pt1 | contig 10952 bp, 9 predicted proteins | sample SS_ome_12_FD_132455 | JGI IMG/M metagenome (GOLD analysis project Ga0180438, IMG submission 132455) | Hypersaline lake sediment archaeal communities from the Salton Sea, California, USA - SS_3_D_2 metaG | ecosystem: Environmental > Aquatic > Non-marine Saline and Alkaline > Hypersaline >... | reverse complement strand
TATGGAAAGAAGATTTTTTTAAATTCAGTGAAAAAAAGCTGAGTCAGGAACTTGATAATGTTAAATCTTAACGCTATATGACGCCCCAAAATGCAAAAAAATGGGGTTTTCGTTCAGGCACTACCTATGCCCTGTGCGGGTTTACCCATTTTGGAAGTATTGCAATTCTTATTGGGGGGATTGGAACCCTGGTGCCGTCAAAAAAGCCGGTGGTATCAAGACTTGCCTTAAAATCATTGGTGGCCGGATTCCTGGCTACCATGATGACAGCAGCCATTGCAGGGTTAATAATGTAGAGAAATGAATGATGAATGAAGAGTGATGAATGATGAAAAAGAAAGCTCAATGATCTGATTGAAAATAGCTCTGTAAACGTTATTCATCATTTTTAACCGTCTGCATATATTGGCGGCAATTTTCGATTAAATCGGGTCCTATTTTATGGAGAGCTCCACCAATGAGGAAGATGACATCTTGACCGTAGGTTTGAATCATTTCCGGGATGCGTTCCAGGCTCATGCCGCCGCCGGGTGCGGAAAACATGGGTTTTATATGGGCCATTGGCACTGTTGCTCCCTGGACGATATGACGGCAGTCTTCATGAGTAAAAGTAAAACGACCACCATAATTGGGAAATATACTGGCATCGGCACCGGCCAGGCGAGGCAATTGTCCAAAAAGCACATAATGAGAGAGGCCGGTGTCGGGATTCATAACAAAACTGCCCTGGAAAGCGGGATGACTGATAATGGGGAGTGCGATACGATCATCGTCTGCCAATCGGCGCATGGTGTCCAGTCCTACCAGACCAGGAGCAACAAGGAGTCCACCTGCCCCTTTTTCTTTTGCATAGAGGGCTTTTTCCAGGATTTGATGGGCAGGCGCGGTGATATTGGGAATATAAAGGGATTTGCCCCTGGTTTCCCGGTTGGCCCGCTTCACTGCTTCGGTGCACCGCTGTACCCTTTCCTGGAAAGGCGCAAATGGCTGGTCTGCCAGCCCATGGTCATCCTTTATCATGTCTACCCCACCCAGGGCGAACCTGTAGGCGAGGTCGGACAGGTCTTTGGCTGAAAGTCCCATGGGTTTGAGAGCGGTGCAAAATAGGGGGCGTTTCGATACACCCAGCAGGTTTCGCAGTCCCATAACCCCGAACCGCGGTCCCTTGAACCTCTTCAGGAGGCTTTCCGGCAGTTCCAAACGTTCCACGCCAACACCTGGTTTAAGGCTGGTGTTTCCAAAAACCACGTTGACGAGCTGTGTCAGTTCAAATCCGGTGATTTCAATCGCATAACTGATAATGGCTTCCCAGCGGTTCGGCCCTTTTGATAAAAACGATTCAATCCGTCCCAGGATATGATTATGGATGTCTCCGTTCGGTGCCAGATCAGCCGGAAATTCAATGGTTTGCTCTACACAGATATCCCTGGCTCTGGCAAGGGCCTCTTCCCTGGTGCCTTTCAGGCGATAGACGACCTTGAAACGTTCACCGGATAGATTTATCGAAACATAAAAATGGGTCAAAGTGCCTCCGCTTTGGCTTTACTGTGTATGGACTCCAGCCGGACAGCGGCCAGGTCGTCTTCAGTAATTCCAAAGGTTGTGCCTAAAAGCTTTTCCACCGCTTCCTTTACTGCAAGGGCATCAATTTTATATTCCCGCATTAAGTAATGGCGACTGGCGCCGTGGGCATATGTATCTTTGAGGCCGAGACGCATTAATTTTTTACCCGCCCCTGCCTCTGCCAGGGTTTCAGCCACAGCACTCCCCAACCCTCCGATGACTGTATGGTTCTCCATTGTGATGACGCCGTATCGAGCCCTGGAAGCCGCCTCCAGTACGGCTGGGTCATTAAAGGGTTTGAGCGTTGAAATATGCATGTGTTGAATGGAAACGCCATGTTTTGCCAAAACCTGGGTAACGCGCATCGCCTCTTCTGTGCAGATACCGGAGGAGAAGAGGGTGACGTCGCTGCCAGTGCTCAGTATCCGAGATTGACCCAATTGCATTGGCTGGGACCGGTCGAATAGTCGAGGGATTTCACCCCGTATCATGCGGATGTATACAGGTCCATCAACGGAATGGGCCACATCCAGAACAGATTCCACTTCAGTGGCGTCACCGGTTTCCAGGATGGTCATGTTGGGAAGAACACGCATCACGGCAATGTCCTCCGTCGCCTGGTGGGTGGCACCTCCAGGGGTCGTGATGCCAGGAAGAAAGCCGAATAGGCGGACCGGTAGGTTGGGGTAGGCAATGGACATGGAAATTTGATCCAGGGCTCGCCGGTAGATAAACACGGCAAAGGTGTGAACAAAAGGAAAGAAACCTTCCCGCGCCAATCCACCAGCAAAACTTATCATGTTTTGCTCGGCCATTCCCATGGAAAAGAAACGCTCGGGAAAGGTGTCGCGAAAGAGATCAATCTCTGTTGAACTGGTCAAATCCGCTGAAAGAACAACCACTCTCGGCTTATCTTTGGCCCATTTTACCAGGTTTCTGGCATGCACTTGTTTCAGGATTTCCATTGGTTTGATATCCTATTTTATGGATTATGGCTCATTTTATCCTGGAAATGGAGATGAGGATGGAGATACAGGGGTGTGGGGAAACGTATGCGTGAGGTAGGTTCTATATCGTTCCCGTTCCGCCTCGTCTTTGAAGCGAACATAGTGTAACCTGGGCTTACGTTCTTCAAGAATATCCATGCCTTCAGTGGTGTTGGTATATGCCAGAACGAACAGCGGACAGCCGTTGGGGGAAAGGTCTGCTGGATAGGCTAGTGCTTCAACATCATGGCCGTTTACCCTGTATACTCGCGCCCCAAAGGTTTCCAGTTTTGCTTGAAGGGGTTCGATGTTCATTACATTCTCCATTTGACCGTCGCATTGCTGGCCGTTCACATCAACATAAATGCCGATATTGTCTAATTTATGGAAGGAGAGGGTCTGTAACGTTTCCCAGGTTTGGCCTGATTGGAACTCACCGTCCGACATGAAGACCCACTGTCGACCCTTTTCCCCTTTCAAGCAGCGACCCAGGGCGATGCCAGCTGCCTGGCTCAATCCCTGGCCCAATGAACCGGAGGTGATTTCGTGACCAGGAGAGTGCTCTGCCCCAATCATCTCTATGGTACTGCCGTCTGTGTTGAACATGGCCAACCCCTCGGGGGACATACGCCCCAATTCAACCAGGGTGACATACAGGACCATGGCGTATTGAACAGAGGATAGAAAGAAGCGGTCCAGGTCAGGGGATTTTGGGCCATTATAATCTACTCCTGTGATGGAATTGGGATTGTTGGCGCTGGGGACACCGGGGAATGGAGGTGGGGTCATAGGGGCCTGGCTGGGCCCCAGTTTCATAATTTTTGTATAGAGTGCTGCGAAGATCTCAGCAGAGGAGCACGCCTGGCTGAGGTAACCACCGTTGTTTTTGATGGTAAGTTCAAGCGCCCGCTGTCGGATGCCGCGAGCCACACGTCGTGCTTTATCCTGCCAGTGCACCACTTCTTGTTGGGATATCGCTTTATTTAGGTTCGTATCCATTTTGATGCCTGGTACCACCCTACAAAAAGGCAGCCTTACGGCTGCCTTTTTTATTTATTTTAAAAGTTAAACCTCCCTTCCTTAACAATCAATAACCAATAATTAATGGTTAATTGGTAAGGAAAGCAGTTTAACTGGAACGAATGATTTAATCACCTACGCTTCAATACATCAATACATTCCTCCACCTGGGGGCATGGCTGGTACGGGTTTCTCTTCTTCTGGGATTTCAGATACCAGGCCTTCGGTGGTCAGAAGCAAGCCTGCAACGGATGATGCATTTTGCAGTGCAATTCGAACCACTTTTGTAGGATCAATGATTCCAGCAGCAATCATATCGGTGTATTTCTCGGTCAATGCATCAAAACCGTAATATTTATCCTTCGAACCCTTCACTTTTTCGACAACCGTAGCGCCTTCATACCCGGCATTGACAGCAATCTGGCGTAAAGGAGATTCCAGTGCTTTGATCAATATATTGATACCAAACTGCATATCACCTTCCAGTTTCATTTTCTTCAACGTATTGATGCTCTTGAGCAAGGCGATACCACCGCCTGGAACGATGCCTTCTTCCACCGCTGCTTTGGTGGCATGCATGGCATCTTCTACCCTGGCTTTTTTCTCTTTTAATTCGGTTTCAGTGGCAGCACCAACACGAATCACTGCCACACCACCGGACAGTTTGGCCAGACGTTCCTGCAGCTTTTCCTTGTCATAATCAGAAGTGGTGTCGTCGATTTGTTTTTTGATCTGATTGATTCGAGCCTTAATCTCCTCGTCGGTACCTGCTCCTTCTACAATAGTGGTATTTTCTTTATCCACTATAATTTTTTTGGTAGATCCTAGCTGATCGAGAGTCACCGATTCCAGTTTCATACCCAGTTCTTCGGACACCACCTGGCCGCCGGTCAAAATAGCAATGTCTTCCAGCATGGCCTTTCGTCTATCTCCGAAACCAGGGGCTTTCACTGCCACGACATTGAGGATTCCCCTGATTTTATTAAATACCAATGTAGCCAGGGCTTCACCTTCAATATCTTCCGCTACCACCAGCATGGGACGACCTGCTTTTGCCACCTGTTCCAACAGCGGCAGCATTTCCCTTAAGTTGGTTAATTTCTTGTCATACAAGAGGACGTAAGGGTCTTCTATTTCCGCCACCATGCGGTCAGTATCGGTTACAAAATAGGGAGAAAGGAATCCCCGGTCAAACTGCATTCCTTCAACGAAATCCAGCACCGTCTCAAGGGATTTGCCTTCTTCAACAGTAATGACACCGTCCTTTCCGACTTTTTCCATTGCCTGGGCAATAATCTCACCAATCGATAGATCATTGTTGGCAGAAATAGCGCCCACCTGGGCAATCATTTTCCCGGTTACCTGTTGACTGAACGCCACTAAATCCTTTATTACTTGTTCCACGCCTTCATCAATACCTTTTTTTATCAATGTGGGGTTGGCACCGGCTGCAACCAATTTTAAACCTTCTTTATAAATACTCTGTGCCAGTACAGTGGCAGTTGTGGTTCCGTCACCGGCAACATCCGAGGTTTTGGATGCCACTTCTTTTACCATTTGAGCACCCATATTTTCCAGCGGGTCTCCTAATTCGACTTCTTTAGCAACAGTGACACCGTCTTTGGTAATCGTGGGTGAGCCGAACTTCTTTTCCAGGACAATATTCCGCCCTCGGGGGCCCAACGTTGTTTTTACAGTATCGGCCAGTTGATCTATTCCTCTTAAAATGGCCTGTCTTGCATTTTCTCCTAATGTAATTTCTTTTGCCATGTTTCCTCCTTTTTATTTAATCACACCACACCGTTCGGTGCAAAAATTTTTTGAATTTTTTCTCATTTCACTTCCTGTTCCGTACCTTAAGCGACTTTAGCAAGGAGATCTGAACGTGAAATGATCAAATGTTTTTTCCCTTCGATTTTGATCTCTTCACCGGCATATTTACCGAAGAGCACCTTGTCTCCTACTTTGATCAGTTTCTTAAGCTCTTCATCTGTACCCACAGCAATGACTTTTCCCATGCTGGGTTTTTCTTTTGCAGTGTCAGGAATGATGATGGTTCCCACTTTTTCTTCCTCTTCAATGGGTTCCACCAGAACTCTTTCATCTAACGGTTGAACCTTCATTTTAAACCTCCTTTATAATTTATATTTTTTGCTATATTTAATAGACCATCCTTAAATTGGAAGTCACCTCAATTTTATTAAAGAAATATAACACAAATTTATCAATTTGTCAACCATCTTATCGAACATTTATAAAATAAATGTGAGTGAGGTCTTATAAGATTTGACTGCTTGTGAGTTTCAGAGCGATTTAGCGAACGTAGAGGTAGAGGGGTAGGCGCTGCACGCTGTTTTTTTGACCTCTTGTCTTTTATCTCTTTTTTACCTTCCTACCTCTTTACCCCTCTACCTCTTAAACCTAAAAGTTCTCTCATCTCCTTGACTTAGAGTCCTTGAAATGGTATCTTTTCCATCTGAATTTTAATTATGTATCTTGATATGATTCACTTATTAACGGTAAAATAGTTAACAGGTTAACAATCAATTGATTAAAAGGAGGTTCATTTGAGGGTTCTTTCCGGCGTACAGCCGTCAGGTAAGCTGCATATTGGCAATTACTTTGGTGCCATGCGTCAGCATCTGCAATTGCAGGCTAAAAACGAGGGGTTCTACTTTATTGCAGATTACCATGCCGTGACCAGTTCACCCCGTCCGGAACAATTGAGGCAATACTCTCTCGATGTTGCGATGGACTACATTGCACTCGGTCTTGACACAAAAAAGACTGTTTTCTGGCGTCAGTCTGATGTTCCTGAGGTCACCGAGCTTGCCTGGATACTTTCCTGTGTAACGCCCATGGGTTTACTCCAGCGTTGTACCACTTATAAGGAAAAAATCACCCAGGGTCTGAGTCCCAATCATGGTCTGTTTGCATATCCGGTTCTCCAGGCTGCTGACATCCTGCTTTTTGACAGCCAATTGGTTCCTGTGGGTGCTGATCAGAAGCAGCATCTCGAGGTGACTCGTGATATTGCCCAGAAATTCAACAACACCTATGGTGAGATATTGGTTCTCCCGAATGCGTATATCCTTGAGTCTGTGGCAGTAGTACCTGGACTGGACGGGAAAAAGATGAGCAAAAGTACCAATAACTCTATCGAGATTTTTGAGCCGGAGGAGAGAATAAGGAAAAAGGTCATGCGTATACAGACTGACTCAACCTCTTTAGAGGACCCCAAAGACCCTGAGAAATGTAATGTTTTGGCATTACTCAGGCTCGTTGCTTCCCCGGATGAAGTTGCCCGCTGGGAAGAAAAATATCGTTCAGGTGGGATCGGTTATGGAACAGTAAAGAAACGCCTCACCCAATTGCTCCTGGAATACTTTGGGCCGTATCGGCAAAAGAGAGCTGAGTTGGAAAACAATCTTGATTTTGTTGAAAAGGTACTGTCAGAGGGTGCGGAAAAAGCCAGGCATGTTGCTTGCAATACGTTGAACAGGGTACGGAAGGCTGTTGGGGTAGGAGGAAAATCATGAACGAAGCAATCCATTACCAACCCATTGGCATTATTCACAGCCCATTCTCCAAAAGGGAAGGTATGCCGATTCAGCCGATCGGAGCTTCCGGTATTAAAGGGACAGTAGAGGTTTTCCCTGAGTTCCAGCAAGGATTGATGGATATTGAAGGGTTTTCCCACATCATCCTGGTCTATCATTTTCATCGAGTGAGCGGGTCAAAACTTCTGGTCACGCCATTCCTGGATTCTCAGCTCCGCGGCGTATTTGCCACCCGGGCCCCGACGCGACCCAATCCCATCGGAATGTCCACAGTAAAATTGAGAGAAAGGGAGCAGAATATCCTGCACATTGAGAATATAGATATCCTGGATGGAACCCCTTTACTGGACATCAAACCTTATATCCCGGAATGTGACCACCAAACGGTAGAAAGGACCGGCTGGCTTGAGCGGGTAAAAGGGAAGGTAAGCCAGGGGAAATCGGATGACCGTTTCAAGTAAAGGGAGTAATATTATTTAAAATATATCGATGTTTTCTGCGTTCAAAATAATATTATAGGATTTTCCTAAATGATATACTTTTGAGCCATCATAGTTGACATGATAGTTTTGTAAAAGCTCTCTATATACGGTTATCACATTATTAAAGGAATCACTATCCGTTTTTAGTCCTCCGACGATGTAAATTTTCATATTAGGATTATTTAACCCTGAACCGGTTAGTTTCTTTAAGCCTTGATCCATTTCTCGAAGTATCGAAGGAATATTTTTGACATTTGGAGAGACATGTAAAATAAATCCAACCTTATATTCCTTGTTATAACCCACCATTCCAGTACATGATTGAACGCCTGTGGTGTAAATTGTATTTATTAATTGATTCCTATCAAATGAATGGATTCGATAGCTGTCTGTCTCTATATAATAAGCATTTACAAAAGATATCTCTCCTGTTGAAATATTTGCACTAAGAAGTTCTGGCGTATCATTAATGTCTCCAAAAAACAGAAACCGATTCTTTTCATTGTTATAGTCCATTTTTGTGGGTACCATCGGTATTCCTGATAGATTGGATATTTCCTTAATTACACGTACTTTTCCTGATGATATGTTAAGTTCTATCAATTTATTGGAATCCCCGAATATTCGACTGATACCAATTAGTTTATCGCGCTGCCTATTATATTCTAATAATGCAATACTATTTTTTAATTTATGCTTTTTAAGAACCTTTCCGGTAAATATATCGAGAACATATAAGAAGTAAGTATTTTTTACATGCCCAATAAAGAAAAATCTCCCCTTTGTATCATCTATCGCAGACGCCTCCATGGGTAAACCCTCTATTTCGGGAAATTTGTTTAATATTTTTATTTTTTTTGAAGGTAAATGGATTGAAATAAAATGATTCAACTGAGAAAAGTAAGATAATGCATATGCGGTATCATTCGCAGGACTGTACTCCAGTAAAGAATAAGAATCATCCAGGAACAAATCTTCAAGGACTTTATTCCGGGATAAAAATTCTTTGTTCAATCGTTTTGATTCCTTTTTTATTTCATTGCTTACTTTCTCTTTGAAAAGTTTCTTATCTGTTTTCCCTGTAAAAATTTGAAACGGTCTGGAAGCAAATAATATTTTGTTATTCTTTCTATTTTTTACTCTCAGTCTCACCACATACTTTGTTAATTCTTTTATTCCGCTGTTTTTATCCAACGATATCATGCCGTTAGTGATGCCCCTATATTTTTTTTTAAACACCCTATTTCCCTTACTTTTTAAGATAACATTTAATACATACTCCGGCTTAAGATGGGGAATTTTAATATGAATCACTTCGGAGTTGTCTTGATACGCAGCTTTTACTTCAAATGTAAATTTCTGGTTTGACCTTATTTTGGGAAAGGAATTTACATCAAATGGTATTATTATGGTGAAGACAAGAATGGCGAAAGAGATAAATACTTTTTTCATGTGTTATTATAATGAATAAAAACAACTTTTACAACCCTACTAAAGCATATTTAGTACCTTTAAAGTAAAATCTTGCCAGTAAATGGCAGAAAATAAAATTACAATCCACAAAATACAAATTACATACTACTCTGCGAAGTAGCTCCGCTACGTAGCACGAGAACAAATCCCAAACCACAAATTACAAATCACAAACCTGAACTTAAAAGCCCTCTTTGAAATTCTGTTTAAATTTTGAAAGGTTCTTAAAAGTTCGTCAGAGCTGTTTGTGATTTTGGACATTGGAACTTGTAATTTGTTTGTAATTTGGGATTTGTAATTTGTAATTTCAAGACAAACCCGTCTTAGGATCGCGTTCCGGCTTGTCTGGTTTAAGCAATTCTAATTTTAGCCGCGAAGATACGTGCAAACATGAAGACACGCGAAGTTTAGAAACAATAGGCCCAAAGGTTTTTTCATTGGCAATTGGCTATTGATCATTGACATTTTTTTTCCTTCCTCTGACTTCTAACTGAACTGAATGGTCAATTATTAATTTATGATTAATCATTAATCATTCATAGTTCTTTTTTTAACCGTCCTGCTGCTTGCCAATGTATTTATTATAAACTGTTAGACTATTAGAATGAACCTACAAAAATAAATCGGGGATTTGGGGAAGTGCGAGCCATTGGGCAAATTTATTATAGGTTTTACCTAATTTTTGTGCATATTCAATGCCTTTCTTTGTGCCTGATATTAGTTTATGTAAATCCGAATTTTCATCTCCTAGTTTTTTCAGGAATCGTCTCAGTTTGGTCATGGGTTTGGTCAATTCTTTTTTTCCGCTTCCAGAATGAACCTCATCCAAACTATCTCCGATTTCACCCAATTTTCTTTTAAGTTCAGGTTTTTTCTCCAGTAAAATATCTTTTAATTCATCAAAATATTCTTGTTCTGCTGGTAAATCTACTTTGATATCTATATCTATGTCGACGTTCATTTCTTGCTTTTGGATACTCAACTGCTTCACATTCTGTTTCTGTTCAATTTTCAGATACATATCGCCATTTGGTTTGGGAAGTTTCATGTATTCCTGTTTCCTTTCAGCTTCACTGACGATTCCGTTTAATAATTGTTTGATGTCGTAAGATTTTTTTAGTTCTCCACTAACGTATTCTCTAATTCCCATTTGTTCAAGACCGGTTAATTCCGTATAGTTGACTGATATTTCCTTTTGATCCGGCAGTGGCACCATCTCTTTGACTTCCATTTTTTCAAAGCTGTCATTAATCTCTTTAAAGGTTTTCCTCACCACTGAGAAACAATCCCTCTTTTGCTCGCCATTCACATAAATGTATATCTTTTTATCCCTCTCATCCACTTTAACCACTGCAATGGAATTAAAATCTTTATCTTCCAGCACAACACCTGTACGCCATCGCAGTGCTTCTTTTATATCTTTGTGCCGTTTAACGATAAACCGGGCAATCACCGATTTGGGTAAAAAATCATATTCAAGCAAAAATTTCAGGGATGTATCATAATCAAATTCAAACTCCGGTTCATCCACCTTTAAAAGGTCGGGTATTAAAACCGTATGTTCATCCACAGAAAAACACAATTCAAATTTTTTCATCAGTTCGATGATATAGTCATGCTTTCTCTCAGGGTATTTTTTATTATCCAAAATGTCTCTTAAAGTTTTCTTTTTTAAGACCCCTTTATTTTCCGCCAATTCTTTGGAATTTATGATTTTATACACAGCTTCGGTGATCCACCTGGGATTAATTAGTGCCTGAACGAAAAGCATAAATAGCCCTTTTCCATAAAGATTTTCGTCACATTTTAAACTTTTAAGATTTGAAAAATATTTCTAAAAATGATTGCCTATAGAATAAAAAAATGAT
>Ga0180438_10011083_pt1 | contig 10952 bp, 5 predicted proteins | sample SS_ome_12_FD_132455 | JGI IMG/M metagenome (GOLD analysis project Ga0180438, IMG submission 132455) | Hypersaline lake sediment archaeal communities from the Salton Sea, California, USA - SS_3_D_2 metaG | ecosystem: Environmental > Aquatic > Non-marine Saline and Alkaline > Hypersaline >... | reverse complement strand
GAAAATTTTTGCGTGGATAAATGGATTTAAAAATATTGTATACGCACTTGAACCTCAAGAAAAACCGTTTATGGTTTTATTGAACAATGTAAAAAAACATAATTATGATGAAGTAATAATGCCCTTGAAATTAGGGGTATGGAGTTCAAACACAAAAAAAAGGTTGAAAGGAAAAGGCTCTTCAGCTTCTGTAATTTGCACACCAAATTATGGAAGAGATCATCATCAAGAAATAGATTGTATAACTATTGATGATTATTTTAAAGATATAAATATAGGTTTTATAAAAATGGATGTAGAGGGAGCTGAGTTAGAAGCTCTTAAAGGGTCTAAGAAAATTATTAGTAAGTTAAAACCTAAGTTAGCTATATCTGTATACCATAAAGCTAGAGATTTAATAGATATTCCTCTATTTTTGAAAAGAATAAGACCAGATTATGAACTATATATCCAACAAATTCATCCAGGACTTAGAGAAACAATCCTTTTTGCTGTATAATTTTTTCATATTAAAAATAAAACTATTCTGTTAAAGATGATGCATCATGAGATTCATTATCTACCTTCTTAATACAAGTATCTTTTCTCGCATGAGTAATATGAAAACAAAAAGAATCACTATGATAAATTCCTTTTTAAAACTAGATACTCTTTAAAGACAAAATAAAAAAGAAAAGGGTAGTGTTTGCAGTTTTAACCGGCTATTCTGCGGCTTATCTGCATGAGAGATACTATTGCTGCGAGAGCTGCTACCAGTGCAGCGCCTATCGCGCCATAGACCAGAGTCGTCAGACCGCTCGTCTGCTGGCCCGTCTGCTCTGCTGCGGTCTGGGCTGCAGTGGCTGCCTGTGCTGCGTTTTGAGCTGCTGTGGCCGCGTTGCTGGCCACCTCGGCGATGTCAGCAACCGTCTCTGCCAGGTCGTCGACTTTGCCAGAGGCGGTGTTGGCCGCTTGGATGGCGTTCGCGACGTCACCCGCCAAGCTCGATACGTCGCTGGCCAGGCTTGATACGCTGCCTGCTAGAGTCGCCAGGTTTCCTGAGAGTGTGGACACGTCGCCAGACAGACCAGTCAGATCGTCGGAGAGGCCCACGAAGTCCTCCATCAAACCATCTAGGTTTAATCCGAGTTCTGCGATCTGGGTGGCTAGTATGTCCTCAGGGGCTTCTGTTACTGCGAATGTACCGCTGTCAAGCTCTTCTTCCTCATAATCGAACCATGTCCAGCTCCATGTCCCCAGTGCGGCGTCCATAAGTGTCATGGGGTTACCGCCTGCGACTTGCTGGAAGTAGGGTACGACGTTAACGGTGCCTACCTTGATCCATTTAGGATCTGTGAATGCATCCGTTTGCCAGTATAGTTCACCATCTGGGTCGTAGATCTCGATGTATGAGTCTGCCTCGGGGAAGCTGACGAGTATGTTGAAGGCTACAGTCTCTCCATTGGCGAAGGTATCTTTCCTTGGCGAGATTGACTGAGTCTTTTCAACGACGTTTAGGATGTATGTAGCATACATTCCATTATCGTCTGTTACCTCAAGTATGTACTCGCCAAGACTTAGGTCATCTTCCTCGAATATTGTCCAGTCTACTTCGAACTCACCGTCTTCGTTGGTCATTGCGTCTAGGTCTAGTTCCCACTCAAAGTCAACCTCATCTTCAGCGGTGACGTTGTAGAGCAGGAACTCGACGATATCGGTTTCGTTCACGGCTGAGAAATACTCACCTAGGATAGTTATTTCATAGTTGTTTGGAGCTATTGCGGGCTCTGTCCAGATTCTGGTGTTGGTTGTTACTGTGAACTCGACATCAACACTAATGTCTTCTTCGATGTCAAGTATCGTGATTGTGTAAGTACCAGGATCCACTGAGGGAACAAAGAATGTCGGAACAGCGGTACCTAACTTTAGGTTACCGTTATCATCGACATCTCCATCCTCGATCAAGTCAAGATCACCGAATGAAGCATTCCAAGTGTCTGTTCCTGTTGTGAATCCTGTTCCAGTCATGATTACTTTAGTACCAGCGGGTCCACTTGATGGTGATAATATTACGATTATCATGCCAACTCTGAACCCGACTGAGCCATTAATGTTATAGTCTTCTTGGTAGGCATTCAATCTATATGGATCAGACGCGATTGCTGGGACAGTAAATGATCCACTGAATTCACCAGCGGAAGTAGTCTTGAATGTCTTTATTTCAGGGGCTTCTACAGAACTCCAATCTGAAGTCCACAGCTCTATAACGACATTTTTATTCAATATCTGTGAAAAGTTATATCCGTGCACTTGAACAGTAGTTCCCTGAACTCCAAAGGACGGAGTTACTTCAATCTCAGCAACACCATCAACCTCGAAATCTGCATAAGCCCACCATGTACCGTCGTAAACACTTATCTCATATTCACCAGTGGCAACTGAAGGTATAACAATTTCCACTGTGAACTTTTCATCTGATCCAATTGTATCATCATCAATGACAGTACAGCTCGTTCCGTCGATCCAAACAAGACCATCTTCAATTGTTACTCCCTGTGTGAAGCCGAAACCATCTATCTCAACAACAGATCCAGTTGGGCCCATATCGATATCTAACTGAATGAAGGCCCCTATGTCAAAGTCCTTTGTAGTGGATACACTATCGTCATCAGTAGCTTCAACAGTGTATGTACCATATGGTTCATCAGGAACCTTCCATGTGGCAGTCCAAGAGCCTACAGTAGAGGTCTCTGGCGTTCCAGGTGACATTGTTAAATCATGTTCAGCATAGCCTCCTGGGTCGAATATCAATGAAACGATATCTGTTTCCTTTGTAAAGCCATAACCCTTGGCGGTAATTGTATAACCCTCAAGACCGCTGGAAGGGCTGAACTTCAATAGAGGAAGAACAGAGAACTCTGATCCAGTTGCTAGAGTACCTCCCCACGTTGCACCCGTTTCGACATCCTTAAGCCAGATATAGTGACTACCAATAACAGCCTCTGGGACATCGAACCATATTTCAAAGTCACCTGCTCCATCGGCCTCAGTACTGTTAAGAATACCCTTAACGCCATCCCATGCCTTCAGGCCATCCCAACCTAGCTGTACAACTTCTCCAGCTGTAACACCAGAACCGGTTACTATTATCGTGTCACCATACTGTCCAGAACTGTCGCTTACTATTACGCTGCCTATCGCAGCATGTACCAGTGCAAAAGGCACCATTGATAGAACCATTAGTGCCAGAATAACTATTGGTATCGCTCTCTTCTTCACGTTCATCTTTTTTTCTCACTTTCCTATTTTCATCGCCCGAGCGTAGGGTCCAACATGACGTGAAACCACCCATGCGCTCGACGATTGAAACAAAATCAATAATCCGATTACTTAAGTGTATGTCTACAGACAATAACTCCCTGTATACACAACGAGATAAAAAAGCGTAATTAAAAGGAGAAAATGGAGTACTAAAACATATTTGTAATTGTAAAAACTTATAAAATGATGATGTGGTTAAACGAAAACATCGATTAATAAATAATTTTTACAGAGAAGGTTACCTCCTATAATTTATCAAAATTAAATATTAAAAATATGCATTAGACCTCCATAATAATTTATATAAAAATGTAAAATATTCTGGTTCGTTCTCTGGGGATATATTTTAAATCGGGAAAATCAGACTTTATTAAAAAAAATATATCTACGATCTCTTACTCTGGACGGTATATCTCAGCGCTCGGTAGCCAGGTGACTTGATCGTTACCTGGATTATAATAACCGTATTTCATAGTAATCAGTGTATCATCCTCGAGAGCATATCCCCAAATCTCGTAAAATGCTTTAACCCTGTCTCCATTCTCATTGAAGCTACACCAGCCACTGGCGCCTTGATAACTATCTGTGATTTCCTCAAGTGCCGGTCTGACGAAGGTCGTGTTGGTGGTCCAAGTGTCGATCACAGTCAGGGCGTATAACCAACAGGCGTCGTACATTGCGGACACATAGAAACTTGGCGACGCATTTGTACTCAAATAATACTTCTCTTTAAAAGACTCGTACTTAGCATTGCTCTCGAGAGCTAGGACAGGTCCGAAGACCTTGACATGGTCCGCTGCCGAAGCCTTGCTCTTGAAGATGGAGGTGGCGTTGGATATGTTTTCCGAACCGAACCAGCGGAGGCCGTAGAGCGTGGGGAATACTGCAGAGGTATCAACGATCTTGGCAGCCTCTGTTTTGCTCAGCAGCAGAACGGCCACCCGCCCCTCACCGTACTCGCTCAAGGCGTTTTTAGCTACCGACTCAGCCGAGTTCATGTAGGCCACGTAAGTCATGGCGTCCGTCTTATACCTAACACGTTCGTATATCACACCTCCTTTTTCTTCGTACTCTGTTTCGAAGGCCTCGTAGATGCCGTCTGCCCAATCGTCCCCTCTCTGGAAGACGATCACCGCCTCTATGCCGAAGCTGGATAGCATCTCGGCGATAACCTCCGCCTGCAGAAGATCCGTTGGGCAGAGCCTGTAGAAACTATCCCCCACAATTGAAAGAGAGCGGTCCCTGGCGCTGGGGCTGAGCATGACCATGCCGTGTGTGTTCACATAGTTGAGGGAGAGAGAGCACTCCGTCGAGGTCTCGTGGCCCACCAGCAGGTCTACGCCCTCCCTCTCGAATCGGATGGTGTTCTCCACAGCCTCGTCCGGGTCGCCCCAGTTATTGTAGACCACGAACTCGAAGGTGAAAGGTATCTTTTTAGCCACACAATATTCGTTGATCTCAACCTGAGAAATGTTCGCGATGGCCTGCACTCTCGTAAAGCTGCCCGAGTCAGCCGCTGTCAACCCTATCGTGAACTTATCCGGAAGATACGTTTTAACTAGGGCCCTTAGAAGCTCCATCTCAGACTCGAGTGCCGCAACGACCTCATCGTGGGCGCTTATGGTCTGCTGCGCGAGGCTGAGATCGGATATCAATAATGCAATCTGATCCTCCAATAGACTTATTTGACCATCGAGTGAACTAACTAGCTCTTCGTAATCCGTTATCGTCTCTTCTAGCGCCAATATATACGATTCCAGATTATCCTTCTCATCCTCGAGCGCCGATATCTGCCCCTGGATCTCCAATACCTGATCCTCGTAGTCGGATATCTGGGCAGTGAGACTCGATTTCTCACCCTCAAGCCCTGTGATCGTACCCGAAAGACTGGAGATCTCCTCTGAGAGATCCTCTATCTGATCCTCGAAGCCCCTAACCTTGGACTGGAAGGAGCTGTTGGATAGAAAGTAGCCCCCACTTCCGCCAATGACTAGACCTATAACTAGTAGGACGATGGCTATAACTGGAATTGATCTTAGACTTGACATAGTACATATCTACCCGATAAACGATAAAAACCTATTTGACCGATTGTTACATTTTTACAGTCGCGCGCTAAAAACTGACATCAATATAAAGGAAGAAGGATGTAAATTGAGCTGGCGAGAATTTCAAGGAAGACTAATGCATGAGAAGCGTGATCGTTTTCCGTAATAAATTTGTAAGCGCATCTAAGGAGTTGGCCACATCCATTCTATTAGCTTCGTTATCGCTCCTTGGAATAATTCAGATCTGTGATCTTCTTGATGTGGCATATTATCCTGTTAGGAGGAGAGCTGTAACTATAAACAATTTTAATATTGAATTATCGTTAGCTATTCCCGTTCTTGTGTTAATAATTTATTGGATCGACTGGATGATCTTAAACAAGAGATATAAAACGGCATTATTACCTCTCTCATCCTTGTTAGTTTATCCCTTCTCAAGCGCCGAGGTAGCATTAATCTTGGCAATAATAATAGCTACCATATCAGGTCTTTGGCACACAAGAGATCTGAAAGGCTATGTCTCAGGACTTTTTATCAGTTTAAACGTAATTGAAACTTCAGCTCTCATTCACTGGGGGCTAATACTCCCCCTTGGCATAAAAAGTACTTTAACTGAAATAGCACAAATCGAGATGGGGTTGTTTTATATTGCCGCAAATCTTGCGCCCTTCTTAGCCATTGTGCTACTTTTTATGTGGATACCTAATCTAATAATTAATCTAGGCTGGAATAAAATCGGTTTTAATAACGAAACAAGGGATAATAAGGACATAAATAAAACAGATCTATTATTTTTAATGTTTTCAATCTTAATCGGTGTATCCTCCTCCATTTACCCGTATACATCCGCCATTAACCCTCAGAAGAATCAGATAGGCACGGATATTCAACCATACGTGAGTTCTGCTGAGGCAATAATTGAGAATCCGTCAAACATATTTAGTAGATCTGGAGGTTCTCGCCCCGTCCTCCATTTGGTATTGTACTGTTTCCAACAACTAACTACTCTTTCAGCCTATGATGCGGTGACATATCTACCCGTTATACTCAATCCTCTGCTATCTCTTTCCATCTTCATGTTCTCAAGGGAGATTTTCGATGATAAGCATGTGAGCCGATGGGCCGCTCTGCTCACAGCATGTGGTATTCAAGTGGCTGTGAGCATGTATGCTTATTTTCTAGCGAATATGCTCGCTCTCTCTCTGGTATTTATCTCCTTGACGTTTATCTTTAGATCGCTAAAAACTGGTCGCACCCTTGATCTTCTTCTCTCTTGCTGTATTGGTTTCCTCTTAGTTTTCACCCATCCTTGGACCTTCGATCAATATCTAGCGGCTCTTGTCATATTGGCTGCAGTGATGCTATATTACTCTTTGAATGAGAGGCGGTTTGAGAAAATAAAATTTATGACCGTGTTTCTTGCTTGTCTAGGCTCCTCCGAAATGATAAAGAGGTACATTTTCAAGGGAGTCAGCGGTTTAGATGTGACATCTACTGTCACGGAAGGGATGATTGAGCTTAGTGAATTATGGGAGTCAAGCCAGCTCATTTTTAGATACACATATGGTGGTTTGCTGTCTAACGTGGTTCTCATATGTCTGGGCATAATCGGCGTCTACTATTTAAAAAGAAAAAACTTGTCCGAGCTATTTCTCCTATTTTTCTTGATGCCTTCAGGTTTAATCTATCTTTTAGCAAATAGAACCATCAAAAACAGGCTCTTCTTTAATATCCCGCTTGGGCTATTAGCAGCAAATGGACTGAATTCGTTGATGCATAGGTTCAAGACGAAACACCTTGATGTTGCCCTCGCTTCCTTCGTGTCCCTGAGCACTCTCGTCTACCTGTTCAGGTCTCTAGCGAACCTTATCTAAGTAATTTTAAAATGCACATAAAAATATTTGAAATTCTTGTATGGATCGGTAGAGATTAAGGCATCGTAATCTTATTGCTAGTGTATAATTAGAAGAGGGGGATACTCGATTTTGTGCGGGATATTCGGATGCGCCCTGAGGCGGGGAGAGGTCGCACCAATCATACATCAGGGCTTAAAGCGACTTGAGTACAGAGGCTACGACTCCGTGGGATTTGCCACGATCCACGATGATTCAATCAACATTAGGAAGGACAGCGGGAAGATAGACGAGGTCGTATCTAACCTCAGGATGACGGAGATGCGTGGAACTGTAGGCGTCGGTCACACACGCTGGGCGACGCACGGCGCTCCTATGATGGTGAACGCGCACCCCCACACTGACTGCAGTGGGCAGGTGGCAGTGGTCCACAACGGCGTCATAGAGAACTTTCAGGAGCTCAAGGAGGAGCTGCTCGCTAGGGGGCACAACTTCACGTCGAAGACCGACACCGAGGTCATCACCCATCTTATAGAGGAGGAGCTGGGGAGGGACGTAGGAGTTAAGGAGGCTATAATGAGGGCAACGAGGCGGCTCGAGGGCTCATACGCCCTGGCGATCGTCACCTCGGCCGATCCGGGCAGAATATTCTGCGCGAGGAATGAGAGCCCCCTCGTCCTCGGCGTCTCCGAGGACGGGACCTACTGTGCTTCAGACGTCCCGGCGATGCTCCCCTACACCAATAGGGTCCTGTACATGCGTAACGGTGAGTTCGCGGTGCTGGACTCCGGTGGCCTCAGATTATTCCGGATCTCCGATGGATCTGAGGTTGAGAGGGGCCTGGAGGAGATCGCCTGGACCCTAGAGATGGCTGAGAAGCAGGGCTACCCCTACTTCATGCTCAAGGAGATAGACGAGCAGCCGAAGAGCCTCAGGAACGCGCTGCGTCTGCAGAGGCAGTACCTGGACCTGCTGACGGCTTTCCTGGACAGGGGGAAGGAGCTCTTCCTGGTCGCAGCAGGTACGTCCTACCACGCCTGCATCGCCGCCTCCTACATGTTCTCCAAACTGGCTCGATTGACGGCGTTCCCGACCATATCCTCCGAGTTCGTGGCGCAGTACGGCTCCGCCGTCGGCATCGACTCCGTCGTGCTAGCCGTCAGCCAGTCGGGGGAAACCTACGACACCCTCAAGGCCGTGGACCACGCCCGAATGAGGGCCGCCACAGTGCTGGGGGTCACAAACACGATCGGCTCATCGCTCACCAGGGTCTCCCGGGCCTATCTCGTGCAGCAGTCCGGGCCCGAGATCGGGGTGGCGGCTACGAAGACCTTCACCTCGCAGCTGATGGTCCTCGCCCAGCTCGCGCTCAGGCTCGCAAGGATGAGGGGGAAGGTCTCCCAGGACGAGGTGGACGATTTCGAGCAGCGACTACATAATGTCCCTGACCTGGTGGAAAGAGTCATCGAGGGCAACAGAGAGACCGTTCGAAGGCTGGCGGAGAGGTACGCTGACGAAAGCCTCTTCATCTTCTTGGGCAGGGGCATCAGCTCCGCGACGGCTCTGGAGGGCAGACTCAAGCTCCTTGAGCTCACCTACATACCCTGCCTAGCCTACCCGGCCGGGGAGAGCAAGCATGGCCCCATAAGCGTCGTGGAGGAGGGCACTCCCTGCGTGTTCCTCTGCCCCCGGGGGGAGAGCCGTAGGGAGATAATCGGCAGCATCATGGAGATGAAGGCGCGGGGGGCCAGGATACTCGCCTTCTGCGAGGAGGGAGACGAAGAGATAAAGCGGCTCGCGGACGACGTCGTGGAGATGCCCTCCGGGGTCCCCGAGCTCCTCTCCCCCATCGCCTACGCTGTACCCCTCCAGCTGTTGGCCTACAACGTGGCCGTGCTCAGGGGCCTCGACCCCGACATGCCGAGGAACTTGGCGAAGAGCGTTACGGTGCCCTAGGATCGCCGGGAAACCCTTAAGCCCTCTTTTCAACCTCTTTCTGGTGATGCGTCTTGCTGGATGTCGATGCGGTGCGTGGGGACTTCCCCATCCTGAATAAGGGTGTCATCTACCTGGACAGCGCTGCGAGCAGCCTGACCCCGGAGCAGGTGGTGCTGAAGGAGATGGAGTTCTACAGGGAGTACAGGGCGAACGTGGAGAGGGGGGTCCACAGGTTCTCCCAGAGGGCGAGCGAGGAGTACGAGGCGGCCCACGAAGAGGTGGCCCACTTCATAGGCGCCCTGGGCCGGGAGAACGTGGTGATGGTGAGGAACACGACCGAGGCGATCAACATGGTGGCCAACTCCATCCGGTGGGAGAGGGGGGACAAGATCGTCACCACCGTCATAGAGCACCACTCCAACTACATAACCTGGCTGAGGGCCGCCCAGAGGCACGGCTGCAGCGTGGAGGCGGTGAGGTCGGACCGGGAGGGGCTCTTCGACCTCGGCGACTTCGAGAGGGCCATCGACGACGGGACGAGGCTCGTGGCGGTCACCCACATCTCAAACGTCCTAGGCTGCATCCTGCCGGTGAAGGAGATCGCGTCCATCGCCCACGAGCACGGGGCGCTGGTGCTGGTGGACGGCGCCCAGGGCGTGCCCCACAAGGAGACCGACGTCCTCGAGTGGGGCGTCGACTATCTCGCGTTCTCGGGCCATAAGATGCTGGGGCCCACGGGCTCGGGGGGGCTCTACATCTGCGACGAGGAGCTGGAGAGCACTGAGCCCCTCTACATCGGCGGCGGCACGATCGTGGACGTGAGCCTCGACAGCTTCGAGCTGGCGGTGCCGCCGATGAGGTTCGAGGCCGGGACGCCCGCCATCGCTCAGGTGATCGGCCTGGGGGAGGCCTGCAGGTACCTGGACCGCGTGGGGATGGAGGAGGTGGAGCTTTGGGATCGGGTGCTGGCTGAGAGGCTGGTTCGGGGGCTTGAGGAGATCGAGGGGGTGGAGGTCTACGGCCCGATTGACCCGGGGCAGAGGGTGGGCCTCGCCACGTTCAACGTGGGGGATATGAACCCGCATGATGTGGCGCTGACGCTGGACGAGGAGTACGGGATCGCCGTTCGTTCGGGCCACCACTGCGCACTGCCGTTGATGAAGGAGCTTTTCCACCTGCCTGAGGGAAACGTCAGGGCGTCCACGTACCTCTACAACACGCTCGACGAGGTGGAGGCTCTCCTGGGGGCCGTGGAGGACATCGCGCGGGGTTGAGCCAAGGCCTCAGTAACATCAGCAACCGGTTTCAAGTGTATCGAGGATGGATAAGCATGTCTTGACATCCTGTATTCTATTGGGGCGGGTCTTCACGGATGCTTGTATTCTTCGGACGATTGTAAGTTGGCTAGTTCTTACGTATGCCTCAGGTGATATTTCCGTTGATTCCTTTTTTTCACGATAAAGAATGAGCTCTCTATAACTTATTATGAGACATGTTCTAGAACAACGGTTTTAACGTCTGTTGACATTCTCCATCCGAGAAGGATGGACGAGAAGGAAGTCGAGAAGATCGTGGAGCTGAACGACCTCTTTGAGGAGATGCTGAAGGACGCCCGGATGATATCCAAGGACCTGACGGAGGGCATCACGAACACAGGGGCGGCTGCCAGCCTGGCGATCGGCCTCACCATCGTCCAGATACTCATACTCAGGGAGAACCTGTGGAGGGGCTCCCTCTTCGTCGGGGTCTGGGCCATCGGGTTCACGCTGATCCTGGGCTCCGGAATCAGGCTGATACAGAAATACCTGCTCCT
>Ga0180438_10011081_pt1 | contig 10953 bp, 7 predicted proteins | sample SS_ome_12_FD_132455 | JGI IMG/M metagenome (GOLD analysis project Ga0180438, IMG submission 132455) | Hypersaline lake sediment archaeal communities from the Salton Sea, California, USA - SS_3_D_2 metaG | ecosystem: Environmental > Aquatic > Non-marine Saline and Alkaline > Hypersaline >... | reverse complement strand
ATTTTGCTTAAACATGAGTATTTAAAAGAACATCATCCTCCGCAAGCAAGCGGTTCTGAGTCGTTTCGTATTTCTTACTTTGTAGGACCGAAATTTGATACTGCCTTAGAGGATTATCTTCAAGTTAAACGCCAAATTCCGACTGAAATTGAGATTATCCAACAAGACTTCCAATCTAAAGACGTTTCTGAATCGATATCTTCAATCGATTGCAAAACATCAATCGATTCTCATAAACTTAAAGAAGTAATTGCTAAACAAATAGGCGGTACGTTGTTTTTCGATCTTTTTGAAATATATCGGGCTATGGGCCATAAAGATTATCGTGGAGGACTTGAAAAAGCGAAAGATTTTCTCACTCATTTTATCTTTCAACTCTATAATGAATATTATAATGTTGATTATGTAATTACTAACAAAGATCTTGAAGAATTTATTTATGAGATTACCAACTCGAAGGACTTTCCCTTCAATTATGATGATTTCAAGAAGTATATGCATCTTTGCGAAAGTATATCTTTTACTGATGATAATTTAGAGAACAAAATCCAAGATATCTACAACAAACTGGAGATGATTCATAATAGAATTAACAATTATATCTACTCACAATAATAAGGAGGTTCTACTGAGATTATGAAAATCAGGAATGAACTTGATCAGTTCGGAGATGCTTTAGAAATGTTTGTATTTCAAAAAGAGGAATTAAAAGAGATTGGAAGATTAATCACACAACTGCAAAATGGGGATTGTGTTCCTAAAGAGTTAAAGGCGAAAATCTTGGAATCACGGGCACGAATCTTAAAGGACGTTCGAGAATTTTCTAATTTTTACATATCGCATATATTGGCTTCTAGTAGAACGAAAGAGGCTTCAAATGACCATCTGATAAAAGAACTTGAGCAGAAAAATTCTCTTTTGGGTTATATAGCCAAAAAGCTTCAAAAAATGACCGCATTAAATCAAAGTAATAAAACTTCAAATGCTTGTTTAACTGAGTGAACAAGTCTAAAAAGTTAAAAAAAAAAGAAAAACTTTATTGTATTAATGTCTATATAATTTGATCATCTCATCCCAGATCTCTGGCTCAGAATAGTGATTTTGAACACATTTTTCCAAATTATAACGATCATTTTGTTGCTTATTATTCGGTTCCTCTACATCTTGTTCTTCAAATGACATTCATTATACCTCATAAAACATTATTCAAGGATATTCTCTCTCATTATTCTCTGTATTAAAAAAAAAAATATTCTAAAAAAGTGCCTAATATCACTGTAGACAAAAATGTAACTTTTTCTTTAAATATCTTCAAGAACTCAGTTCTTTCATACTATTTGAAAGAAAGAAAACATCTTTATCAACTATGATTACCCAAGAAATACTGCCTTATCCGGTGGTTCAATACAATAATCTTTTTCCGAACTCAATCGATGCGTTTTTAGAGCTATTCGAAGGCATCCTTGACCTTGAAAGTATTGAGCACGGGATGAGTCTTGATTTTGTTATTGATGCTAAAATTGATAATCAGAAAGTAAACCCTGTGCTTCGATTAGCGACTCCTCATGATGCTAGGGCGATTACAGAAATTTGCAGTGAAGTATACAAAGGCACTTATCCATATTTTGACTTGATGGATGAGCAAGCGGTCCGTAATATGATTCGGAGCCCTGACCATCACTTTATTTTATTCTTGGTTGAAGAGCAAATTGTAGGATGTTTTCGATGTGCTCTAAATCGTTCCCAAAAGCGGGGTTATATGGGAGGCTTCATGTTAAAAAGCCCCTATCATGGAATTATCGACGTGGTCAAAGTTATCATTGGTTCCTATGTCTGGATGTGGAGTACATTCAAAGATGAGATTCTAATTTGGTATTGTGAAAATCGCACTGCGCATGCCGCATCCCAGTATATAACAGCGGTTTGTGGTATTCATACAATCGCTATCTTTCCGAATAAAGACATCTTTTTTCATGAGATCGAGTCCGATGTGATGGGTATTACTTATCAAGAGAAAGCACTTTCTGAGATGCGTTCCAAAGAAAATCCACAGTTGATCGAAGATGCCATTGATAGTTTTTTATATGCTGATGGTTTGTATAATTTAGGGTCTTTTCGGATTGAAAATAGCGAGATGGAATTAGATATGGATAAAGTCGAGAAACTGCGTGAAAAAATTAAAATCTCGATTTCAGAAGACGCTCATCAATATCAACACGTATCTTTTTCTCTTGCAAGGAGCAACGCTTTTTTCAACTTTTTACATACCCCTCATATTCAGAACTTAGAGAAAGTGGAATACGAGGTCTACTCTTGCGAAGAATTTTTTGTCTTTTTAGAATACTTCAATCAATATATGAAAGAGCATCAAATTCGCTATAGTGAAATATTTATCTCTGCTTATAATTCCCAGTTTCAGAAAATCATAAATTCCTTCGGATTTCACGCGAGAGGATTCGTCCCATGCTGGAAATATCATCAGCAAGATAAATATTTTGAAGATCATATAATCTTCAATTGGTATCAAGGAGAAGTAAGCAATCTTGACCTACTTCCTGAGGGAGTTCAATTACTTGAAATGATAGGTCTTAATAATTCTAAAGAAAAATCCCTCTATTCCTGAAATACTAATATTTTCTTCAAGTAATTTATTTTTTAACATTTCTAATATCTGGTTTCGACACTCAAGCAAACGGGCTTCAGACTATTGAACCGTAGGATCCTGTTGATAATCGTTCTGAAGCAGAGTGACGCGATTTGCGCGAGACCAGATGATGCATGAATAGCTATCTAAGTATGTTATAACTTAATCCAAATGATATAGATTATTTTTTGCGATTCAATACGACTAAATTATGGAGAATTTTATTTCGGTTTGGATCTTGATTTCGGAATTGTATAACTGAATCTAAAATCTCTTCCATTGTACAGCCAATTTTTTCAAGGAAGGTTTCAATACCTTCCACACTAAATGTACCTTTAAATATCGAATGAGCGATCCCCTTATATAAGCGTAACCACTTTTTGCGATAAAGTCGGTGAGTCTCTTCATCGGGTGCTTGTCTAATAAGCTCCGCATATTGAAGTGCATAAGTTAAACCTCCGTAACGATAAAAATCATACATCATTGCAGCTTTAACCACATGGCAGTTAGTAAGAATTGGGTCTGCTTTACCTTTTGGAATGAGCCCTCTTTTTTCTACTTTCTCTACTATCTTCTTCTCATTATATTCGATAACGTGATATGGTAATAAGATACGTGGCATTTCTTCGATTGAGTATTGTTCATTGTCTATAAAACATCTCCTATCTTTATCTGTAAAAGGAGCAAGATCGACAAAAATAGGTTTCCATTCATTTAAAGCCTCCTTTTGCGGGATTTCATAGAAATAGCGCTTAATTTGATCTGGAGAATATCCTAAAAATATGTATCTAATATTTCGTTTTATTGCTTCATTTACAATAATACTATGGATTAAATCGCTGCATTGATCGCATACATCTACAGTTAAGGAAATGATGTTTGATTGGTGGTTAAAAAAAAGCCATCGATAAAGTCGAGTAAAGGTGGTAGATACATCTTCGATAAACAAATGATGTTCTTTTAAATTCATTTTAGCTATAGTGTTATTAATATTTTCTTTAGCAATATTCGTCATAAATCCTGTGTTAACGGTAATTGCCAGGACTTTCAAGTGAAGTTCCGTGATTAAATAATCAAGAAGCGCCGTTGAATCCTTTCCTCCAGAATATCCTAAGATACAGTCATATCCTCCCTTCTCTTTTCTATTCTGCAACTGAGTAATAAGTTTCTCCCAGTCTTTTTGCATCTTTTCTCTTTTATTAACAGCAATAGATACTTTTGACCAGTTAGCATTTTTATGGTTTGGGTTGCAACAATAATCACATAGCCCCTCATCATTGAGCTTCAATCCTAAAAAGCCGTCCGGAATAATACAGTTTTTACAAAAATGTTCTTGTTCTGTCATTTTGCAGTTTATTTCATGTTGATTTAATATAACACAAAATATTTACTGATCCTTTTAAAGGAAAAAAATTAAGTTGGAATAAAAAACAAAATTTAACTTAGACTCGCTTTTGGACAATATAGTGCTTTCGAATTGGTGTACAATGGGGAAAGATGGTGTCAATGGCATGGGAGTTATTGGACCAAATCGATGTACCTTCAAAGTATTTCCATCCCAAAAAACGAGCGGTTTGTTGGCCAACATTGTTCATCGCAGAAAAGATACCTTTGTTGGTATAGTCTTTACGCACCATCGCGGTATCAGCATTTGCACGTGTAATTTTCTTTCCCAACCACGCCTCGAATATATCTGGCAGTCCCAATAAAGCACCAACTAACTCTCCTGTATGACGATCGAATGCCAATGGTGCAATTGGAATGATACGCTCGATATCACAGTTTTCCCATGTTTCAATAAAGTGGGGATTATCAGAATGCTCGTAAAAATCAAATCCTTCCGGAAGGAGATGATTTGCTTTAGGTACTTCACTGTAGGCATACACAAATTCGTCAAAACGTTCTTGTCTCCCTGATGCATCGGGGAGTATCTCATGAAATGAATCTTTACCCAAATTTAAAATCTCCTCCTTATGTGAAACGAAACCCTCAATATCTACCAATTCTAAGCGAATGTCTTTATCTACTTTTTTACCATTTGCCCACGCGGCTTGGTCCACCCGTACACATGAATATTGTGATTCTTTAATGTACCCTAAGCGGACCAAATAGTCCAGAATTCGGGAAGTAGGATCAGTATACGCCACTCCATATAGCATAGGCCATTCAAATCCTTCTACTTGATGGCCGATTCCTCCTAAACTTTTCGGACAATTGATTGGACCACGTAGTTTGCGAACTTTATTTTTTCTCACAAAAATGGCGCAATGACGCATCAGTTCCTCACACACTTCTAAGGATTCAGCATTCAACCAACCGAATGTCCCACATTTTCGACTGTAACTAGTATAATGAGGATCGAGTTGGCAAATGACCATTCCACATATTCCATTCTCATTAGTGGCAATATAAGAATTGATGGGATACTTTTTAAGTTCGAACTTGAGCTTCAGATAATGTAATATTTCAAAAATGATTCTTGGTTTGAGAGGTGCTTCAGGTACGTAAAGGGTAGAATTTAATGCCTCTTCAATTTCGGAGATATTTTGGGATTCAAAAACTTTGAAACAGGAAATTTCTTTGTGTTGTATTTGTTCTTGAATTTCTTGCATTTTTTTCACTATTTAAGAGATACAATGTAATAGAGCATAAATCTTCCATTTTTATATAAAGAAAAAAATATAAGAGAAAATTCATGATTCACTTTTTTCTAAGTCGTTAGGAGTATTATTAACATACTATTTTTTTTATTTATATAGGGTGTTAAATTAATACCATGTAGAAAAGAAAAATAAAGTCTTAGCAAGATAACCTCAACGTCTCCTCAATATCTTCATAACTTTATTTTTTCTTTTCTTTTTGATAAGTTCATTACGATTTTTTAAGAAATAATGATATTATTTTAAGACAAATTTGAAACAGTGGAGCGAACTCGTATAATTTTTCTAATGTTTAAATAAAGTCTATGCTTTTATTTCCTATTATTCTGATAATTTTTAGGGAAATTATGCATGCCACCGAGAAGAATTGTAAGTGAAAAAGAGCATCATGAACACTTGGCAAAATATGATATAAATGCTAATCGGGCAATGCTTACGTTAGTTTTATGCATACTAGTCGATGTTTTCGGATACAGCATGGTGTTACCTCTTTTACCTCAAATAGGACAAGTTTTTGGCGCCTCCGATTTCTTAATTGGGATTCTTATTTCTTCGAATGCATTTTCTGCCCTTATTTTTGGACCTATTTGGGGAAAATTAAGTGATCGGTACGGAAGGAAACCAATTTTGCTTATCTCCCAAATTGGAACGGGAGTGGCATTTTTACTCCTTGCCTTATCCAATTCAATCGAAATGATATTTTTTTCTCGGATTTTTGACGGAATCTTTGGCGGACAACTTCCTGTAATTAGAGCCTATATTGCAGATATTACCACTGCTGAAACGAGGTCCTCAAAAATTGGAAGGATAATGGTAGGGAACACGCTTGGTATGATTTTGGGTCCAAGTATCGGAGGATTACTCGGAGTAATAAATTGGCGTTTTCCTGGTTTGTTCGCAAGTGGACTATCGATTATAAATATTATCTTAACCCTCAGAGTATTGGTTGAAAGTATGCCAAAACAGAGAATTGCTGATCTTAAAGAGCAAATGACCAAAATACGGACCTCCCCCGAAGGTAGAGGTAAAATCTGGAATAAGGAATTAGATCTGCGCTTTTGCCAATTATTCTTACTTTCATTTACTACCATTATGTTGACTTCTAGTTTAGCTCTGGTATTAGACGAGAGATATGGTACAGATGCATTAGGTATTGGCAGTGTAATGACCGTTGCCGGAATAATTGGGATATTTTATGGGGGCTTTTTGCTTAAATTTCTGATTAAAAAAGTGGGAGAGAAGCGGATCTTTTTGACGGGTTTAATTGTTTTAATCGTTAATTTCATATTTTACCCTTATTTATATGAATATTGGATGGTGTATGCTTTTATTCCGCTTTTCATGTTTTCTATGGCGTTTTTAATGCCCTTAATCCAAAGTAATATAACAAAAGCAGTCGATCCCGATAGACAAGGACAGATTAGCGGATATGGTACGAATATACAATCAATCGCGCAAACCACAGCTCCTTTAGTGGCAACCTGGTATTTAGAGATCGTTTCATTGACAATTGGTGTTTTATATTTTAACGCGTACGAATTAATTGGTTTCACTGCGATGATTCTTGCTATATTATTGGCGATAATTGGTTTTTATGATGTTTTGACTCACAAACATCTTTATGATTACGAAAACACAAAAAAGATCCCAAATCTTTTCAGAAGATTACAATCCTAAATTAATAGACTATATGTAGACCTCTAATAGAAAAATTGTAAAGATTTTAACTTAAATTTATAGAAGGAACTTTATTTTTTAAAAGTAATAAAACTTTACTTATCTGTCCAAGACTTAGATGCGGCGCTTCGAATATGACATGTTTATATGCATTAAATTCGAGATTTAATTATGAATAATAATTTAAAAAAAAAATTTGGTTTGATAATTCTTTTTCTCTTTATTACTGGATTCTTTACCAATTTCATTTGGACACAGCCATCCGAATTATTGTCAAATGATAACGTTAATAATAGGAGAATTCTAAAGATTTCTCAAAATGAAATAAGTTTTATTCATATTTCTAGTGATAATTGGACTGGATATAATGGACAACCATGGTTTCACCTTGGAGATGGTACTAAAAATAATCCCCACAAAATCGAAAATGTGACCATAAATGCAAACTATAAGGATTCGGCAGTTTATATATATGATTCCGATCAACCATTTATAATTCAAAACTGTACAATTTTGAATGGAAAACTGAGTAGTGATCATGGGGGCATTATTTGTTCCTATAGCTCGAATGGAACGATAATAAATAATACTATCAAAAATTCATATGAAGGAATATTTCTTAACGAAATTACTGAGTTTAAGGTTTTTAATAATTCAATATTTAATTGTAGTGATAACGGTATCTTAGCAAGAGATTCAACTTATAGCGATATTTCGAGCAACACGGTCTATAATTGTATTAATAATGGAATCCGAATAGATTATTCAAATAATCTGGAGATTCGTGATAATAACGTGTTTGGAAATGAATGGCGGGGGATTAATATAGTCTATAATTGTTCCAATATTAAAATTAGAGGTAATACAATTTTAAACCATAATAGTGGGAGTGCAATAGGAATCATGCTTTTAGGGACAATGGATTATCCAAATCTCGATAATGAGATATATAATAATACGGTCAAAAATAGTACTAATTATGGAATTTATCTCGGTTCGTACACAAATTCCACTAGTATTATACATAATAATATTTCTGAAAATTGGGTTGGATTACGGATTCACAGTACCTGTTTCGATAATTCAGTTTACTTAAATAACTTTTCAAATAATACATATAATGCATGGGATTCCACATCATTTAATTCTTGGGACAATGAATCTATTGGTAATCTATGGGATGATTATATATCTGCTCAAGGGGGATATGACTTAGATGATAATGGTATCGGTGATATACCATATAAAATATATGACGGGCCTTCACAAACAATAAATACTGTCAATGATTCCTTGCCAATTTGCGATGATGGGGATGACACACCACCCACCATAAGTATAGTTAACCCTGTGAATGATACAATTTATAGTTCTCCTCCAACGATAACCGTTTCAATCTCTGATAATGGCGAGATTGATTCTCAATGGTACAAGGTACTCAATACGAGCGAAATCGACACTTGTAGTGGAACAGAATTTCAAATTAATACAGAGATTTGGAATAATCAAAGTGAAGGTCTAATACTCATACGAGTATTTGTTAATGATACTGGCGGGAATAGTGATTCTACTGTTCTTCAAGTTATCAAAGATACAATTGTCCCTTCGATTGACATTACAAGTCCTTCTGATGGAACGCTTTTTTCAGAAACCCCCGAGATACAAGTATCTATTTTCGATATTCACATCAATGAAACATGGTATACTATACTTGGTTCAGGAGAAAATTATATCTTTGAAACTTCGAGTTTTACCGTACATTCGTCTTTGTGGATGAATCAAGCTCAAGGAAATTTCACAGTTCGCGTGTTTGCAAATGATTCAGCTGGAAATCTTAGATATGCCGATTTAATTCTCAATAAAGATACAATAAATCCCTTTCTCATGATAAACTCACCGTTAAGTGGAACTGAGTTTGGAAATACATCACCGACCATTAACTTAACCATAACTGAGGTCAATCTTTTTCAATTTTGGTTCACTATTAATGATTCTAGCACCCTACATTTTGTTGCAGCTAGTTCCGGCGAGAATACTTTTTCTATCGAAAGTTCTATATGGGATTTAATACCAGAAGGACATGTTTTAATAACATTCTTTGCTAATGATACCTTAGGCCAAACGGGCACGATAAGCATAACTATAATTAAAGAAATACCTGAAGAACCCTCTGAACCGCCTTCCATACCTGGGTTTAATGTACTTATACTACTCTTCTTTTCACTTTTCAGTGTGATTGTTTTGAGTAGAATGCAAATAAAAAAGAACTAATAATCAATTCTTTTTTTTCTTATTTATTTTAAGCTAAAATTATTATTAGAACAATTCCTTTTATTGGGTGACACATGAGATATGGGGCTGACGATGAGCTTGACTCGTTGAGGAACCTCGCCTCACATTCCAAACAAGGAGTAGAAAACTACTATGGTGAAAACCATATTTAAGCAACTGAAACGACACTGCCTTTCTGCGCATGTTAATGATTTGGATATAAGCCAAAGAAATTGTAGAAAGGAATAGTTGGAACGAGCTTAAACCTTGGTGCAAGACCAAATGAAAGTGATGAGTATTTGGAACGAACTTTAGGTAGGTCGCTTAGTTTGATGCCCCACGGTATTTTGGGCGACCGAAATACTGACAGAAAGGCGGGTATATATCTCAGGTGTCACTCCTTAACCATTCTGATAGCCAATATAAAGATGATAAGCTGATAAGGAATCATCAAATACTGGCCTTGCTCTCTCAATGAGAGCAAAAAGAGACTCAGACCTTAAAAGCTTTAAAAAATCGATATCTCTGAACCAATTTCGGGGAAATTGAAAGATAATATTCCATAAGGTAACTCTATTTTTATGGATAATATTTTTTATTACTTTAGAGGTACAAACTTCCCAGAATTGGAAAATCTTTTTATTCACTATAAAATTATTGTCAATAGGCGTTCTAGAGAAGGATCCAGAAGCTAGAATCATCATTAAAGGGAGTGTATACTTAAATTGGATTAACGAGTGCGTATTGCCAAGTCTTTCTTTAAAAAGTTGCCAATTGGAACCAATTTCTTCCAGACCTTGTTCGATCTTTCTGTAATAAAAGTTTTCTGTTAGTTCTGAATTAATAGTAATAAATTGGAATATCCTTAAAGAACATGCAATCCGCCATTTAAGATTTTTCTTATCTAATTTATAAAAGAAAGAAAATAGCGCCTCTTCTTTTTTCTCTGGGCTTTTTAAAGTTCTAATTAGGTTGAAGCCATTTTGTAAATTATCTTTTATCTCGAGATAATAGTGTAAATAGTGATCAAAAATCTTGGAATAATCGTAGCCCAATATATCAATAATAGTAAAAATGAGTAATAATCGCAAAAGTAATTCAGTATCCTCTTTTGATTCCCATATCATTTTTAATTTTTGATCCTTTAGTAAAATGAGTGCTCCCACATAGCTAGACTCGCCCGTAAAGATGGTTCCTAAGAGAAGATGGTGTCTTATCACTCCAGTTAGGATAGTGATATATTTTTGAGGTATTTCTGAGTTTAAAAATAGATCATTCTTTTCTATAATCTTTGCAGATTCAAAAGTATGCCACTCTTTATTAAATGGTCGTCCAATATCATGATATAACAAGATATAAATGAGGATATCTGGATGAGTGTCGTAAAAATCGTTAAGATTAGACCTTAAAAATTCTTTAAAGTTAAACTTTAATTCTTCTAAGAATTGGTCATTTTGTATGGAAAAGTAGACATATATTGAACGAAAGATATGTCTAATGGTCCGATATGTTTCTTCTTTATCTAGTTGTAATCCTTTCTGGAGGATTCTATCCCATTTTGGCACAAGTTGCCTAAATGCAGAAAAAACCTTCGAATTTACAATATTTATTGCTGGAGAGTCACAAAAATCTAAACTGATTAATTGAAATAGGTTTTCTAAATCCTTATATAACAGTGAAATGCACTTTTTTATTGGAAAT
>Ga0180438_10011080_pt1 | contig 10953 bp, 14 predicted proteins | sample SS_ome_12_FD_132455 | JGI IMG/M metagenome (GOLD analysis project Ga0180438, IMG submission 132455) | Hypersaline lake sediment archaeal communities from the Salton Sea, California, USA - SS_3_D_2 metaG | ecosystem: Environmental > Aquatic > Non-marine Saline and Alkaline > Hypersaline >... | reverse complement strand
GCGGCGCACTTTATGTCACTGGCGGGCCGCCTGAGGGCGTCCGTACAAGACGAACGTGATCTAAGTGCATTATGGCAAGCCAGGCGGACGTTCGTAATATGACAGCCCTGGCGCAAAATTGGGCGGGGGCCGTCGCCGCTAAAGTGTCCGATCCTCTTATTCCTTATATGTTGGCTATTATCGAAAATGAGTCAGGGGGTACGCCTGGCGTCGAGGCCTATAAGGCAACACGGTTAACCGCCGAATTGCCTAGTTCAGGCGGGGGTACAATTGCCGCTAATAGGGCGCTCGGTTTAATGCAAACGATTCCTATTGTAATCGACGATTACAATAAAATTCATACCGATATAGCCACATATGAGGAAATGAGGGGTAACAGCCTGGCGGACGGTTACAAGCAAATTGACGTTGGAATTTGGGCCTTCAAAAACAATGTTCGTATTTTAGAGCGCATATTAGGGCAAACGCTTGTTTCCAATAATCGACTAAATGAGAATCTCTTAAAACTCGTACTTGTTGCGTATGCCTGGGGAATCGGAAATTTGCGCAACAAGCTAGATGTTTTAAGAGATTTGAATTTAGAGCCAAATTTTAACAACCTGAAACGAACTTTTCCGACACTAGGACAACCGGCGAATCAGCCGCTTGTTTACGTCGAGCGCATATTTCGCAAGGCCCGCAAATATAGCAACCTGGCCCCCGTTGCGGCGGGGGCGGGCCTGGGTATGCTGGCATTAATCGGCGGCCTGATTTTTTTGGTCGCAAGGGGGCATATATGAGCAAAAAAGACAAAAAAAAGGCAACGCCTGAGGGGGCCGAAAATAGCGCCCTAATGGCCGCAAGGGAAAAGACACGTGTTGACATGCTAGAACACCTTAAAGCGGAGCAGGAAGCCAGGCGGGCGGCGGAATTGGCGACTAAAGAAGTTGAGGATCGCCTGGGCCTTCAAATTCAAAAAATGGCGTCCGATTTGAAACAGGCAAAACAACAAATCAAGCAATTGACCCGCCAGATCCCAAAACCCGAAAACAAGCCCGAATTTACTCCGCCGCCGCCACGTGAATTTGAAATCGAAAACCACGATATCGAAATCATGGAAATTAAGGGTACGGACAAATACCCTATTTCAATTTTCCCGTTGGACTATTTGGCAGTTGAGGAAATGGACAAGGGCCTTAGTTTGGCAGAAATTGAGGAATACATTAAGGGCGAACACGGCCCTGGCAAGTATAGCCTTACCGCCTGGGATACCTCACAGGGATGGAAAGCGTTTAAAGGGAAAACCCAAATTCAGATCAGCTGATCTATTTTTTCACAAAATAGCAATGTGCCTTATTACCGGCGTAAAGTACCTCAGGCCGTTCGGCCTTGTCCGCCAGGAAGCGATCGGCGGCCCTTTGTACCCCTGGCGCAATCGCCGGTACTTGGCTCGTAATTTTGCTGTAATACAAAATCTTATTGTCTATATTTTGATGTATTTGGGCGTCGTAATAATCATCAATAACAACAATTGCCCCCTTTGATAAACGGGGGTACAAGTGCGCCAGGGCGTAAAATGTTGGCTCGTATAAATCCAGGTCTAAATGCGCAAAAGCAATTTGCGGGGGCAATCCTGAGGGCATCGTTTCATTGATCCATCCTTTATGAATTTGAGGTAATTCCAAGTTGAGATCCGCAAACGTCTTTTTGAATTGCTCTATAGTCGCCGCCAGATCGCCCTCAGGTAACGCAATGCCATAATCAAAATCTGTAAATTCGCTCAATCCCTCAAAACTGTCATATACATGGAATTTCCTGGCAACCTGGCGGGCCTCCAATAGCTTTTGTATAAGGGCCGCCGAACGGCCTGTAAAGCAACCGGCCTCAATTATTTCGCCAGGTACTTGTTGAGCAAGTACGGAATTTAACAAATGCCAGATATTGACCATTTGCAGATCGTTAAGCATTTGCCACCCTAGCGGCCCGACGCAATCCAAAATATAAGAGTTGTCTTTAGGGCGTTGCGGCGGAATCATTTAGTTGCTTCCATAATCGCCGCCTCTAATTTGAGAATATCGGCAATGCCAGGTTGACGTTCGTTTAACTCATGTTCAGTCGAATGTTTATCAATATCCTTTAATTCATTATGGTCTGATTCGCCGTACACTTTAGGCTCAACAGTTTCAAATCCTACGGCCTTTAAACACAATTCAAGTAGTTGCTCAGTCCAGGCGGACAAATGGCCCCAATTTTGAATTACACAGCAAATAGATTGCCCCCTGGTATGCAGGGGGCCGCCCAATAACTCACGTAAAAAAATCTCATATGCAGGGGGCAAGTTGGCAATTTTTTCAATTGCCGGTACGGAAATCCTGGCAACGCCGCCAGGTTTTAAAATTCGGTAAATCTCTTTTAAAATGCCTATTGCCATTGGGGCGGTAAAATGCTCAATGAAATGTTCGGCCTGGACAAATTGAACCGTGTCAGTTTCATAGGGCAACCCCCTGGCCAGGTCAATACCGTCTATTTTGATGTCGTGATTTGTCCAATCGGCAAGCATATGGTCGCCGCAACCCAGGTTTATTTTACTCACTTTTGTCAATTTCTTCTTGAACCGCCTCAACTATTTCGTCGTGATAACTTTTGCCAAGTTCGTCGTAATCGACACTTGATAATGCAGTTTGAAGCAATTGCGAAGCCATACCCTGCAATTTTTCGCCGCCCATCAAATCATAAACATACTCAGGAATCATGTTTTTAAGATCGTCCGCTACTGTCATCCATTGGATTTCTTCTTTAGCGTGAATCCATCCTTCTTCTTCGGCCTGAAAAATATAAGCGTTTACCATGCTTCCTAGTATTTGCGGATCTTCTCTAATCCACAAATGAACATCCCAAGTTTCCTTATTGTTCCATCCCTCATATGACATTTTGCACCCCCTTACCAGTTTTGTGAAACTGCTAAAATATAGATTTCAGGATCAATATTTGGAGGCACTTCTAACAATAAATTCGTGGCCTCGTCGTATTTAAAATTATACTCGTTTCCATCGTCGCCGTGATAAACGAAAACCTCAGGCTCACTTGCGTCAACAGTGATATCCTGGCCCGCCTCAATCGCCGCCTCGTATGTATCAGTGTAATCCTTAATCATACGATCGGGAATATCGCCGCCAAAATCCTCAATGTACCCCCTGGCTATTTCGTCAAAATCAACGGCCTGGAAAGCGCCGGTTAACAAATCCCTCGCCAGGGCATAACGATCGCCGTCAATCTCATAAATTGCGGCGTCTAAAACATTTTCCTCAATAAAATTTTTGATTTCGTCCGCCAAATCTTTCCAGTCTTTTGAGACTGCGACGGCGGTTTCTCTCACATACTCGTAAATTCCAGGGTCGTTTCGCATATGCAAATTAACCGCCCAGGTTTCATAGTTTTTCCATCCTTGATATGACACTTTGCACCCCCTTACTTGGCTAGACGTGATTCCTAGAAAGAATCTGACAACTTTATTTTCGCCAATTTTGGACTAATATTCAAATCTTATTTGCCCTATTGTTTCGATAAAATATTATCCTTAATTCCTGCAATATCTGATTATCGCCAATTGCGGCGATTTGTTCCAAATCAGATTTGACCCTGGCTATTTTTTCAGGGGCGTTTTTTTCAATCCAGGCAAGGGCCTGTTCAATAGTGATATGCTGTTTTATGGGTTTTTCCTTGCCCGCCCCTGGCCCTGTTTGTTCCAACATGAAACTGCTAAAATAACGGGTCAAATGTTCCTTGCGATACATTGGCGATTCTGGATTTTTGAGGTTTTCGGAAAATCCAATTTTATCACATTGGAGGCGGCGCAAATATTCCTGGCGGTTCATTTGCCCCCCTTTTTTTGCGCCCTGATTAAACGGTTAACGTGATCCTGAATTGAGGCAACAATAAACTCGTTTCGTGATTTGTAGCCCGTCCAACTTTTAAACTGATCAACCTGATCACATAGTTCGATTGGAATACGTATCAGGATCTTCTTTACGTGTTCAGATCCGCCTGAGGTTGCGCCCAGGGGCAACGGTTTTTGAACTGGCGTTTTTTTCTTAGATTTCTTTTTTTTCACAAAACCCCCTGAGGTGGATTTGGGTAAGGGTCAATTAGAAATTGCATGTAGTTTTTCAATTTTCGAATATCCGCCGTTATAAACTAATCAATATCTTCGTGCATTATGAGGAATTGCCAAAATGCCCAGGCCTCCAATTTGATTTCTTTTAATTGGATTTCGTTTAAATATTCTTCGCCCGTAAAATCAATATACCCAGGTTCGAAAAATTGTTTGTAAATTTCATTTAAATCAACCTTATGTTCACTAACCAATTCTTGAATATAAGGCGCAAAATCACATTGTTTTTCTCTCATGGTTTCAGCAAAACAGCCCGCCATAACGAATAAATTTATTCCTGTTTTTTCCTTATCTGACATATTATATCCCCTTCAATTTTCAAATATCCGCCTGGCTCGATAACGGACGCCGCCGCAATCACAACGAACCTGATATTCGGTTTCTTTACCGCACGCCGTACACTTGAAATCTGCGTTAACCTGAAAATGATTTGTTTCCTCAATTTTCAGTTCAGTTCGAATTAGCTCAAAACAGTGCAGACAACTCGCATGAAAAAATTTTCTGCAATCACTTATTTTAAATTCTGATCTGGGATCGTTTGCCATTTTGTACCCCCCTGGCTTTTTTTTTGAGTATATCATTTGATATACGCAAAAACAGCAAAAAAGGGTATATCATTTGATATACGTTAAGCGGCGGGCTCGTTTTTGGGATCGCTAACAACGTTAACCTCAGGCAATTTTTCTTTTACTGAGTACTGATAAACTTGAGGACTATAATCATTTAATAGTGAGGCGATATCTTGAGCGAAGTTTTCAGTATTAAATGAATCAATAATTACCGTTTCGTTTTTGGTTTTGTGTTTTTGAACAACCTGGAATTTTTCGTCAAAATAAGGCCTATCATATTCGTCAAAATGTTGCGGTATATCAGCATGATTTGAAGTTACCCAAATACCAATTTGAGCCAGGTCAATACCGTCCAGATTGTTGCGCTCGCCAATATGCCACAATAAATTAGGCCAAAATTGAGTATGACTAAGATTGTGTATATCTGGATAATGGCCCCCGCCGTCGTGATAATACCAATGTGATATGGCCAATTTTGACGCTATGTAAAAACGTATCATTTCGCCGATTGCGTGGCCCAAATTTTCGCCCAATTTGCCCCAATCAATTTTATCTGGATTTTTAGGCAATTTTTTATATTTTGCGCCGTTATACTTTTTCATCTTTTTGCCCCTCGTAATGTTGTTTTGTTCGCTCTAATGTTTTGTGCATACGATAGCCTTGCCAAAATCCCTCATGCCAGGCGACAGTTAAAAATTCGGCGTATTTGAGCCTTGTCGTTTTGTGAGGTTCCCATTGCCAGGCCTTGAGGTACGCTTTTGCTACTACTGACATTGTTGCTTCTAAACCGATTTTGCGCTCCGCAATCACAACGCAATCCTGGGCAAGCAAGTGATAAACGACGTTCGTACTTTTCAGTACGCCCAGGGGGCAACAGTAATTTTCATTTGAATTTTTGTACTTGTGTAGCCACGTGCCTGTTTCCAAAACCGTTTGCTCATACACACGATCAATATATCTTTTTTGCTGATTCATAAAAAAAGTATATCACTTGATATACGCCAAAACAGCAAAATTTTGTATATCACTTGCTATACAATCGCCTTTGTATTCGGTTTGAAAACAATCTTTATTGTTGAGAGTTGTGGAGTACTGTACTTGTCCGTATATTCAGGACTGTTGAGGAAATTTTTTTTTGTAATTTTTGAAAACGCTAATAGGAAAGCACCCTAAAAAATCAGCTTTATTTATGTTTGCCAGGGATTTTTGCCTTGCTTCAAATCACAATTCAATTTGAGCAAAAGCAATTCTTGAGTTTGCGAATCCGATTTTCTGAATTGCGTTATCCAGGCCTGGCCAGGGCCGTCGTAATGTTCGCCAAAAAATAGGGCGCTTTTGAATTTCACAATATCGAAATCGGCAAGGGCATGTTCAGGCGGGGGGGCCGTGTTCTTTTCAGCTTCGCCCAGGATTTGATTCAATTTCGCTTCGCCCCGGGCGGCCGCCCTGGCCTTTACCGGCCCCCTGGCTTTTGGAGGCGAATCAGCAAAATTTCGAAGCACCCCGATCAAACTCCGAATACCAAAACTTTTTTCGCTTTTAGAAAATTCAGGCCATTGTTTCAGCCAAAATTCCACTTGCGGATCGTCGAGGTTGTCAAGCAACCGCCCAACAAGCGCCAGGGCCTCCATTTTGCCCTTTACCATTTTGCAACGTGGAATCCAGTGTACAACCTGGTTTAAAACTTCTTTGGCGCTCAAATCGTTTTTGGGCGGTTTTGGATATTGTTTTTTCCCTTGTTGGCTTTTGCCAGATTCAACGCAAACTTTGGGTTGCTCTTTATATACGACTGTTGACGTGCGACTATTGTTTAAATTAGAACAGGGAATAACAGGATTAAATAAGGGTCTGGTATTACTTGTTTTTTCGGTCGTTTGCTTTTTTGGCGACGGTATGGAAGTATCCCACATATCCACTTCAAACGATTTTGGAATAATTTGCAATTTCGGCAATTCCAAAAGTTTGAACATATCAGGCAAAAACGTGTACTCCTTACAAGCTTTTTCCTCTATTTCCTGGCGACTCATTCTATTAGGTATATGTATCAGCCTGAGGGCCTTCGCCCTGGCCAGGCCCTTGTTCATTTGATTTTTGGAGTAAGGCCTGGCGGGCTCGCAAACACGTGTCACATGGTCAGATAGAGCCCCCTGGTACTCTCGAAAACCCGTATGTTCCCAATGTGCAAGTACACAAAGGGTTGCGACGATATCCTGAACTGCTTTGGATTCCCGTTTTAGATGGATATAGACCGTATTAAACGGCGTTGTGATTTGGTTAAATTTGTATCTTGTTGCTATTCTTTTTTTGGACTGAGGAATAGCGGCGGCGTTATTACAGTTAGTTGACATTTGTACCCCTTGCGACTATGCTTTAAGGTACGGTTTTTGACAGCCGTACCCCCGCCCGCTAAAGTTTGCACCTTTGCGGGCTTTTTTATTTCCAGGTAAAGATTACGTTGCATAAAGATTACGATACAAAATCTTTTGAGGCGGATCAACAAATTGATCCCCTTGAGGGGATAATTTCTAGAATTTTACCAAATTCACAAAACCCTATGGTATTCTAAAGGCGTTTTAAAGGCGTTTTAAGGGCGTTTTAACGGTGTTTTAAAGGCCTATATACGCCGTATTTGCCAAATAAGGGGGGCAATCATGGAACAAGTTAAGCGTAAAGTTGCGCCGATTTCTGAGGAATTAGATCCTAAAGAGGAATTCGGCGATCCCATTGAAACAATGAAGGCCTATATACGGGAAAAATTCGACGGCGAATTGCCGAACGGCCTCCAATGTTCGATTTACCGAACCGATCCCCATTGGTGTAGGGGGTATCAGGAAACAGTTGACGCCGATGATTCATTTTCTATTGAGTCAATCAAGCAACGCAACGGCGGCGGCCGTTATCAACTCAAGTACCTGGATAGTGGCGGCCGGTACATTACGAGCCGCAAGGTACAAATCGACGGGCCGCCGAAACGTGAGGGCGTTGAGCTAGACGATCCTCAGGAAATCGCCAGGCAAGAACGGGCTCAAAAGAACCTGGCGGGCAATCAAAACAATAATACTGATCTGCTGGCGACGGTACTCAAGAACAACAATCAAAGTGATATGTTTATGGCTATTCTTAAAATGCAGGAAATGAGCCAAGCGCAAATGCAAAATCAAATGCAAACGAACCTGGCGCTAATCGAAAAAATATTTTCGAAAACCGCCGTTGCGGCCCCTAATCCAATTGGGGATATGCTTCAATATTTCGGTTTATTTGAGCAATTGAAGGGGGCCAGTACTGAGGGCGAAAACAGCGAATTTTCAACTATTTTGAACAAGGCCCTTGAGGTTTTGGGCGAACGTAAGAAACAGGAAAATTCAGCGCCGCCGTTTATAGGGGCGGAATACCTGGCAGGGGCCAGTTTGCCAGGGGGCCAGGTACAAGGGCCGCAATTGCCCGCCCAGGACAACCCAGGGCATCCTGGGCAACCTGAGGGCGAATATGAGGAATACGACGAACCTGGCGGCGGCGACGAATCAAACGCAACCGAATCAATGGAGTTTGACCCCGAACAAATGGACGACGATCAGGTCGTCGCCGCCGTTTGCCACTTGTTCGAAAATGCCGACGAACAAAAGCGTCAAATTTTAATGCAGAAATTTATAGAAAGTGCTACAGTGAATGATCTAGGGGCCAAATTTGGGGGGCATCCTGGTGACAACACGGACACAGATAATTGACGTTCCAGATTCGGAGTCTATACCGGCGACGATTGCGGTTATTGGTAATGCTATGCGTAATGCGCAATCGTATTTTCCTTTGCGGGATCACGCCGCCAGGCTCGCAACCGCCGCCCCGCCTCACGATTTCTTAGGACAAGTTCAAGCCATATACAACGATGTAGTCGAAAACTGGCGCTATGTTCAAGACCCTTACGATCTGGAAATGGTTGTAACCACTGGCCCCGAAATTATGCGCTATGTTTTGGGAATCGAAACCGACGAAAATGGCCAGATAGTAAACCGTACTATGGGGCGATCGGACTGTGACGATTTGGCGGTTTACTTAGGTGCGGCGCTATTGTCGATCGGGTTGCCCGTTCGGATAGTTACCAGTTCGGAGCCTGGGCAACCCGATCAATGGTCGCATGTTTTTGTTCAGGCCGACGTACCTGGGCATGGCTGGACAACCGTTGATCCTGTTTTGTATCCTATGCAGGGATTCGGCGAAACCGTTGAGGCCGCCAAACTTGGATATTGGAGTTTAGACGGCCGTATGGTTCATACTCACGGCCTGGCGGGCTATTTAAGCCGCCGCCTCCAATTATCCGGCCCTGTACAGGCAACCGAAAACGAGCCTGTTTTTACAATGGCAGAAATCAATTGTTGTGACGATCAAATCGGTACGGCGATCGGCGCAATGGGATACATAGGCAACGCAAACGATTATGAGGTTGAATTAGGGCCACGTGATTATGTACCAGATGGATCAGGGCGGGCATTAACGCCTGTACTGGCTTTTGAGCCAGATGATTTCGATTGGATTGCAACAGTGGGTTGCCCTCGTATCGGTATGAGAGCCGTTGGCAATACAGGATACATTTACGAATTTACTGAGGAGCGCCCAAAATTGGGCGGGCCTATACGGCGCTTTTTTCGTCGCATTGGGCGGGGTATTGCAAACTTCTTTAGAAGAATTTGGAACGGCGTTAAAAAAATATTCCAGGCCACAAAATTCGGCCGTTGGGTTTTAAGGGTAGTTGACGGCGTTGTCGGATTCGCAACTAAAATTTTAACGCCGCTTGCAAAAGCCGTTGGAAAGCTTGCCCCCGTTTTGGCCCCCGTCGCCGCAATGATTCCAGGCGTAGGCCCTGTTATATCAGCATACCTTATAAGTGCGGGGGCCGTCGCCGAACTTTATCAACAATGGGCCGTACCTGTTTTAAAAGTTTGGCAAGTTCTAGAAAACGGCGAATCAGTTGAGCTTTTGATTCCTCAATTTGAGAATATTGAGCAAGTAATGAATGTAAAGGTTGATCTATTAAACGCCGCCAGGGGTATGCCTGACATTACGCCTGAGGAACTTGAAAACCTGGAAAGCACCCTAGCGGACGTTTCCAGTATGACCGACGCCGATCTTGCGCAACTAAACGAGCAAATGGAAAAGATCGGTATGGACGTTAATACCGGCGCAGAGGACTACGAGCCAGGTGTTATTGATCAGGCTTTTGAAATGATACAGCAAAGTCAAAGGGAAACTGAGGAAATGAGTGATACGGACAAGGCCCGTATTGAAATGTATATGCAAAATGTAAACCTTGCCGATCCGTTCGGCGAAGTTATCTCCGAAAAATTACCTGTAGTTGAGGCAATGGCAGAAAACGCCGCCGCTAACAGGGCGGCCTATGCGGCAAGCCAGGCCGAACAAGCGGCGGCCTGGGCAATGTACCAACGGGCGCATAGTCCTGAGGTAAGGGCAAAAGCCGAACAAGCGCAAGCCCAGGCGGCGGCCGTTTACGAACAAACACTGGCGGCGGGCGAAGCGGCCGCAATGAGGGCGGCGGCGGAGCGCCGATATCGTGAGTTTGAACAAGTACGTGACGCAAGTTTAGACGCCTTGTCTGAAATTGGGTACACGTTTGCTTTAGAATAAAGGGGGCAATATGCCATTTGATCCTGAGTTAACGCAACGGGCCGCAAGTAGACAGTGGCGGGCCAGGGCCGCCCAGGGCGCAATGGAGGCCGCCAGGCAACGCAGTCTTATGGGTTGCAACTTAGGGGCCGATATTTTAACGGACGTAACAAGCGCAATTTCAGCCGCTAGTCAGCAATTTTACGCCGTTGCGGCGGCCCTGGATTTAGATCCGCAATTAGACGCCGATTCAATTCAGGAATTTATTGATAATGCTCACCCCGATCAACTTGCGGCAATAAACCGCATGTATGCGGACGAGGCCAGGATCGCAACGGCGGCCGCCCAGGCCGCTATGCGAAGCGAAGCAACCGAATACGGCCTTGCCCAAAGGGAAGCGGCCGCACGTGAGGCCTGGTTAGCGGAACAACAAGCGGCGGCGGCGGCGGCGGGCGAAGCGGCGGCGTTAAGGGCGGCGGCGGAGCGCCAGGCGATCGCCGAACAAAGGGAAGCCCAGGCGGCGGCGCAATACTCCGCCCAGGTTGCGGCAATGGAAGCCCAGGCCGCCGCAATGGAGGCCGAACGGGCCTGGCAACGTCATACGCCTGAGGGGCGGCG
>Ga0180438_10011079_pt1 | contig 10955 bp, 31 predicted proteins | sample SS_ome_12_FD_132455 | JGI IMG/M metagenome (GOLD analysis project Ga0180438, IMG submission 132455) | Hypersaline lake sediment archaeal communities from the Salton Sea, California, USA - SS_3_D_2 metaG | ecosystem: Environmental > Aquatic > Non-marine Saline and Alkaline > Hypersaline >... | reverse complement strand
CTAAAGTAGCTGATTTACGTGCAGATGATGAAATACATCTCATAAAACAGGTAATATATAAATGTACTGAATGTGATCAGACATTTATGGATACAGATAAAATGCAGATTCTATCAGGTAAATTATCTATAGCAAGTGAAACCCTGCTTAAAGAAATAACAGGTTATACTAATTTCATAACGGAAGATGAGGTTAAATTATGATGTATATATGTGGTAATAGACATTGCAAGCATATATTCAGACCTGAAGAAATGGAATATGAACCTATTCCCGATAATATAACATGGATAGAAGGTATAGATATGGAAAAAGGAATCCCCAAATGCCCTCATTGTGGATGCCTTGCTTTCTTTGGATTTGAAATACATATATAAAGGATAAATCAATGGAACTGAAATATTGCCCAAGATGTAGATTTAAAGATGTAGATAGGATATTGACAACACAAAGAAGAAATATCTTCAGGTGTACAAATTGTAATTGGAGATCAAAACCTTTCATTCCCCCTATCAAGCCTATTCCAACTACAAAGAAAGTAAGGGTATATCAATTTGGTGGATGGGGATTTGAAGTATATGATGTATATGGTCAATGTGTTATCTATTCAAGGTCATATGGCACAAAAGAAGAAGCTATTGAGAATATGCAAAAGACCTTAAAGAATGGCAAGGGGAAACCTTATGGACCCTATACAGGTATCATATGGCCTCAAACAATAGAAGTAAAAGCAGAAGTATTCAAATAAAAGGAGAATATAATGAATAAAGAAACATATGAACAACTGAAAGAGCAGTATATTTATAACATTTCAAAGAACGGTCTCATCTCAACCAAGGCGATTGACAGGAAATCTTATATGTTCAGAAGTGAGAATGACAAGACCTTCAAGACCTTTCTGTTTAAGATAGGCGAAACCAACAAGAGATTCCTCATGATGGTCTTACGTGAAGCAAGGGGAATGGATATTATTTTCTCGGATGATATCCCTGATGTCCCTGTTCCTGATGTAGTGCTTGAATCATTGCCTGATCCTGAACCAATTCCCGATATCCAAAATGAAGTTCAGGAAGTCATGGAACAGCTAAAGAAGGATGATCCTGAAGTTGAGTTAATCACTCCATCATATATTGGCAATGTACATGAATCTGTTTTAGTTCCTTCATGGTGGCAATAATTGTCATACAAATGACATAATTTGTCACAAAACATATATATGCCGTATATACTCGGATTATAAACAACTGTAATCATTCAATAAAAAAAATTGTATATATTGGCATATATATTGCTGTATATATAGTCATGAACAAAACAGCAAACAAAGGAATCAAAATGAAATTCAAGAAAGTACGTGAAGATGAATATTCAGTTCATTCAGATGATGGAAAAACTCTTTATGGTTATGTATTCAAAACATGGAACAGCTATCAGGGTAGTGGTTGGAGTCATAGTCTAACAGACAGTAACAAGGTGGTTGCCAAATCCCGTAAAGATGCTGCTCAAGACCTGATGAAAATATGGATTGTAAAATAAAGGAATACCAAATGATACTGACTTCAAAGAAAATTTCCTATGCTGCTCAAGAGCTTTCAAACAATGAATCCTCTACTGATGCTGAAATGATTCTTGACATTGCTCAAAATCTTGGTGCTCCCATACACAAGGTCTCTAAGTTGGTCAAAAACAAAAGAACCTATTTCCTGAACAACATTCTTTTTGACCATGAATATACAAAAATCATTCGTAAATATCTCAAATAATATGAAAAACGAAATCAAATATTCAGAACTATCGAAACAAGGCAAAAGAGATTTCCGATACCTCTATACAAGATTGGCAATAAAATTTATTGCAGGATTAGGAAATCTCTTGACAACTCTAATTTTTATTGGTATGTTAATTTATCTTTGGTACATACACCTTCCATAAAGGAGATACAAAATGATTGATTCTTCTGATTTCAACTGTGTTGATGAACTTGATGAAGATTTCTTTCTGTCTTTCAGCAATGACTTCGATACTCAAGCTGATATGCTTGAGAGTTCTGCTGCTGATCCTGATCTATGGGATGACGTTCCTTACTAATACCACTTTTGGTTTGTAGCCTAGTAATCCTCATCAGATGAACGGTGATGTTTCCAAAGGGGAAATTGATTGAAACAGGGTAGGGTGATGCCTATCAATGTCATGATAAAGTACCCTGAAAACAGGCGAATAAAAGACAAATCATGAAAAAGAAACTAACCGATATACAGTTAAAAAGAATTGGAGAAAAAGCTGTAAAGCTTATTGATGACAATTCAGAATATGCTTATGATCATATATGGTTCATATTAGGTGATCTAATCAAAAAGATGAGAAAGGATAAATGAAATTAGTAATTCAATTTTGGTTATTCGTTATAGCATGTATTTTATTTGTCCTTGGTATTCTTAAAGGAGTAAGTATGGGATATGGTATGTATATCCTTACAGTAGTTATAATAATATTCATAATATTTATTTCATATTTTATATATAGTGAAGGGAAAAGAGATAATGAGCGCATTAGATGAGAAAAAAAGATTCAATGTAATACAAGAATTCGAAACTAAATCCATTGCTTGCAGAATAGAATGGTCAGCACCATTCTATGCAGATGGAGAAATATCCTATTCCACTCAATTATATACAGGTCAATATCTTGGTAAAATCCTTATCAAAGATATATGGTATGCCATTGTCCTATGGGAAAACGCTATAAAACCTGATATGGTAACAGCAAATACACTTGAAGTATCAAGGGATGGTATATCATGGGAACCCTTCACAGAATAATCATTAAAAGAAAACAAGCAAAACAATATCTTATAAAAGGAAACATTCTTAAGAGAACATACTGTAATGCTAATGGTACTTTATATATATCATATATATACGTAACATCAGAACCATATGGACATATATTAAGTGGTAGTGATGAAGTTATAATTCAAGCTATTAAATATAGAACAGTAGAATTAATAAATAATGAATATAAGATTACATCAAAAGAAAAAAGATATTTTATTCCTGATCTATTCAATGGTACAGTAGAATTGATACAGAATAACCTGTTTGAATTCCTTAAAGAGGATGAGTTTAGAATCTAATCGTTGCTTGTCAGGCAATGAAGGGGAAAGGGATAGAGGTCACAAGCCTCTATCCCTTTTTTTATGGTCTCATTAAAGATATATACTATTATATATACTCAAGTATATATCATTCTCCCATGCGATTTACAAATTTTTCCCCAATTTTTTTAGGAGTCCCATTGTAAGGGTAGGAGTCCCATTGATTATTTCAGGGAACCTACAATCATTTTTCAGGCCAAACAAGTAAAAGCGTGTGGAATAATGTGGTCTATTGCCAAAAGGCAACCCCTACTTCAATAAAATCAATCACTAAAATCTGCAATGACCCCTTTCCGCTTATGGGTTTGTGGGTCTACAAGGATTGTAGTGGGGTAGCTTATGGCATAGGTGGGCTATGGGGGAACGCTATGGCAAGGCATATGGACGTGCATGTGCATCAGGCACATGCACTCATGAACTTTTTTTTGTGAGCAATCCATTACCCATACCACAACATGTTGTGGTCTGCTCCTGTAACTCATGATAACGTAATGATATCAGATAGTTAAGTGCTGTTTTCACCAAAAAGTTTACATAATATATCTTATCGGACGTTGGAGTGATATCTATATGTGGTGGTGTCTACAATGGGATACATAGTGAAGGGTAACGGGGGGGTGAGTATGGCATGGTCCTTGCTAACGAAAGGTTGATGTGGGAGTCAAGGCAAGGACCATGCCATGATCCAAAACAACTGTATAATCTTAACACTTTTTTTCTGACTTGTCAAGCTTTTTTTGGGGGAAATCATTCTGCTACAGGATTTGTAGAATTTGTTTGATCCGTTTGGGTAGGCAATATATTCCATAAATTTTTGAACCGAAAATCACGTATATACCGTATATACTGAGTATATATGTATATATTATTATATATATCCTTATATATATTGATGTTCGGTTGCTACGTGTCCCGAATGCACCATATGGGACAGGGTTTTAGAAGTGTTATATAAGTATTTATTTTAATATTGACATTACCTTATATATCTGTTATGTTTGTTATAGATGAATTTATTTATAATAATAAGAAAGGTATTTCCATGAAAACATTAGCAGGATATAAATCAAATCGAAAAAAGATATATCTTTCTTTGGATAGTAATAAACATGTTGTTAGAATGCCTTTTCCTTATAGACAATATCCCTATGTAATTGAATGGAATTATTGTTTATATCAAGTTAATAAGGAAAAAGGTAGATGGTATATAATGGAAAGGATAAGATAATATGGAAACTGTTGAATTTAATGAAATATATAGATTTTGGGAAATGTATGCAGATGAGCTTGGATTTGAAAATATAACCTATGATAATTTACCTATCTATGTGAATCCTGATGTTTATGTAGGGAATCATAAGGCTTATTTCTATGACTTGAAAAAAGATCATATTATAAGAGATAAATCGGGTTGGGAGACTACAGCTTGGCATTTATTAATGAATAGTATAGATCATGAAAAGATGGTTGCTGTTCATATAATGGCAACAATATTTAATATCTTTGATGGTATTAATCATATACCTGAACATTTTATTGATTCTAAGATAAGTGATTATCAACATGCAATTTATTTAGCTTGTAGAAATAAAGTAGGATTTGGAGCAGGGACGATATGGCATCATAGACATAGTGATGTATATCCTAAGACAATATCTTATAGTAAATTTACATTTTATCATGATACGGTTTTTGAATATCATAAAAGATATATTGATCCTTATGTAATTATATATATGGCTGTTTTAGAAGCTAAGATTAATATGGAAAGATTTGGTATTTATTTTTCTATGAATAAAGAGACTCTTGATAACAGTTTTAAAAGATACCATGAAGAATAATATATCACCATGACTGATTTATACATATGTCCTTATCATAAAGAATGTAATACTAAATGTCCTCATAGGAAACCTCATAAGCATATATTCAATGGATGTGATAATGTTTGTGATTCTGATGATAATTTTACAGAAGGTTGTGTTCCTTATATTCCTGAATGTCATATTGAGTTTATTGAAGTTGATGAGATGAAAATATAGCTTGACATTGTATATATATTGATATATACGTTTATATATATTATTAATCCTTTATATAAAGGAGTCTATTATGGATAAGGTATATTTGCTTGTTGAGACTGATGGTTATCATCCTAGTGTTAAACATGTCTTTGCTAAGAAGGAAGATGCTTATGCAAAGAAGGATTTCTATGACAATGATGAGGATTTTCAATTCAGGGTGTTCAATCAGCTTTATGTTATAGAACGTGATCTTGAGTGAAGGGATGAAAGAATGAAAACAATTACTGCTAAGAGTGCTATGTTTAGTGAAGATTGGAGTACTATCCATATAGGAGTATATAGTGGTTTGAAAGATGAGAATCATTTCATAAGGGATGTTGTCATTGAGATATATGATGATGTTACTTGTGTATTTGGTTGTCTTGATGAATATAAGTATGGTGCTAAATATGAGATTTACAAGACTGAAATAAAGAAATGGTCATGGAAGAAGTATTGGTTTGTTCCTACAGGTGAATATAAGGAGCATATGATTTCTAATGTATGTTGGCATATAGCAAGAAAGAGTGAGCTTTATTTTCAAAGTAATGATCTTAGGATTATCTATATGCATAATTCTTAGCTTCTTATGTATTTAATATATCGTAAGGGGGTATTGTGAAAAAGAAAAAGATTAAGAACCTGAAGGGGAATAATCAGAAGAAGCATACCATTAAACGATTGAAACAACGATATAAGCTTGAAATAAATGATGATCAATATAATCAACTATGTAATATAACTAAGAAAAGTGGGGTATTTGTAAAGAAAATATCAATCAGGGTTAGAGTATATGATGTTGTGTTTATGAAGAAGAAGATAAGATTATTATATGATAAGAATAGACATACAGTTGTTACAGCTTTAACACCTGTTATGGATATAAAGAAAAATGAATAAATGGAAAAATTATAATGAGGTAAAATATATATTTGATCATATTTTTGTTGGGTGTAAGGTATTGACAGAAAATGATGATATATGCTATGTTACCTCTATTAAAAATTGTCATCATAAGTTGGAATTACATGAAAACCGTAACATAATGGATGATGTATGTCAAATTTGTGTTGGTGAAATAGGATTGAATGGTGAAGAATCTGATTGCTTTATATATGGTGGTGGATATCCTAATATTGAATGTAGAATTAAAAAAGTATATGATGAATTCTTTGACATAAAGGATTTTGAGATATGAGTGTTGAACCCCCTTGGTATGATAATGATGTTTTAGATGAATTGGTTAATACTAGTCCTGATATGGCTATTGAAGATGAAGATTATATATTTGATCATTTATTTCCACCTATACTCTCACCTGATGGAGAAATAGAGGTTAAACGCAATCCTGAATTGGTGAAATGTCCTAAAGCTGATAAATGTGTTATGGACTGTTACCATAAGAAACCACATGTATATGAAGAAAAGTATTGCAATGATGCTGATGGTCCTTGTGGTATCAAATGTGTTCATGAACTGATTAGTTATGTGACATTCTTTGAGGAAGATTTTGAAATTGACTAATATGTATAATAAAATATTAGATGAGATGAGTGTTCAAGAATTTTGGTATTCAATCAAGAAATTAGGTAAATATTATATATCCACAAATGATAATTTCTATAGCAAATACCTACACAAGGATGGAACGATACATGATACATGTGGTAGCAATAACTTTTGGCCTACTGCATTGGAAGCACAGGAGTTTTTAAATAAATGTAAATGCTGTTGGGAGTTTATAAAAGAGGAAGATTTTGAAATTGAATGAACCTTCTTATGATATTAAGACATGGAAAGGATTTGACCATTTTAAAGACATAATGGATAATATTCATGTTGGGTGTAAGGTACTTGTATCTGATGATTTTGATAAAGATGTGAATCTTAAAGAACATGTAGTTACAGCAATAGAAAGGTGTTGCCTTCAAGATGAAGAAAATGTTGATGCTATTTGTCAAATATGTGTTGGTGAAATTGGTTTAGATAATGAAGATACTGATTGTTTACATAGTGATATGTATTCAGAAAAGATTATATCAACATATATTAGAAAAGTAATTATTGAGAATATTGAATTTATAAAAGTTGATGAAATGAAAATATAAGGCCAATAGGGAAATTAATCCTTATTGGCCTTTGTAAGTGTGTGTTATAATTAGGCTTTTCTTATGGCTATTCAAGATAGATAATGAGTATATTCTCTTGATCAAAAAGAAGACTATTTCTTACGTTTTCAACTCAATTTTCCTTGGTTGCTGTTCAGGTGGAGTTATCAATGTTAATGATAGAATTCCATCCTTAATTGAGGCACTTACCTCTTGATTCATTCCTACTTGATATCGTTTGTATAATGTCCTTGTATCTGTTTTTCCTTGAATCGTTATTACACCTTGATTGATTTCCACTTCAATATTGTCCTTGTTGAATCCAGGTGCTTCTATCTCAAACACGTTGTTTCCATCATCATCCTTTTTCCATCCTGATTCAAATACGCTATTGAATGTGGGTCTGAAAAAATCATCAAAAAATGAATCCATTAAAGTAGGTTGATTTCTTAATACTGGTAATGTCATAATCATTTCCTCCTATTACTGTTTGTTTGTTTTGTGATTAGTAATATAATGCATTTGGGTAATGTGTCAAGGGTCTTGACTTATATTTTTTTATATGATATAGAGATAGCATGAAATTTGATGCTAAACCTATATTAAAAGGACTGTTGAGAAGTCTCTTGACTTCCTGTAAGAAGTATGGTATTGACTTTGATGAAATATTATCAGAATTGAGAAAGGAATCGTAATGGCTAAAATTTATATAGTAGTTTGGCAAGACAGACATTCAGATACAACTACTCACCCTTTTGTTACATTAAAAGAAGCTACTGATTTTTGTATGGAGAAAGCTGCCAAATATGCCATTAAGGATGATGATATTAAAATAAGGGATTATGATGCATTTGAATTTTTTATTGAATACTCATGCGAAAGTGATTGTCTTTATGTGACAGAACATAATATTCATGGATGGGAATTGGTAGAATCAAATGAAATTTGATGAACTTCGAAAAAATATGTTTGTTGAGGATACATGGTTTTGGGATTGGGGTATTGGTAAAGTGACCAAAATCATGAAGACTGTTGTTAGAATCAAATTTTCTGTTGTAGGTGTTGTTACATTCGATAAATCTCATGTTCAATTCTTAAAAAAAATATCATAAAAAGGAGAATACTAATGAGTCCTGAAGAACTTATTAATGCTAAGAAGAATATACAGACTGACTTCATGATGCAAGTCAATCAAATATATGAAATGTTCGATGAATTGGATAGTATTCCCTTAAGGTCATACAATTCAAAGAAACATGATATTAAAGTCAAAATCATTGAATCCATGAAAGAACTCAATCACAAAATTCAAAGTGAATTGGTATGGTGATATTATGAAAATTAAATCAACAGAACTTAATAAGATGTGGTGTAGACATGCATATGTGGCTGTAAATTCCCATAATGCTGCTGCTCCTTCTAATCGAAAATTAGATGGAAATCCTATGTGTAATTGTTTAGGGAAACAATGTCCTGATTTTGCAATTTATAAAGAAACTGATGATGAATATTATGAGGGATATTGTACTGTAAGAATCAGTAATAAAAGCATTATATAAGGATATATCAATGAATGAATTAGTTCTATTTAAAATATTTATTTTTATTTTATGTTATGTATATATAGGATATCGTCTTAGTGAAGTTAAGGTGTTAGATGATATTGGCTTTTATGGTTATTTGTTTTTACAGTTTGCCTTTATTATAGCATGTTGGATATTGTTATTAGGAACTCGTTCCTTTTGGATTCAATGGAAGATAGATGATAAGGAATATGAAGTTACTTTAAATTCGATATACAATTAAGGAACTGAAATGGCAGTTAATATATTTTTAGTAATATGGATACATTTTATAGCTGACTTTTTCTTGCAATCAAGTTATATGTCAATGAATAAGAGCAAGAGTAATAAAGTTCTTGCATATCATTGTGTTGTATATGGGTTGCCTTTTTTATGGTTTGGAACGTGGTTTGCTGTTATTGCTGCTGTTACTCATTTCATAGTAGATTATTTTAGCTCAAGGCTAACTTCAAGGTTGTATCTCAATAAAGAATATCATTGGTTCTTTGTGGTCATTGGATTTGATCAAGCTATTCATATGACTATATTAATGCTATTACTAGGGAGTGTGACTTAATGGATATTACATTATAAGAAGGAGATATAGATGAAAGATGATCCACGTTATCCTTATACTCATTGTGCTGATCTTATAAGGAGTATTGCAGGATACCAAAATGGAAGTACCAAGATTTCAAGGGCTGATGCAAGTGAGATTAGACAACTATTCAGTAAGATATTTGATATGGATGATGAGTTAGTTGCTTGTGAACTTGCTGATTATTATTTGGAGCACAAGGAAGAATTAGCTGATAAATGCGTTAATGAAATAATCAAACAAATAGGATTATAACATGAAAAAATATGTTTATACATTAAAAGAATTATTATGTATCTGTATTGGATGTTTTACTGTAGGATTTTTAACATTTGGATTATTTATTATACTATAAACAGAAAGGAGTTATTATTATGATGTACGTTATAACTATTTTTATAGGATGGCTTTGTTATATGTTTAAGGGAAGTCATGAAGTATTTGGAATATTTGCTTTTTTTACTTTAGTATCTTTTATTATTTCTATTGTTGTTCAATTAGTCCGTTATCATTGTCATGCTGAAGTTATAGAAGGTATAAAAGAATTAAATGCTGATATTGATGTATATAAAAGACAATGTGATGATCTATTAGCAGAAGTTAAACTGTATTTGATTGATAAGTTTCCTGAACATGAATTAAAGGTATTCGATAAGATTACAAAGAATACAGCTAATTTTCTTGCTATTGATTATCCTGAATTGAAATCAGATGAAACATTTACAAACGCTGTTCAAACGATTGTTTCTTATAAAAGTAAACAATATGAGCTTGAAAGACGTATTAATAGATTTGAAAAGGATTATAACTTGAGGAAAAAAACCATGTGGTTGACAGGATTTCCTATTCTACCAAAGAGGGATTGATATGCCTTATTATCATTGTAGAAAATGTCATCATGAATATGAAGGATTTGATAATCCAAAATGTGATTGGTGTGGTGCTGATAATCCAAAGGTATTGGAAGACAAAACACCATTAGAACGAATGTGTGAAGACCCTGAAATAATCATTAAGATGCTAAAGGAAATAAAAAATGGATTGGAACAAGAAGATATATCCAAGTGACATATTAAGAGTCATATATGGGCCATTTAAGCCATTTATGGGCCATTTATGGTCTAAATTTGAATCTTTACGTAGAGGATGGGCTAATGTAGTTGATATAAAATGGAAAGGGGATCATGAAGATAAGTTTGTTGATGTTGATATGGATGCCTTTCCAAAAGAAGATGATTATATGAGGGAATATATAAAAGAAACAAGACGGTTGTTTGGTAGAACACTTATACCTAAAAAGAGTACTATTCCATCTTATAGGGATGAAGGTGATGTATGGGATACAAGGAGACCGATTAAGCCCCCACCACCACCTGCTCCACCTAAGAAACGTAGCAAGTACTATACAGAATCAATGGATGCTTTGGATAGGGCTGAAAGAATCATGGATGAGGGTCTATCTGATATAGAT
>Ga0180438_10011077_pt1 | contig 10955 bp, 10 predicted proteins | sample SS_ome_12_FD_132455 | JGI IMG/M metagenome (GOLD analysis project Ga0180438, IMG submission 132455) | Hypersaline lake sediment archaeal communities from the Salton Sea, California, USA - SS_3_D_2 metaG | ecosystem: Environmental > Aquatic > Non-marine Saline and Alkaline > Hypersaline >... | reverse complement strand
ACAAGGCCATAATGATTAATCAGATAGTGATTGATTTTTTTTAATAGAAATTTTTTCGATTTTGGATGAAAATAAACTCACCCCCCGGCCCCCTCTCTTAAAAAGAGAGGGGGAGTAACTCATCGTTTTACAGTCAGTTCAATAAATGACTCCCTTTTCTCTTTAAAGAGAAGGGGGTTGGGGGGCTGAGTTTTTCATCGCTTTGTTTGAACACCCTTTATTATAAAAATATTGAGAGGAAACCATCACTAAATATTTTGGCGGCCATCCGGCCTGTCACTATAAAAGAGAAGACGATGCTATTTTAAAATTCATGCAGAAAAAATGAAAATTAGTTCTTTTTTGTAAAAATTATTTTATCGCGCTCGATGACCGCAATCGCCTGTAAAAACCGGCACCAATCCTGGTAATCAAGATTCATGATGCGGATTTGTTTTGTCTTAAACAGCCGGTATATATTCAATGTTTTTTCAGATGTGATAAATTTTAACTCATATTCTCCGAATGAATTTGTGATTAATTGATCTTTGGGAAGGTATTGAATATCAATATCAGGGGGAAAGTGAAAGGTGATAAAATCTGTCTCTTTTTCTAAAAATCTTAAATGCACCGGAAATTTTCGCGGCTTATCAGGAAAAAGTGTCTCGTAAGTTTTTTGCTTTAAAATGGTGCCTTCCAGAATCAGATCTTCTGGGCGTTGATTCACGAAATTGGAAACATGGAAACGGAAATGAATCTGTAATGGTTTGTCAAAAGAATCTAAATCCGTAATTTTAAAGCTGTCGAGGACGGCACCCGGACAAAATAGCGTCAACATCGGAAAGAGCCACTGCTCTTGTAGATGGGGGTGAATGTTTTCCAAAAAACGCCGTTCAATATCCTGCTTAGCACCGCTGAAAACAAATTCAACCGAACCGGTTAATGACCCATCCGTTTGTAATTCGAGCTGCCACTCCCGCCGAAGACTATTTCTTTCCGGAGGATTCAAAGGCGTTTGAATAAAGCGCGCTTTCCCCGAATCCTGAACCGCGAAAACCCATCGTCCCTGATCGTACCAGGGCAAAGCACCAAAAGGACAGGTTTTGTCGGTCGCATCCATCCAAACCAGTTGGCTGTCATTCAATTGAGCGCAGGCAATGATGTGGTTGAATTGGGTGTACGAGACATGCGCGGTATCGACAGGTCCATTCTGGTAGGTCGAAATGAGTACCGGCCAGGCCTTAATACCGGCAGCCCGGGCCATTGCTACAATCAAAGTGCTCATATCTTTGCAGTCCCCGTACCGCTGACGAAACGTTTCGGCAGCAAAATGAGGCTGGAAACTACCAATCCCGATTGATATCGCCACGTAACGAATCTTCTGCTGGACAAAATTATAAATCCGGGCTAATATTTCTCTTTCATCACTCAGATTGGTAACAAGCTGCTCCGTAAAATTTTTGAGTGGTTGATCAGGTTCCATTCGCGCCTGCGCTAACTGAAAATACCATTTTCCGATTTCTGACCAGTCTTTGGCAAAGGACGGTGAAAATTCAATCCTTTTAAAAAACCGGCTGGCGGGGGGCATTGACGGCTCTGGTAAAAATTCCGGAATATCACGGGCTTCCCAGGTATATGTACTCGTTTTTTCCGGACCGTGTGCTTCTTTGAATGGTTCGAGGTCAATATAGTAATTTTGGGATTTATATTCCCAATCGTAAGGAATTGTTAACGTGAAACGCGAGATAAGGGTCGGAATTTCACTCTGAAAAACCCAATTATGCAAATAAGTGCGGTTAGGAAAAGTCTTCGTGTAAGTATATTCAATAATCGAGCCTTCATCCACTGCCGGTAAGGTAAATATTTTCGCCCGAATATCTGAATAAAAAATGTAACGCGGGTATAAATTCACATCGAAGATATTTTCTTCATGCAAAACCGTTATCTGACTATCGGCTGAAATCGTCCTCGCTTTTATATCTGAAACGACGGTGTTGGGGGAAAAGGGAATCATTACGTTGGCATATTCTTTCCCGGCGGCTTTCAGGACTTTTATAATCGTCTTTCTAATAAAACTTGAACTCCCGACATTCTGACGCGAACTGACTTCGAGTTGGCCTTCATCAAGCAGAATGATTGCCGGCGTGTGCGGATACTGATCGCGTGTGGGTGTTTCTGGCAATGAAAAATCCTGCCAGTCAATTTGTGTCGCCCAGCGATTACTGGCACAAGCGACCAGCAGCAAAATAAAAAGAAAGGAAAGTTTTAATAATAATTTGCGTGACAATGAAATACTCCTGAAAAATGTTTGCTAATGTTTGGGTAAATCTAAGTTTTACCAGGTGATTATTATAGTGTTCGACAGAAAATGCCTGTCATTCCGGCTGGAGCGCAGCGGAATACCGGAATCTCCTTAATCACTGCCTCAGACTTTGAAATGACACCCGACGATTTTTTAATAAAATGAGTGTTTGTTCACGCACTCTTAAAGGATGTTCAAGTAAAATATTATCCTCAACTTATCCCCCCAGCCCTCTTCGCTTATGAAGAGAAAAGGGAGACAATTAGATCGAAATCTTATACTTACAAAAAGTTAATCTAGTTTAACAAAAAATGCAAGTAAAATTTGTTAGAAATAATTTGTGGTGACTCCCGCGCCAGGTGTTTTAGCGGCTCAAAGATCGGGATTGGTAATCAAAGATTTTATTGATTGAATACCGTGTCGAAAGTTCGATTTTTGACCTTTTCAGTTTGAGTATAATTCATATTTTAATATTTTATAAAACTGTTACTTAGTTCATTTTTCATACATCAAGGCGCGTTTGGCATAACCCTTGTATAATAAACGACGATCTAAAAATACAAGCAGAACATTTAAGAATGAACGCTTCTGAATAATTACCCGGCGGTTCAGCAAATGTTTGGGAGATAATCAGGAATGTTAAAAAGCTGCCTGGTGGCACTCATTATTATTTTATGGAATATAAATATATTTGGGCGAATAAATGAAAATCTCGGATTTGGTTTTAATATCGGCGCACAAAGGCTTTATGGGGAAGGCTATATTCGACCCATTCTCGATTTGGGCGGAGAAAGCTTTTTATGCTACCGATTTCCTGACACCCGCTATGGTTTAATAACCAGCCTTGGCATGAGTTGGTTAAAGGGGTGGGTGAAATTACCGGCAGTTTCCAAACGTAAAATTTCAACCAATCTGATAAACCTAGACCTCAAAGGAATCATCTGGTTCTTGCCGGGAAAAAAATTTAGTCCCACCGCAATGATCGGGATTGGGATTTTTAATGCTTCTCATCCCCTAAAAAAAGGCATGCGTTATTTTGATGGGGCATTTATAATTGGCGGCGGATTTGATTGGCATCTTCATACGAAGATTGCTTTTAATACAATGCTCGATTACCGTTATACCACCGGCGATTTACTCGATGGGTACGCATCCGGCGTCACTGACGGATATTTGAGCGGTAGAATTGGCTTTACCTATTATTTTAAATCAAAAATCCCAACCCAGACACTCGACTTAGTTGACAGTGAATTAATTGTTGACGAGCAACCATCAGCCGATGAAGTGGGTAAGTCGAATCAGGTTCAAAATTTGAGTGATCATTCTCTCCAGGATTTTATTGCGCTGCGATCGAAATTAGAAGAATTGAAAGAGCTGATTGCCAAAAAAGAATCCCAGATTCTTGAATTTAAAACTCTGATTGAAAGTAAAAAACAATACATCAATGAATTGGAACAACGCGGTGTGGCCCAACCCACACCAATCAATCTGGAACAAAAATTTGAATCATCTGGCAATTTTGCGGCTGATTATGAAAACGCACTGGAAAAAATTTATGCCCGTGAACATGATTCAGCCATCGCAATTTTCCTAAATTTATTACAAAGCCATCCGAACCACCATCTGTCCAGTAATTGTCAATATTGGATTGGTGAAGCCTATTTTGCCAAAGGTGAACTGAAAGCCGCGATTGATGCTTTCGAACAGGTACTCGTTTATGCCGAGTCCCCCAAAATGGACGATGCTTTACTCATGTTAGGCAAATGCTATTTTAAAATGGGCGATTATGCCAACGCGAAAAAATTATTTCGGCAACTGATTGACCAACATCCCGAAAGCGAATATCTGGATAAGGCTGATTCTTTTTTAGAACAAATGTAAATATTCCGCTTTAACGGTCCCTTCTTTCCTCTTGTTTAAATTTAAAAATTAATACTTTCGAAATTTACCAAATCTCTCTCCTAATCTACTGTCTCCAATTTCTATTCAAACTCCCAACAAACCTGTTTTATTTTTCAAATTCTTCTCTTATATTTAAGGAGGGGTAACTTATTAGCATGAAATAAACCATCTGTGAAATCGGCGAAATCTGTGGCTGATTTTCATTGATGAATTCGCCAAGCCATCGTTTCAATCGATTGCTGAAACAGTACCGAAGAAAAGAGGAGGAAAAATGACTCTCAAACAATGTTTATTGATTTTATTGCCACTGATCCTGTTGTACCTCTCACAAACCTACTCTTGTACCACCGCGATTGTTACCGGTAAAGCGACACCGGATGGAAGACCGCTTTTGTGGAAACATCGGGATTCAGATTTCATTCAGAATAAAATGATGTTTTTTGAAGACGGCCAATTGAATTATATCGGGCTGGTGAACGGTGTGGATTCCACCGGGGCAGAAGTGTGGGCCGGCTGTAACAGCGCCGGTTTTGCGATTATGAATGCCGCGTCTTATAATTTAAATATCAATGACACGACAGGAATTAAAGATCGCGAAGGAATTTTAATGAAAGCAGCCCTTCAGGTCTGTACCACCCTTCACGATTTTGAGAATTTATTGGATTCCCTGCCCAAACCCCTCGGCGTGGAAGCAAATTTCGGTGCCATCGATGCCTCCGGGGGAGCCGCTTATTATGAGACGGGTAACTTTGAATTCAGAAAGGTTGATGTGAATGATCTACGGCTGGCTCCTTCAGGCTATCTCATTCGGACGAACTATTCATTCACCGGTAAAATGAATCAAGGCTATGGCTATATTCGCTACAATACCGCTTTAGAATTGTTTGATTTCGCCAGTGCGACGAATAACCTAACCGCACCGTTCATCCTGCAGCAGGTGAGTCGGAGTTTAAAACATTCACTCACTCAGGTAGACCTGGCAAAACTACCTTACCCTTCAAAATTAAACCCGCCGGAACTTGTATTTTTCATTGATTTCATTCCGCGTTTTTCTTCGACGAGTTCGATTGTTGTTCAGGGGGTTCAGCCGGTAGATTCGCCTGATTTGACAACGCTGTGGACCTTATTGGGCTTTCCGCTGGGGTCAGTAATGATTCCAATCTGGGTGCAGGGTGGAATGCGGCTACCGAAGGTGCTCACTGATGACGGTACGGGGAAGGCGCTTCTGTGTGAGATGAGCCTTCAGTTAAAAAAATGTTATTTTCCTGTTAAACGTGGCTCCGGGAAGAATTATCTCAATCGAGCAGCGCTTTTCAACCAGGAACAAAACGGGATTCTTCAAAAAATTGAATCCCTTGAAAAGAGAATATTGAAGCGGACACAGCAATTGCTCCGCCAACAAAACAATAAAAAATTAAATACAGCCGCTATTCAAAATTTTTATGATTGGATTGATCAAACCATTATTTCGGAATATGGAGAGCTTATGAAATTATATCTTGCCCCTTGATTTTACAGTCTTGAAGCACAGGCTTGCTGACCTAACTGGAAAGTATTCATATGCAGACGAACAATACGTTCCAATCCGGCGCTTGATGGATGGAAACCAGATTTCAGCGGATCAATGATTACGAGGAGATGATGCCATTTTTTAGAGGTTACCCAGGTAACTTTCGGCTTTTTCAACATACTCACTTTCCGGAAATTCCTGAACGAGTTGACTAAAATAGCGCTTTGCGTTCTCAGCATCACCACTGTTTAAATAACTTTTACCCAGCATCAGCAGGGCATCATCCAGTTTGGGTGAATTGGGGTAAGCCAGTACCTGTTCAAAGGCCGCCACTGCATTTTGATAGTCGCGTTTTCCAAAATAGGATTCCCCAATCCAATACTGACAATTGCTGGCGAGACGATTTTGCGCATCCTTTTGGAGCAGGCCGCCCATAATCGAGATCGTTCCGTCATAATCGTGGGCATAAAATCTTTCCAGACCAGACTCATAAGCTGCCGAAAAGTCGTCACTGACCGCATATTCTTGAGGAGGCGCCGTTGACGGCGGATAAGCGGGGGTTATCGCAGGCCGCGGTCGAGGACCCATCTTTTCAATTTCAGTAATCTTTTCTTTTCTGGAGTCAATCAGCGTTTTCAGTTCGGTGATTTCAGATTCTTTTTCAGTGATTCGTTCGGTTAGTTCTTCAACCCGGGATTTGAGAATCACAAATTCATCAACAGTGTAATCGCTTTGATTTTGATCATCTGCATTTTCGATTCCCTCTTTAAAAGCGGCATCAATGCCGGACAATTCATCACCCACAGGTATGGCTTTGTCTCTGGGTGAGAAATAATAAGTCAAGCCTATTCGAGCATTTAAATAGCCATCGGTTGTCCCGCCACCAACGCCATCAAAATCATCGCCGGTGGTATACCGGTAATCAATGGTTGAATTAAAACCGAGTTGCGGATTAATAAGCCATTCAATCCCACCACCAATGATAAAGGAACCATCATAGTAGCGTTCTCCCACCGCTAACGGATAACGAAAATTGATGATACCAACCCCCACACAGGCATAAGGATTAAAAGCTTGAAATGGTAACGGAAAAAAGAGGGCTTTGAAATCCAGGGTTACTAAATCGGTGCTAATCATGCGAGTTCGATGATAACATTTCAACCAACTGTAACCCAGGCCAACATTAAATCCAAATTTATTTCTTCTAATGGCATAATTCAGCAAGCCTTCACCGCCGAGATCTATAGCTGGCCGTATTTGAGAATCACCATAGATTCTTTGTGCACCTACATTAAAACCAATTCCAAGATTATCTTTTAACGCGCTGATTGCATAAGGGACCTGTACAATGAATGTCATTATTAGCACGCAAATGCTAAATTTTTTCATTTCCTAGATTCTCCTAACCAATTCCATAATCCCCCATGCTGTAATTCTTTTGTGCTTCTAAACATTGATGTACGATTTCAGCTCTTGTGGAATTATTTCTTCGAGTTTGACTTTCCTGTCGGAATATAAATTATATGCCTCAACAAGTTTTGCCATTTTATCACGACTTTCATCAATAAATTCGGCGCGACAATTGGTATTAACTTCCTGTCGAAGAGCCAGGATCGCATCGCCTATCTGTTCAAAATAATAATTCGATAACGACTGATTGATTAACTTTTTAACCTGTTCCTTTATTTTTTTATCGCGATCGAGTAGCGATTTTAATGTGTTTTTCAAATGAAGCAAATTTAAATCACGAAACAATTTTTTTTCAACACCTAAATACATAAATAATGCTGGCCGACGGCGATAATATTCGGTCTTGAGGGCGAAATGGGAGAGGATGTACTGTTCAACCATTATTCTTTCATTTATATTAATTTCGCGATGTACTAAATATTTCAATGAATTTGCTTCTTTATTGTATTCAACTTTTACCAGCAAATCTGAAAAAGAAAAGTAAAGCAGTTCTTTCATGTTTCAATTTACCTTCGAAATTAAAAACATCAATTGGTTGGATTATAGAAATATGAAACATAGCCTGGCTTATCACAAATATTATGCCACACAATTTTTGATGCTTTACCTTGTCGATATTTATAAAAACATTGAGCTTATCTTTGAATTTTTGGTGTAAGTGATGTCTTACAGCAAAACAAAGACGTAACAAAATTGTATCAGTCTGAGCCAACTTTTCGTAACAATTGGTTCGTTCACCGTAACAAAAATTTTCCTGAGTGCACTGGTTGTGTTACAATTAAATTATCTTTACTAAAATAATGACTTAAGACTTTATGCCAGTTGGCGAAATGAAATCTTATTTCTTAAAATTTATTAACTTCAAAATCAATAAAACCGCCGGTGTCTATAAATTGATTACCCACATTGAAAATGGTCAAAAATCAGCCAATTGTTTGTACTTTCATTTCCAGCGAAGAATGTCTTGCTTTTTTCAATCACTTATTTCAATTATCTTAGCCAAATTAAAATTCCAGGGAAATGTGAAATTACTGCTTGCGTCGATTGGTATGACGAGGATAATAATATTGCTATTCCGACAAAAGGAATAAACAAGCTGGGGAAGATTAACGGGATAATGAAATAATATTTCAATGGCATCGATGACCAATAAGTGTTTCTCTTTAAAAAATTTTGTTAAATACGTTTCAAGATAAGATTCAAATAAACGACTCGTCCTGGCCTTTAACTGACTTAATAGTTGATAATTGTATTTTGGCTCGGTTTTTATTGTCAAGTTTAACCGTTCGATTAAATACTGATTCAAATTTAAATAATACTCATCGATTGCCAACTGGCGTTGTTTTAGGAGTGCCTTCACAAGGGTTGTTTTTCCGCTCTGAAATGGGCCGCGCACAATAATCAGCCCGCGACGAAGCCCTTCTTCAATCGCATCATTTAATTGAATCAGTAGCCTTTTTTGATTCATTGGATTCAATAGCATTTATCTGGCTTTCATAAGTAGCGTACGTAATTTTGTTGAACCGGGAAATTGTTTCAATCCTCTGACCAGAACTTTTTGAGCGAACGCTTTTTGTTCCAGGCCTAAATAAGCGCAGGCCAGTTCCTGAAACAGGTAAATGTCCACCACCCCATTTTTATAATCGGGTTCAAGGAGATGAATTGCCTGCTGGTACTTTTTCTGGCGATTGTAGTTGGCAGCCAGCCGGGTTTTCCGATAAACGCTGCGGGGATCGGTCTGAATGGCGGATTCAAGTTGAGACGTAGACTCGTTCAATCGGCCCAGGTCTCTGAGTAATTTGCTGTAATAATCTTGTAAAAAAGGATTCCCCTTTTGCGAGGGGAGTTTCATTAGTTTTTCAATTTCCGTCAGGATTTCTTCTTTCGATTTTTCCTGTTCTAAGGTAGCAATCCATTGTCGAAAAGCATATTGATTATTCTGATTCAGTTGAATCGCTTTTAAATAGTTTTCCCGCGCCAATTCAACCTCCCCTTTCGCCCTCAATAAATCGCCTAAACACAGAAATAATTCGCTCTCGTTCGGTTGCGCGAGAATAGCCGTTTTTACCAGATTAAGCGCTCTTTCGGTTTGATTAGATAATTGAAGGACTTTCACCAATCTTTTAAGCAAATAAATATCGGTGGGATTCAATTGATGGGCTTCCTCAAACGAAGCTAAGGCGGTTTCATATTGGCGCTTTTTATAAGCGATTTCACCCAAAATACCCAGCGCAAACCAGTTCTGCGAGTGATGTCGCAACGCTTCTTCAGCCAGGTGTTGGGCCTGGGGATAATTGCCTTTCAAATATTGAATGTGGGCCATATTCGAAAGACAAAAGTGCTGTTGCTCCTCCCGACAATTTTCTAACGCTCGTTCGAAAGTGGCATAAGCCTGATCCCATTTTTTTAAGCGTTTTAATTCAAGCGCCCGGTCAAGCTCAAAATTACTCGTGGTTTCATTCATTCATGAAATCCTTCGGTTGACAAGAATGGCTTCTCCGATTTTTTGGGGAAATGCAAACTTATCATAATGGTCATTCATCTGATTTAAATCATGATATAATTTTTCAAAATTGATTTTCGATTGCGCGACTTTAATCCCCAGGCTGAGAAACAACTTTTCGATTCGCTGGTAATCTGAATTGGCAAGATAACCCATTCGATTCGCTAAAATCGTCTCCAGAAACGGACCCAGAAAATTCGCTTCGGAAGGACGAATCCCCCACTCTGACTGGTTTTTTAAAAGCACATTTTTCACCACTTCGCCAAAATTCAAATATTTGGCCGCACTGGTTCGGGCGCGGTACTTGGATAAAATATCCGATTTGATTGAACAGACTTTGTGCACGAGAAAAAGAATCGATTTGGTATCAAGTCGGTAGATTTCCGATAAATTCGCTTCAATAAAATCAAAAAGAGCAGCCTCCCAGATAATGGCAACCCGTAACGCCTCCACGACTCCCAGGGCCAGATCGTATTTGGATAATGATTCCAGGAATTTTATATCAATCCAGGCGAAAACTGGCTGGATTTCGACACCGAGAACATTATTTTGATCATGATGATTGAGCCAGGCTTTCGAAACAATTGTTGATTGTAATTGGGCTCGCAAACTCGTTGGAATCGAAATATGAGCAATGCCATTTCGAAAAATCGCCGCACTAAATCCACCAATATCCTGGACGGACTTTCCCCCAAAACTGACGATTGCAGCCTCACGGTTGAAATTGTTTTTTAATAAATAAGAAATGATCTCACTGATGGTATTCAAATTTTGATATGAATGGGGATTCGTAAACGTTTTTATATAAACCTGACCGCTATAAGGTTTTAAACAAGCATGAATGTAACCACGATACCGTTTTTCCAATTCGGCACTTGTAACCAGGAGGATTTTACCTTTGAATTTATAAAAATTAAAAATATCAGTTGCTTTGCTAAGTAAATCAGCGCCAACAAAAATCGGGTAATTCCCTCCGGGTCGTTCTACATTTATTTTTAACATTGTGTTACAACAGCCCCCTCTCACCGATTAATCCTGACCATCCCCATCCAATATCATCGCATCCAAATCTTGCCACCTAAATTCCTGACTCTATCATCGCTTAATAACCACTTGCACCTCAGCGAATAACAGCGCCCGTGATCCCGACAAATGCTTTCGCGAAGGTTTAATTTTAGATCTGTATCTTTTATTTTTAAATTTGATTATTTACTCATTAAAGGTTAAAAGGTAACATCAAATTGAGCTAGAACAAAAGAACTTCTCGTGTGGATTTGAAATATTTTTTT
>Ga0180438_10011076_pt1 | contig 10956 bp, 8 predicted proteins | sample SS_ome_12_FD_132455 | JGI IMG/M metagenome (GOLD analysis project Ga0180438, IMG submission 132455) | Hypersaline lake sediment archaeal communities from the Salton Sea, California, USA - SS_3_D_2 metaG | ecosystem: Environmental > Aquatic > Non-marine Saline and Alkaline > Hypersaline >... | reverse complement strand
CCATAAGATTGCACTTAAAATCAGGGTGAATGCCTTATATTTAAAACTGCTCACACCTATGCTGGCAGCCAGATCTTCGTCCCCTCTGATCGCTGAGACGGCGAGACCTATTTTGGAATTCTTCACCAGAATCGCAAGGCCAATTGACATCAAGGCAAAAGTCAACATCACATAGAAAAATCCCAGGAGGTGATATTCTGGAGGTAATGTTATTCCCTTTCCCCCTCTCGTCAAACTGGGAATGTTCAGGCTTAATACGTGTACTGCTATGGCAATGGCCAGTGTTGACAGCGAAAAATATGCACCCTTAAGCCTTAAGGTAGGGCCACTGATTATCAACGCCAACATTGCAGCCGCTGCTGCGGCCACAACCATGGAAAGGTACACTGAAATCCCATATCTTGACAGCAGGATTGCAGAGACGTAACATCCAATACCAAAATAGACATGATGTCCGAAGCTCACGTAGCCAGTAAAGCCTGAAAATATGTTCCAAGCCTGGGAGAGTACCACAAACATCATAACTATGGCGGCGAAAGCAACAATGTAGCCTGATGCGTAGCATGGAAGTGTTGCTACAATCGCCACCAGAATCGCCAAGCACCCTATTACTACTCTCTTCTTATTCCGCATCTTCCTTACCTCGCTAAGACCTGTCTTACCTGTAGCACACCTAACAGGAGCACAGCGACAACTATAGGTTCCCATTCAGCTCCAGCAAACGCCCCGACAAAGCTCTCAACCAAACCTACCGCTAAACCTGCGAAAAAAACTCCCCAAAAGGACCCTAACCCTCCTATACACACCACACAGAAAGATAATATGGCAAACGGAAAGCCCATATCAGGATAGATCGAATAAATGAGGGAAATCAGTGAGCCCCCTATTGCAGCCACGCCGCAGCCAATAGCAAATGAGATCCCGTAGACAAGGTTCGGGTTAATCCCAATTATAGTGGCGCTATCCTTATTTTGGACTACTGCGCGTACAGATTTTCCCAGATAGGTTCTCTTGAGAAAAAGATACAGCAATACGGTTACGAGCAATGCAATTGCAAATGCTAGGAGATAGTTTAAAGGCAAAGACAGACGAGCTGTCTGGAGGCTGCCATAGGTGGCAGGAACAATTCGGTAAGTTGGTGACCACGCAACACGTGCACCAGTTGACATGATCAGCGAAAAACCGAACAGGAGAAGCAAGGAGTTAAACTCCAAATCCTCACTCCCTAACATAGGCTTAATGAAGCCAATATAGATGCAAAAGCCAAGGGCACCGAGAAGTAAAAAAGATACTACAGGTGCAAGAAAAAAACTCGTCTTGTAGAGGGTGACTAACCAGAATGTTATGTAGCATCCGATCATTAGAAACTCCCCATGGGCAAAGTTGATTACCCGAAGCACACCCCAGACCAAGTTGAGTCCCTGTGCAATTACCGCATATATACCACCTAACAATATGCCACTGATAATGATTGTAATTATAGCTGACTCAGACACCTTTCTCTCCTACCTATATGTTATAGGATTACACGCACTCATTCTCTCTTACCTCTGACACCATGGCATGAAGATGAGACTATCCCTGGGCTGGCCCCCGCTCGAATGACCATGGAGGGCCAGACCAAAACTCAGCATTTCCACTCATAGTTTCATAGAGAGGTATTTCCAGGTTGAGCGATTGCTTAGGGTTACTTCTGCCATGGTCCCAGAGGGTACAAATATTTGGCAGCGGCATATTCTGGCGGCCATACTACCACTGGTTCACCGTGCTGGTTTTGGCACACCACGCCTGTTATGTTTACGTTAATGTTCTTGTAGTTGTCGTAATCCTGGAACTTAGCCTTATGGCCTATTCCTTGCAACATACCTGGTATCTCATGTGTACGTAACCATTCTGCAATTTTGGTATTATCCAGCGAACCAGTTGCCTCGACTCCTTGCCTGATCATCTCACAGGTGTCATACGGCTGACAATGATATACTGCGTCACAAGTTTTTAGCGGCCAGGTGGGGTCCTTTTTCTTTATCCTTTTAGTAAACTCAATAATCATGGGGTCTTTGGGGTCAGCATAAGCAGGGAATTTACCCATGATGCCTTCGGCATATTTTCCAAACTCTTTAATGTACCACCCCATCTCACTCCCTTGGACAAAGTCTATCATTTTCGGTCTGCAATTGAGTGCCTTCATCTGCTTTGTAAATAGAGCGGTGGCTGGATTGAGGACGCACCCCAGAAAAACGTCAACATCAAGTGCTTTCATCTTGTTGATTATGCTTGATGCATCTTTAACGCCAACTGGAATCTCCTCATAGAGGACTACGTCGAAGCCCAAATCTTTAAGTTGTCTTTTCGAGGCTTCAGCTACTGTCAGCGTGTAAAGTTCCTTAGAAGCCACTATTGCTATACCTTCCGGTCTTGGCTCCAGATGATTTATGAGGTCAATTGCTGGAGAAAAATGGCTGCCGGCTAAGCCAATATGATCGAAAGTATAGTCAAATCCCCTGGTGAATATTTCGTTTGAGGACCCGCAGTAGGAGATGATTATTTTCTTGTGTTTCTCAGCGACCGTGGTCTGTGGGAATGTAATTCCGCTCGAGAATGGAGCGGTCACAAAGTCGACCTTATCGCCAGTGATCAGCTTTTCCATAAGCTTTGACCCGATTCCTGGGTCACTCTGATCATCGTAGACAATCCACCTTACCGGCAGCTTGCGGCCATACTTTTTAACATAAATCCCCCCAGCCTTATTGGTATCCTCAAACCATAACTCGAAAGAATCCTTTATATGACGCGATATTTCAGCGAAAGTCCCTGAAAGGCCTAAACTACCTCCAAATACAATCTCCTTTTTCTCTGCTGCCTGGACTTGGGGTATAAAGCCGACAAGAATCATGCTAGCCGCCACTGCCATAATTAGCAGACAAGACAGAAATTTTCCTCTCATTTTTTACCTCCTTCTTAGATACTAGCGTTTATAAGTTATATCGGCAGTGATTTGTCAAAAACCTTTACCACTTCGTACACTTTCGAATATCACCCCCTTTCATTTGATATATGTCTCCTTCATGGAAAAAGACAGATACACCCAAAGAGTGTATGGCTAATTAAAACCTTCTAACATCTGGTTTCTTATATGCTCCGTCACATCGATCAACCTTGGAACCGTAGCAACAAGACAAATACACTCTTAGAGACGATGGCTGAAACAACGCACGAAGGGTCGCAATTCATGACGCTCCACTTCTCATCAAACAGGTGCGAGAAAGAACTCTCCCATGCTGAGTAATTCTGTTACTTCTGCCATGGACTCAGAGGGTACCAGACCTCTGCCTGGGCAAATTCTTGGGGCCATACTACCATTATCTTACCGTTTTGGATTTGGGTAGCGACAGGAACCAAGTTTACATTAATATTCTTATATTTTTCGAAATCCTTGAACACAGCCTCCTGACGTAGTCCAACAAACATGTTTTCCAAATCATGGGTTCGTAAGTATTTGGCAACTTTTGTGTTGTCCAGCGTGCCAGCTCCCTCAATTCCTTGTCGAAGCATCTCAACGGAGTCATAGGGACCACAGTGATACATTGAATCAGGCACTGATCGATCCCATTTGGGGTCCTTTTTCTTTATCGCCTTAGTAAACTCAACAAGCCTTGGGTTATCAGGGGCGGCATAAGAAGCAAACCTGCTTATCATGCCTTCTGCGTCTTTTCCGAACTCAGGTACATACCACCCCATCTCAGGGCCTTCATTAAAGTATACCATCTTAGGCCTAAAATTGAGGATCTTCGTCTGTTTTGTAAATAGCGCGCAAGATGGGGGGCGGGTAAACCCTAGAAAAATTTCTGGATTAAGCGCCTTCATTTTATTGATTATGCTTGATGCATCTTTGATATCGCTCGGAAACTCCTCATAGAGAACAATCTCAAAGCCCAAATTTTTAAGCTTATCCCTCGTTGCCTCTGCTACTGTCAAACAGTAAAGAGTCTTGTCAGTTACAATTGCTATTCCTTTTGGCTTTGGTTTTAGGCTATCTATGAGGGCAATGTTCGAATTCATATGATTACTGGCGAAACCTATGTTGCAGAAAATATAATCAAATCCCCTGTTGTAGATGTCGTTGGATGATCCACATACAGAGATCATTATCTTCTTATATTTCTCTGCAACGGTGCTACCCGAGAAGGTAATCCCGCTTGAAAACGGAGCTGTGAGAAAATCCACCTTATCATGGGTAATCAACTTCTCATAGAGCTTCGCCCCGGTTGCTGGATCGCTCTGATCATCGTATAATATATACTTCACCGGCATCTTGCGGCCATACTCTTTAACATAGATTCCGCCTGCTTTATTAGTATCTTCAACCCACAATTCAAAGGCGTCCTTCATAAGACGGCCCAGTTCGGCAAATTTTCCTGAAAGACCCAGGGAACCTCCGAAGATAATATCCTTTTTCTTTGCTGCCTGTACTTGGGGTGTAGAGCCGATAAGAATCATACTAGCCGCCACTGCAATAATTAGTAGACAAGACAGAAATTTTCCTCTCATTTTTTACCTCCTTCTTAGATACTAGCGTTTATAAGTATATCGGTAGTGATTTGTCAGAAACCTTTACTGCTTCGTACACTTTCGAATATCACCCCCCCTTCATTTGATATATGTCTCCTTCATGAAAAAAACAGATAAACCCAAAGAGTGTATGGCTAATTAAAGCCTTCTAACATCTGGTTTCTTATAGCCTTCGTCACATCGATCAACCTTGAAACCATAGCAGCAAGTCAAATGCACCCTTAGAGACGATGGCTGAAACAACGCACGAAGGGCCACAATCCATAACGCTCCACTTCTCATCAAACGGGTGAGAGAAAGAACTCTCCCATGCTGAGCAATTCCCTCCCTGTTACTTCTGCCATGGACCCAGAGGGTACCAGGGCTTTGCCTGGGCATATTCTTGGGGCCATACTACCACTATCTCACCATTTTGGCATTGTACAACAGTGGTTTTAATGTTTACGTTGATTCCCTTATATCTACCAAAATCCTCAAATTTAGCCTTATGGTCTTTACCCATGAGCATGTTCTCCAACTCATGTGTGCGAAAGTATTCTGCAATTTTAGTATTGTCCAACGTACCAGTTGCCTCAATTCCCTGCCGAATCATCTCCAAAGAGTCATAGGGACCACAATGATATGCAGGGTTGGCTGCTCTTTCTTTATAGGTCGGGTCCTTTTTCTTTATCCTTTTGGTAAACTCAATAATCATAGGATCCTCAGGGTTAACATACGCAGTATATTTAGATATCATGCCTTCGGCGTCTTTCCCGAATTGCTGCGCATACCAGGGCATTTCAGGTCCCTCGTTAAGGAATGTCATTTTCGGCCTGAAATTGAGTTCTTTCATCTGTTTGGTAAACAGAGCAGCAGATGGAGGGCGAGTCATGGCTATGAAGATATCGGGATTAAGTGCTTTCGCCTTATGGATTATGCTGGATGCATCTTTAATATCACTGGGAAACTCCTCATAGAGGACTATCTCAAATCCCAAATCTTCAAGCCTTTTCTTGGCTCCTTCTGCCACTGTCATCGTGTAAAGATTTTTTACTAAAACTATTGCTATGTCTTTTGGCCTTGGCTTGAGATGATCTATAAGGTCAACGGTTCCATACAGATGCCGGCTGGCCAGGCCAACATGATTAAAAATATATTTAAATCCTCTGGTGAATATGTCATCTGAGGATCCAGTGTGGGAAATCATTATTTTCTTATATTTTTGAGCGACCGTGCTGCCCGCGAATACAATCCCGCTCGAGTATGGACCCGTAAGGAAGTCCGCCTTATCATGAGTGATCAGTTTCTCATAGAGCTTTGCTCCGGTGCCTGGGTGACTGCCATCATCGTAGAGAATCCACCTCACCGGCAGCTTGCGCCCATACTCTTTTACATAAATTCCTCCAGCCTTATTGGTATCCTCAAACCATAACTCATGGGCATCCCTTAAAAGACGTCCTGTTTCACCGAAAGCTCCTGAAATGCCTAAACTACCTCCAAATACAATCTCCTTTTTCTCTGCCGCTTTCACTTGGGGTGTATAGCCGACAAGAATCATGCCAGCCGCCACCGCGACAATTACCAGACAAGATAGAAATTTTGCTCTCATTTTTACCTCCTTATAATTTGGGGTTAGATCTAACAGGACGCTTATTGAACCTGACACATAAACTGGGCGCCCACAATCAATACTTCTCGATCCTTAAATGAATTGATATAAATAATCTTCGACAAATATCTATCTCGGCATAAAGCAAAAGAAATTTTTCATCGTTTATGCGCAAATATTTAAGGCGTCACGCATAAATACTCTAATCATGTAATGTAAAGTTCTTTTAATCTCTGAGTAGTAAAATCTTGGCTTTCTCCGTGGTCAACCACATGTCCGTTTTCAAAAACATAAAGTTTCTTAGATAGATTCAAGGTTGCACGAGCATTTTGTTCTATCATCAGAAGAGTCACACCTTCTTCATTTATCTCTTTAAATTTGTTACATAGATCAGTAAATACAATAGGGCTTAGACCAAGTGACGGCTCGTCTGTCATCAACAACCTTGGCTCACCCATCAGAGCCCGGGCTATAGCCAGCATTTGCTGTTCTCCGCCACTAAGACTTCCTGCCACCTGCGCTCTGCGCTCATACAAAACTGGAAACATCTCGAATCCTTTTTGAAGAAGCTTTTTCCGTCCACTTTTATCTAAGTGCTTTCTATAATAACAACCGAGCACCATATTTTCATGCACTGAAAAAGGGGCAAATATATGCCGTCCCTCTGGAATATGTATTATCCCCATATTGACAATCCGATCTGGAGAAAGATTGTGTATTTCCCTCCCCTCAAAAATAATTCTCCCATTGCTAATTGGCAGTATACCAGAAATAGACCTGGCTAGAGTCGTCTTACCAGCACCGTTTGCCCCTATAACTCCGACAATTTCACCATTTCCTATTGTCAGAGAAACATCATCCAAAGCCCTAACTGCTCCATATCCCGCAGAGATATTCGCCACTTCCAACAATACTTCAAACAATCTCAGTCTCCTTCCCTAAATATACCTCGATTACCTGTGGGTTATTACGAATCTCATCAGGACTCCCTTCGGCGATCTTTTGTCCAAAATTTAGTACAGTTATTCTGTCTGCAAGTTTCATTACCGTCTTCATTTCGTGCTCTACGAATAAAACCGTAATCCCTTGATTACGAATCTCCAGAACCTTTTCTTGCAGTATCTCACTCTCATGAGGATTTAGGCCAGAAAAAGGCTCATCAAGGAGGACCATGTTGGGCTCACTGATAAGTGCTCTTCCTAACTCCACAAGGCGCTGCTGACCAAACGGAAGCATGCCCGCAGGTCTTTCCGCCAGTTGTTCGATGCCGAGATATCGAATGATCTCCATTGTCCGCTCTTTAATGCGTCTTTCTTCAGCTCGCATCCTTGGAATGCGGAAAAGAATGGATAAAATTCCCGCCCTAGTCTTACTAAAGGCTCCACTGGCCACATTTTCCCACACAAGAGACTCACGAAACAATGAGACAATCTGAAAAGTCCGAGCTATACCCCTAGCCGGAATTAAATAAGCAGGCAACTGGTCAATCCTTTCTCCAGCAAAGAAGATCTCCCCAGAGTCATGCGGAATGATTTTAGTAATCACATTGAAAAGAGTGGTTTTGCCTGATCCATTAGGGCCGATCAAAGCGCTTATACTGCCCTCTTCCAAATTCATAGAAACATCGAAGAGTGCCTGCAATCCACCAAAATTTTTATACACAGAATCTATGCGAAGTAATGACATCATTCGCCCTCAGATTGGCTAACATTTAATTTCGTTCTATGAGTGTAGTATAAATTAAAAATTTCCCCCACTATGCCCCGAGGCAGGAATAACAAGGATAAGCACAGAATAACCCCGTAAGTGAGTACGCTAATTTCCGCGAAACGAATCATAAGCTGTGGCAATATATATATAAATATACCCCCTACGACTGCTCCTGCAATACTGCCTACACCCCCAACTACCAAAGCAAGCACTATTATTATGTTAGGCATAAGCCCAAAATATTCTGGTGAGATCCAACCTATCCATTTAACAAATATGCCTCCAGCCACTCCCGCCATTAGACTGTTTAGAATCAGCCCTAATCGGAGATACTTGCTGATGTTGACACCGAATGATAGCGCTGCTAATTCATTTTGAGCAATTTCGGTCATTGCTCTCCCGACTCGAGATTTACGCAAGGTCCAACTTAACCAGCAACATGCCACAACTGTTGCCAATGCCAGATAATAAAAGAACCATTCCCCAACTGGTGAACCATCAAACAGCAACAAAGGTTTCAGATTAATACCATCTTCCCCACCGGTAACATTCTTAAAACCCCTAGCGACGCTCGTGTAGACGGCAAGAGAAAAGGCTAAAGTGCCTAGAGCAAGACTGTGGCCACGCAAGCGAACCAAAAATAGGCTGACAAGCGACACAACAATTCCAGAAAAGATGACTGCAAGTGGCAAGCTTATGATGAAGGGTATCTTTAGGTATTCCTCCAGCAAAGCTACACCATACCCCCCTAAAGCAAAAAAACCAGCGGCACCGAAATTAATTTGCCCACAATATCCAAAAAATACGTTCAAACCCAGGGTGAGAATTGCACCAATTAGTCCCAATATGGCCAAGTTCATTACTTGAGGGCTACTGAACAGGGGGAAAAGCAATGCTATCAAAAATATAAAACATACCACCACAACTACTCTTGCCCTGTCTTTGTAATTAAATCCTTTTTCACTCATTCCAACTCTCCTATAATACCCTGGGGACGAAAGGCCAAAACCAAGATCAAGGCAATAAACACCAAAACCTCTCCAAAACCAGAAGAGATATAGCCGGTGAAAAATTGTATCATCAAGCCCAAAACAATTCCCCCTAATATGGCAGCCATCGGCTTTCCAAATCCCCCAATAATAGCCGCTATGAAACCATTAACGACTACTGGGAGGCCCATTAACGCTGAAGAAAGCATTAACGGAGCTATCAAAAACCCAGCAATCCCCGTTATACCGGCACTTATGCACCATGCAAGCATTCTCATTCTCGTTAATTTAATGCCTAACAAAGCCGCCATATAAGGACCAGTACCGACTGCTCTAATCTTCAGACCCATTTTTGTCTTATTCAACAAAAACCAATAACTAATGCATAATACTGCTGTAGCAATAAGTATAGCAGCATATTGAGGCGATATCCTGATCATGCCCCAAACCACAGGTCTTGCCCCAAACACAAGTGAGGTCTTAAACCAACTAAAATTTGTGTACAACCCGATGACGCCCTCCAGTATAAGGGCGCCACCAAGGGTAGCGAGCATAATCGTTGTTGGAGGGACATTGCGCCTTACAAGAGGTTCTGCCAGGAAACGCCCAATACCAAGCGCACAAACCATGGGGATAGCAGCAACCAATACTATACCCAAAACAGCAGGGAGTTTCCCGTTGAACACTAAAAGGTAGCCAGTAAATCCCCCCATCATGGCAAGAGCACCTTGGGAGAAATTGATCACCTTACTGGCGTTATATATCGCCATGAAGCCCAGTCCAACCAGGCCATAGAGCACCCCTGTGCAGAGGCCTCCTACAAGCGTAATTATAAATATCTCCATGACTAATCACTCGCTACTTATCAGTTTAATCTTTCCAAATCTTATTCCCATCCTTATCTACATATACTACTGCAAAATTTTCTGGATACAGTATCGAGTAATAGTAAGGAGAGCCATCTTCGATACGGCATACTGCATTTTTATTTCCAGAAAGTATGTCCATGCCTTTCGATTTTGTAGCTATCCAATCACGGATGGCTGGGCCATTCGTCCCCGCATTTTTTATCCCCTTAAGTAATATGTCCATCGCATCCCAGGCCGCAGCCCAATGTGACACCGGAGTATAGCCAAACCTCTTTTTGAGCCTATCGAACGTATCAACAGCTATTTTTTTGCCTCCATCGAAAGAACCATAGCCATATAAATTGTATAACAATTTTGGATCAACACTGATGTAAACACTTTCGGAAAGGCCCCAGTATGCTGTGATGGGGGGGTGATAATCAAGGAGTTGACAAGCCCTGAACCATGCCACATAGGCATCGGGAAACAGCACCGAGATAACGGCATCAGGGTTTAGAGCCTTTACTTCTGCTACCTGTTTTGAGAGATCTGTCGGCCTAAGTTCGCACTCAACTGAACCAATCACCTCTATTCCCGCAGCAGCATACTTTGTCTTTATGAGTTTTTTCATAGTATCATTCAAACTCTTACCCCAAAGGATATTGACATGGAGAATAACAACCTTCTTGTGAACCGGCACGTGATTTATAAGCGTCTCAATCCAACCTCCAGCAAGGACTGGTTCCGAGCCAACGGCTGAGAAAGCATACCACTTACCATCTGGACCCTTCAGATCCCAGAATTTTTTCGACATAGAGCACATCACATAAGGAATCTGTGCCGGAGTAAACACCTTATTTTCACCCAATCCCACTGTGGTACTCGTCGCACCAAGGACGCCGGTAACGCCTAAGTTTACAAACTCTTTAGCGATGGTACTTGATTTGGTAGGATCACCTCCATTATCCCGGAAAATATACTCTATCTTCTGACCGTTAATTCCTCCTTTCTTATTCCACTCTTCGATGCACAGGATGCCAGCATCTCTTTCCGCTCTCCCCCCATCTGCATTGTAGCCAGTCACATCTTCAACTATACCAATTTTTATCGGGGAATCTTGAGCAGCTTGTATCGATGAAAAAAGACTTAAGGTAAGGCTCAATGATAGTATTAAAATAAATGATGTTCTCCTCATAACATTTCCTCCTTTCATGTTACGTTGTAAAAAGGTTACTAAAATAAGTAATACTTT
>Ga0180438_10011074_pt1 | contig 10956 bp, 16 predicted proteins | sample SS_ome_12_FD_132455 | JGI IMG/M metagenome (GOLD analysis project Ga0180438, IMG submission 132455) | Hypersaline lake sediment archaeal communities from the Salton Sea, California, USA - SS_3_D_2 metaG | ecosystem: Environmental > Aquatic > Non-marine Saline and Alkaline > Hypersaline >... | reverse complement strand
TTTTCTGTTCACAAGGGCGCTTTCCACAAGCCGCTTGGCCTCGATACGTCGCTCCGCTCCTACTCGGCCGGCGCTCTCGCCCAACGCCTAACTGGGGAAGGATTTACGCCCACGTGTACTAGGTTTCTCGTTTCAAATTGGCAAACGGACGTTGTGGATACATCATCAATGCTGTCTGGCATTGCAAATAGCTTTAATTTATGGCGACTGTATGGAGTTTGCGGAATGGCCGGAAATGTCAGAGTCAAAAGCATCAAAATTGAATTGAACAACTCTGCTATCAGTCGCATCAAACAGCGTTCAAGGTCAGAATTGCAGACTTGGGCGCGTTCCGTGCTGGTGAATAGGATAACGCCGGTCACGCCAGTGGATACGGGCCGATTGCGAAGGGAGACAGATATTAGCGTCACTGGTGGTGATAGGACAGAAGTTTGGTGGTATTGGCGTGCGCCATACGCGGGCGTTGTCGAGGATGCATGGGGTGGTAGGGGTACACCTCGTACACCTGGTACAATAGCGCCATTTGCTGAACCTACGATACGCCAGAGTGTGCAAGACGAAATTGCCTTGCCGATAGGTCGGGCCTTTGGAGGTTCATAAATGAGAGACGGGGTTGAAATTAGCGAAGAACGGACACAAGAACGTGATTATGAGAGAGAGTGTGAGGGGGAATAATGAGCGATTTGCAAACGGTAGTTAATAGACTTCGATGGAGTGTGCAAGGCAAGCCACAACCGAGGGCCAAACCGTCGGTTGTAAAATGTTCGGTTTGCGCTGCCGAACATACGCCGGGGACCTGTCCAAAATGTGGTTATATTCCATTGACACAAGAGCAAAAGTCGGAATTGCGCAAGGCTGGTAAACCAGAACTAACGGCAATTCAGCGTTTGGTTATGTCAATGCGCGGCAAGTCGGACGTTGAAAAGTCGGGGGCGGTAGACTGGCAGGGTGTTTTGATTGTCTGTCGGTATTGCGGTTCTTCGTTCATGCCAAGCCAGACACATTGCCCTCATTGTGGACTGGAGGTTAGAAAATGAGTTTATCAATACACCATGTTAGACATGCAGAGCTGACACGAACTAGCTATAGTTCTATCGAGAGTGCACGTCTTGACGTTGAAAACAACAGGGCTGGACAGGTAACGGACTTTTGGCAAGAGCAAGGTGGGGTCGGCTTTCTGTTTCAACCTCTGGATCTGGACCATTACAGCGTTTTTCTACAGGACCAATTTGGCGTCATCTTCGAGTGCGCGTTGTATAGCCATTGGCCAATTGACTAGCGATGGACAGCACAAGGCAACGGTTTTTTAATTCTGTCAAACGTCCAAAACCAGCATACCACCAAACGTTGACTAATTTAACTGCCGGTTGCGGTAGACAGCCACAACGATCAGTCCGGGACAGACAGAGGCGGTTGAAAATTGCGTGGTCTGTATTTTGGGACAGTGTGAAAAATGCAAAAAGCAGCAACGAACCATAGTTTTTTTTGTGAAAAATGTCAAAGTTTACAGCCATTCGAGATAATTGAAACCGACTTTTTGCTTTCTTTGCTAGAATGTGGTGTTTGCAAAGAGCTAAAAGTGGTGGAAACTGAACGCTTGGAAGTGGTGGAAAAAGAGAAAAATGTAATTTCTCTGGGCGTTAGAAAGGACACAGAGGCGAAAAGATGAAGAAATTAAAGGCACTGTGGAAAAAATCACGTCTTAGGTGGTGGCTGATTGAGAGGATACCACAGATTTACTACCACGACGGGACGTGGTACATCGTTTGAGCCTAGAAAGTTGGGCTTACGTCAAAGACCTTATGCACCACTTTTTATGTCAACTCTTTTCGGGAATTTCACCTGATGAAAAAGGTTTCGTTTCCCACTTTGGCGCAAAACGTCCAACTTCCGAACTTCCCCATATGTTGTTTATGGTAAACTGTAAGCCTTTCCCACCAAACTAATCTAAACATCGTTAACATCGCAACGCAAACAGCACGAAAAAAAGGTTTCGTTTCCCACTTTGGCACAAAGCGCTTTGAAATGTTAAAACGAATTGTTGAAACTGTAGAGTTTTGTGTGAAAAAGTGCGACGGTAGGATTTGAGTCAATGCCCAAAGCCACCAACAAATTAGAAATCCCCATAGACAAAGAGAGAGAGAACAAAATGTTCTCCCAAGTCTTAGCCGATAACGTTCATTTGTCGAAGACACAACATACATTGGTTCGTGTATGGTGTAGACTGATGATAGCGATAGAGAACATGCCAGCATCCAGAGAGTTAAGAGAGATGTCCAAAGAGGCAAGGTTGCTTGGCAATTCGTTAAAGCTAATGCCAACAGTCAAGCAAGACAAAACGGTTGACTTGGCTACAAGGTTACAGCAAGAGGTAAGGAATGGTTGAACCTGTAGAGTTTTTAGAACGGTATTTCTTGTTAGAGTCAACGGGTAAGCCGATAGTTTTAGAAGACTGGCAAAAGGGGTTTCTTGGGGAGCTATTCAATAAGGACATCTCTCTTGCGGTACTGTCTGCCACAAAGAAGACGGGTAAAAGTACTCTTGCTGCTGGCATTGCTTTGTACGTTCTGTTGTGCTGGCCATCACCTGTAGAGGTTTTGTTTATTGCAAACTCTAAGGAACAAACCAAGACTTTGGCGTTTAGGACTTTGGCGTATGCTTGCAAGCATCAACCAGAACTAGCCAAGTCTTGCACAGTGTACCGTGATAAGGTGGTGGTCAATTCGACGGGGGCCATTGCACGATGTATACCGACTAAAGCCAAGAGTGTAGCGGGCGCTAGTCCATCGCTGGTAGTTTTTGATGAAGCGTGGGGGTTGACTTCTGAGGATGAAAATTTGTTTAGCGAGTTAACCAGCATACCGACTAAAAGAAGTCTGGTTTTGGTGTGTTCCTATGCTGGTTTGGAAAATCAAAGTCCGTTGCTAAAGAGGTTGTACGATCTTGGGACATCGGACAAGAAACCTGATGATATGTTCTTTTTCTGGAACCACAATCCGAAATTGAGTTCCTGGGTATCGGACAGTTATTTAGAGAGTCAACGGGCCAAGCTTCTACCCCATCAGTTTGAAAGGCTGTTTGGCAACGTTTGGACATCGGGGGCGGGGGCGTTCATTCTGTCGGATGATTGGGAGAAATGTCTTGACCTTGACTTGAAACCTCTACCACCTGGGAGTGATGAATTGATGTACTATGGTTTGGACATCGGGGTGAGAAAAGACCATAGCTGTCTTGTTGGTGTGGTGAAAGAGGGGGACGCTTTCAAGCTGGCGCATTTCAAAAGTTGGCAACCTGGGCGGGGTAAGTCGGGGGAGATTGAGTTAGAGGCGATCTATGAATATGTGCTAGAAATGCATCAGGCTTTCAACGTTTCGGGGTTGTGGTACGATCCTCGATATGCAACGTCTCTAGTTCAAAGGTGGAAACAGAGGGGCGTCAACTGTCTTGAAATGCATCCACAGGCAAGCAACATGGCAAGGACTTTTGAGAACCTGGCAGCGACGGTAAAGGCTGGTAGGTTTGTGCATTGGGGCGAAAAGCTACTAAGTCAGCACGTCTTGTCTTCTGTTGCAACGATTTCACCTTATGGGGCGATGATTGAGAAGCCGACCAGGGGCGTTCACATTGACGGTTGCATTGCTCTTTCTCTGAGTCTGTGGGGCGCAAGTCAAGCAGCACCTCCGAGAGAGATAAAAATTCTGCGAGGTATGCCAGAAACTTACCACAACATTCCACAAAGTCCAACTAGTTCGCGGTGGATACGGGACCTGGGGCGTGGTAGTGGTGATACATGGTTACGGGATACGGCAAGGCATTTGAGCAAGCGTTAGCGGCGGGCGTGGTTTCCAATGACTGACCATATCAAGAGGGCCTGTGTCGGCCTGGGTGTGGCTGTCTAAAAAATATCTCATCAAGTTCGACCACGCCCGTCTAGTTTAAAACAGGAGTGAGGATATGAAAACACTTAAGGCTGTTGTAGACAGCAGGATGAGACCGAAACGGGAAAGGATGGAAGGGGATGTTGCTTTTGTCCAAAAACGGCTTGGACCTGGGGCGTCGAATTCTGAGGTTATGGAGCAAGTCTTGCTGATTGAGGCAAGACGGGAAGCGAATGAACTTGATGCGCTTTTGAAAAATTTGACTGTTGCCGCCTCCGTAGCCGGGGAACTGAGGGACCACATTGTAAAGTTTGGCGTTGCGCGTTTCTTGCAAGGTCAAAATGCTACGTGGGAGCAGGTAGAAGCGGCTTGCTATCGTGCTTTTGGTAACAGTTGGATTAAGCACGATCTAGAGGATTTACGTAATGAATTGATGAAAAAATATGAGAGAAAGGGAAATGGACATGGGGAAAGATAAACAAATCAGAATTGAAACAAAGTTTTCAAATGGTTCGGTATCGTTTAGAATGATTGATGATAGGCTGGTGAAATTGTCAAAGTCCACCATTGACGATCTGGTAAGCCTGGTTGCTGGCAGACTCGTCGGGGGCGATAGCGTTTTTATGTTTCAGCAGCTTTATCTGAACTCTAACGAGCTTGTTTGTGGGCCAAACAACGAGCAAAAGCAGGTGTGGTCGGAAACAGCAATGTGGGAACACACGCCATACCTGTATCTGCACGAGGTTATCGCCATAACGGGCCTGCTGACAGAGAGGGATTTTTCAGCACTGTCTAACTTTACAGTTGGTTGCGAATGGCGTCAAGCATCAGCGTACTGGGCCTTTCGGCGTCAATTTCTCTCTGAGCCATCGCCATTGTGGTTTAAGGACAGAAACATGACTTGCACAACCATTGTATCACAAGAAGAGTTTGAGGCTATGAAACGTGGTACAGCGACGGCCTAACGAGTCAATTGACAACCTATTGCGTCGGTTTCGTCGTTCTTCTCAGGATGTGCAAGCAGAACGCAAAAAACGACGCTGGTTTGTGTCCAAGTCCGAAAAAGAGAGGGCGAAGAAAAAAAGGGGGCGTAAGCGTTGGAGATTGAAAAGGCGATGGATACAGAGAAGGATAAGACGAGAGAGTTAGCCGATGAAAATAATTTACATTAAAACGTTTGGCGTGATATTGACTTTTCGGACGAGGTATGGTAAAATATGAGTGTACGTAACCACATAGTTACTAGCACAAGGGGGGAATATGCAAACTTTGACAATGGCGATGGATAGGGTTATAATGCCGGTTATGACTAACTGGTTAACCACCAAAGAGGCAGCGGAAAAAAGCGGCTTTAACCACCAATATGTCAGGCGGCTTTGTCGTCAAGGCAAGCTGGAATGTGTCTTGAAAGGGCGCACCTACCTGATTAGTCCCAAGTCTCTTGACGATTACGTCAAAGCCATGAAGTCTTTAGGTGACCAAAAGTTTAATTGGCGTCGTCCAGAATAAAGTCTTTTTTTCGCTTGTGCTAGTAACCACAAGGTTATTAGGACAGAAAGGGGTTAGTTTATGACACCAAGACAACAATTAGTTAAAGAGGCAACGTCAAGGCTCCTACTTCACAACCTCAAGGCGAAGCTTGGCAGACCTGGTTACACTCGAATCGAGCCAAAAAGCAGAGCCATGACAGAGCTCATTGAGGGCGTGGGGCAAGACCTGGGGGGCGATGCTTGGGAGTACTACTTGCAAGCATCAGACCCAGTTTATTACCGGTTAGAAAATGAAATTTACAAAAACTCATAGGGGGGACAGTTTATGGTTCGTTACATCAAAGTCAAGTTAGACGAGTTAGAAGATTATTTACTCAAACATCCTACGGCTAAAGTCGTGGGACTGACCAAACCAGAAAGAGAGGTTATCAAACATGAAGGCAAGCACGTGGTTAAGTATCCTAACAGCTATCCTGGTTACGTTTCTGAGCATTAGCGCGTTTGTTCTGTCATACGATGCGTTAAGACAACTGTCATCGGACAACGGTTTTTCAAACTGGCGTCAATATCTCTGGCCGTTGTGTTTGGATGCTGTCATGGTGGTTAGCGTCCTGTCGGTTATCAGAGCAAACGTGGTTAGAGACAGGTCATGGTTGCCTTGGCTAATGGTTTGCTTGTTTACCATTGCCAGCATCAGTTATAACGTGATACATGCTCCTGCTAACCTGTTGGCCAGAAGTATTGCCAGTTTGCCGCCTCTGGTGGTGTTCTTGTCGCTAGAGATGTTAAGCGGACAGATACGAGAGAGCGTCAAGAAGGCTGACAGAGAGTTTGTCAAGACTCAGAAAGAGGATATAAAACAGGTTCACACAGAGATAAAAACCTTCCCAATGGCCATTGAACAAGCTAGACAACAGAGACAGTTGGGGAAAGAGCAAGCTATAAACCTGATGCTAAACTTTTTCCAAACCAGTCCTAACGCTTCCCACAGTGAGGCGGCAGAGGCGTGTAACCGTTCGCGGTCATGGGTGACAAACCAACTGAGAGAACTCGAAACCGATGGGGCCGTCAAACGTAACGGTGACGGTATCGAGGTTGTGGTTATTGACCGTTGACTTGTCAGTTGACAGACAGCCTAACATCGTTTGGTGTTAGGTTGTTGTCAGTTGACAAGTCGGAGGTTAGAAACATGACAATCTACTTCGCAAAGTCCGAACTATCGAACGCTATAAAGATAGGCCACACTGACAGAGACGTTGACAAACGAGTCAAAGAGTTTGCGTTACCTGACGTCGAGGTGTTAGCGACTGTCCCAGGTGGAAGGAAAAAGGAAACCGATCTACACGAACGTTTTCAGCATTTGCGGATAGGTGGCAGCGAGTGGTTTGAAAACGGACAGGAGTTAACAGAGTTTGTCGGTAGTTTACAAAGTCCTGGGACTGTTGGGGACTTGTGGAAACGAGCAGAGCAGCTTTACAGTGAGGTATTGAGTTATGAGAAAGAAAGCTAATTTGGTTTTTCCCGTCGCTGGTGCTGACAGCAGACAATATGGCATATTGGTACATCTCGAAGCAGGTAGAGACTTTTGGGGAAGAGAAAAGATAAAACTGGAGTGCACGGGCATTCTGGACTTTGATGCTGGTCGGGCATTTTCTTTGGAAGGTGAGCCAATTGGAGAGGATAGAAATCAGTCGCTTGTTTCTGGTACAACCAGAATTTTACAAGCGGGCGGCTGGCCTAGGGCAAAGAGTGAAGAAGGCGAGCCGGTAGAATTGCCAGAGACTAAAATTGTAGTCCTGGGCGAAAAGGACAAGGAGACCATAGACTTATAAGGAGGTGTTCTATGGACAGAGACGAACGGGTAAAAGCGCAACTGGCAGAATGGACAAATATCATGGTTCAGAATTGCCACAACGGGGCCTTGACGGGCGACCCTCAAAAACCTATTCCCATTTCTCAGGTTTTCACAGTTCCCGGACCGAGAGCGGGGGCACTAGAATTACATGCTGGTATCCGGTCGGGCACTCTAATGAGATTATTGAGTCAAAACGATTGCGCAACGTTGCGTCAATTCGTTCCCTGGCACTTCCGGGGTGATCCTGCCTGTTTTATGTCCGGTCGGTATGTGCGGGTAGAGGCTGGTTGGCCTGATTCTCTCGCAGAAAAGGACATCAAGCTAAGGGACCTTGGAAAAAATCCGAAAGGCGGGGGCAGGTGGATAGCTGGCAAGAATGAGATAGGCCAAACCATTGCTCTGGGCCTAAATGACAACTCGCCCCACTTTCTGATATGTGGAACGACGGGAAGCGGCAAAAGCTACGCTATGCGTTCTGCTGTTGGTCAATTGTGCAAGGACAAAGACAACAGCATCGTCTTGATTGATGGAAAATGGGGCGAAGGTTTGGGGCCGTTGTTCAACGTTCGGGGCCTCGTGGGGCCATTGGCCAAAGACATTGAAACAGCAAAACGGGCCTTGTCGTGGTGTGTTTCTGAAATGCGCCACAGGTATGAAAATCTCAATGGAAAAGGACCTTTGATTGTGGTCATTGACGAATTGCAAGAGTTGACGACGCAAGATGCTGACTTTGCGGAATTTCTGAGACGATTGACGACACAAGGGCGTGGGGCAAAGGTTCATTGTATCCTGGGGACACAGCACCCCGTCAAGGCCATGTTCGGTGATGTTTCCACAACCAAGATGAATATTCCGGGGCGTTTGGCCTTGAAAGTTCTTGACGCTAAAGCTAGTGAGGTTGCCATCGGTAGTAGTCAACCAAGAGCCGACCACCTGTTGGGGACTGGGGATAGTTATTGTGTTGTTCCCGGCGCTGTCCATCGCGCACAATTGGCCTACATTCCCGAAAACGATCTTGCCGACCTTCCACATTCTGAACCTATCCTGGACGAATGGCCGGAATTTGACGGCGAATGTTTGGGGACTTTGCAAGAATCCACTTCCGGTTTTGACGAATTGGAAACCGTTGTATCTCTGATGTGCGCGCACTATGGCAAGGGTAGGCCATTTCTGAAAAATGTACTGGCAGAAACGGGAAGGGACAAACCGGGGAGTAGTAGGGCAAGCCGGTTACTGGCCTGGGGTAAAGACGTAAATACTCTACTGCATCAGTACCACCACAGGTTATCACTGACTGACTGACCGGTATTTTCCACACACTCAAACGCCAAAAAACAGCAGTCAGAGACGTTTTGAGTGTATGGAAGGTGGTCAGTCAGTCAGTCAACAAAATAAAAGGGGGATACGATGAAGCAGAAAGGATTGATAGTTGTGGGAATCGTGGTCTTTGTTGTGGTGCTGTTGCTGTTGGGACCGATGATATACGGGATTTTCCAACTGGACGCTACAGCACTTCGAGTGTGGGCCGTCGTGGTCACTCTTGCCTTGCCTTGTGTGGCCGGAATGGGCTACATGGCCGGAAGGGGAACGGCGAAGACGGCACTTGACGGGTTGAATTTGGGAGTTGAAAAGGTCATGCTGGCAGCAGAGCGGGCGGCAAACATCAAGGACCGATCTTTCAAAAAGACGGTGCAGCACGCAAGACCACAGTTCAATGTGGCAATGCTGCCACAGACTCAGATTCAACATCGTCTCACTGATGGAAGTCAAGAAGTAGAATTGTAGAAAGGGAGGATAATCATGTGTCAATTTTGCCGAAACGACAAGTCGGAAGTTCTGGGGTATACCTGTGGCTGGTGTGGGGAGTCGCATCACTATTTGCTCACTCAAAACGAGAGAGAGGCGGAGGTGCTTTGCTTGTGGCGTGATCTTGCACAAGACCGGAAAAGCCAATTGCTAGCCATTTTGCGGTATGTGGTAGAATGCGACGGGGAAATGAGAGACGGGGGCGATTGAGGGCGCGGTGGTTGTTAGGGAAAATGAATGCAGAAATGGAATCTGGTTATGTTGAGTTCCTGAACAAATTTGTTCAGGAAATAGACATAATATTTTCCCAGCATCCCCGTAACGTGGGGTGCGACTTGAAAATACCATAGCGAATGTGGTATAATATCATCAGAAGGGAGAAGTAGAAAATGAGAGCTATCACCTATGCAAGAGTATCAGGCGATGACTCACACAAAGAGGGCCGAAACCTACAGAGTCAACTCGAAATGTGTCGTCAATTCTGTCAAGAGAAAGAATACACCATTGTCTCAGAATTGGCAGAAGATGATAGGGGCGCATCGGGCGCAAGTTGGGACTTGCCACAATTGAATAGGGCGCTTGATATGGCAAGAAACGGGGAGTTTGATGTGCTGGTGACCAGAGAGCTAGACAGGTTTGCCAGAAGTCTGGCCAAACAGCTTGTTATCGAGGTAGAATTTAAGAGACACGGCGTTGAAATTCAATACGTTCTGGCAGAGTATGAGGATACCCCTGAGGGGCGACTTAACAAGCACATTCGGGCGGTTGTGGCGGAATACGAACGGGAACAAATTAACCGCAGAATGACCAGGGGGCGAATGAACATAGTCCGAAACGGTAAGGTTATGTTGCACGGCAACAAGCCGCCTTATGGCTATCGAGTAGAAGACAGAATGTTGACGGTTTACGAATCCGAGGCAGAAACAGTTAAAAACGTCTTCACTTGGTACGTCTACGGCGATGAAGACGGTAAAAAACTGTCCATTAGGGCCATCGCCAAGAAGTTGACAAAAGCAAGGATACCGACTTATGCCGACTTGCACGTCAACAAGCCGAAAAAACGAGGATATGGGGAGTGGTCTCCCTCTGTGGTGGCACAACTTTTGAGCAATGAAACGTATGCCGGGACGTGGTGTTATGGAAGTGACAAGTTAGCCGTAGACGTTCCCGTTATTGTGGATAGGGAAACGTGGGAGAGAGCACAAAAGCGCAAAGTCCACAATGGGAAAATGTCACGGCGAAACACCAAACACAAATACCTGTTTTCAAAACGTGTTACCTGTCAATGTGAGACTAAAATGACGGGGCGGGCCGTGACCACCAGGGGAAAACTCTACCTGTATTATATCTGTCCGGCAAGTCGGGGGCAATTGGCAAGCGTAGAATGTAGTGCACGATCCTTTAGGGCCGACCAGGTTGACGAAATGGTATGGGATTGGATAACTAACGATCTGTTTAGCGACCCGCAAAGACTGGCAGACAGTGTTAACACCTATCTCGAAAACGAGACAGCAGCAAAGCAAAAAGTCATTGACCGTGTAGAGATAGCAGAGGGCCTTTTAGTCGAAAACCGTCAAAAAATGAGCCGACTACTTGACTTTTACATCGAAAATCCTTCACTGTCTAAAGAATGGCTGATAGACAAGCAGAAAGCATTAGAAACCACTATCTGGTCTTTGGAACAAGAGCTGTCACAACTACACTCTACATTGATACACTGGCAAACTTTACGCGAATACTACGAGGAAGAACTGGGCGGCGATGCTGAACACTGGCAAAGCTTTCTTACTAAAATGGTAGTGGGAGCCAAGAATAAAGAGGAAACGATAGAAAAACTAGACGTGCAAGTCAGGTTGTTCACTGACAACGGACAGCAGAAAGCACACATTAGGTGTACTCTGGGCGAATCGGTTTTGTCTCTAACGTC
>Ga0180438_10011072_pt1 | contig 10957 bp, 8 predicted proteins | sample SS_ome_12_FD_132455 | JGI IMG/M metagenome (GOLD analysis project Ga0180438, IMG submission 132455) | Hypersaline lake sediment archaeal communities from the Salton Sea, California, USA - SS_3_D_2 metaG | ecosystem: Environmental > Aquatic > Non-marine Saline and Alkaline > Hypersaline >... | reverse complement strand
TGAAAGTGAGATCCGTACGTTGTTTCATCGACTTGCCGCGATCGAGAAAGGCCACTTCCTGTTCGTCAGCTCCCTTGTGGAGTATTACGATCGGCCGGCCGAGTGGGTCGAGTCGGCCGAGTTCGGCCTGCGTGACGAGTACTAGGGGCGCTGGATTTCTGGAATCCAGCGCCTTGGGCGAAGGCATAGCCTTCGATCGGGGGAATTCGATCGGGATTCCGTTCCTGGGAGCGAACGCATTGGGTTCGCTGGGGGCTCATGCTAGGCGGGCTGGATGCAGAGCGCGCCGCTTGGCGTATCGTAGTCATGGGTGCCCGAGATTCGATCGTCGCCAGACTCGAGCCCTAAGGGATTTTGCTTTTGGGTCAGTTGCTCATCCAGATTTCGCCCAGTATCCATTGATCGACACCGGCCCCGCTTCTGGAGAAGATTCGAAGAGGGTAGGTTACCGTATCATCGGCGAGCGGGCAGCTCTGAAGTTGGGCTGGATGTCAGGGATTGAGTCAGCAAGGGCACTTGGTTGACTTCGCTATCAGTGGTATGCAAGATGTCTATGTGTGATCTGTAAGGAGGTTACGCGTGCCCGTCAGCGACGTCTACTGTGTACTGCTGAACAGGATTCTTATCGGGGACATTCCGTCGGGAAGTGCTCTGCAGGAGAATGGGCTTGCTGGTGAGTTCAAGGTCAGCAGGACGCCCATTCGCGAAGCCCTCATCAGGCTCGAGGCGGACGGCCTGGTTCGCATTGTCCCGAAGCAGGGCGTCTACGTTACCGAGATCACTCATCAGGCATATCGGAACGCATTCGAGGTTCGATATCACATGATCTCGATTGCCGGACAGCTCGCGGCACAGCGAATCGCAGACAAGGAGATCGAGAAGCTCAGAGAGATTGCGTCCAACGCGCAGACGCTTTCGGAACCTCGAGACATCAAGCTGAAGGACATGGAGTTCCACACTTACCTGAACTGCGCGACCCACAACTCGCTGCTTGCGGAATCTCTACGACGCCTCAGCTACTTCATGCCGCGACTGGAGACGCTGACCCCCGCAGACTACGCGTACTTCCGCTCGATTGGCTCTGACCTTGCCGAGATTGTCGGAGCGCTCGGTGATCGAGACGCGACGAGAACCGCGAGCCTTCTGCAGGCGCACATCACGAAGTATCGGGAGCACATCAACAAGCTTCCGGAGATCACCGAGCCGACGGCTCCTTAGCCCATCTTCCTCTCAGCAGAGAACGGCCCAATCGAAGAGGATTCCTGTCGCGGTTGAATACATGTCGTGTACAAGTTATATTGGATTCGTGCATCGCCTCTGGCGGAACACCTCACGAGGAAGAAGGAGCTAGACAGCATGCGGAGCAACCTCTCGGCAACAGACATGCGAGAACTCGTCGTCGGGGTCGAGGAAACCGTCACTCTTCTGGATGGCTCAACTCGCCCCTACATCAACTTCGACAACGCCTCAAGCACTCCATTCCTTCGGCCCGTTCTTGACAGAGTGAACGATTTCGCGCCGATGTACGCCAGCGTGGGCAGAGGGTCGGGGTACAAAAGCCACATCTCGACGGAGGCGTTCGATGCAGCACGTGTGACCATCGGTCGGTTTGTTGGAGCCGGCCAAGACACGCACGCGGTGATTCTGGGCAAGAACACGACGGAGGCCCTCAACCGCGCTGCGCACTGCCTGAGGCTCTCCAAGGATGACGTGGTCCTTACGTCACTCATGGAACACCACTCGAATGATCTGCCGTGGCGCAAAGCTGCTGAGGTTCATCAGATCGGCTTGTGCGAGGATGGCACCCTTGACATGAGCCAACTCCTCGAGTCGCTGCACCGCTTCGGATCGCGCGTCCGTTTGGTCGCCGTCACCGGCGCTTCGAATGTGACAGGACTCGTCAATCCGATTCACGACATCGCCAAGATCGTGCACGATGCCGGAGCACTCATCGCCGTCGATGCGGCCCAGCTCGCGCCGCATCGAGCGATCGACGTCGGCGAGCCGGACGATCCACGCCGCATCGACTTCCTTGCCTGTACGGGGCACAAGATGTACGCGCCTTTGGGGATCGGGGCACTCGTTGCGCTGAGGAGTGCGATCCGGGCGGTTGAGCCGGAGCTCGTCGGCGGTGGAACTGTCGCCTTCGTTACCTCAGAGGATGTGGTCTGGAGCGGACTGCCGGCGCGCGAGGAGGCCGGGACACCGAACGTCCTCGGTGCCATCGGCTGGGCTCAGGCCATCGACACGCTGCGTGCGATCGGCATGGATCGAATCGCCGAGCACGAGACGGAGTTGGCTGAGCAGATGCGTGCCGCGTTGCGAGACCGGCCCGGGATTCACCTGTTCGGAGACTCCGAGGTTTCGCGTGGGAAGGATAGACTTGGCGTCATCGGCTTTGCGATCGACGGGGTCAGTCATGGCCTGGCGGCGGCGATCCTCGGCTACGAGGGGGGAATTGGCGTCCGTACAGGCTTGTTCTGCGCGCACCCGTACGTCCAGCATCTTCTGGGAATGACACGAGACGCATCTCGGAGCATTGTAGAGAGACTGAGATCCGGGGAACATCAGGAGATGCCTGGACTCATCCGAGCGAGTTTCGGCATCTACAACACGCTTGAGGAAGTAGACGCGTTCGTGGAGGTCTTGGATCGCATCCGATCCGGTGGCCACGCAGGCAAGTACGTTCGAAACCCTTCCTCGGGAGCGCTCGAGCCGAGCGTTGGCTGCACGTGGAGCGGGTTGGGAGACAGCGCGTCGGCCGATCGTTGCTGCCCGTGGCCGGCCAGCGCGGGAAGCACCGAATCAGGACGCTTCAACCGGGCGGACGGGAGCCTTGGTGACACGTAACCATGTTCACCTGATCGAGAGAACCCTGAACAGCGTTCCGTCGATCGGTTGCTTCCTGACCGTCGATGAACTCGACGCTACGACGGATGAGCTGGCCTGCTCGAATCCTGAGGTTGTACGCGTTGTGGACATTGGCCGATCGACGGACGGCCATCCGATTCGCATGCTTCGAATCGGTCACGGAGAGCAACAGCTGCTCTTCTTCGCTTGCCCGCATCCGAACGAGCCCACCGGGGCGATGGCGCTCGAGGTGCTGGCCAAGCTGCTTGTCGCGAGCGACGAACTCAGAGGCTCCCGCTACACATGGAATCTCATCAAGTGCATCGATCCGGATGGAACGCGTCTCAACGAGGGATGGTTCTCCGGCCCGTTCACCGTGACGAATTACGCGACGCACTTCTTCCGGCCCGGCGCAAGCGCGCAGGCCGAGTGGACCTTCCCGGTCACGTACAAGACGTACAGCTTCCTCAGGCCGATCGACGAGACGAAGGCGCTAATGACTGCGATCACCGGGCTTCGCCCGCGCTTCATCTACTCGCTCCACAACTCCGGGATGGGGGGCGGCTACTTCTACCTGACGCCGCATCGGCCGGAGATCGATGAGGACCTCCGGACGCTCGTAACGGATCGCGGCATCCCGCTCGCGCTCGGTGAGCCGGAGATACCGTGGGGGGTCAGACTCTCGCCCGCCATCTACCAGACCCCCACCCTCAAGGATCAGTACGAGTTCATCGCTGCGCAGACCGGGAAGGATCCCGCTCGGGTACTCGAGATGGGGGAGGGAAGCTACGGGTTCGCCAGGGAGATCTGCGATCCAGCACATCTCATGTGTGAGGTGCCGTACTTCTTCGATCCGAGGACCGGGGACACGTCCGAAGCCGCTGGAACCCGTCGCGAGGCGATCCTTGCCGGCTTGGATCGAGCGCAGCCTATGATCGATCTCGTCACCACGACGATGGACCGGGTCCAGGACAGGTTGACCGAGCCGACCCGGGTGCGAGATGCATGCCTCGAGATCGCGCCGATGCTCTCCCGGAACCTGGAGATGCAGCGGCGGTGGGCCAGCACGTCCCCTGAGCTGGACACACCAGCGACGGTCTCTCAGGTCTTCGACAGCGCTATCGCGTATCGGTTCTACCGGCTGCTGTTCGTGGGGCTGACAAGGCGGGCCCTGAAGGCGCAGCTCTCCATAGGGGCCGACACCGTTCTTGCCGATGCATTGGCGCACGTCGAAGAGAGGTTTGCCTCGTGGATGCAGGAGCTGGAATCAGAGCTCGACTACCGTGCGATCCCGATCAAGACGCTCGTCGAGATCCAGCTCGGCGCCGCGTTGCACTTCCTTCCGGCTCTGGAGAAGTGAGGCTAGACCTACCGTCGGAGGTGCGGGTCGAGCGCGTCCCGGAGGCCGTCGCCAAGGAAGTTCAACGCCAGGACGACCAACATGATGGCGATCCCGGGATAGAAGATCTCCCACGGATACTGACGCAGGAACCTCCTGGCCTCGTTGAGCATCATGCCCCCCTCCGGCGTCGGCGGCTGGACGCCGAGCCCCAGGAATCCAAGAGCGGCCGTGGAAAGGATCGCCCCAGCCATGCTCATTGCGGCCGTCACCAGCACCGATGAAAGGCAGTTTGGCAGGACGTGTCGGAACATGATGCGAGCGTTGTTTGCGCCGAGAGCTCGGGCGGCCTCGATGTACGGAAACTCACGGATCGCCAGGACCTCGGATCGGACGAGACGCGCGTAGAGCGGCCAGCTCACGAGGCCGAGGACCAGCATAACGTTGTACAGGCTCGGCCCGAGGACAGCGATCACGGCGACGACAAGGATGAGGAACGGGAAGGCGACGAAGATCTCGACCAAGCGCATGATTGCGATATCCACGGCGCCTCCGTAATAGCCGGACAGGAGGCCGAATGTAGTGCCGATCGCGGCGGCAATGCTGACCACGACAAGTCCAACGGAAAGCGAGATCCTGGATCCATAGAGGAGGCGCGACAGAACATCGCGGCCTAGATTGTCGGTTCCGAGCAGATGTCCCGGCGTTCCCGGCGGCTTATGTAGGCTCGTCAGGTCCATCTCCAATGGCGGATGGGGCGCGATGTACGGAGCGAACACGGCGCAGATGATAATGCCGGTGAGAATGACGGCACCGATCAATGCCAATCGATTCCGGCAGAACGTGCGCATGGCCTTCTGGAAACGGGTGCGCTCCTTGCGGGTTTCGCATCCGCAGTCTCGTTTCCTTCTGTGTCGCAACATGGCGTCCCTTTCCAGTCCGACGGATCAGCTGTATCGGATCCGCGGGTCGATGAACGTGTACAAGACGTCGATGATCAGGGTGACCAGGACGAAGCTCAGCGCGAAGACGAGCGTTGTGCCCTGGATCACCGGGTAGTCTCGCACGGAGATCGCGTACAGCGCGTACTTCCCCATGCCCGGCCAAGCGAAGATGCTCTCCACGATGAACGCCCCTCCGAGCAGGCGGCCGAACTGAAGACCGGCGGCGGTGACGATGGGGAGGAGCGAGTTCCTTAGCGCGTGCTTGTACAGAACCACGCGTTCACGAAGCCCCTTGGCCCGCGCGGTCCGGATGTAGTCCTGACTCAGCACCTGAAGGAGGCTCGACCGCGTCAGGCGAACCAGCAGAGCCGCCATCGCCGCCCCGAGGGTGATCGACGGCATGATGAGGTGTCGGATGACATCCCACGGGCCGTTCGACCAATCCCCCATGCCATACACCGGCAGGACACGCCACCGAAGGCCGAAGAGCAGCATCAGCATCAGGCCGAGCCAGAAGCTGGGCATCGAAACACCGAACATCGCTAGCGTGAGGGAGCCGTAGTCGAAGAGGGTGTTTCTTCTTGTGGCACTGACGATGCCGGCCGGGATCGCGATCAACAGGCCGATCAGCATGCTCGAGAAGGCGAGCAGCATCGTGTTGGGGAGGAACTGCCGAATGCTCTCCCCAATGGGCGCTCTTGAAGCGATCGAGATCCCGAAGTTGCCGCGAAGGAGATTCCCGAGGTAGCTGGCGTACTGAACGTACCAGGGTTGGTCCAGCCCATAGAACGCTCGAAGCGAGTCGGCCAGGTCGGGATTCAGGTGCTCGCTGCTCATCAACATGGATGAGATCGGATCGCCGGGGGCGAAGCTGACGAGCGCAAACGTGATGAACGTGATGCCTAGGAGGACGGGGATCGCGATCAGAATGCGCCGGACGATGTACGAGAGCATGCCCTAGACCGCCCCCCCTCTTGCTGTGGATTCTACCGGCGTCGCAGGAGAAGGACAGCAGGCCCTTGCAGGCCTGCCGTCCAGTCGTGTCCAAGCTGCGTGTTGCTACTTGTCGAGGTACACGTTCCTCTCCACATTGACCAGCTCGAGGAAGCCCATCGGTGAAGTGAACTCCTTCACGTAGTCAGGGATGAAGTTGGTCGGCAGAGAGAACCACATCGGAATGAAGTAGCGGTTTGCCGCCGCCAGTCGTTCCACCGCCTTCCAGTAGGGGCCACTGTCAGCCGGACTGAGCTGATTGGCCGCGTCAAGAAGCGCGTCGAGCACGGGATCAGCGACGTAGTGCGTGTTGCTGGCGCCGATCTTCGACGAGTGGTACAGCGCGTACAGACCGGTGTCGCTGCCGTACATGTAGTCGAAGAAGATGTCGCTGTTCCCCGACACAAGATCCTGTGCATACGTCGCAGTCTCAAGCGGAAGAACCTCCGCGTCGATCCCGGCTTGCTGGAGCTGCGTGACCAGGATCGTCAGCACCTCTACCTGATCGCCATTCCAGGTCTTCAGATCGATCTCGAGCTTCTCGCTGTCCTTGTCCAGCCAGCCGTCGCCATCGCTGTCCGCCCAGCCAGCATCGGCCAGCATTGACAGCCCCTCGTCGATGTTGAAGCGGTCGAAGTCCTTCAGGCCGTCCGGATCGTAGTTGAAGACATTCCAGGGACCTTGTTGCCCGTAGGAGCGAAGCGTCAACTCCTCTGGGAGAATCGCCCGGTACGCTGTGTCGACGTCTAGCAGCAACGAGATACCCTCGCGCACACGGTAGTCGTCGAACGGAGCTGCTGTCACATTGAACCCGATGTTGTAGGGAGCCCCCGAGCTTCCGACGCGGATGTAGCCGAGATCGAGGAGCCGCAGCGCTTCCTGTGTCGGCGCCTGGAGAAGGAAATCCACTTCGCCGGCCTCGAACGCGATGACGCGCGCAAACGGGTCATTGATCACGATCTGCTGCACCTCGTCGAGCTTGACCGGGATCCAGTAATCCTCGTTCTTTGTGAGAACGGCTTTGGTGCCGGGGACAAACTCCTGAAGCTCAAACGGACCGGACCCAATCGGAAGGATGTCGACACCGTTTTCGTGCTCCGTCGCCGCCTCCGGCGGGAAGATGCACGCCATGTTGAGCACCTGAATCCCTTCAAGCAGACGTTCCATCGGAATGTCTGTCGTGATCTGCACCGTGTAGTCATCGAGGGCGACAATCTCCACGCAGTGCGACAGGGTGCTCATGAGCGGCGGCGAGTACTTCTTGTGGAGCTCAAGTGAGAAGACGACATCGTGCGCCGTGACGGCGCGGGCCTCGCCCTCTGCCCAGATCTCGTTGCCGTCCTGCCACGTCATGCCTTCTCGGATGTGGAAGACCCACGTGAGATCGTCTGACCGCTGCCAGCTCTCAGCGATCTCCGGACCCGCCGTCGTGTCTTCTCTCCGGATCACAAGCGAGTCGTAGATCAGACTCGCAACCTGCATGTTGCCCGGTCTCCCCATCAGAAGTGTGGGATTGATGTTGTCGAGCATCATCTGGGACATCATGAAAACCTGCCGGTCTTCGGCGAGTGCTGTGGTCCCGAGCAAGCAGACCAGGAGCCCCGCTGCCAACATTGCTACAAGGGATAGCTTCTTCACGTATGACCTCCATCTCAGGTAACCAGTCGACCCACCGCCGACGCCAGGATGCCTACCCTACCACCCCCTCAACATGTTGTGCAGATGCGTTGGGGAGGACCGCAGTCCTCCGAGTGAGAGAGGCGTAGCGTTGAGACATGTTGCACACATGTTGTATCCATCGTACACTTTTCGAACCCAATTTCAAGCGGCGACGAGGGCGGAACGAGCCTATCGTCCGAGTTCACCGGCACATGAAGAGGAGCCGACATGAGCATGAAGATCAGCTTCGCAGGCGACAAGGTGGTCCACGCAGAGACGAAGGGGTTCACGATCGTGACGGACGTCCCCTCGCAGCCCGGCGGCGAGGTCTCCGCACCGAGCCCGGTGGACCTGCTTCTCGCTTCCCTTGGGACCTGCACCAGCTACTATGTACTCCACTTTTGCGAGCAGCGGGGGCTCTCCCTCGACAATGTCGGGCTCTCACTGGACGTCGAACGGGACGAAGAGGCCCAGCGAATCGCCAAGATCCGTATCTCCATCGAGGTTCCGCCAGGCTTCCCCGATCGCTATCTCGATGCGATCGTCAAGGCTGCCTCTCAATGCACCGTCAAGAAGTACCTTCAGGACTCCCCGACCATCGAGACGGCGGCTGTGAAGGCGTGGCCTGGAGCAATCCTCGCATCGCTCATGGAAGAGCCTTCGCCTGTGGGGAGGCCCTCTCTCGGGGCGGGATGCGGCCGTCCTGAACGGGGGGCAAGTGGCGACGACGGTTGAGTGCGTCATCCCGGTCGACACGCACTGTAACGACTGCGCAACGAAGATGGAGGCTCGCATTCGGTGTATCGGTGGCGTCACCGATGTTCGAACCGAGCACCCCGAAGGGCGGACCGAAGTTCGGTTTGACCCGCAGGTAATCCCGGATGCCGACGCTCGCGCGGCGGTCGCCAAAGTGGCCGCCGCGACGGTACACCGGGAGGTCCCGCGCGCACACAGCCGTGGAAACACAGTCGCCTTGCTGGCCGCCGCCATCTGCTGGGTGTGTGGTATCGGGCTGCTGTTGCTGCCAAACGCGGGCTCTCTCTTCGGGGTTGTGTTGCTCGCTGACGGATTCCTGTATTCGGCGGCACTCGTAGGCGGGTGGCCGATCCTGCAGGGTGCGGTCAGGTCTCTTCGGAAGGGGCGCCTGGGTATCAACGCGCTCATCGTCGTTGCTGCAGTCGGGGCGGCGGCACTGGGTGAACTCTTCGAAGCGGCAAGCCTGGTCGTGCTGTTTGGAGCGTCTGAGTGGCTCGAGCATCGGGCGCGCGGGCGCGCGCGCCACATGGCCGAAGGGCTGCTGGAGGAGGCGCCGGACACGGCGCTCGCATTGCGTGGCGGCCGAAGGCAGGAACTCCCGGTCGAGGCCATCGATGTCGGCGAGCTCGTGCTTGTTCGCCCCGGCGATCGAATCGGGCTGGACGGAGTCGTCAGGAGTGGGAGCTCGTGGGTCGACGAGGCCGCCATCACCGGTGAAGGAACGCCGGCATCCAAGACACCCGGCGACGTTGTCTACGCAGGGTCTCTGAACGGTGCCGGTGCTCTTGAGGTGGAGACCACGAGCGAGGCTACCGGTTCCACAATCGCGCGGATTGCCGAACTCGTCTCCCGAGCACTCACGAGCCGCCCGAGAGTGCAGCGTACCGTCGATCGTTTCGCGAAGGTGTACACCCCGATTGTGGTCGGGATGTCGATCCTCGTGGCGGTTGTGCCAGTCCTTCTTGGGCAGCCGGCTCGTCCGTGGATCCTGAGAGCCCTGACGCTGCTTGTCGTCTCTTGTCCTTGTGCATTCGTGATCTCTCTGCCGGCGACGATGGCGGCCGCGCTCACGGCAGGAGCGCGTAGCGGTCTCATCATCAAAAGGGCTGAGCGTCTCGAACAGGCTGCCAAAGCGAGCGTGGTTGCGTTCGACAAGACGGGGACACTCACCACAGGGGACCTGGACGTACAGGTTCTCTCGGTCGAGGGACGTGACGCCTCCGAGATTCTACGGATTGCCGCCTCCCTCGAGGCCAACAGCGAACACTCGATCGGAAGAGCGATCCTGGCCCGAGCGACGGGAGTCGAGCTATCTGCTGTCGACGGCTTCCGTGCCTTGCCGGGCTTGGGCGTAGAGGGCACGATCGCCGGGGTGAAGTACTCGCTCGGCAAGCCGGCGCTCTTCTCAGACGACGTGCTGAGGGCCTCGGGTTCCCTATGGAAGGACGAGCGAGCGGTCTTCCTTGGCACCGAAACGCATCTGCTCGGCGCGATCCGTCTGATGGATCGAGTCAGAGAAGAGGCCCAAGGTATCGTGTCTCAACTGTCGAATCTTGGAGTCCGGTCGGTGATCGTCACCGGCGATCGGGCGTCCGCAGCGGAATCCTGTGCCGCGCAGGTCGGAATCAAGGAGACCTACGGCGACCTGATGCCAGAAGAGAAGCAAGCGGTCGTGAAGCGACTTCGCGGGACCGGGGTCGTTTGCATGGTTGGCGATGGGATCAACGACGCGCCATCTCTCGCCGCAGCCGATGTAGGGATCGCCATGGGGCTAAGCGCCGCAATGACGGCAGAGGCAGGTGACGTCATCCTTTCCGACGGGGGTCTGATGGGGGTGACCAAGCTCATACGCCTGGCGCGCATGGCGTTCCGGGTTGCGAAGGGGGACATGGTTGTCGCGCTTGTGCTGAAGGCGGTCGTGGCCGGCCTCGCGTTGGCTGGCGTCACGTCGCTGGCTCTTGCCGTCATCGTCGGGGATGTCGGGGCTACGCTGCTGGTGACACTGAATGCGATCCGGCTTGGTCGCGCACGGCTGTAGGAGCATGTAGCTGTGGTTGCAGATCGAAGCTCCGTTCGGGACGGCAGTCTGGAGTTTGGGGGACTCGAACCCTTCTAGAGTACTGCAGGGAGTCTTGAGGAAGTGACTATCGCCATACGCGGGCATCGCTTCGAGGCCGACCCGTCCCTCTTAGACGTAGCTCGACAGCCCCATCAGCAGGTGAAGCGTCGCCAACAGGATCGCGCTGATACCCATCCAGCGGTGGACCCGAACCGGCACGCGGCGGAGCCTCTTGCTCCACCGCTTCGCCGAGACGAGGATCGCCGTCGTCAGGAAGAGGGCGTAGGTGACGAACCCGACGACGGCGATCATCGGCAGCGGGCCGAGGTAGGTTCCGTAGGCAAGATCACTGAACAG
>Ga0180438_10011071_pt1 | contig 10957 bp, 11 predicted proteins | sample SS_ome_12_FD_132455 | JGI IMG/M metagenome (GOLD analysis project Ga0180438, IMG submission 132455) | Hypersaline lake sediment archaeal communities from the Salton Sea, California, USA - SS_3_D_2 metaG | ecosystem: Environmental > Aquatic > Non-marine Saline and Alkaline > Hypersaline >... | reverse complement strand
TACAGCGAGGAGGAGTTCACCGCCCTCTACAAGGGGGGCGTCATCGCTTACCAGCCGGACCTTGACAAGGACCTGGCGAATTGGAAGAAGTAGCTTCCTCCCCCCTTTTTCATTTTCTATTTTCTGGCGCCCAGCTTCATTCCTAGATCGTACGCCGCCCCCAGCTTGTCGACGCAGCTTGAGATGGGGAGGTCCTCCCGGGTCTCCGGGTCGTACGTCTGGCAGGGCAACACGTGGAGCCTGATGCGGAAATAGGGGGCTATCCGCTCGAAGAAGCCTTTGGTGGACTCGTAGTGGTGGCGGTAGGTGATGAAGACGGCGAAGGTCTTGTCGTAGAACCCCTCCCAGGCGAGGGCCTCCATCCTGTCTAGGACCGCCTTGAGCTGCGCCGTCATGTACCCCCAGTACATCGGGGTCGCCCAGACGACGAGGTCGGAGCCCCTGTAGGCGGCGTAGATCTCCGTCATGTCGTCGTCGATGACACAGGAGTGGCCCGGGGAGGTGGCGCAGTGGAGGCAGCCCTGGCAGGGACTGACGTCGATCTCGTTGGTGTAGAAGTGGGTGACCTCGGCGTCCCCTCCCTCGGCCAGCCCCTCAAGGAAACGTTCGGCCAGGGTGTCCGAGTTCATCCCCCTCCTCGGGCTGCCGTGAAGCACCAATACCTTCATGTCGATCTGAGGTTAGGGTGCCCCCTGATTTGATAAAGCCTCTTAGGGACCGATCCGATGGAGTCAGCATCATTTCTTAGGAGACGACCTTCGTTTAGAGATTGAACATCGGAGAGGGATCGTGTTCGCACTCTAAACAAACCACCAAAGCAGAATGAACGGAGCCCCGCGATGGCTTGGCTCTCTGAGGAGGGACTTGCGGGAAAAGTCCTTCAATATACGACCATCCACGCCCGGCGTTGGGCGGAAGAGAACAAAGTTTTTGAGCTCTCGTGTGGTGGGGTTCCAGTCATGGGTATACCCGAGAAGATAAGGCAGATAGAGGAGGAGATCAGCCGCACCCAGATCAACAAGGCGACAGAGCGGCACCTCGGGGTACTCAAGGCCAGGATCGCCAGGCTCAGGGACGAGCAGGAGGAGCTGGCCTCCAGGATGTCGGGGGGCGGAGATGGGTACAACGTCAAGAAGGGGGGAGACGCCACCGTCGTCCTGCTGGGTCTACCAAGCGTGGGGAAATCCACCCTCCTGAACCACCTGACGAACAGCAACTCCAAGGTGGGGGCATACGACTTCACCACCCTAAACGTTGTGCCCGGGATGCTCTACCACAACGGTGCGAGGATTCAGATCCTGGACATCCCCGGCATCATCAAGGGGGCCAGCCGGGGACGGGGACTGGGCAAGAGGATACTCTCGACCACGAGATCGGCGGACCTCATCCTCATCATCGTGGATGTCTTCAACCCAAACATCCGGGAGGCCCTGCTTGACGAGGTACGCGCCATAGGGCTGAGGCCCGATGAACGCGTCCCGGGCGTGGTGATCAGGAAGAGGGGGTCGGGAGGCATAAGCATCACCGACATGGTGGGGATGACCAGGATGGACCCGGACGGCATCAAGGACATCCTCCGGGAGTACAAGTACCACAACGCAAGCGTGATCGTAAGGGAGGACGTCACCTATGACCAGCTCATCGACGTCATGATGAAGAACAGGGTGTACGTACCGACCCTGACTGTTCTGAACAAGATCGACATCGTCGACGGACGCCGCATCTCCGAGGTCGAGGAGACGTGTGGCTTCGACTTCCTGCCCATCAGCGCGGACAACGACGTCAACCTCGAGAGGCTCAAGGAGCGGATCTTCGATAAGCTCGACCTCATAAAGCTGTACATGAAACCAAGGGGCGAGGAGCCCGACTTCGAGGAGCCCCTGATAGTCAGGAACGGTTCGACCATCGAGGAGGTGTCCCTCAAGGTTCACCGCAAGCTCAAGGACGAGCTTAGGTACACGAGGATCTGGGGCAAGAGCGTCAAGCACGGCGGTCAGAAGGTGGGGCTGACCCACTGCCCGATGAACGAGGATATCATCACATTCTTCACGTAGACTCCCCAGGCGGGCCTGATTACCAGGTCGTCGACGTGGAGGTGGGTGACTGATGTCTCCCAGCCCTCAGCCAGCCCCTCTGGGGCACGCCAACCGGGGCGTCCGGGTACACGCCCCTCCTCGGGCTGTTGAGGAGAACTCGGCTATCATCCCCGTCCTTCAACGGTGCACCTGTTCTCCGGCTAAACCACGTACGTTGCGGGTTCAGCCGCTTGATCTCCTACGTGCGGTGAGGAGCAGGATGACCCCCAGGACCTGGGTGAGGGCCCCGAAGACGAAGATGGCGCTGGGGGCGTAGCTCGTCCAGATGAGGCTGTAGATGGGGGGCGTGAGGACGATGCCGAGGTTCTCGAAGGTGCTGTAGATCCCCATGGAGGTCCCGAGGAGGCCGCCGGGGGTGGCGTCCGCCAGCATCGCCAGGAGGAGGGGGGTGAGGGGAGAGAAGCACATCGTGAAGAAGACGAGGCTCAGTGTGAGCTGGAGAGGGGAGCCGGCGAGGGAGATGCCGAACATCGCCGCCGTCGAGAGGAGGAAGCACGCGAGCGCCACCGAGACCTTGCCGTGCCTGTCGGAGAGCCAGCCGAAGACGGGGGTGGTGAGGAGGCCGGCGACGTTCCCTACGGAGAGCAGGGCTCCCACCCCAACGGTGGACATGCCCACTATCTCCTGGGCGTAGATGGGGAGGTAGGAGCCGATGACGGTTCCCGCCATGTAGATTATGACGGGGACGGCGAAGAGGATGAGGATCTGGCGGATGCCGAAGAGGGCCCTGGCGTTCTCCATTATGCCGGAGTCCTTCCCCTCGACGCTGGGGGGCTCGGCTTTGGGTATTGCCACCGTCATCAGGGCTCCGACGAGGTAGACGGCTGCGTAGACGTGGAGGGCTGACTCGTAGGACCAGACCTCAGCGATGAGGGTGCCGACGACCGGGCCGATGACGCCTCCCAGCCTCCTGACGGAGGAGTAGAGCCCCATGGAGAGGCCGATGCCCCCGGAGTTGAGGTCGGAGACCAGGGCCTTCACGGCGGGCCCCACCATGATGAATGTGGCGCCCCTGACGAACTGGAGGGCGTAGAGGAGGGGGGTGAAGGCCTCCAGGGTGTAGAGGTAGATGAGCCCGGCGCCAGAGAGGAGCCCCGCTGCGATGAAGGCCCTCCTGTCCACCCTGTCTGAGAGGGCCCCCCACATCCACTCGAAGATGAAGGTGCTGGCGGCATAGACGGTGACGAGGAGCCCCCACCCCTCGATGGAGAAGCCGAGGCTGCGGGCGTAGAGGGGGAGGACCGGGGTGAGGAGGCCCGAGCCGAACCCCCAGAGGAGGATGACGGCGTAGAAGGGCAGGGTCGGGGCCGCGTTTCGCTTCAATATGCTTCGAGATCGCACGGATTCCCCTTATAACATGAGTGCCGGGCATGGCGGGAATAATATAGGACATGGCGTAATGTGATCGTCATCACGGGGTGTTCCAGATGAACGGGGATGCGGCCTCGCAGAGATACAGCTACGTTGTGCTGGTGGTCTGCTGGCTGGGCTGGATCGCCATCTACCTGGGGAGGTCGATCCTGGCGCCGTTACTGCCGCTGCTCACGTCCGAGCTGGGGCTCACTTACGCCCAGGTGGGGCTCATAGAGTCCGCCTACCTCGTGGGGTACATCGTCGTCAAGGTCCCTGCGGGGCTGGTGGCGGGGAGGATCGGGATCAAGAGGACCCTGGTGCTGAGCATGCTGGGATACGGGGCCTCCACGGCCCTCAACTTCTGGGCGACGGGCTTCCCCCACCTGGTGGCCTTCAGGTTCCTCCTGGGGCTCTTCCAGGGGGTCCACCTCCCCATAGCGAACACGCTGCTGTCGGAGAGGTTCGGGGAGAGGCAGGGGAGGGCGATAGGGTTCCACGAGTCGGGTCCCAACGTTGGGAACACCGTCGCCTTTCCCCTCGCGGTTACCATCACGTCAGCCCTGGGCTGGAGGTGGGCGTTCCTCATCCTCTCGCTGCCCGCTTTCCTCCTGGCGGGGGCTGCAACCCTCATCCTCAGGGACGAGAGGCAGATGGAGGTGAAGGATTCGCCCAGAGGGGGCGGAAGTCTCAGGGGCTATACCAAGGTCCTGGTCCCGATGGCGCTGGCCCACGCCACCTACAACCTCTGCCTCAGGACGCTGCTGATATTCATCCCCTCCTACCTCGTCGACCTCAGGGGGATGTCCTTCTCGGCGGCGGGCTTCGTAGCCTCGGTGATGCCTGCGGCGGGGATCATCGCCAAGATCTCCAGCGGCTTCATCGCGGAGAGGGCGGGGAGGCGGACGTCCATCGTGGGCGCCATCTCCCTCAGCGGGGCATTCATCCTCTCCCTGGTCTGGCTGCCCTCCGGGGCGTACACCGTGGCGAACTTGGTGGCGCTGGGGCTGGTCCTCTACGCCTACTCGCCGGTCATCTACGCCTCGGTGACATCCTCACTGCCCCCCGGGCTCAAGTCGCTGGGGCTGGGGGCGGTGACCATGGTGGGGAACGTCGTCGGGGCCCTCTCTACCTTCATCATAGGGGCCCTCATCGACGGCTACGGGTACCGGATGGCCCTCTCCGCCATCGGGGTCCTCTCGGTCCTCGCAGGCGCCCTGATCTTCGCAGTGATGGGGATGAACCGGCCGGATCCGGGCTAGTTTGTCCCCTTCAATGCGGTGCGGCCACTGCCCTCAGGATAATGCTGTAAAAAAGGAGGTGGTTCGTACGGGTCAGAGGGGGTAGGGCGGCTCCCCCTTGATGGATTCTATGAGCTCCGTCGCCTCCCCCACCTCCTCCTCGGTGCCCTCGACGAGGAGCCTCACGGAGCCCTCTGCGCCGTCGACCCCGCCCGCCGCGTAGAGGTAGGCGTCGACCCCCGTCAGGACCACCAGGGCCTCGATCTCGGTGACGATGGTCCCCGAGACGGGCCAGAGGTTGGGGACGTTACCCTCGAACTCCCCGTCGCTGGCGAGGTAGTGGAGGTCGTGGATGTCGTCGAAGACCCTCTTCTCCAGGCCCACGGGAATGATGAGCTCTATCTTCTTCCCGATGATGCCGGGGAGGGAGCCCCCGACGGTGCCCCCCGCCGGGTGGCCGATGAGGACGCCGGCGACGTCGTTGAGGTAGTCCACGGCGTTGGCCCCCTTGATGTAGATGTCCCCGTGCCCCATCTTCTGGATGCAGGATGCCCTGTCGAGGCCCGCGTCGACCTTCCCCTTGACGAAGACGACGTCGGGGATGAGGTCGGGGTGGAGCTTGACGTAGCCCGAGCCCGTCGGGGTCGTGACGCCGCTCCTGTACCTGGCGAGCTCGAACTCTCTCCCCCAGAGCTCCTGGAGGACGTACCCGTTGGTGGTGCCGGGGGCGACGGCGACGATGCCCTCCTTCATAGCCCTCTGGACCTGGGGGAGGGCGGCGACGCCCTTAGCTATCAGCCTCTTCGACTCCGAAACTGTCAGCACGAACTGTTTTTTCATGTATCTCAGACCTTACCCCGTTTCCGGAGATTAATAACGGTATGGAATAAACGAGAAGAGGGAGAAGCAGCTGGAGAGGCTACTAGGCGGGGTCCGAGCGAAAGCGCTCTCCAATAACGCAGGTCCTCCTTGAGAGGTCCGTGATGCTGGACTCGGAGAAGCCCGACAGGATGCTGCGCACCCGGTCCTTGAGGGGGGCCACCCAGCCCTCCGGGAGGGCCCTGGCACCCAGGATCGCCCCGACGACCGAGCCCGCCGTCGCCCCGTTGCAGTCGGTGTCGAAGCCCGCCATGACGCTTATTGAGACAGACCTGGCGAGGTCGCCCCCGCCGTAGAGGAGGCCCAGGAGTACGAAGGCCGCGTTGTTGATTGTGTGGACCCAGTGGTAGCCCCCGTAGGAGTCCATCACCCGCTCCCAGGCCTGGCGCCAGTCGCCGCACTCCCGGCTCCAGCGGAGGACGTCCCTCACGGCCTCAGCCAGCCTCGACCTCTCTGGGATCTCGGACAGGCCCACCTCGATGGCCTCCCGGACGTCGTCCGTGGAGAAGGCCGCGCTTATCATCGCCGCCACGAACATCTCCCCGTAGATCCCATTCTTGACGTGGGAGAGGGAGGCGTCCCTGTGGGCGAGCCCGGCGGCGACCTCAGGGAGCCCGGGGGCGGTATACCCCCAGATGTCCGCCCGGATCTGGGCCCCGATGTACTCCCTGTAGGGGTTCCGGTGGGAGGCGGTCTCAGGGGGCGTCAGCTCGTTCACTAGGTTCCTGTAGGCGACGCGCTCCGCGGTGTAGACCAGGCTGTAGGGGAGGTGGGTGAGCCACTCAGTGCCTACGTCGGCGGTGGTGAAGCCTGCGCCGTGCTCCTCGAGGATGTGGAGGCCTAGGATGGTGTAGTCGAGGTCGTCGTCCCTGGGCATGCCGTCGATTGACCCCCTCATGGCCTCCCTGTGGGATGGGTGGAGCCTGTAGCCCTCCGGGTGGGGGGTGACCTCGGGGATGTAGCCGTCCAGGGGGTAGGCGTCGCCCAGCCTGAGGTATCCCTCGATCCTGTCCCGGGGCCACCCCTCCACGGGCTTCCCCAGGAGGCATCCCACGCACCTTCCTAGCCAGGCGCCGTGGACCTTGTCGAAGTAGGCCTCGGGTGCGAGGTCGACTTGCAGATCCCGGGGTCCACGTGGTCTGGCCTCCCTGATCGACTCGAGGTCTGAGGGCTCCTCGTAGGGGAAGCCTGGTTCAGCGGGCAGCGATTGGAGCTCATCCCAGAACGATTCCAGCTGCAGGGCAATATCCGGGGGCCTCTTCTCGACGAGTTTGGATAGGGCCTCTTCCACGTGGCTTGTGTCACAGCCCTCCTCTTTTCTCTGGGCTATCTCGCTCCTGATCAGCGCCTCAGTGGACGAGCCTGCCGCCATGCATCAGCACCTCGTCTTCAGGTACTCAAAACCATTAAAGGAGTTTGTCCATGGGTGTGTTGCCCCAACGTGGTCTGTAGCGTGGCTGGTGTCGCCTTGTCCCTGCTTGAAGCTAGCTGAGGATATGTTGGGCTCCCCTTTTCATGTCTCCAACATCTCCACTACCCTAAACCAATCCTCTCCCCATACTCTTTTCTTCACCTCATTTGAGCTATACTTGAGGCCGTATGTGATGATAAGCCGGATCTGGCATGGCTGGACGACGCCTGAGAACGCCGACGCGTACGAGTCGCTGCTGAAGGACGAGATCTTCCGCGGCATCCGAGAGCGTGGGATCGCGGGCTACAGGGGCATCGAGCTGCTGCGCCGGGACATCGAGGGGGAGGTGGAGTTCGTCACCATCATGTGGTTTGACGACATCGAGGCGGTCCGGTCCTTCGCCGGGGATGACTACGAGGTGGCAGTTGTCCCCGAGAAGGCGAGGGCCGTGCTGTCGCGATTCGATGGGCGCTCACAGCACTACGAGGTAAGGGTGGAGCTCAAGTCATAAGGAGAGCCAACCATCCCCCAAACCCTTTTCAAAACTGGATTCACCGCCGTTCAGAATACGGATTGAAACGAGATAAACCAGTTTTACATCGACACTACAATGTTATCTTGGGCGAAACAGGAACCACCGCCAGGCGATAAAACAAGCCTTAAGACAGCTCGTTCAGATCCGCAACTAATATCGGACGATGAGCTGCTCGCACTGTTCTTAGTCCTTTTTCATGATCTGTTCCATCTGGAATGGCTTGCCGTGCCCAGGGTAGACGGTTCTTATCTCCAAAGCTCTCAGTTTCTCGACGCTTGCATCAAGTTCAGCTGAGTCGTCGATTAACGTGTTCTTTTCTGGTTTGTCCGTATTGACAAGTAGGTCACCACAGAAGAAGACGCCGTCGCTCGTTAGGACGCCTATTGAGCCCTTGGAATGCCCTGGGACATGGACGATCCTGGCGTCGAACCCGTACTCGGAGAGGTCCTGTCCATCCTCGAGAATTATGTCCGGCCTGAAGCCGTCATATCTGCTCAATCCGATCAATGGGAGCAGTGACCTGATGATTGCCACGGCGAGGACCTTCATGCCCCTGAACATGTCTCCGCTTTCAGCCATCGCCGAGTCGCCGCTGTGCATGGCTATCTCAACTCCATACCGCTCGCGTAGGTAGGCAGTGCTGCCGTTATGGTCGAGGTGCCCATGGGTTATTAAGATAAGATTCAGATCTCCGGGCTTGCATCCCGCGGTCTCCAGTTCTCTTACTAGGTCGCTGCGTCTCTTCTGGAGGCCCGTGTCGATCAAAATGTAGCCAGATGGGGTCTCCACCAAGAAGCAGTTTACGGATATTAAGTATTTCTGGGTGATGATCCTTATCTCGGTCGGCGTGTTTTCTCCTATGCTGCGCTTGTGTGTTTCAATATTTAACATATTTACACCATTTTGTAATTATATTGGCTTGCGTAAGCCCTTGTTCTTGATTCTCAGTGCGCGCGCGGGACTGAGCAACCTCTGAGACGGTGAGAACAGGTCTTCTGGGTTTTAGAATCCACCTCACCGCAACGTAGGAGAGGGCAATCAAAATCCAAGCCGAGGCAACATACATCAGATCGAACTTCACAGTGGCGAACAGTGAATGGGGTATGGCCAGCCAGCTTGGAAAATCAATTGGGTTGGACGCCATGGAGAGCAGGAAGGCGTTCTCCAATCCGTCACAGCATGCAGCTAGGAGCCCGAGGATCGATGCGGCGTACCCTGCCTTCCTCCCGAGGCTGCCCTGTCTGAGCCTCCTCGAGAGGATGAGGGATGAGCTGAAGAGGAGCGCTCCGTAGGACGCCATGAAGACGTAGTCAACCAGGTTTCCCATGATGAAGAAGGAGAGGTCAGCGCCGCTCATGTCGCTGAAGCATGACCTGATGTACTCGCCGTCGAACCCGAGTTGGGTCGCCTCCAGCTCACCAGGGTAGTTTGACAGCTCGAGCAAGTAGAGTACAGCGGGGACGGAGACGACCAGCAAGCCGATACTGGCTACTAGGAGTGCCCGCAGCCTCCGGTCAGATGGCGTATACGTCAGACGATCGTATACTCTCCCAAGTCTATCCTTTATCACACTCTTTCACTGGGAGACAAACCTCTATCCATCGATAATAGTGGTACATTGGACGGATGCGTGATGCAAAGGATTCATAAGAAGTACAGTTGAACAACATGGCGATGGTTAACCTGGATGACATGCTCTTCGAGGTCTCAAGCGAGATCAGGCTCAGGATACTTGAGTCACTGATGGATGGCCCGGCAACGGTTACGGACATATCCAATCACCTTGACGTGAGCATGACGGAGGCAAGCAGGCACTTCAACCGGCTGTCCCAGGTTGGACTGATCAAGAAAAACCCTGACAGGGATTACAGCATCACGCTTCTCGGAAAGACCGTGCTGACCCAGCTGGGTCCCCTAGAGTTCATCACGAGGCATAGCGATTATTTCGACAGCCACGACGCGACGAGGATGCCGGTCAAGTTCCTGAACCGCATAAATGAGCTGGCGGAGGCTGTGCCAACGTACACTCAAAGGGCGAACGTCATACGATCGGTCGAGAAGATGAAGAATATTTCTCTTGAGGCCGAGGAGTATTACTACAGCATCCTCGACGATAGCTCGATGGAGCTGGTTCTGTACGCAGAGCCCGACAATGAGAGTACTAATGTTGTGAAGGACAAGGTTGAGAGCGGCGTCAGGTTTAGAGCCCTGTTCCCTATGGGTGTTGAAACGGATAAGATTCCCCAGGAGTCGTTAATGGGTTTCATTGAGCTCCACAGATCAGGTAACTTTGAGTTCCGCATCATCGAGAGAACAGACCTCTTCCTGCACATGAACGAGAAGGAGGTCTCACTGCTCGCCTTCCCCGACATGAATGATAGATTCGATTATCTCGGCTTCGAGGCCACGGATGGCCGGACGATTAATTGGTGTAACGAGGTGTTCAACCATTATTGGAATAGTTCTAAACCATTCTTTTAGCGAGCGCCCAACAGTCTATATGTTGGTTAAAAATGGTGGGGTCGGTGGGATTCGAACCCACGATCTCGCACACCCCAAGCGCGAATCTTAGCCAAGCTGGACCACGACCCCCCAGCCCCTAAACAACACAACCCACCCGAACAAAAAGCTTACTCCGCCAGCCCGCAGACGCAAAGGAGCCGGCGGAACCCCTCGTCGCTCGGCTCGCTCCTGTAGCCCCTCAGCGCCCCCAGCAAGGCCTCCCTCCCGGGGAGGGGGATGACCCTCGCCACGTAGCCCGCCATCCTCCTGTTGAAGAAGAGGAACTGGGCGAGGGAGGTGACGTTCCTGCAACGGCGGCCGACGCTCGACGACTCGAAGTCCAGCAGCCGGGGGACGCCCCCCGAGACGACGACGTGTCTGTCGGCCCTGGAGAGCTCCCCGTGGTCGAGCCCCGCCGCGTCCAGCCGCCTGGCGGCCATTAGAGCGCCCCTCAGGATAGACTGCAGTGCGGGAGCGTCGGACTCCTCGAGCCCCGCCACCCAGTCCACGAGGTACTCCCCCTCCACCAGCTCCATCAACAGGAAGTTCACAGACGAGGCCAAGAGCCTCGGCCCCACGCCAGCGGCGTTCGCCACCGCCAGGTGGGAGGCCTCCCCCTCCAGGGACGGCCTGCCAGCGTCCAGCCGCCTGATCTTGAGGGCAACCCTCTCCCCGCCAAGACGGGCCGCCACCACGATGCCCACGTGCCCCTTCCCGAGGACCGGGACGGTGCCCACCGCGTGGCGCCCGCCCAGCTCGACGGCCTCCACCCCGAGCCCGCGGAGCTCGGAGAGCCTCCCCTCCACCACCCCCTCGTCGTACCTGGGGTAGGAAAAGAGGAGCCCGGCCGGGCTCCCCGGCAGGTCAGCCACCGCCAGCAAGTCACTCAATCCAGACAGGCCTACCCCTCAGGAACCTCGCCAGGAACGCCTCGAAGCCCCCC
>Ga0180438_10011067_pt1 | contig 10960 bp, 17 predicted proteins | sample SS_ome_12_FD_132455 | JGI IMG/M metagenome (GOLD analysis project Ga0180438, IMG submission 132455) | Hypersaline lake sediment archaeal communities from the Salton Sea, California, USA - SS_3_D_2 metaG | ecosystem: Environmental > Aquatic > Non-marine Saline and Alkaline > Hypersaline >... | reverse complement strand
TTCCTGAACGAGCATCTTCGACAGGCCCCGGTTTCATGCCTGCCGAAGGTGTCTCGTTTTTCAAACAGAATCGATAAAATGAACCCAGACGACTACATGGAGTAGTCAGAAATACCTTTTTCAAGGAGAGGAGATGCTATGAACCAGACGCAAAAGAACTACGCGATGAGAAGGCTTGAGGATCTTGCATTCAGGAAGAAGAATGAGATCGAAAAAAAGTACACCAATCCAGGAGACTATCTCACCACGGAGAAGATGTACGACCTCATCAAGTCGGGCAAGGCGAAGCTGAGACCGAAGAAGGCCGTCATGGGCTGTGAGATCAAAGGCTATAGCTACTCCCATCAATCTCACCGCATGGAATGGACTCTTCGAGACATCTTCAAGCTGGAAAGGTTTGAGACACATCCCGTCAGAGATACGAAAAAAATCGAGAAGGCAGTCACGAGACTCGAATCCGAGATCCAGCGTCTCCGCGACAAAATCATGCTCGGGGATTCGCAAGAGGCACTTGACCTCCTCGAAGCATTTGTTAAAAAGGAATTCTGAAACCGTCGGCACGGTTCAACACTCATTTCAGGGGGCTGAAGATGTTCTCACACCAGATTCCAGAGGTACTCAAGTACCTCCCTGTGGACACAACCATTCTGTTCCTCGGACCTCCCGGAGTCGGAAAAACTTCCGGAGTATACGAGTATGAGAAGCAGACGGGCATACCCGTATACGAGGACTCGCTGGTCAACATGCTCCCGGAGGACGTGAAAGGATGCCCAGATCTTGACCGGGAGAGGGATGAGACAAGGTGGCGTCCTCCGGGCTGGTGGCGCAGGTTCTCTTATCATATTCTCGAAGGAGAGCCAGACAAAAAAGTCGAGGGAGTTATCTTCCTTGACGAAGCTATGTCAGCAGCGCCGACCGTCCAGGTCACAGCGCAGAAAATCGCACAGGAGCGACAGCTGGGATTCTACAAGCTCCATCCCAACGTCCGGGTGATTCTCGCTGGAAATCGCAAGGAGGACGGCGCACTCGTCTCCACGACACCCGCTCCACTCCGGACGAAACTGATTACGCTCACAGTAGAGCCTGATCTGGATATCTGGATCGAGCACTATGCAAGACCCAACAAGCTCAACCACACCACTGTACAGTTCCTCCGCTTTCGACAGGAACTGTTCTGCGACAGCGATCCCTCGAAATACGGAGCCGTCGGCGGAATGCCGAACGGCAGGTCATGGACGACAGTATCCCGTCTCCAGGATCTTCGAGACAAGGAAAAGAAACCCATGCCCGAATGGCTCTTCATAGAGTCTGTGCAGGGATCAGTCGGGGAGGGTCCTGCCGCTGAATATCTCGAATTCGGAAGATTCTACGATACCCTCCCTGCCAAGGAAGAGATCGAGAAGAATCCGGACAATGCCAACATGGAGAAAGAGGGCGGCTGGCTTTACGCCATGCAGGGGTGGCTTGTAAAGCAGGTTGAAAAAGACAAGTCATTCATCGACGCAGCTCTCAAGTACCTCAAGCGCGCACCGCGTGACCTGAGAATGTATTTCCTGTCCGACGTTCTCACACTCGGACCCCAGTTCAAGGAGGCACTCCGAAACGCCAAGACGTTCAGCGACTACGCATCTCTCGTTCGGGATATGCTTCGCTACGACACCGAGTAGACATCTCTGCGTTACACAGCCCCGTGACGCAGGTCAGGGGGAGGGCGGGTCCGCAGTCAGGTCTCTCCGGGCCAGTTGCTCAGACCCGCCCTCCCGTCTCTTTGAGAATGGATATTGGTGACAGGCAGGAGATTTTCCGATGGCTGATGATCTCGGACTGGAAAAGGCACGATATCATCTCGTGAGACGTTCGCCGTTCTTCGGAACACTGGCAATGTCTCTGACGATGAAGGAGGTTCCGTCGGAACAGATCCCGACAGCCGCCGTCGATGCAAACAATAATCTCATGTATTCGAAAGAGTTCATCAATACGCTCTCTTTCGAAGAGCAGATTTTTGTAGTAGCTCACGAAGTCTGGCACGTAGCCTTCGGCGTATTTGAGCGAAGGAAGAACAGGCAACCGATGATATGGAACATGGCTCACGACTATGTCGTGAACTGGCACCTCAAGCAGGAGGGACTGAAGGCTCCTGATGGATGTCTCTACAGCGACGAATACGTTATTCAGAACGATACCGGAGGACATGAGTACATGTCCGCCGAAGAGGTGTACGAAAAACTCAAAACAGAAGTGAAAATAATCAGCCTGTGCAAGAGCGGGGGCGAAGGCGACAACGAACACGGAGACCTCGGATTCGGAAATAATGGAGGATGCGCGGATCACAAGTCCTATCAGGACAGAACCGAAGCCGAAAAGAAAAACCACAAAGAGGAATGGAAGAGAAGAATCATCCAGAGCGCACACGTAGCGAAACAGCGAGGAAAGCTTCCAGGAAGCATCGCTCGAATCGTGGACGGCGTGATTCATCCCCAGATTCCATGGCAGAGGATCCTGAGAGACTTCTGTCGAGACCTCGTTCTTCGGAATGACAAGTCCTTTCGCAGACCCAGCCGAAGATCAGTCGCATCTGGACTCTACCTGTCATCAACGACTCCGGATGTCGGAGTTCCAACAGCATTTATCGATACGTCTGGATCCATGGGAGACAATGAAATCATTATGGCTCTGACGGAGATCAAGGCAATCATTGATGAGACCCGTCAGTCAATCCGTGTAATCTCCGGCGATACGAGAGTCACCATGGACACGGAAACAGACGACATTCAGAATATTCGAGATAAGCTCGGAGGCGGAGGCGGTACTGATTTTGTGGAGCTTTTTGACAAACTCGCCAATGAACCTCCAAGCGGACTGATCTTCATTTCCGATCTGTATGGACGGTTCCCAGGAGCCGCTCCGAGCTATCCGATTCTGTGGGTCATGCCTCCGAACCACGCAGATCCTCCGTGGCCTGGATACATGGCTATAGAGGTCAAAGTAAACAATGATCCGCAATAAGACCGAAGTCGAGTATACCGAGGAGGAAAAAGCCATACTGTGCCTTGAGGGAAAATTCATCTGTCCCGTATGCTCGGAAGGCCGTAGAGCCGTGATTCATACGAATTTATCTCCAATGGGCGTTCAATGTCTTCAATCATATCTGCTCAATATGAAAGATATGTTTTTTGCCTTCTCGATACTTACAGACAGCTATGTTTTATATCAGTACAGTAATTATCAGAACCAAATCAGAGTGAGTCGATGGACGCATCCGAAAAAAGCTGTTGAGATGCTTCGGAAAAAAATCAACGCTCACGCCGAGACGACTGCACGAGATACAGGGAGGCAGCTAAAATGAGTTATAAACATAGAAAAAACGAAGCCCATATTACGAGTTCATCACGTTCTTTAAAGGAACCAGCATCCCGCGAAACATTTCCGTCTCATGGGATATTAAACGAAAGAGCTACCGCCTGTTCATGGAGAGGCTGATCAATCCAGGACAGGATCAAATGCACATAAAAAATCCTGAAGATGTCCTGATGTTTCTGCAGATGGTATGAAATGTCAGAAAACATGAAAAGATATTTTGCAACACAACAGCTTGAGTATCTTGAGATATTCCTTTATCACTTCGGATTCAGGCTGAAGGGAGGATATTTCAACAAGGGACCATGCGAGCCGGTGATTTCAGGATGTATTTCGACAACAGGCGGCAGGGAGAGACCAGTCGAAATCAGGTTCGATGGACTCGTATATGTCGTCTCCTGGCATGGTGACAACGGATGGGAAAAAATCAGAGTTAAAGAGATAGTAGACGTATCCAATCTGATCCAGATGGGAATACTGTAACGTCATGGGTGCATTTACCTGCATGGAGACTGCTTCGGGAACAGTCCGGCACACTGCCGGGTCACTGAGTGATCCGAGGTCTGTTATCAGGCGTTCGGCTGAGGCTTCGCTTCACTGGCGTTCAGCGAAGCCTCGGCCTCTTCGTCCGGGTCCATCGCAGGAATCTGCCCCATGACAAAATCTTTTGCAGTGGAGACTGCTGTGTGGACAGTCCGACGTACTGTCGGGTCACTGGTCGATCCACAGCGCTATTGGCAGCCTTCGCACCTGGTTGCGGGAGAAGCAGTCTCTTCGCTCGGAGTGGCGATTGTATTACTGCCACTCCTTCGCTCATCGACGAGCTTCCCCACCAACCAGGTACTCAGTCCAGGTCCACTGCATACGCGGCAGATCGGAGTTTTTTATTGTTGCGGAATGAGCGTCGAGGACAGTCCGGCATATGCCGGGGCACTGGATGATCCGGCGCATGAAAGGTGCTCCTAATTTTAAAAATGGTGGGAGTCGAAAAGTGAGATAACGTGAAGATCGTTGCGAGTACAGTCCGGGTATCCGGGGCACTGACCGATCCGCAACATGATAAACTGGCTTTGCTCAGTCCATGTTCACGTTGTCCACTCACGACTCCACGACAAATAGGAGATAAAATGATACACCTCAGCCAGCAGCAGGAAGAAGCGCTCAGCATGGCCACCTTCCGAAAAATCACAATCCCCAAGAAATCCGGAGGAGTTCGAAATATTCTCATACCTGATGAAAATTCACGGGAAGTTATGAGATGCATTGCCAGGCAAATTTCATGGCACTGCGAGGCAAAAACCATGACCAGAAACACTATTTTATTTTTATCAAACACTGTGTTCTCCAATGCCGTTCATGGATTCAGACGCCTTCGATCTCCGGCAACAAACGCATTTCAGCACCTCGGATACCAGTGGACGCTTTGTGCTGACCTGAAAGACTTCTTTCCATCTGTACGTTATGCGATGGTCAAATCTCAACTGGAAAGAAAGGAACTGAGTACAATTAATTATTTCATGAAAATATCAGTATCGAGACAGAATGCACTGTTTCCAAATGGCATCGCCGAGCAGGGCATTCCGACAAGCCCTGTCTTCTCCAACATTGCAGCCATCCCAGTCGACGAAAGCATCGAGGTAGAATGGCCTGATGTAATTTATACCCGGTATGCAGACGATTTGTCATTTTCGTCAAATGATCGAAATGTCCTGGATGAAATACGAAACAATCTCAGCGCTATCGTTCAGGGCCACGGCTTCACAATCAACGAAGAGAAGTGGCGGCTGATGGGTGCAAAGTACGTCCGTCGAGTCATCACGGGTATTTCCGTAGGCGAGACGGATATGAAGCCCACGCGAAAGCTCCGAAGGTGGCTCCGATGGCGAAAGCACAACTTCCCGAAGTCCCGAAAGACACTCGGTGCAGACCGATGGGCGGATTACGTCGAGCATTATCCCGAGATCGAAATGATCCGAATGCTCGGAGACGAGGTGAAATACAACACTTTAAATATCATATGACATAGCAAATGACTGACTCAGAAAAAGTAGAAATATCGTTCCCGCATATAGATCCATTCCTGAGAAACTGTCCCTTCTGCGGAAACAGCAGATTTACACGACGAATGCCATGGGGAGACATCAAAATCATATGTCTGTATAAAATAAGTCACTCACATTTCTACCTGAATCTCGACGAAGTCATCGAAAAAGAACTCATTACAGGGAGGGAAAAATGCAACTCAGGAAGCTCGGAAACAACCGTCACGAGTTGACGATTGGCAATTATTTGATACTATTCAGCTACGAGACCCCAGTCGGGTTGCTTGACACTACGACCGGCATACTGACGGCGTCGGCGTCCCAGTTGTCTTGTACAACGAAGAAACACCTGAATGAGTGGGTGCGCGACACGTTCCACAACGAGACCGTATTCGCAAGCAACGAAAGCATTCAGGCGATACTCAATTCGTTGACGGTCGCAGGGGAGGAATACCTGAGATCATGACAAAACTGATAAAAACTAAATCCAGGCATAGGAGCATGAAGATGAGCCACATCAATCCATATAAACATGATTGCCAGCGCTGTATCTGGGTCTCCTGGATTCATATAAAGGGCGGAGGAAAACATGGGAGCGACTGGGGAAACATGTATTTCTGCCCGAACAGCCCGGAGCACAGAGATACATCAAAATACCCCGGAAGCATTATTATCAGATTCAGCGACGAGCCATCAGACTACTGGTCGTCACCTGTCGGGGAGTGCAAGAAAGGAGCACTTGGAATCGGAGAATCCCTGTTCAAAGAAGACGGAACTGCGAGAGAGGACATTTCAAGTATCGTAATTGAAAGGAGGACCTGATCCATGGTTGACCAAAAAGGACAATCCATGGCTGTTTACGTGCTCAGCATCACTCATAAGCACGGAACAAATGTATACGCTTTTTCGTCATACGAAAAAGCATACCAGGGTCTCAGTCAGTACGTCGAGGCATGGTGGGGCAACTATGCTGACAGCGACATGCCTTCAGGTGCTGAAGAAAAGATCAATCAGTACTTCGATGAGTCGATGGCATATGACGAGTGGTGGAGTATCGACGAATGCATCGTCGATTGCAGGACATTTTAAGTATCGTAATTGAAAGGAGGACCTGATTCATGGTCAGCCGAAATGAAAACTGCCTGAAAGACATGGCGTGTCCGAACTGCGGACAAAACGAATCCTTCGACATTGTTGCTATGGCCGTATTCACTGTAACGGATGACGGGACAGATGGCCCGCGAAACGTTGAGTGGGATTCTGACTCACCGTGTTATTGCACGGACCAGTCCTGCGGGTGGATGGGAACTGTCGGAGACACCATTGATTCTGTATTGACGACATGATGAATGATCTGGGGATCTGTCAACATGAAAGCTGAGCGCATATCCGTCAAAATACCCTACCGACACAAAGAGATTGCCAAAGCCGCAGGATTTCGATGGAATCCGTCCACAAAAGAGTGGCGCGGATACCTCAGCGTCATGGCCTGCGTCATTCTGCGGGATTATGTGGAGCCGTCAATGCAGGCGAAAATGGACTCCTTTATGCAGTCCTTTTCAAAAACGGTCCAGATTGTGTCTCCGATACTTGACGCAGCTCCGATGAATCATCAGAACGAAGTTGCAGGAAGAGCAAAAGCTGTCAGGCGATTCGGCATATTCCACGACATGGGAACAGGAAAAACGCTCAGCACTATCATGATCATGCAGGACCTGTGGAGCGAACAGGCCGTATCCAGAATCGTTGTCGTATGCCCCCTTGCAGTCATGATCGAATGGGAGAGCCAGATATCCCGATTCGCATCTGTTCCGGTGAAAACTGTTCGAATCGGAGGACTGACTCCGAAAAAGCGGAAAGAGGCTATCCGGCTTTTCACGAAAAAAAAAGATTGCCTCATGGTTGCAATTGTAAATTACGAGTCTCTCCGCAAGATCGAAAACGACCTGGCCATGATCCGACCGGAAATGGCTGTATTCGACGAATCCACGCGAATCAAAAATCGAAACGCACAGCAGACGAAAGCGGCGAAGAAGCTGTCAGATCAGGTCGAATATGCCTTCGCCCTCACGGGAACTCCGATATCCAACAACGTCACAGAACTGTACTCCCAGCTCCGATGCATTTCTCCGTCTTGCGTAGGCAATAATTACTGGGCCTTCGCAAAGCGTTACGCCGAATTCGGAGGATTCGAGGGGCGGCAGGTCATGGGAATGCAGAATGAAAAAGAGCTGAAAAGAATACTGAGTCACGTATCGCATACCGTTCGGAAAGAGGACGTACTGGATCTGCCTCCGAAGACATACGTAAGACACGAAGCTGTCATGACAGGCGAGCAGCTCGCCGCCTACGCAAAAGCAGAGAAGGATTTCCTCATAGCGATCAAGGCCGTGAGAGAGAGCGATACAAACGAGTCAAATCATCTCATCCTCATAAAGAACGCCCTGGTAAGAATGACATTCTGTCAGCGCATTGCATCGGGACACGTGAAAGAGGATCTCTTCAAGGAAACGGTACGCTTCAGGAACAATGCGAAAGCCGACGTACTGCAGGCCGTCGTAAAAGATGCAGGTTCGGCGCAGATCGTCGTATGCGCTCGATTCCGGGAAGACTTGAAAATCATACAGGAAATAATCGAGCCGATGCGCTCGGTTGTTCCATTTCACGGGGGACTATCCAACGAGCGCGCAGACTCGAACCTGACAGCATTCAAGGAAGAAAAAGCGGATGCGCTGGTTATGCAGGTTCAAAAGGGAGGCTACGGACTGAACCTTGCCAATGCTCCGATCATCGTCTTCTGGAACAACTGGTTTTCCTATGGAGTCCGGGATCAGGCCGAGGCACGGATTCATCGGAAAGGACAGGAAAAAAACTGCCTCTTTGTCGACCTGGTTGCAAAAAGCTCCGTGGACGAACTGATCCTTCAGGCAATCCGAAACAAGCAGGACATATCCGAAGCTCTCTTCGGCGCACGAAACGAGAAGAGCTATAAAATCAACAGCGACGATCTGGACCTTTGGATGGCGACGGAGGTGTAAATGAGGCTGATATTTGAATACAACGGAATCAACGGCAAGCCAGTGTCAATTCCATGGCACATATGGAGATCGTGCAGGCTTGCCCGACTGATCAATAAAGATGTTCAGGTATACAGAGTGATGGATGATTCAAGGAAATGTGTATTCAGCTGGCCTGCACGAAAGATGAAGAAACCCCAGAAGTACAGTACAGGATCATAAAGGAGAGGAGCAGTCATGCCTGATGAGAAAGTCTGGTGCGTACAGATGCGTGAATTCGGTGACGATCAGCCGTCCGTTCATCTCTTCCGCGAGGAGGAAGGTGCATGGGACTTCGCCGTCGAGTACGTGAAGGAAGCAGTGGACGAATACAGCGACGAGTAAGAAGCCGAGACGTTCAATTACTACAAGATGATGGTTGTGTCGGGAGACTCCCGGTCCATCATTCAAACCTACAAGCAGTACTTCGAAGAGGACAGCGAGGTGACCGTCCCCGAAGCTGTAGAAATCAGAGAGTAGCCATGATTACACGAAAGACCGTCGAAGAGCTGTACATGGAAATCGAAGCATCCGCAGAGCGGGACCGAGAAACGAAACTCCGTCTCAAGAGAAAATGCCCGTCCTGCACCGGACCGATGAAGCTCATCGAAATCAAGAGCGTCGCCGTTCTCACTATCGAGCATCACGAATGCGAGTCGTGCGGTGCGAAACACACGTTCGTTGAAGGAGCCGAAAGTGTCTGATCGATACGTCCGTTGTTCGTTCGAGCCCCCTCAGGCATGGCTGCAGATGCTGCTGCTGAGCGGATCCTATCCAGAAGCCCTTGAAGGAAAACCAGGCGACGAGGAGAAATGCGTGTATCTCCGACAGGAAGACGATGTCATCCTGTCCATCGTATACAACCGGGACAGTAAAGCCTGGCGCGGAATACTTCGAATTCCAGCACATGACTGGATCTTCACAGACGATGCGTGGAATATGAAACATATGAATCTTATCAGCTATTCCGAAGGACACCTCTTCGCCTGCACCACATCCGTAAAAGAAGAGTCTGCATCATTTGCCGAAGCAAAAAAACAGATTCTTCGAACCCTGCAGGTCACAGCCGAATACATCCGTGCCCTGACCATGAATCGTTTTCTGCGAAACCCGAACAAAATACTCATAGCATTCAGGATCGCGGAGCAGTGGGCTGACGAATACTATCATTCAGTGGATGATATGGGAGTCTGACATGCTGAAAATGGATATCGGAAAAACGTCAAAGAAAAACAGATCATCCGGTCCTCGACGCAGAGAAAACAGCCCGAAAGACCGCGAAGCAATTCTTCGACTGGAAGGAAGATATATCTGCCCGATATGCTCCACGGATAAAAAGAAACGAACGCATCGGATCCTGTCTGACGGATCGAAACGATGCATCGGAAAGATCCTCGGCGATGGACGATCCTATCGAGCCGTCGAACCTGCCTTTCACGATACGCACTATACGCTCACGCAGAGGATATCCGTGAATCCAGACATAAACGAAGATCAGTTGTCCATGTTTTCGATATTCCATGTAGTCTGCGAGCGAATGCCAGGCCTGTGGAACGAGATCTCAGATTTATTTTCACAATCCATGTATGGACATGAAGGATGGACCTATAAAATAAAACACATCAAAATTACCAGAAACTGCGACTACTGGATTCATCCGTCAGTCATGATTCAGGACATGGAAAAAGAAATAAATGAAATCGAAGAAAAAGCACAGAAAAAAATCAATAACCTGTTCTTCAGAATATCAGCTGAATGGTATCCTAATGGATTGCTGTGGCGAAAGCCCATGGATTACGTGAATATTACAGACAGGGAAATTCATTCAGCCATTTCAAGATATGTAGCTGACAATGATCTTAAACATGAATCAATATTCTGCTGCAAATGGAGCAACGGATATGTAACAAGCGCTGTACTGGAAATCAGACATAAATCGATACTGAAAAGACTAATGAAAAATTCAAATCAGTTAATGTGCATCAGTATCAATCCGGAAGACAGCAGAGTATCCTGCATGGAAATGAATTCTTCTGATTCCGGAGAATTACACAGGCAGTACGCAGATCATAACCTTCAGGAGAGATATGAATGGATCAAATCGCACTGACGCACTCCGAAATGGCCTGCCTGAACGAATGCCCTCGACGGCATGAGCTCTGCTACGAGCGACTTCTCAGACCCAGGGTGGAGAACATACGCCTGTCCGTCGGAAGCGCAGGTCACGCCGCGCTTGCTGTATTTTACGGAAATCTGGACGTTCCATCCGCCCATTTGGAAATATGTGACCGTGAGGCCGTGTACGATCCCTGCGATCCGGCAGATGATATTCCGAGCAGTGCATCGAAGACGTTCGGGGATCTCTTTCTGCGGACCATGCACGCCTTTGACAATGCAATTCATGAGGACGTGAGGGCGTGTGCCGGGCATGGCTGCTCCGCCTCAGACATTGAGGACCGGCTGACGAAGGCCCATGGAACCAGGGCGGCCCTCAGGAACTACCTG
>Ga0180438_10011065_pt1 | contig 10963 bp, 10 predicted proteins | sample SS_ome_12_FD_132455 | JGI IMG/M metagenome (GOLD analysis project Ga0180438, IMG submission 132455) | Hypersaline lake sediment archaeal communities from the Salton Sea, California, USA - SS_3_D_2 metaG | ecosystem: Environmental > Aquatic > Non-marine Saline and Alkaline > Hypersaline >... | reverse complement strand
TTTATTCATTTTGATGGAAATAATGCGTATGTAGACATTCGATCTTATATCTTGAATATGCTCCAAAATAGGGGGATAGAGAGAGGAGAAGTGACTACTTCTGACTCCCATACTGTTGCGAGAAAATTTACCAAAAGGGCCTACTCACCTATAGGAGAAAAAATCAAACTTCAAACGATTCTAGAAACGTTGGATAAGTTATTACCTGCAGCAAATCAAGATTTACAGGAAGTAGAATTCTGCTATTACAAATCAATTACTCCTAATATAAAAATATGGGGGGATCCAAAATATTTCGATGTGATTATGAACACTCTCCAAGAATGCATAAGAATCTCTCAAAGACTTTTAACTCTTAGCTTAATACTCCCCACATTCTTTTCATTAATCTTGCTTCTATTCTTTTATCAAATCACTGATGTTTTCAATATATTCTAAATGCTCTAAGTAGAATAAAAGAAAAGTAGTATCATCGTAATATTATATGGATATCATGCAGATTCATATAAAGAAATAGCTCTTTTTGTGTTAATAAATTCTTTTCAATTGAATTTCGTATGTTAAGTACTGAATTAAATAAATTAGTTAAGGTGTCATTCATAGGTCATCCCGCAGTTGGGAAAACTACCATGCTCAAATTATTATCCAAAAATACGATTGATCGTATTTATATGCCTACACATGGATTTGACTTAAAAACTGTTAGGATAGAAAGCTTTACTCTTAAAATATGGGACTTAGCTGGACAAAAGAATTATTTAAAAGCATATAGTAAGGATCATCTATTAGGATCCGATATTATTATTGTAGTCACTGATTCTACTCCACGGAATGTTTTGAGTTCTCGAGAATTAATCAATTATGCCACCCACTTCGTTGGTAGGGATTGTCCAATAATTGCCATCGCAAATAAGCAAGATTTAAAATCTGTAGATGGAAGGATGGATCCTGAAAGAGTAGGAGAAATACTTAAGGTAAAAACTTTTGGTCTTACAGCAATCAACCCTGAACAGCGTATGATTCTTATAAATATTATACGAAAAGAATTAGAACGAGTAGCAGTTAAAAGAGGTATGCGTGAAGATGAATTTTAAAGAAAATGAGTTATTTGGGGCGGCCCTTATTGGCTTTGATATGATAGATGGGCCATTTTTGAAATGGAAACGGGAGTATGTGAAATCGGCAGACATGATGAATTTAGATGATTTTGCAATGAACTTTTATTTAGCATTTAGGGGAGGAAATGCGGGTAAAAAGCCAAGGGCAATCTTATATGATAAATTTTATATCGTAGCATTTCCAAAGGATTTAGAACTATGCTGCCTTTTTATGAAACCACAAGGAATTGAAAATAATATCAAGCAACTCAATAAGGTCGCTTTTAGAATCATAAATGAAATGGAAATTGATGAAGAAGAAGATGATGGGCCGGATCAATCTGATGAAGATACCTTAGAAGAAGTAAAAAGATTGGTAGTGAATATAATTAATGGTACTAAAATGACTACACCAGAATTACGTAGATATTTCAAGTTAAGTAATGCGGAAATATGGAAGATCATGTCAGAATTAGAGGATTCGAATAAAATTCAGCGTGATGGAAAGAAAGGAAGAGCTGTGCTTTGGACAAGTTGCTAAGATTAAGTTTCTTATTTTTATTTTATATTTTTTATTCCAATATTATCTAGTTCTGTGTTCCCATCCTTTTTGTTTTGTGAACATGCGGGAAAACATGATTGTGCAAATATCGGGGAGTGGTTTATCTTCATTTTTTATAGTAATGTAGCGAAGGATATGATTAATGATAAATATACCAATCAATTCAGCATGATAGCTACTCATGTTCTTTAGGTTCTCACCGGAGAATTTGATATCTAATCCATTATGTTCCGTCCAGATTATCTCAGCAAACATCTGAGGGAAAAATTCTTTCTTAATTCTCCAACCAGATTGGGTTTTCCATATTTTAGCTCCAACAAATTCAGCAAGATCATCCTTGTCCCTATCTTTTAAATATATAAATGGTTTAGATCGTTGTATTAATACTTTTTTCATTAGATCTGTTTTTTCACTATAATTCTTTTCGAATGGTTCTTTATCTCTTAATAATCTTTCGATAAAATCCATTACAATATCTATATATGTGGCTGTATCCTCTCCTGGAACCCAAAATGAACGATCCCCTGAAAAGAGAAATTTAATTTCTGCCTCAGTTTCATCTCCAAATTCATCTCCATAATAAGTATAAGATAAGTGAATCACAACTTCGGGAAAAAGCTCAATGCTTATTGTCCAGTCCTCATCCATTCCTAAGTCTTGAAAATTTGCTCCCAACTCCTTTATTATTAGTTTTTCGAGTTTATTGTAATCAAGATTGACAAAGAGAGGATACTTATTTTTGCTGACGTTTTCTAATTCAACCTCATGAGGGCCTCGTACACCTGTTGCATCAATTTGCCCTACAGTCCATAATTTTATGTTTTCTTTTCCCATGTTAATATCCTTTTATAATGATAATTATCAAAATTGTGCTTAGTTTTTATTTCTTTTTTAACTTACTTACAAAAAATCCATGTGTATTGTGAATCGATGGGAATAATCTTCCCATTCCTCTTAGAGATTTCTTATTTATCTTATAACTAGGTGAAAAATATTTTGGTAAATCTAAAGGTTGTATTTGGTCATAAATTTTGTTTATCTGGAGCTCTCCCTCTTCTGGATACAAACTGCAAGTTGAATAAACTAAAATACCTCCCGATTTTAGCAAATTAAGTCCAGATTCAATTAATTTCTCTTGTATTATTACGTTCTGATTGAGAAAGGATACATTTTGCCGCCATTTGAGTTCTGGATTAGATAGAAATGTTCCACTCCCCGAGCAAGGAGCGTCAATTAAAATCTTATCAAACTTAACCTCAGATCTCGCGGGGAATTTTGTTCCATCAGAATTTAAAAGAAATACATCAGTTCGGTTCTGAACATCAAAATAATGCTTTGTAAATTCCAATCGTGAATTGCTAAAATCATTACAGATAAGCCTTAATCGATTATTATTCAACGGCAAGATTAAACTCGATTTCATTCCCGGAGCTGCACATAAATCACATATAAAATCTCCCTTATCTGGTTTCAGTAATTGGGCAATTAATGCTGAAGCTTTATCTTGAAATATTAAAAATTTGTTTTGATACCATTTACTTCTGATAATCTCACCTTTATCTCCCAATTGCGAGTGAAAAATAAATGGAATATCTTTATCTTGCTGAAATGTAATCTTTTTTTTATCAAAATCATTTTTTATTGAATTGATTAACGTTTCAAGAGAGTTTTCGGAAGAATAGTTATCAATTCTTAGGAAGATTGTCTTATGAGATGAGTAATCATTCATAGCTTTGATGGTTTCTTCTAAAAACCTAGGTGACATAACTGGAAGCAGGCGTTCGATAAAAAAAGTCGGCATTGCTTCCATAATGCTGAGAATCTCCTGATCACTTTTTTCTTTTAACGCAATATCAAACGAAAAACCTTCCAATTGATTTAAAAAGAAGGAGATTTCTTTGCTATGCCCAATTTCCATTAAAATATCTTGAAGTGGCGCTTCTTCAAATATCAATCGATAAGTGGTGAACAATAATACTTCTGCTTTGAGTTGCTTGTTTAGTTTTAACGAACGAAGGGTTTTGTTAATTATAAAATTCAACTTACTCCAATATCTTACAATTTCGTTATAATAATGTACGATTTCGGGACTTTTGCGATTTTCACCTTCAAGAATTTGAGTTTTGCCTTGAACAAACTCAGCTAATATGCGTAAAAGTCTATTTACCATCTTCTTTTCGATTATTTTCAGACACCCGTTATGGAGTATTTTTTCAAACCAGAGTCACAAATTCTCCACTAACTATTGCTTCAGTAGGATAATCATCAATTCTAATGAAAATTCAAATTGATTCTCTTTTTGATTAAATCGAATAATAGAATTCCTATTTCTGCTAAAATTAACTCTGCAACAAAAACCTGCAAAAACATTAGCCATATTGGCAAAGAATGGACAATGTTAAGAATAATTGCCACATATAACGATATAATAATAGCATAGAGAAATCCACCTAAATATTTGAGATATTTCCTATTTCTAAAATAAACAATACAATACAATGCTGGTATATTTACAATGCAGCTGATTAAATCAATTAATCCCAAGGGTGAAGTTAAATTTACAAAAAATACTCCAATGACATTGCCTATCAGACCTTCTATCGGAAAAATTACGCACATCCCTACAATTAATTCAGCAATGCGGAACTGAAGACCAAGGAAGCTAATTGGTTGAAAGATATAACCTAGAGCAATATATAAAGCAGCAGTAATCGATATCAATGCAATTTTAGGACTTATCCCTCTCTCTTCAAAAGAGAGAAGTTTCTTTTCGTTTGTTTTTATCTCATCCGTCAAAATCAGGAACCTATCTTGTATATAATTTGAAGCCTATACCTAAAGAGTTAAATTAATTTGTAAAAAAGTTTTTGGTTGGTAAATCTTTTAAGAATTAAAAAAAGAAAAAAATATGATTAATTATTATGGTTTTTTTTTTTCATTACTAAGTAGATTAAACCGATTGCGCTAAATCCGGTAGTTCCTAACAGAATTGCCATCTCAAATCCAGGTATTCCAGGAAGTGCTGGAAGTTCAACAGAGAATTCATAAATCGTAGTATCATTTGCTACAATTTTATATCCAATCCAAGCTCCATACGTAGTATCATAGGTCCATGTTTCCGTACAATTTGCTAAATATTGAAATGCAAATAGGGAATGAAAATCCAATGCTTCAGCATTATGAACAACAGTATTGTCAATATTAGTCCATTTTGTTGCCCATATAATCTCATCTAGATAAGCATCAACGGGAGTTGGTAATTGAGCAAAATAGATTGCCGCATTCTGAATAGTTACATTTTGTGCGAAAAGGAAGTTTATTACCCAAGTTATATTATTCGGATTATATAGACTTGTCACATTCACTCCTGACACATCATCGGGTGAACTTGGAAACGCCCCAGTAGTCCATTTCCAATTATTTGTTGTAAAATTTGTTGCGGGATATGTTGTTAATGGATCTATTGCATCAAAATCAACTGCAGTTACAACCGATTTTTTTTGTGCTCCAACCACTAAACATCCGTTTCCAAATGATCCTTCTAATATATCAGCATAAGTTGGACCAAACACAACTTCTAAGCTAGCATTATCTGCTGTCCTTACTTTTAGGATTTTTTGATTACCTGCAGCACCATGAAATTGATAAGTACCGATCTGTGGTACTGCTGGTGGAATAATGGCAAACGATATGCTTAGGAAAAGAGCAATCGCTAAAATATATCTTGATTTTTTCATAGATTTTGACCTTATTAAGATTTTTATATTTATAATATTGTTATTCTATTATTTGGTAATGTGCTATTTAAACATTACTCTGAGATTTAAGCATATTTTTTAAGAAAAAACTCAAAATAATTATATAAAGATATTTGATATATGAAAATATAATTATAATAGATCAATTTAAAAGGAAATAAAATGGACTCTTTTTCACCAGAAAAAAATATAGAAATCTACTACAAAATAAGTGGCTTAAAGGATGGTCCAAAATTAGTTTTAATTCATGGTCTTTTCTTAAATAGTGATTGTTGGAAGTTTCAACTTCCTTTTTTTGAAGACAAATTTCAAATTCTAAGATTTGACCTTCGTGGTCATGGAAGATCAACAAAACCTAAAAAACAGTTTACTATACGAAATTATGTAGATGATATGCTTGCCTTATTGACCCATTTAAACTGGACGGAAGAACTTTTTTTAGTAGGTCATTCCTTAGGTGGGATGATTTCTTTAGTCTATGCTCTAGAAAATCCATCTCATGTGAAGAAAATGGTAGTTGCCGATAGTTTCTGTTTTATTAGTCAAGAGGCGATCACTGATGTGCTAGGACGAGTCAATAGCAGCAAGTTAGAAGCTTTTGCGATTGGGATTAGTGTGAGAGGACTAATGCCCTATAATGAGGATGTAGCTAAGTATATTGCAAAGACTGTTACCGATCATATGACGAAAAAGGATTGTTTACGAGCAACCGCTGCTTCAGCAGGGTTCAATATTTGTGAGCATCTTAAGTCCTTAGAAATTCCGACTTTAGTCTTGGTTGGAAAGAAGGACATTACCACACCTGTATGGGCAAGCGAAATGATTCATGAATGGCTTCCACAATCACAATTAGTCATTATGCCTGAAGCAGGACATTTAACAATCTTAGATCATCCTAATGAATTTAATGACCTTACTTATTCATTTTGGCAAAAATAAGGAAAAAAAGATAAAAATTTTTTTATTTTATCCCCACTTAATTACTCCTGCATTCCAAGCCCAACCAATTCCAGCAGCAGTTAATACGACAATATCGCCATCTTTTATTTTTCCATCTCGTAATCCGTATTCTAAGGAGATAATTCCGTCATTTTGGCCATTATGACCAATTTCTTCTAAATAAGTTGCTTGAGAATAGGGATCGACTCCCACCGCTTTAGCTACATATTCAAAAGCGCTTCGTTTCATATGAAGTAATGCTAAATAATTAATATCCTCTCTTGAATATCCGGAGCGTTCTAGTGCATTATCAATCACTTTTACAAAAGAATTCATTGAAAATTGATCCAATCTTTCTTTTAGGCCTTCAGGATCAGGAACATCAAGATAAATTAAATCTTCTTCTATTGCTTTTGTACTAATAGGATGTACTGTACCTCCCGCTGGTACATACACGTCATCGGCAAAACGACCATCTGATATTGCTGAGATTCCTAAGATTTGGTTCTTATTATAATCAGCACGAATTATTGCCGCGGCACCACTAGCAGCTAAACTAATCATAAATCGAGAGCGAGGATTTTGATAATTAATTAAATCAGAATTTCTATATCCGCTTGCAATCAAGACTCTTTTAATTTGAGGGTCAGTTTGAATTAAACTCTTAGCTAATAGCATTCCCACCAAAAAAGTGCCACATCTTTGATTGATATCAAAAGCCCATGCTTCTTTAGGATTTCCCAGAAGTTGTTGTAGTTTTATTCCATATGTCATCATAGGCCTTTCAGCATAGACTTCACCTGCCCAGATGATCAGGTCTATATCTTGGGGAGTTAGATTTGCTCGTTCTAACGCTTGAAAACTTGCTTTAGCTCCCATTTTAACTGTATGATCATCGTTTCCAGGGACAGTTTTACTTTTCAAACCAAATTTATCCTCAATAATATCTTTTGGTATTCCCGTTTCTTTGGCAATATATTCAGAAGTGTGCTTTTTACTAGGTAAATAAATGCCCCATGATTCTAACCCAATGGCTCGATTCTCCATTAATAATACCTCGTATAATTATTTGAGTTCTCTTTTAAGAATTTTTCCCGTAGCGCTAGTGGGTAGGGAATCTCGTATCTCATAATATTTCGGAACTTTATATTTCGCCAATTTAGAAAGGAGATATTCACGTATTTCTTCCTCATCAATAGATTTTCCTTTTTTTGGAGTTAGATAAGCTTTTCCAACTTCGCCCCATTTTTCATCGGGAACGCCAATCACGGCTGCAAGATCAACCGCAGGGTGTTTAAATAGCACTTCTTCAATCTCAACTGGGAATATATTCTCTCCTCCACTGATGAACATTTCTTTTCTACGACCAACGATAAAATAAAAACCTTGCTCATCTTGCATTACTAAGTCCCCTGTATGTACCCATCCATCTGGTTCAATAGTTTTTTTCGTCTCCTCTGGTTCATCCCAATATCCTGAAAAGACATGGGGTCCTTTTAATAATAACTCCCCAACCTCTCCTTGCTTTACCACCTTATCGGTTTCTGTATTGACAATTTTCGTATCACAATGAAACACAGGTAATCCAACAGAAGTAGGTTTCAATTTAATTTTATCCTCAGGTAAGTAGAAATTATTAGGACCGACTTCGGTAAGACCATACCCCATTTTTAATAATTTTCCTTTATTCCAATAGCGTTCCATAATAGCTACAGGGCAGGGGGCGCCTCCTGAAATGAAAATTTTTACAGATGGAAATTGAGTGACTTCAAATATATCTGTATTTGCCATCATCAGAAACATGGTAGGCACTCCGATGACGATAGTGCATTTTTCTTGATCTATGACTTTGATTGTTTCCTCAGGATTAAAATCTCCCATCAAAATTGTTTTAGCACCTAGATGATAAAATGCCACTAGAAGCACATTCCAACCACCTGTATGGAATAATGGAAATAATAATGGTTGAATATCATCTGCATTCAAGCTCCACGTAAGAATGGTATTTACTGAATTCCAAAAGATAAGTCGATGGGAAAGTACGGCACCTTTAGGAAGGCCAGTGGTTCCACCAGTAAATAATATTAGATGAGGGTCCTCAAAGTTTAAGTTTGGTCGCTCTATATTTTTATTTGAAAGCTTTTGTGTGAGATCATAATAAGAAGCTCCGAGATCTCCAGAGTTTTTGCTTATGACCACATTATCCTTCACTTTGGATTTCTTTTTTATCTCTCGGGCTTTATTTTCAAGCTTTTCTTCATAAAACAAGATCGAAGGTGAAATTTTATTCATTAAATATTCCAACTCCTCACTTGATAATCGAATATTATATGGTACCAAGATTGCGCCTATTTTTCCTGTGGCTAAAAATAAATCAAGACACTCAAGCTTATTACTGGAAAACAAAGCAACTCGATCTCCTTTAGAGATGCCTTGATTTAAAAGCATTCGTGCTACTTTATTAGCTCGGTTATTTAAATCTTCGTATGTATAGCGCTTCTTTTCTATATTATCATAAATTGCTTCTCGTTTTGGAGTTAAAAGTGCTCTCCGACCTGCCCAATCTCCAATCCAAGATAAATCGTAGGGTATTGAATATTCTCCTGCTTTATAATTCGTTTTTGATCACCCAACAGACCTATATATTGGCCATTTCCTCCAAACATAGGCAAAAAGCATCTCGATCCAAAGAAACCATAGAACAAAAGGCGTAGGATTCATTAACCAATAATTTGGGTTATCCCCAAAAAGCACCGGTGATAAAAGATAATAGCCAAAGAATGTCGCGGTCCCAATTCCAATTACTAAAATGAATCTAATAACAAAATTTTTCCATTGGCTATACTTTTTTGGCCAATTATCAAAAAAGAGCGATACTAGAACCACCGCACATATCAGAAAGATGGCATAGGTTATACTCATCATATACCAACCTTTAAAGCGAGTGATAGCATCTGGGGGCGTACCTCCAAGTAGAACAAACAATGGATCAAAAATAAATGCTGCGATATAAGGACCTATTAAAGAAAAGATTAAGCCTAATACAATACAAACAGCAGTTGCGATCATCCCAATAAACGGCTGTTTCCGTCCTAATTTACTCCAAGGCCAATATTCAAAAACCATCATTGTGAGCAAGGAAAAAACGATGATCCATTGCGTCCATCCAAGAGAGAAAGCATAACTGGGGAATTCAGTAACTGGTTTTACTACAGAGGCTTCCGTTGTTGCAGTTCTTTCTCCTGCTGGAAAAAACAATAGAAACCATACTAATACCGTAATAGCATTTCCGATGATCCAAATAATTAAACCCCGCTTTGGTTGCTTTATTTTGAAGAAGGGCCAATACATAGTACCAGCGACCCATAAAACAGCAAATGAAAACATAGAACCACTTAACGCACCAAATATTGAAGCCCCTAAATACCATCGAATATATGCATCTGAAATTTCGCTTCCATAAAAAGTGTTAAATGCGGGAAGTAAGAGTAAAGTGAAAATAAGTATAACCACTGCGTTTATGGCAGTTCCAACTAAACCAACCTTCCATGGCTTTCGAAACCAGTTATAATAGGGCCAATTTTCGAACCATATAGCATATACTACACCAATTAACCCAAAACCTCCAATAACCGTTGCCCATGCTGTATATTCCATCTCTTGTAAAGCATATGCTTCATGCCATCTTGGATCAAAAAAGATTAACCAAGTTACATAACTAATTATGAAGACTAGAATTATGGACAGAATTCCGGCTAATGGTTGTTTGTATCTCGCCATAACTATCATAGGAGCTTCTTCTGCGGTCGGAATTCCTACTCTTTCACCAGCTAAAGCCATATAAATATCCTCCATTACATTTTTGAATTCTATAATTATCTATTACATTCATATATCGATTTACACCTTTATTTGAGTAATAATGATTTGAATTAAATTAAATGAATATTATACTTAAGCTTTATTTTAAACTTTCTTTCATGAAATTTTTGGCTTAATTATAATTTTAACAATTTTTTAGCATTATCATAAAGGATTTTTTGCTTAAAGCCGTCTGAAATAGGAAGTTCTTTAACTGCAGGAATAATTTCATTCCAATGGATGAGCGGATGATCTGATGCGAACAAAATCTTCTCTTCTAAATTATAAGCAGAATATGCACCAAAGGGAAACCATGGATATAATTTTGCATATGCTGAGATATCAATATAGACGTTAGCATTTCTTTCTACAACTGACCATGCATCCCACATCCACGGAACCCCCATATGCCCCATAATTATCGTTAATTCGGGATATCTTATTGCCAATTCATCTACAAGTAACGGATGACCATATTTAGTCATTGGGTTTATAATGCTTTTTAATTGGGCAGTGTGTGTCCAAAGTGGAACATTAAGATCAATCATTTTTTCCCAAATAGCATTATATTTATTATCAGAAATATCAAATTTTTGTCCTGGAGGTAATACCTTGATACCCTTGAGATTTAAAGATTCTATCGCATATTCAAGCTGTTCAAGAGCGTTAGATGCTGGAATATCCACACAAGCATAACCTATAAACCGATTAGGATACTGGGAAACAAAATTTGCAATATCATCATT
>Ga0180438_10011064_pt1 | contig 10963 bp, 11 predicted proteins | sample SS_ome_12_FD_132455 | JGI IMG/M metagenome (GOLD analysis project Ga0180438, IMG submission 132455) | Hypersaline lake sediment archaeal communities from the Salton Sea, California, USA - SS_3_D_2 metaG | ecosystem: Environmental > Aquatic > Non-marine Saline and Alkaline > Hypersaline >... | reverse complement strand
GCCTCGACCTGCTGCTCGCGCAGCGTCCTGGCCTGCATGTCATCTTCCGCATGGTCAATCGACGCGCGCAACATGGTCTCGATCTCATCGTCAGTGAGCCCGTAGGACGGCTTTACATCCACGCTGGCTTCAGTACCGCTGTTTTCTTCGCGCGCGTGAACACTCAGCAGGCCGTCGGCATCCACCTGGAAGGTCACGCGAATGCGGGCCGCACCGGCCACCTGGGGCGGAAAACCGCGCAGTTCGAACCGCGCCAGCGAGCGGCAGTCGGCAACCAGTTCTCGCTCGCCCTGCACCACGTGCAGCGACATCGCAGTCTGCCCGTCCTTGTAGGTGGTAAAGTCCTGCGCCCTCGACACCGGTATCGGCGTATTGCGGTGAATGATCTTCTCGGCCAGCCCGCCCATGGTTTCAATTCCGAGCGAGAGCGGAATAATATCCAGCAGCAGCATATCCTCACCGGACTTGTTGCCAACCAGCATATCGGCCTGCAACGCGGCGCCGACAGCGACAACCTTGTCAGGATCGATGCTGACCAGGGGTTCGCATTCGAAGAATTCCCCCACCCTGTCGCGCACATAGGGAACGCGGGTCGACCCGCCGACCATCACGACCTCGTTGATATCGCTGTTGCTGATGCCGGCATCGCGCAGGGCACGGCGGCACGAAAGCAGCGTCTTGCGCACCATGGGCTCGATCAGGCTGTTCAGCTGATCCCGAGACAGACTGCCGCTCCAGCTGATACCCTCGGATTCTATCGATAGTTCGGCGGCATCCTGGTCCGTCAGGGCCTCTTTTGCGCCACGCGCAGCGCGCATCAGCATTCTGACCAACTGCGGCCCGGGATCGTGACTGTAACCGGCCTGGTCCAGGATCCACTCGGCGATTGCGTGATCAAAATCGTCACCACCGAGCGCACTGTCGCCACCGGTTGCGAGCACCTCGAATACACCATGGTGCAGACGCAATATGGAAATATCGAAAGTACCGCCGCCCAGGTCATAGACGGCGATCACGCCCTCCTGCCCAGAGTCCAGGCCATAGGCTACGGCCGCGGCGGTCGGCTCATTCAAAAGGCGCAGCACCTTGAGCCCTGCAAGACTCGCGGCGTCTTTTGTCGCCTGCCTCTGCGCATCGTCGAAATAGGCCGGTACTGTAATAACCGCGCCCTGCAGTTCACCGCCCAGGGTTTCGACCGCCCTGTTCTTCAGCGCCTTTAGAATCTCGGCCGACACCTCGGTAGCGCTTACGTTCCCACCGACCGTGTGTATTTTTGGAACAGCCTTGTCGGCATCTACGAACTGGTAAGGCAGCTTGCTGCCCAGCACACGCAGGTCGCTGATGCCACGGCCCATGAAGCGCTTGACAGAAACGATGGTGTTGCCGGGGTCAGCCACCGAATGCTGCATTGCAGCGGCGCCGACCTCGACGGCGTTGTCGAGATAACGCACGACTGACGGCAGCAGGTGATCACCGTCCTCGTTCGGCAGGGTCTGTACCTCGCCGCTGCGCACCGTGGCCACCAGAGAATTCGTCGTGCCAAGATCGATGCCGACAGCCAGCCGATGCTGGTGCGGCGCGGTCGATTGCCCGGGTTCAGATATCTGTAATAAGGCCATTCGTCGTCAAATCATTTCATCTTCAATAGTTGCGCTCAGGTCCCCTACTTCCTTTGCGGCCTTGTGCAGGAATTGCAGCTTTCTTACAGCCTCTTTCGCATCATCCAGCCGATCGGCGGCGTACGCGGTTTTGAAGTCCTCCGCAACGCGGTCCATGCCGCTCCTGCAATACAGCGACATGCGATCAAGTTCAGCCAGCGGATCAGCCTGGTCCCGCACTGCTTCCAGGCGCTCGCGCATCTCCATCTGCTCCATAAGGAACCCCGCGTCCATGGTGGTCTGGTTGTCCATGGAAAATTCCACGCCTTTCAGCTGCAGCAGGTAGACAGCGCGTTCAACCGGGTCCTTCAAGGTGTGCAGCGCCTGGTTGATCAATGAAGTCTGCTGCATCGAAAGCCTGCGCTCGTGAGAACCGGCACTGGCATATTTGTCCGGGTGGACGGCTTTCTGCAACTCCCGGTACCTGTGCTGCAGCTGATCGAGATCAACATCATAGGATGCGGGGATTTCGAACAGTTCGAAAAAATTTGCAGGCAGGACGTCAGTCATCACACGCGTCTGATAGAAAGTGTTGCGATAACCGTTTCGACCGGATCAATCAGACCGTGAAGCTTTCACCGCACCCGCACTGCGCCTTCTCGTTCGGGTTGTTGAACTTGAAGCCTTCGTTGAGGCCCTCTTTGGTGAAATCCAGCTCGGTGCCATCGATGTAGACCAGGCTTTTCCTGTCTACGATGATCTTGACGCCGTTGTCCTCGAACACCTCGTCCTCGGGACTCAGATCATCGACAAATTCGAGCACATACGCCATGCCGGAACAGCCTGTCGTTTTCACCCCGAGTCGCAGGCCAATACCCTTACCCCGGCTTGCCAGAAAGGCATTCACACGATCAGCGGCAGCTTGTGTAACAGTTATAGCCATGGACTCCTACCTTCAGGACCTTTTTTGCATGTAATCTTCAACCGCCGCGTTGATTGCATCCTCTGCCAGTACCGAACAATGGATTTTCACCGGCGGCAGCGCCAGCTCTTCAGCGATGGCCGTGTTCTTGATCTCCCTGGCCTGCTCGAGCGTTTTGCCCTTGACCCATTCGGTCAGCAGGGAACTCGAGGCAATCGCACTGCCACAGCCATAGGTCTTGAACACCGCATCCTCGATCACGCCCTCGTCACTGACCTTGATCTGCAGCCTCATCACGTCGCCGCAGGCAGGTGCGCCGACCATGCCGGTCCCGACATTCTTTTCAGCCTTGTCGAATGAGCCAACATTACGCGGATTTTCATAATGATCCAGTACTTTTTCACTGTAAGCCATAATCTATTCCCCTAATGATATCTTTCCGACGCCCTTTAATCGCTTTTCCAACGGCGCCTTGAGTAATCTGTTACAACCGGTTCCTGGCCACCGGTCACCAGCTCCCGGGATCTTTTTCTAATGAGCTGCCCACTCGATGGATTCCAGGTCGATGCCGTCTTTATACATATCCCAGAGCGGCGACAGCTCGCGCAGCTTGTTAACGGCCGAGCGCACGTGATCTATGGTGTAATCGATGTCCTTCTCGGTTGTAAAACGACCGATGCTGAAACGGATCGAGCTGTGCGCCAGCTCATCGTTCCTGCCCAGAGCCCTCAACACGTAACTGGGCTCCAGTGACGCCGAGGTACAGGCGCTGCCGGACGATATCGCGAGGTCCTTGAGCGCCATCAGCAGGCTTTCGCCTTCGACGTAATTGAAACTGATATTGATGTTCCCGGCAATGCGCTGATCGATATCGCCGTTGATATACACTTCTTCCATGTCCTTCAGCCCGTCCCAGAGACGGCTTCTGAGCGCAAGGATGCGTTCGTTCTCTTCCGCCATCTCTTCCCCAGCAATGCGAAAGGCCTCGCCCATGCCCACGATCTGGTGCGTCGGCAAGGTACCCGAACGCATGCCGCGTTCGTGACCGCCGCCGTGCATCTGCGCTTCCAGGCGTACACGCGGCTTTCTCCGCACGTACAGCGCGCCAATGCCCTTGGGCCCGTAAACCTTGTGTGCTGAAAAACTCATCAGATCAACCTTCAATTCTTCGAGATTGATCGCAACCTTGCCCGGGCTCTGGGCGGCATCGACATGAAACAGTATCTTTCGGCCGCGACAGATTTCACCGATCTCGGCGATATCCTGGATAACACCGATTTCATTGTTCACGTGCATTACTGAAACCAGTATGGTGTCGTCGCGCAGAGCCGCTTCAAGTTTTTTCAGGTCCAGCAGGCCGTTCGGCTCCGGGTCCAGGTAAGTGACCTCATAGCCTTCGCGTTCGAGTTGACGGCAGGTATCCAGCACTGCCTTGTGCTCCGTCTTGCTGGTAACGATATGCTTGCCGTTCTTTTTGTAGAAGTGAGCGACGCCCTTGATGGCCAGGTTATCGGACTCGGTAGCGCCCGAGGTGAATACGATTTCCTTGGGATTTGCGCCTACCAGCGCTGCAACATTTTTGCGTGCCTCTTCCACCGCCGCTTCCGCCTCCCAGCCGAATGCGTGGCTGCGTGACGCGGGATTACCAAACACGCCATCCAGGGTTAGGAAAGCACACATTTTTTCCGCAACACGCCTGTCGACGGGCGTGGTTGCCGAATAATCCAGGTAAATGGGATGTTTGTCACTCACGTTGTTTGCCTCTCAAACATTTGCAGCCACCATGACTGCCGATTTACTCGTTGTGTTGATAATTTCGCCCAGTGCCTGCAGCAAGCTGCTGACATCGGCGAGTGTATTGTCTTTACCGAAACTGACCCTGATCGCACTCAGCGCCAGTTCCCTGGGCACGCCCATGGCCTCGAGCACATGGCTCGGCTCCGTCTTGCCGCTGGTGCAGGCCGACCCGCTGGATACCGCAATACCCGTTCGGTCAAGCTGCATCAGCAGGGTCTCACCATCGAAACCCTGAACGCCGAACTGCACCGTATTGGGCAGCCGCTCCGCGTCGCGTGCAAACACCTTTGCGGACGGTATCTGCGCCAGGCCCTGCTCGAGCGCTTCGCGCAGCTCCAGCGCCTGCGCTGTACGCTCGCCCAGTTGTTTTTTCGCAAGCTCGGCGGCAGCGCCGAACCCTGCGATGGCCGGCACATTTTCCGTGCCCGCCCTCAATCCGTTTTCCTGCGCACCGCCGTGCAGCTGTGCGCGCAGCGGCAGCCGCTTGTCCACGACGAGGGCGCCCGCGCCTGGCGGTCCGTACAGCTTGTGCGACGACAGCGTCATCGCATGCACGCCCCAGTCGTTGTAGCTGACCGCGATTTTCCCGGCCGCCTGTGAAGCATCTGTATGAAACCAGATGCCCTTCTCATTTGTTATGCCGGCAAGCTGCTGCACATGCTGAATCACGCCGGTTTCGTTGTTCGCGCTCATCACGGAGACCAGCCCGGTATCCGGCTGGAGCGCCTGCTGCAGCGTTTGGGCTGTGACCCTGCCCTCGGCGTCGACCCCGATATAGTCGACGGTGCAGTCATCGCCAAGCTGGGCCGCGGGCTGCAACAGCGACATGTGTTCGACCTTGCTGACCGCAATCCTGCTGACAGAGCCGGACGCCGCAATACCCTTGAGCACCAGGTTGTTGGATTCGGTTCCGCCGCTGGTGAATATCACCTGGCCGGGATGCGCATCAACCAGGGCGGCGACCTGTTCGCGCGCTCTTTCTATCGCGTCCTTCTGCAGCCGACCGAACCGGTGCAGGCTGGCCGGATTCCCGACCATGGCCTGCATCAGCGGCAGCATCGCCTGCAAAACTTCGGGGTGCAACGGCGTCGTTGCGTTATGGTCCAGATAGACAGCCATGGTACAGCTCTGCGTTATGCGGCGTTGACCCGTACCTTGTCCTGCCGGATCGAAACTTCCTGGACCTTCTCGTTGGCCATCATCTCGGCCAGCGATATGCCGTCGAGAAACGTGCGGATTTCGGTGCTCAATTCGTTCCAGAGATCGTGAGTCAGGCACTGGAAATCGCCCTGGCAGCTCTCGGTGTCATCGCAGGCGGCAACCTTGCAGCTTTCGTCAACCGCCAGAATGATATCGGAGACGCTGATATCAGCCGCATCGCGGTTCAGCGTGTAGCCGCCGCCCGGGCCGCGTGTGCTCTTGACGACGCTATTGCGGCGTAAACGGGCAAACAACTGCTCCAGGTACGACAGAGAAATATGCTGCCTTTCAGATATGGCAGCCAGTGAAACGGGGCCGTTGCCCTCGTGAAACGCGAGATCCAGTACCGCTGTGACGGCATACCGGCCTTTGGTTGTAAGACGCATAGCAATTTCCTGTCAGTCATAACAGGACAATTTTACTTAATCCCGACTATTTTGGTCAACTATTTAGTTGACTAATTTTGTCAACTATTCGCCGTCACGGGCCTACTCACCCTCAATCTTCTCGGCCTCGGGCTCATTTTCGGCAGGATCGGCGAGGATCTCGCAGGGCCCGAGATCCGGCAGGTTGCTTACGTCAACTTCCATACCCAGCTGTTTCAGCGCAGCGCACATATTCTGCATCTGCCGGTCCATCACATGGATATGGTCCAGCATGCGGTTGATTGCGGTCGCGACCGGGTCCGGCGCCTCCTTGGTCGCACCATAGGCGTCGAATCCGAGCTTTTCAGCCGTAGCGTGGCGCTGTTCCTCGGCCTTCTTGTCCACCTTGTCGTGCTTGCGCACCAGCCGTCCGGGCACACCCACGACCGTGCCGCCCTCGGGAACATCCTTGGTAATCACCGCATTGGACCCGATGCGCACGCCTGCTCCGACCGTTATCGGGCCGAGCACCTTGGCGCCGGCGCCCACGACAACGTTGTCCTTCAGGGTTGGATGCCGCTTGCCTTTCTGCCAGGTGGTGCCACCCAGCGTCACGCCGTGATAGAGCGTGCAGTCATCACCTATTTCCGCGGTTTCACCGATGACCACACCCATGCCGTGGTCGATGAAAAAACGCCGTCCGATTTTTGCCCCGGGATGGATCTCTATTCCGGTGAGCCAGCGGGCGATATGGGAGAAAAAACGCGCCAGCCATTTCAGGCCGATGTTCCACAATCCATGATTCATCCGGTGCAGCAGCAGCGCGTGCACGCCCGGGTAGGAGGTAAGAATTTCAAGGACATTGCGCGCCGCGGGGTCGCGGTCAAAAACGCAGGAAATATCTTCACGAATACTGATAATGACTCTCCAGCAACTGGGGTACGACCACCATCTTAAATCAGATCTACATCAAGTTTATAGCCTGAATACTTGCGGATGTTGATCACGCCGGTATCGAGTATCAGGTACTGACCCTTGATCCCCATCAACACGCCTTCGACGGTCGGCGTCTTGTCCAGATTCAACGATTTGATTTTCTCCGGGTACTGCTCGACCGGGTATCGAATCTCGGCCACGGGTTCGTCCGGCAGAAATTCAATCCTGTCGCTGCCGAACTGCGTCTGCAGTTCCGCAATCCGCGTGCTGCAGACTTCGGCCAGCTGGTCGCGCATGGTCTCGAGGTCAACGGGTTCTGCGTCGCCTTTGAGCATCTTGCGCCAGTCCGTGCGGTCGGAAACGTGCTGCTTGATCGCAACTTCCAGCAGCCCGGACTGGTAGCGGTTTGCTACCTTGAACATGGGCACGGCCTGGCTCGCGCCCTGGTCTATCCAGCGTGTCGGTATCTGTGAGCCGCGCGTGATTCCGACCTTGATGCCGGACGAATTTGCGAGATAGACGAAATGCGACTGCATGCAATGCTGCATCGCCCACTCCGCGTCCCGGCACGTGCCGGCTTCGAAGTGGCAGGTCTCCGGCTTCACGATGCACATGTCGCATTCGGCAAGACTGATAAAACACGGGTAGCAATAGCCCTGGGCATAGCTCTTGGCGGTTTTGCGTCCACAGGCAACGCAGTTGATTTCACCCTTGTAGTCGAGCCTGATCCTGCCGCCGATGTGGGGGTTCAGATCCAGCAATGCATCGTCCAGCGGCAGCTGGTATTTGACCGGCGTCGACAGCTCGACCCTCATTTTCGCGATATTGCCCATCATCTCAAGACTGCCCCTTTCGAATATAACGCGCTATGCGGCGACAGGCCCGCTCGAGCTGATCGACCGGGCGCGTGTAGGCGAAGCGAACATGCGTTGACGCACCGTACTCGCCGAAGTCGATGCCCGGCGTCAGCGCTACCGCCTCCTCTTCGAGCAGACTGCTCGTCCAGGCGAACGCATCCTCCGTAATAGCGCTGCAATCTGCATAAATATAGAATGCGCCGCCGGGCTCTACGGGGATTTCAAACCCCATCTCCCGCAACGCGGGCAGCAGGTAGTCCCGCCGCTCCCTGAATTTCTCGACCCGCCCTTCGAGCACTTCGATCGTATCCTGCTCGAAGGCGACCAGTGCCGCGTGCTGCGCCAGCGTCGACGCCGCGAGAAACAGGTTCTGTGCAACCCGGTCAATGGCATCGACGTAGGCGTCGGGCACGACCATCCAGCCCAGGCGCCAGCCGGTCATACCAAAATACTTGGAGAAGCTGTTGATCACGAACACGTCATCCGAAAGCGACAGAGCCGTCGCGTCATCACCCTCATAGACCAGCCCCTGGTAGATCTCGTCGACAATCAGCCGTCCGCCTGCCGACGTTACCGTTGCAAGCAGCTCGGCGAGTTCGTCCTGGCGGATCATTGTGCCCGTGGGATTGGACGGGCTCGCGATCATCGCGGCCACCGAATGGTCGTTCCAGTACTCGGCAATATGGGCTGCCTGCAACTGGAACCGTGTATCAGCACCCACAGGGACGACGGTGTAATCCGCCCCGAGCAGCCTGATCATGTTGCGGTTACACGGGTAACCCGGGTCGGTCAGCAGCACATTGTCGCCGGTGTCGACCAGCACAGACAGCGCCAGCTGCAGCGCGCCCGAAGCACCCGGCGTAACAATCACGCGCCGGGGTTCGATGTCGAGCGCAAACTTGCTCTTGTAGTAGGCTGCGATTGACTCGCGCAGTTCGGGCAGGCCAGGCGCCGGCGTGTAATGCGTCTTCAACTCGCGAAGCGCCCTGATGCCGGCATCGATGATCGGTTGAGGTGTCGCAAAATCAGGCTCACCGACTTCGAGATGCAGAACGGAACGCCCCTGCGCCTCCAACTGTCTGGCGCGCGCAAGCAGGTCCATCACGTAAAATGGACGAATGTCGGCGGCACGACGGGTCAGCACGCTGTTGTCTGTATCGGTCAACGGTCACCTCCGGGTGGACGCATACTAGCACAGGGGCAGGAATCGTTTTACCGGCATTCGGCCGGGCTATAATGCTATGCTTGAATGTAACAGCGAAAACAGCGGTCACCGCGATGGCAATCAAAAAAACACAAATACTGTTACCCGTGCTTCTGACGATCACGGCGGCACTGTCGTCCCATGCCGCGCCCGAACAGGCACTGGTACCCGGCGGCATAGCCATAATCAACCTGGATGACTATTCGCCGGATATGCGCATCACGTTTGACGACAGGAAGACTACCGTATTCAGGCAGGGCGATTCCTGGTATGCCCTGGCAGGCATTCCGCTGAAGGCGAAGACCGGCACCTATGCCTTCGAGATCGTGAGCAGGGACGGATCGACCCGGGTGAGCCGCGTTGACGTGAACAGCAAAAAATACAAGGAACAGCGCCTGACCATCAAGAACAAGCGCAAGGTCAATCCGAACAAGCAGGACATGGCGCGGATCGAAAAGGAACGCGCGCTGAAACGCGCCGCAAAACACCACTGGTCCGGCGATTACCCGGATGTTGATTTTATCTGGCCGGTAACCGGCCCCATCAGCAGCATCTTCGGGCTTCGCCGCTTTTTCAACGAGCAGGAGCGCAATCCGCACAACGGCCTTGACATCGCGGCTCCCGAAGGTACCGATATCAGGGTCACAGCCGATGGCACGGTAATCGAGGCCGGCGATTTTTTCTTCAGCGGCAACATGGTTTATGTCGATCACGGCCAGGGCCTGATCAGCCTCTACGCCCACCTGAGCCGTATCGACGTCAAACCCGGCGATGTACTCCGCCGAGGCGACGTTCTCGGCGCGGTCGGCCAGACAGGCCGCGTCACCGGAGCGCATCTGCACTTCGCGGTAATGACCAACGGCGTACTGGTCGACCCGGTCTATTTTTTGCCGGAGCAGCAACCTACGGCCCAGCTGCATTAAGCGGCCGGAACGCCGCCCGGGTCATCCCCGGGACCAGGCTGCGACGGCCGTCTTCCGCGCCGCGTTTTCGACGCACGGCTTCATGCCAGGCCGATTACCGCCTATAAACCGTGTCCTGAACAGTTCGCACTGCCGGACCGCGGTGCCGACCAGCCTTTCGCAGCAAAAAGCTTGCGATTACAGTCAAATTCACGATAATGTGCGCCCAGTGTTTTTAACGAGTTGATTGAATGGCAAAAGAAGAAGCAATACAGATGGAAGGCAAGGTAATCGAAACCCTGCCGAACACCATGTTTCGCGTAGAGCTGGAAAACGGCCATGTGGTGACTGCACACATCTCCGGAAAGATGCGCAAACACTATATCCGCATCATGACAGGCGACTCCGTCACCGTAGAGCTGACCCCGTACGACCTCGAGAAAGGCCGTATCGTCTACCGCGCCAAGTAGTCCCAGCATAGCGAAACCTGAAATCCTACAACCTGGCATTTCGCTTCATTCTGACATGTGCCACCGGATGCAATCTGTAGGAGCGGCTTTAGCCGCGAATAACGTCATGGTGAACCGAAACCGAATTCGCGGCTAAAGCCGCTCCTACAGGTTTTTCCCCGCCCCCTTGATCTCCCGACCACGCTTCTGCTGCAGACGCCCATAAAAAAGGCCTGCTTTGAACGAGCAGGCCTTTCATCGGCTACCGGATAACCGGCCGCACGGGTCTGGATGTCTAGACTTTTTCGGTCACGCCCTCGATTTCGATCGACAGCTCACCGTCAACCACGGTGACCGACACCTTGCCGCCGCGCGCCAGATTGCCGAACAGCAGTTCGTTCGCCAGCGGTTTCTTCAGGTGTTCCTGTATCACCCGCGCCATCGGGCGCGCGCCCATCTTGGCGTCATAGCCCTTTTCTGCGATCCAGGTACGGGCGTCGTCATCGACATGCAGGCTGACTTTTTTCTCATCGAGCTGGGTTTCGAGCTCGACCAGGAACTTGTCGACAACGCTGGCGATGGTTTTTTCATCCAGCGGTCCGAACTGCACGACGCTGTCCAGGCGGTTTCTGAATTCAGGCGTGAACAAGCGCTTGATTTCCTCCATTCCATCGAGCTCGTTCTGCTGCTCGGTGAATCCCATGGTGCGGCGCGACATCAGCTGCGCACCGGC
>Ga0180438_10011063_pt1 | contig 10963 bp, 9 predicted proteins | sample SS_ome_12_FD_132455 | JGI IMG/M metagenome (GOLD analysis project Ga0180438, IMG submission 132455) | Hypersaline lake sediment archaeal communities from the Salton Sea, California, USA - SS_3_D_2 metaG | ecosystem: Environmental > Aquatic > Non-marine Saline and Alkaline > Hypersaline >... | reverse complement strand
TTTTTGAAAAAGTTGGTTTGCGTGAAAATACTTATTATACCTTTGCGTCTGGAGGCGTTTTTTCAAAATACTCACATGAATTTCAAACTTTAGCAAAAAATGGTGAAGATATAATTTTTATTTGTCCTAAATGTAAATTAGCTTATAATAAAGAGATTATTAATGATATCACAGAGTGCCAAGGCTGTCAGACGGCAAAGAGCAAATTTCAACAAGAGAAAGCCATTGAGGTAGGTAATATTTTTAAACTTGGTTCGCGTTTTTCAAATGATTTTAAGTTTAAGTATTTAGATGAAAAAAACAAAGAAAAAGATATTATTATGGGGTGTTATGGAATAGGCTCAAGTCGTGTAATGGGGACAATTGTTGAAATATTTAATGATACAAAGGGTATTGTTTGGCCAGAAAACATAGCACCATATAAGGTTCATATGATAGTGTTGGGTGATAATAAAAAACTTGTCAAAAAAGCAGAAGCAATATATAATGATTTAATTAGATCAAATATTGAGGTTTTGTATGATGATAGACAAGATTCAGCTGGGATAAAGTTAAATGACGCTGATTTGCTTGGTATACCTTTAAGATTGGTTATAAGCGATAAGACCATAAATAAAAATAGTATAGAAGTGAAAAAAAGAAATTCTGACAAAATAGAGTTAATTAAGATTAAGGAGATTAAGAAATATTTATTATAAAATTATAATATGATTTTTGATCGAATTTTAGGAAAATTTTCTAAAGATATTGGGATTGATTTAGGAACAGCAAATACCCTTGTTTATGTTAAAGACAAGGGAATTGTTATTAATGAACCATCAGTAGTAGCAATCAATTTAAAGAATGATCAAATACTAGCGGTGGGAGAAGAAGCCAGGAAAATGGTTGGTAAAACACCGGCAAATATAACTGCGATTAGACCTTTAATTGATGGAGTTATATCAGATTTTGAAGTTACTGAAAAAATGCTTAAATATTTTATTGATAAGATTCATAGAGAAGGTTTTAGCTTGATGCCAAGACCAAGAGTAGTAATAGGTATACCATTAGATGTTACAGAGGTTGAAAGAAAAGCAGTTGAAGATGCAGCTGTGTCAGCTGGCGCTAGGGAAGTATTTTTGATAGAAGAGTCAATGGCCGCAGCAATAGGTTGTAGATTACCTATTGAAGAAGCTGTTGGTAATATGATAGTTGATATTGGCGGTGGAACAACAGAAATCGCTGTGATTTCTTTAGGAGGAGTAGTAACATGGAAAACCATAAAAGTAGCAGGCGATGAAATGAACAAGAATATTATTCAATATGCAAGAGCAAAATTTAATTTGCTTTTAGGAGAGAAAGTAGCAGAAAACATAAAAATTAAAATTGGTTCTGCTGCTCAATTAAAACAACCATTAGAAGCACAAATGAGAGGTAGGGATTTGATGACAGGTTTGCCTAAAGAAATAATTGTTAATGATGAACAGATTAGAGAGGCTTTATCTAAATCAATGAAAATTATTATAGACAATATAAAAGCAACCCTAGAGGTTACTCCGCCAGAATTAGTGGCAGATATTTATGAGAGAGGAATTTTATTAACTGGCGGCGGAGCACTATTAAAGGGTATTGATAAAGCTATTTCTAGGGCAACGCAAATACCAGTCTATGTTGCTGATGATCCTTTAACCGCAGTTGTTAGAGGAACTGGTTACTTATTAGATAATTTAGAATTATTAAAAAATGTAGCATCTAATTCTTCATTTGAAGATAATTCTAAGATTTAAATATGATAGATAAAAAGAAAAATCGTCTAATAAAGTATTATTTGATAGCAGTTATTATACTGCTTATTTTTTTGCATTATACTAATATTTTAAATAGTATTGAAAGATCAGTTTTTGGGAAAATTACATTAGTTCAGGGTTCTGTTTATTCTTTTTTTACTAAATTAAAATTTTCTTTTATTGATTATCAGGAAGCAAAGGATTTGAAAAAGGAAAATATTGAATTACAGCATAAATACAACCAATTATTATATGAAAATTCACAATTGATTACTTATAAATATGAAAATAAAAAATTAAGAGATATACTTAAATTTACAGAGAATAATGATTATAATTACTTATTAGCTAATGTAATTGGCAGAGATTTAAATAGAGCTAATACATTAATAATTGATAAAGGTGTTAATAATGGCATTAAAAATGGTTATCCAGTTATAGTTGATAAAGGCATATTAGTTGGTAAGGTTATTGATGCGAAGAATGATATTGCCATAGTTTTATTATTAACAGATAATTTAAGTAGTATTGCTGTTTCAACCTTAGATATAAATAAAATAATTGGTATAGCTAAAGGAGAATTTGGTCTCAGTATTAAAGTTGAATTAATCCCACAAGATATAGATATAAAACAAGGTAATGTGATTATTACTTCAGGATTAGAATCAAATATACCGTCAGGTTTGATTTTGGGTGAAGTAAACAGAGTGATTAGTAATGAGAACGACTTATTTAAAACAGTTACAATTAGCCCAACTATTAATTATGAAGAAATTATGATATTAAGTGTAATTATCCCAAATGAGTAAATATTTTTTTAATTTTTTAATCATTTCATTGCTTGTAATATTAATACAGGGAGTGTTTTCAGCTCTTAATATTTTATTTCCCTTAAATATCTTTTTGGTTATTTTAGTTTTTATTACAATTATTTTTGGTTTTAATTGGGGCTTTATTTTTTCAATTTTTGCTGGATTTGCCTTAAATTTGTTTTCTTATTTGCCTTTAGGTTCATTTATCATTATTTATTTAGTTGTTTTACTCTCTGTTTCTTTTTTATATAAAAATGTTTTTATTAATTTGTCATTATATACTAGTCTATTGCTTACATTTTTAGCTACATTAATTTACCAACTGCTAATTTTATTGTTTAATTTTATGTTTTACTTCTTGAATTTGATAAATATTTACATTACTATAGATAGAACTTTATTAATATATTTGGGTAAACAAATTATATTAAATTTATTAGTAATGTCGATATTGTTTATTTTGGCTAAAGCTACTAGTAAAAGATTAAATTTAGCTTTTTTAATAAAAAATGAGTAAATTATTTATTAAAAGAGAATATAAAAATGCTAAAGAAATTGATTCTGATTTTTTTTGCGAAGAAGATTTAGGCACAGAAAATAAGAGCGAGACAGGCGATGAATTTTTAGGTAAGCATTTATCAGAAAACAAGATAAATGCTTTTTTGCTAGTTGTCATAATATGTATAATTATAATTTTTGGCAGGACTTTTCATTTACAGGTTGTAAAAGGACAGTATTATAGTCAACTAGCTGAAATAAACAGAACAAGAGAAAATCCTATTATCGCTCCGCGGGGTCTTATATATGACTCACAAAGTCGTGCTTTAGTTAAAAATTTACCTATTTTTGATGCTTTGATTTTACCCAAAGATTTAACATTAAATGAAGAAAAAAGAAATGACCAGATTAAGATAATTGCAGACTTATTACAAATTGAAAATGAAGAAATTAAACAAAAAATAAATAAATATCCTAAAAATTTTAATTATTATATAAGCATAAAAGAAAATATTGAATACGAGGAAGCAATTTGGTTAAAGATACAAGCTCAGCAAATTTCAGGTTTATATATAGAAACCAGAAATCAAAGATCATATAATTATGGGGCAGAATTTTCACATATATTAGGATATCTTGGTAAGGTTACTGAAAAAGAATTAGCAGCCAGAATAGATGACAAATATTTATTCAATGATTATATTGGTAAGACAGGATTAGAATTAAGTTATGAACAAGAATTAAGAGGGAAATATGGTAAAGAAGAGATAGAAGTTGATGTTACTGGCAGGGAAACAAAAGTAATTTTTAAAGAAGAGGCAGTCAGCGGTTCAAATTTAATTTTAACAATTGATGCTGAATTACAAAAAAAAATACGGGATATATGCTTAAAATATGCTGATAAAATAAACAAACATAGGATTAGTATTGTTTTGTTAAATCCGCAAAATGGGCAAATAATTTCCTTAATAAGTTTACCAGATTATGATAATAATTTGTTTGCACAAGGAATTTCACAAACTGATTATCAGTTATTAATTAATGATGTTAATAACCCATTATTTAATAGAACAATTAAGGGTGAATATCCTTCGGGTTCAACGATTAAACCTGTAGTAGCTGCTGGGGCATTAGAAGAAGGCCTTATTACAGCTAAGACAAATTATATGAGTAGTGGTGGGCTTTGGCTTTATGATCGTTGGTTTTTCCCTGATTGGGCAGCTGGTGGGCATGGTTTAACAAACATATATAAGGCAATTGCCTGGTCAGTAAATACTTATTTTTATATTATTGGCGGTGGTTATGAAGATTATCCAGGCTTGGGCATTAATGGTCTGAAAAAATATTATGATTTATTTGGTTTAGGGTTAAAATCAGGTATTGATTTAACCGGAGAATCAGCTGGTTTAGTGCCAGATCCTGCTTGGAAAATGAAAACAAAGAATGAGGAATGGTATATTGGTGATACTTATCATTTAGCAATTGGGCAAGGTGATATTTTAGTAACACCTTTACAAGTAGCTAATTATACTGCGGTATTTGCTAATCAAGGCAAATTATATCGTCCGTATTTGGTAAAAGAAATATTTACTAATAGTGGAGAACATGAAACAATTAATCCTCAAATAACTAGAGAAAATTTTATTAGTAAAGATAATTTAAATATTGTAAAAAATGCAATGAGGCAAACTATTACTTTGGGTAGTGCACAATATTTGGATAACTTGAATGTAGAGGTGGCTGGAAAAACAGGAACAGCACAGTGGAGGAAGGATAAAAATAATCATGCTTGGTTTACAGGTTTTGCACCTTTTGAAAATCCAGAGATTGTTATAACTGTTTTGATAGAAGAGGGCGGAGAGGGAAGTGCAGTGAGTGTGCCCTTAGCTTATGAAATTTTAAATTGGTATTTTAATGATTATTTATTAAATTTATAAATTTGACTAATGCTAAAATGTTTGATATTTTTATAAATAGTTTTTAAATAAAAAAAATAAATATGAGTCAAACAAAATACATTACAAAAGAGGGTCTTGAAAAATTACAAAAAGAGTTAGAAGCGAGACAAACTAGTAGGAGAAAAGAAATTAAAAATCGTATAGAAGAAGCCATAAAATTAGGAGATTTATCTGAGAACGCAGAATATCATGAGGCAAAGGATGATCAAGGACTTAATGAGGCCAGAATTCGTGAACTTGAGGATTTAATAAAAAATGCTGAAATTATAGATAATAGTAATGTACAGAAAACAAATATTGATGTTGGTAGTAAAATTAAAGTTGAATTTAATAATCAACAAATTGAATATACTATTGTTGGCGCAAGTGAAGCTGATCCAGCGCAGGGATTAATTTCTAATGAATCTCCCTTGGGTCAAGCATTTATTGGTAAAAAAGCAAATGAGATTGTTGAGGTTGAAGCACCAGCCGGAATTATTAAATATAAAATTTTATCTATAGAATAGAACAAAAAGGAGGTTTTGACATGGGTGTTATTTATTCACATCAACCATTAGGAACAGAAGAAGATGAGGGTAGTGATATCCGGATTCAAATTGATAAAGAAAATGGTCAGGCTATGATTGAAATGGAAAGTGCTTATGGGGAAGCACAAGCGATAATTGCTAAAGCAGATAATTCCGAATTTTTTGAGTGGCTTGTTGCAGGAGAAGAAATATTTTTAAAATTAGGAGGCAGACAAGTTGATATGAAAATTGAGCCAAGGTAAATATGCTTATATTAAGATCACAAGATAAGTTATCGTGTGATCTTTTTAATTTTTTGATGTTTGACCTTTTTGCTAAATTTAGATAAAATGAAGATGTATATTACTTAAATATTAATTTTATATAAACATAAATTATATGTCTCAAGATGAAAGGAAAATTCGTTTGGAGAAACTGAATAAAATTAGAGAGCAGGGGATTGATCCTTATCCAGCAAAATTTAATAAAAAACAGAGCTTAAAACAAGCTTATTCTAGTAAATTAGGAACAAAAGTGATTACAGCGGGACGTTTATTAACTATTAGAGATATGGGTAAGTTATGTTTTTGTCATCTATTAGATGAAACTCAGAAAATGCAGATTGCTTTGCAGGCAGATAAAATCACTAAAGATGATTATAAGTGGTTTATTAAAAATTTAGACATTGGTGATTTTATTGGGGTGGAAGGCGAAGTTTTTAAAACTCATAAAGGTGAAATTTCAATTTTAGTGAAAAAATATAGATTATTGAGTAAAGCTTTACTGCCATTACCTGAAAAATGGCATGGTTTAGCTGACGAAGAAATTAAATTAAGAAAGAGATACCTTGACTTTATTGCTAATCCAGAATTAAAAGAATTATTTTATCGTAAAGCTAAATTTTGGCAAACAATGAGAGAATTTTTAATGACAGAAGGTTTTTTAGAAGTGGAAACACCTGTTTTAGAAACAACCCCTGGGGGGGCTGATGCTGAGCCTTTTACAACTCATCATAATGCCTTAGATATGGATTTATATTTAAGAATCTCTATGGGAGAATTATGGCAAAAGAGATTAATGATTGCTGGCTTTGAAAAAACTTTTGAAATTGGCAGACAATTTCGAAATGAGGGCATGAGTAGGGAACATTTGCAAGATTATGCTCAGATGGAATGTTATTGGGCATATGCTGATTATAAAGATATGATGCTTTTAATGGAAAAAATGTATAAAAAAGTAATTAAAGATACTTATAAAACTCTTAAATTTAAAATAAATGGTTTTACAATTGATTTTGCAAAAAAATGGGTAGAAATTGATTATGTTAATAAGATTAATCAAGATTTTAAGATCGATGTAACAAAAGTAACAAAAGAAGATATTATAAACAAATTAAAAGAATTAAAAATTGATTTTGATCAAAAATTATCAAAAGCAAGATTAATTGATATTTTATGGAAACAGGTACGTAAAACAATTGCTGGTCCAGCTTTTTTAATAAATCATCCAGTTGAAGTTTCTCCTTTAGCTAAAAGAAATATTAATGATCCTAATAAAGTACAGCGGTTCCAAATAATTCTTGCTGGTTCAGAAATGGGTAATGGTTATTCAGAGCTTAATGATCCGATTGATCAGGCTCAAAGATTTGAGGAACAAGCCAAAATGAGAGAAGCAGGTGATTTAGAAGCTCAAATGCATGATCAAGATTTTGTAGAAGCTTTAGAATATGGTATGCCACCAACAGCAGGTTTTGGACTTTCAGAAAGGTTATTTTCTTTTTTAGAAAATAAATCTGCCAGGGAATGCCAAATATTCCCCTTAATGAAACCTGAGAAATAAATAATTATGAAAAATTTATACGAAACTCCTAAAATTGAAAAAAAAGAAGAAAAGCAGGATTATGTTTTTGAACAATTTCATAATGTTGATTTTCCAATTGAAGAATTTCCAGAAATATTTGAAAGAGTTATTGAGCTTGCTAATATGCCTAGTTCTCATTTTGATGATGCAGTTAAAATGTCACAAATAGTTGAATTATTATGGAATGACATTGAAAAAGAAGGTGAGTTTAATTTAAGTATAAAAGAATTAAAATTAGCTTGTTTGTTTCATGATATTGGTAAATCTGGACCTGCTGATGCTAGTCGCGAAGAACGCATGATGATTGAACAAATTTTTAATCCCACGTTTTTTCGTATTAGTTCAGAGAAATTTAAAAATGCTGTAGAATTTAAAGATAAAGAGCCAAAAGAAGCTAGTAAAGTAATTAGAACTTTACCCATTGCTAAGGTATTAGAAATTGAAAATTTACCCAATAAAGATAAAATTATTGAGTATTTAAAGACTTTACAGCTTCATGTTTATAATGAAGAAACAAATAGTTGTACTATAGAGGATGTAGATCCACAGAAACATGATATGATTACTTTATGGCGAGAACATGATATTTGGACTTGGCAAACATTAAAAGAATTCGGTGGTAATAAGATTTCCCAGGAATTAAAAATTATTGCCTCAACCCACCATACATTAGAAGGACATGATCCCGCAGCTTTAGGAGGAAAAGTCCCTGATGAAGCTATAGCCTTGGAAACCATTGATAAATATTCAATTATCACTTTGGTAGATAAATATCAAGCATTCATTGTTAGAAGTAATGTTGATCATCAGCAAGCAATAAAAATTTTAGAGAATTTAATTAGAGATAGTAAAGCTAAAAATATTATTAACCATGAAGATAAAGTTTTTAATAAATTTATGAAATATTTAAAAATTTTGGATAGACATCCTGAAATTGCTGAAAATTTTTGATTGTCAAATTACATATTAAAAAAGAGAGGTTTTAAGCCTCTCTTTTTGTTTTACATTTGTCCTGTCCAGCAATATGTACAGATTTTTTTAGATGGTAATCCTATAGCTTGGATGTTTTGTTTTGTTGTAAGATAAATTATTTTTTTAACAACCTCCCAGTCCGCTGCTTTATTTACGTCTCGTCTTATCCAGTCAACCATTCGTTGATATTGTTCAGTTCTTGGGTCAAGATAAGGTTTGATGTCAATATCATCAATTGGTTTACCTTCAATATTTACCATTGCTTTTCTGGCAGCTAATTCTTTACGTTTTCTAGTCGATTCTTCAAAGGGACAAATTTCAACAAGAGGTGCACAAGCTAAAGCTAAGTATAAAGCTGAAGGGCGACAGCGACCAATTTTTTTAATCAGCCAAAGTAATTGAGTGTTGCGTACAAGTGAGTCATCAAGTAAAAGGAATTTTTGCCCTTCAATTATTGATTTGATTGTATTTATTTTATGATAGGCTGCGTAAGCTCTTAAATTTTGGTCATCATACATAAAACTGCGTACACTCCTTTTTTTTCTTAAAGGTCTTTTAAAAGGTATTCTAGAAGCACATACAGCTCCATGGGCATGTCCAAGTCCTGAATCTGGAATGCCGGCAATAAAGTCAATTTCCAGATTTAACTTTTGAAAAACTTGCCAGGCAGCAGCGCCAGAGCGATCTCTAGTATCTTCAACTGTAATACCTTCAATAATTGCTTCAGGATATGCAGTATAAACATATAAAAATCCGCAGATTTTACTATTGTCATGTCCGGCTAGAAGTGTCGTGAATCCATTATTATCGAAAAAGACAATTTCTCCAGCTTTAAGTTCTCTACAAATTTCAAAATCAAGATTATCCAAACCAGTTGTTTCAGTAACTACTGTGTAGGCAGAATCTTTTACGCCCAGAGTGAGACTAAAAGTTCCTCTAGGATCTCTGGCTGCAAAAATACCATCAGCAGTTAAAAGAAGTATATTAATCGAGCCAAGACCAGCGACTAATTGCCAGGCTTGCTTTATCCCATCAACGATATCATTGCCAGTACTAATAATTTCTCCGATAACTTCTGCTTTATTATAACGCCACGTTTCTTTTTTTTCGTCCCAAGTTTTTTCACGGAAATTATGTCCTTCTGATTTTAATTTATCACCGATTTTTTGTAGATTTAAAAAATTACCCTGAACGCAGATGCTATAACTACCAAATCTGGTATCAAATTTTAAAGGTTGTATATCTGCTGAGCTACAGACTCCAAATCCCAGATTTCCAGGAAGATTATCTATTTCACCAGCAAATCTTGGTAAAAAAGGCACTGATTTTATTGAATGAATTTCTTTGTACAATCCTTTTCCTTGTCTGGTAAAAATTCCCCCGATGGCTTGACCAAGATGTTCATGATCACCTAATAAATTATAAAGATCGTTAATGCAAGGTTCTTTGTTTGAAAAAATTCCTGCTAAGCCACTCATTTTCCCCTCCTTTTTAAAAATTTGTTTACAAAATAAATGGGCAAAAACCCCCTTGCTTATATTTTATCAATCTTCACAAATTAGTCAATTTTTGTTAAACTTTAGTTATGAATTTGATTATAAAAGATAAGGAATACGAAATTTTAAATAGTAAAATTTGCTCGGTTTTATAGTTTTTTTATTTAATTACTAATTATTTTAATATATGTTAGATATAAATTTTATTAAAGATAATTTAAAAGATATTAAAAAGGTTACAAAAGATAAGGGCATTGATTTAAATTATGAAATTTTGCTAAAATTAGATAAAAATAGGCGAGAATTGATTCAACAAATTGAAGAGTTGAGACAGCAAAGAAATAAGAATGCAGAATTATTAAAAGATCCTAAAAAACGTACTAAGAAATTAATTGAGGATGGTAAAAAATTAAAAGAACAGTTATCTGTGCAAGAAAGTGATTATAATAAGGTGAGAAAACAATATGAGGAAATAATGTATAAAGTTCCTAATTTAGTAAGCAAAGATACGCCAATTGGACTTGATGAAAGTGCAAACAAAGTTGTACAAAAAAAAGGTAAAATACCAAAATTTAATTTTAAAATTAAAGATCATTTAGATCTAGGTAAAGATTTGGACATTTTAGATGTTGATAGGGGAGTTAAAGTTTCAGGTTTTCGAGGTTATTATTTAAAAAATGAGGGGGCACAGATGCATATGGCGTTATTAATGTATGTTTTTAATAAATTGATTGCAAAAGGATTTACACCTTTTATCCCCCCTACATTAGTTAGGGAAATGGCATTATTAGGTTCTGGGCACTTTCCTGAAGGAAAAGAGGAAATTTATCAAATTGGTAATCCTGGCAAATTAGAAAGCGGAGAAAAAATAAAAGAATCAATGTATTTAGCAGGGACTTCAGAACCAGCATTATTAGCGTATCGAGCAGATGAAATTTTAACTGAAGAGGAATTACCTTTAAAATATTGTGGTTTTTCTGCTTGTTATCGCAGTGAAATTGGTAGTTATGGGAAAGATACTAAAGGTATTTATCGGTTACATGAGTTTTGGAAGATTGAGCAAGTAATTATTTGTAAAAATGATATAAAAAAAGG
>Ga0180438_10011062_pt1 | contig 10964 bp, 7 predicted proteins | sample SS_ome_12_FD_132455 | JGI IMG/M metagenome (GOLD analysis project Ga0180438, IMG submission 132455) | Hypersaline lake sediment archaeal communities from the Salton Sea, California, USA - SS_3_D_2 metaG | ecosystem: Environmental > Aquatic > Non-marine Saline and Alkaline > Hypersaline >... | reverse complement strand
CGTTTCATCGTGGTGCGCGGCGATAGCGTTGGCGATGACGTCGTTTTCGCCGTGCCGCTTGGCCATGTCGCGGCCGATAGCCGCGTGCGAACCCTCGACTTCGTGGTTGAGCGCCTTGCCGATGTCATGGATAAGGCCGGCCCGTTTCGCTTCTTGGGCATTCACGCCGAGTTCCGCGGCCATCAGTCCCGCCAGATGCGCGACCTCCTTCGAGTGCTGTAACACGTTCTGGCCGTATGACGTACGGTACTGGAGCCGGCCGAGAAGCTTCACGATCTCGGGATGGAGGCCGTGGACGTCGCTCTCCAAGCAGACCTCTTCGCCGGTTTCCTTGATGGCTTGGTTAAGTTCTTCGGAAACTTTCTCGACCATTTCCTCGATCCGGGCGGGATGGATCCGGCCGTCGGTAATAAGTCGATCGAGTGTGATGCGTGCCACCTCGCGCCGAATCGGATCAAACCCGGACAAGATCACCGCCTCGGGCGTGTCGTCGATGATGATGTTGATGCCCGTGGCGTTCTCAAGCGCCCGGATATTCCGGCCCTCCCGGCCAATAATCCGGCCTTTCATTTCGTCGTTGGGCAGGTGCACCACGGAGACCGTCGAGTCCGTAACGTGGTCGGCGGCACACCGTTGAATGGCCTGGGTAATAATCCAACGGCCTTTCTTCTCGGCGTTCTCGACCAATTCGTCCTCGATCCGTTTGAGCCGGACGGCCGTGTCGCGCCGGACCTCCGTTTCCAACCGGTTGATGATGGTCTTGCGGGCCTCGTCGGCCGTCATGCCGGAGATGCTCTCGAGTTTTGCCGTCTCCTCGGCGATAAGGCCTTGCAGGCGCTCCCTCTCCTTTTCGAGCGCCTTCTGACGTTCGGTCAAGGCCTGCTCTTTCGTGCTGAGTTCATTGCCCTTGCGCTCGAGCGCATCGAGCCGTTTGTCGACGCCTTCCTCTTTGGCGAGAATGCGTTTCTCGAGGGCAACCAATTCTTTGCGTTGTTCTCTGGCCTCCTTCTCGACCTGCGCACGAAGTTCTATCCGTTGCTCTTTGAGCGTAGTCTTGGCCTCTTTGATCGTCGAAGCGGCTTCACGTTCAGCATCGGAAATCGTCTGGGCGGCCTCGCGCTTGGCCTTCCCGATGAGACTCCGCCCTATCAGACGCGTGGCCGTCATGGTCACCACGCACCCAACGATGAAGGCCGCTGCGATCCACAAGAGGGCTTGCGGATCCTCAAGCAGCTGCATTGCCAAATACCTCCGTCCCCTCGGCAGGGGTGATGCAATTCTACCTCGGAGTCGCGAGAGGCATAGCGAGGAAAGTCGTAAGCCTATAAGCTCAAACAGGTTCGGAGTGAGTATCGAAATGAACAAAACCTGCAGAAGCCATAGGCAGGCATGGCTGATATGTCAGAACCGCCCGAAAGGCGAGTGCTAAACATCCGTCGCGAACCCTTGCTGTCTCTCGTGTAACGCCGAGTACATTTTGTAGTATGGCAGACATTATACGTTTGCCATCCCAAGAAGTCAACGAATCAGGCAAAAAACCACCGCGAACCGATTAAAATGAGTATAATAATAAAACAGCAAATAACGGGGCCTTGCCTGACCGACGAGGCGATACGCATATGCGTTCCAGAGGGCCATCGACCGCCGGACGGTGAAGCAGAGGCCACCGGCTACGGCTCCTGTTTCACCCACAGTAGGCTGTGCTCAAAATCCAGCACAAACTCGGTGTCTCGGAAAAACTGAGTTCCCAATAGCGGCCTATTGCCCAACTTCTCGAAGGCGTCTTCAGGATATATGCGAACGACCGCCTTCTTGACAACTCTTTCGCCAACTTCGAGTTCTGGGACTACGGCCTTTCTGCAATTGAACCTCCCTGTGCCGCCTTCGGGGTACCATCCAGTAGAGTCCTTAAGTGAGGTAACTTTCACTCGATGCCGCATGTCTTCCCACAATCGGTCACTGATAGCCAAGCCACGTCCGTCGCCCGTGTCAACCCTCACTTCCATGTCCCGGCCTGCAATCGGAATGTCTGCAACGAGTATAGGAGCGCCATCTTGCTCTTCCACAACCTTGCAGGAGTACCGAGCCCAACGAGCCGGTTCATCTGGGACAAAGGATTCTTCATAGGAAAGCCGCATTTCCTTGCTTTGAGCGTCAAAGCCAATGTACTTGAATAGCCGCATCATTTTCAGCCCAAGGATGAAGGACTTGTCCCGAAACGGAAGGCCAAACGCTCGAGCTTGCAGGTGATACTCTCGATACAAACATGGTACATCGGTCAACGTTGCATTGCCGATTCGCAATTCCGGGATGTACGTGTCTGTAACAACACCGCCAAACAACCATCTACATAACCGTTCGTAGCCTGATATTCCTTCGCAACAGAGGGGCCGCAAACCTTCGTTGTGATCGTCACGACGGCTCAGGGGGATAAGTCCATATGAGCTCGCGCAGTTTATCGTAGAAGTAACGATAGTTGTCCCACGACACGTCAGGGGGCACGCCATGGTCAAGGCCGGGGATGTAGCGGCCCTGCGTCAACATGAACGGCACTTTCTTGAGTTCCTTGTCGATGGCTTCACGCCCGTGCGCAAGGGCGAACTTGTCGATGCCGCCGATGATGCCGAGGGCGGGGTATTGCCGCCGCACTTCCGTGATGTCCAAACCGAACTGGGTTTCCCACGGAAAGACGATATCGACGCCGCCCTCGATCCATAACGGGACCAATGGCCGCTCGTCGCCATCACTGTCCACCATGACGTGCTTACAGCCGTTCTTTCGAAGTGCGTCCGTGAGCCGCTTGTACCGGGGCAAAAGGAACTCCGCAAAAAGCGCCGGGGCGATCAAGGGCCCATTCTTGCTGCACATGTCCTCCCACACGAAATACCAGTCCAGCGGGACGTCCTGCTGAACCCGTGTGAAAAGAGCAATCCAGAGGTCACACAGCGTATCCAGAATCTCGTGCATAAGTTCCGGGTCTTCATAGAACAACATGGCCTGGCGCTCGAAACCCAGCAGCTCCCTCGGCGCGCCAAAGAAACCGAGCGGCAGGTCACCGCAGTAGACGGGTTCGCCGCTCGCTTGGGCCTCCTGGCAGATTGCAGCCCAGTTCTCCGGAAACCTGCCCGGCGTATCGGGGTCGAGCCGTTCCTTGATCGCCTCCCAACTGGCCCGATCCGCGACAGGTCCCTTGATGGTGACCGGCATAACGTCCGATCCCGGCTCGTTCCGCTCGATGCCTCCCCAACCATTGCGAATCGTCTGTATACCGTCCTTCTCCGCCAAAATCTTCCGCTCGAATTCGGGCCAGATATAGCCCTGCACACGGAGCATAGACCCTCGCCCGCCGTCAAACCCGATTATGCTGTGGATGGTCTGGCACACCGTGTCCCACGAGGCATTCTCGGGGAGATCCAGGCCCTCGCCCCGCCACCGTTTCACCGTGGACGGCCAGTAGCCCATGACGTCCAGGAAGGGCGCACGATCGACGTCTTCCCCCGCAAACAGCCTCAGATACCTCTCCCTGTTCGTCATGACACCTGAATCTCCATGGTTCCCTTTTCCCTTTTCAGGTGTCCGCGCTGCAGGAATACCACTCGAGCTCCGTCTTCTTCCCCTCACCGGGTTTAGCTCAACTTCCGCGAGAAACCCTCGCCGGCGCGGCGGGCCGGTTTACGCGCCGCCATGTCCTATCCCAAAAGAGCCGTAACCGTCCTGGTCGATCATACGTTGACAAGGTCGGCGAGTTCGCGCTGGCAGTATTCGGTCAAGGCGGCCTGGTGTTCGTCGGTGACGCTTATGAAAGGTTTCCGGTTCTTGCCGCATTTCAGGTGGCCGGCGGCGTTCACAAAGGCTTTGAATTTGGCGATCATGTGATAGCCTTCGAGGGCCGGGTGGTCACGCAACGAATCCCACGCGATGCGCAGCCAGCGTTGCATGCGAATGGCGTCGTCCCAGCGACCCTCTTTACACGTATTCATCAGCTTGACCATGTACCGCGGGAAGATCGACGCCGACATCGAGAACACGCCTTTGGCGCCCATGTGCATCGTCGACACGAACCAGTCAAGCTCCGTGGACGTCATATGGGCCAAGTCGGTTTCGTGCATAAGGTCCATCATCAGCGTGTAGTTCGTGTGCCCTTCCTTCGATCCGCAGATATTGGGCAGTTTCGCCAGCGCTTTGAACACGGGGATGTCGTGGAGTTGGGCCGTCTTGACGTTGTTGTAAACGATGATGCCGATATCCGGGCACGCGCCAGACAACTCTTGCCAAAACCCAATCAGTTCACGTTGGGTCAGTTCGATGTAGAACGGGCTGACATTCATGACCGCGTCCGCGCCGCATTCCATCGCGAACCGTGTGCGCCGGATAGCTTCTTCGGTGTGCACGGCACTGCAGCCGGCCACGGCCATCACGTGGTCCGGGGTTTCCTCGACCAGCGCCGGGATTAAGCGTTCGAGCATTTCCCACCGCATCGTGTGGAACTCGCCATTGCTCCCGGTGGTGACCACGGCGTCCACGCCGGCCTCGACCAGCGTGCGGACGTTTTGGCGGAAACTGTCCTCGTCAAATTCCCCGTCCGGCGTGAATGGCGTAGGCGGCAGCGCATACAACCCCCGCATAGTCTCGCGCGTCAACATGGAATGACCCTCCTATTGGTCTTGCAGAAAAGACCCGTCAGAACGCCTCCCATGCTCCCTATCGCTCCGCGGATGACACGCACGCGCAACGGCCCACTGGACGGATTCTACGCGCGGATCTTGTTCCGAGTCAAAGCCGTACGCGGGTTTCTCTCGCGACGCCCGCTTGCGGTGGGCTATAATGGTCGCGGCCCTTGTACTGGGGCTCACCAATGCAGAGACCGACGCAACAGAAGGGGCGAAGGGGTGATTGGGAAAGCCCGGCGATGTCATTCCCAACTCGATTGGGAATCTTGTTTCCCACCTTTGGCAACAGGTCTGCGCGGAGATTCCCGCTTGCGCGGGAATGACACGAGATGGGTAACAGGTGTGCCTGGATATTTCCGGCTGCGCGGGAATTACGGTTCGCGATGTGGGCTTTCTCAACAGCCCTGCATAGCCAGCTCGGGGAGTTCCGAGGCCGGTTTCTGTTGGTGTGAGGGGATGGTTTTTTGAGACGTTTGAACGGTTATATTTTGCGCGAGATTGGGACGCCGTCTCTTTTGGCGTTCTTTGTGATCGCGTTTCTGGGGGTGGCGAGTGAGCTGCGCGAGCGGTATGAGAAGCTTCCGCTGGCCTACATCGATCTGAGCGACCTGGCGCGATTGACGCTATACTTCATGCCGACGCTCGTGTCGTACATTGTGCCCATCACCTTCATGATGGGGATTCTGCTCGCCTTTGTGCGGTTTTCGCAGCATAACGAGATCACGGCGATGCAGGCGGCGGGCGTCCCGTTGAAGCGGGTCGTGCTGCCGGTCATCTTGGTCGGCGTCGTGCTGAGTGCGTTGAGTTTCGTTGTGCAGGATCGCGTGCAGCCATGGGCGCTGAACCGCGCAAACGTATTCATTTATCGCGAACTGCCGGCGCGCATTACGCTGGATATGTTGCCGGCGGGCGTGATGCATTCGTACAGGGACCTGAAAGTGTATTTCCGTGAGAAAGACCCCGAAACTAAGACGCTGAAGGACATCCATATCCGGGAACGCGGCGAGCATGGCGAAAGCCTTTCGCTCTATGCCGAATCCGCGCGGTTGATCACCGACCCGGACGGCACGATGAAGATCTTCATGCCGAGCGTACGCGTCATCCCAGGCGGCGTCGAAGACACCATTGTCAGCCCTAAGGGTGCACAAATGGAGTACACGCTGCCCGGGCCGGCGAATGAGAAGATCCCGAGCAAGCGTAGGGAGAAGTCTTTGGCCGGCCTTCTTGAGGAGGAGTCGAAATGGGCACGGGAGCATCGCGATACCGGATCGCAGGCGTCAAAACATGAACTGAGAAAAACGCGGATCGAGATCAAAGATCGCGTTGCGTGGCCTTTGGCTTGCCTGGCGTTCAGCCTGGTCGCGGCGCCGCTTGCGGTGCGCGGACGCCGCGGCGGCAAGTCTTACGGTTTTGCCATCGGCTTCGGCATGGTCCTGGTGTATTTCCTGCTTGGCCAAGTGCTGGAGCCTCGAGGCCTCCGTTCGTTGGAAGTAGCAGTCGCGCGCGGCCTTGTGCCTAACGCGGTTTTCTGCTTGGTTGGCGCCTGGGCGCTGTGGCGGGTGGATCGCGTGTAGACGATGTGTATTCTGGATCGATATCTGCTGAGCCGGAGCGTAACGGCGCTTGTCAAGACCATGCTGTCCCTCGTTTGCCTTTTCGTCTTGATTGACCTGCTGACGCACCGCCGCCCCGACATCATCAAGTATGGTGTGCCCTGGTACATCGTGCTTCGATACTATGCCGCCTTCATACCGGAGGTGCTCGTGAAGTATCAGGTCGCGGCGTTGTCGGTGCTGATATCGGCGTTGCTGGTACTTGGGCAGGCCGCGCAGCACAATGAGGTGACCGCGGCGTTGTCGGGAGGAATCAGCCTACGGCGGCTGGTGCGCATGCCTATTCTGGTGGCCGCGTTCTTAGCCGGGGGCGTGTTTGTGATGGGTGAGACCCTCGGCGTGTACGCCGCGCGAGACGCCCACCGGATTGTGAACCGGTACTTCTCAAAGAACCCCTACCGGGAGCGAAGCGGGATCAGTTGGGCCAACTTGTCGGGAAGATGGACGTGTCACATCGGCAAATTCAACCGACTGGCGTTAACCGGAGAAGATGTGGTGCTCTATGGGTCTTCCGGCGAAGTCTTCGAGCGCATCGAGGCGCGGCGAATCTTCTGGGACGAAACGGAGAAACAGTGGCTGCTCGAAGACGGCCGCTGGCTCGAGTTCCATCCGGACGAGGACGGGCACCCCACGCTGCACCAACGCCGAATAACCCAGTGTCCCGCGCCGTTTACCGAGCCACCGACACACCTATTCGCATGGGATGCGCCGCCCGAACTCAAAACGACGCGCCAGCTCGCCGACGATCTCGCGTATGCGGCGGCGCGCGGCGTGCCCGTCGCGAACCGACGCGTGCACTATCACGCGAAGTTCTCGCAGCCGTTTCTCTGTTTTGTTATGATATTCCTCGCAGTCCCGTTTGCGATGCGACTGCGCCGGGGAGGCGTCGCCATCAGTTTTGGCGTCAGCCTAGCCGTCGCGCTCGTGTATTTGGTCGTGTTTGCGTCTGGTATGCTTTTGGGGGACATTGGCCGGCTGCCGCCTCCTGCGGCGGCCTGGCTTGGCAACATTGTGTTTTTTGGGGCCGGCCTAGTCTTGTTTGCGAGAACGCCTACATGAAGACGCAATCCCCCGCGGCCCTAGGAATCGGTGCAAGCGTTCGTATTGCCTTGCCGCACAATGCGTTATCTGTTAGACTGCAATCAGAGCGAGAAGAACGGACGGGCGCTCAGCCCGGGAAGGAGAAGATCGATGAGGAGGAGTAACCTTTTTGTTCTGTTCCTGGCGTGCGCAGTTGCTGCAGGATGTGCAGGGGGACTCGGGTCCGGCAGTCGGCCGTCTGCGGGATGGACAAAGCCGCTAGACGACTTGGCGCTTGACGGGTCGTTGGCTTCTCTGCCCATGCCTCGGGACTATTGCGTCCGGCAGGTATCGAGCCGCGATCCCAGTGGCGGAAACGACGATGGGGCATTCGCGGCGTGGGCTTTTGATGGGGGCATCGTACTCGCCGACCTCGAAGGTCCCGGAACGGTATTGCGAATTTGGACGCGCGAGCCCTCGGGAACGTTGAGTGTGTACGTGGACGAAATGTCAGCACCATTATTTAAGATACCGTTCGAGAAACTGTTTACCGACTATCTTGAGGCGTTTTCCACCCCGTTGTCGGGGGAAGCGGGGGGCGGCTACTACAGTTACGCGCCCATACCCTATCAAGATCGGTGTTGCCTTGTGTTGTATGAGGCCGAAGAGGACTTTCGATACCACGTAACCTATGCGGCATTCCCCCCCGAGACCATGGTGACCCCGCTCAATCTTAAGCTTGGCGACGACGAACTCGCCTTTTTCCGACAGTGGCGCAACGAATGGGGCAAGATTCCAAAACTGCGCTTTCACGACCTCGACACTGAGGAACTGTACACCACCGAGCGCACGGTTTGGGGCAGCGAGGGCGCGCAACTCTGGCACGTCGACGGCCCCGGAACCGTGACCGAACTTGAGATGGTGTTCTCCTCAGTAGACCCCGAGATTCTGGACCATGTTTGGCTCGCGTTCTATTGGAATGGCGCGGCCGAAGCGTCCGTCTACGCGCCGGCCAGCGAGTTTTTCGGCGGCGCAGGGATGGCGCAGGGCGACTATGCCGGCGTGGCGTTGGGTAAACAAGGCGATCGCTTATGGTGCCGCTTTCCGATGCCATTTGCATCGCGCGCGCGGTTGCGAATTCAGAACAACTCGGACGCCGTTGTCGATATCCGTTACAATATTACCTGGCGTCCGGGACCAATCGGCGACGCCCGGTATTTTCATGCTGCATATAATAAGGACGTAACCGAAAAGGACATTCCCTATACGGCCTTGGACGTGTCGGGCAGCGGCCACTTCGTAGGCTGCACCGTCATTGCGAAAGGCGGCACAGGGTTTGACTTTCTCGAGGGCGATGAAACACTGCTCGTCGACGGCGAGCCGATCGCGGGCTATCTTGGCACGGGCACCGACGACTATTTCAATGCAGGTCCGGGATTCAACCAAGGGTTGTTCTCAGCGGCCACGCACGGGTGCACGGCCAAGAGCGGCATTGCACCCGTGCATATTGCCGCGTATCGCAGCCACGTGACGGACGTGGTCCCGTTCCGGGAGTCCGCGCAGTTCCTGCTCGAACACGGGCCTCAAAACAGCCAATCGGATGTCACCTATTCCAGCGTGGCGTACTGGTATCTGTCGACGCCGCAGCCGGTTGTGTTCGTCGAGGAGGAACCGGCGCCGAGCGCTGAGGAAGCAGACGGCGGCGAGGAAGCGGAGCCGAGCGACGCGGAGGCAGACGCCGACGAGGAAGCGCAAGCCAGCGAGGAGCCCGGTGGCGAAGACTGAGAAGAGCCCTTCGGAGCTTGTGGCCGACGTTTTGGAGACGTGCCGAAACGAAGTGCTCGAGCTTGTTTTAGCGCAGGTGCGCGTCTTGGCGGCTGCGGAAGCGCGTCCGCTCGTGGAAGACTGGTTCATTGACCAGGTCGAGACGCTTCGGGGGCGGCCAACGTACGCCAACGAACTGATGGCTGCACTTGCGCAAGGCGTCCGGGGACGGGGCCGGCGGCTCTGCGACCTCTTGAACGACCTCCATCGAATCCGCAACGCGCTGATCGACTTCTTGTCCGGTCGCGTGCCCGGGATTACCGATGCGGAGCTGTATGCCATCTGCCTGGCCAGCGAGGATCGGTACCTTCAAAGTGTTTGCGAGCTGTACGAGGAGTCCAGCGACAGCGTCCTCGCGGCCGAACGAAGACGCCATCGGGCCATGGCCGAGGCGCTGGATCGGCCGTTCGTCACACTTGACGGCGACGGCGCCATTGTGCTGGCCAACTCGGCGTTCGCCGAACTGGTAAGCGCCTCGGCGGCGTCGCTTCCCGGACGGGGTCTCGCCGAGTTCTGCGACGCGGAAACCGCGGGACTGCTCCGACGTTACGTTCGGCAGAGAAGGGCGTCCGCGGCGCGCAGTTTCCGGGGCTCCGTAGTCTCGGCAAAGGGCCGGGCAGCCGCTGCGCGGTTCTCGGTCTCGCCGGTCTTTGATGAAACGGGTATGCGCGACGGCGCCGCCGTTTCGGTGACCCGGCAGCAAGAAGATTTCAAGCCGTTGGAGACCCTCGAGGCGTGGGCTTCGGGTCCGTTCGCAATTGGCGCGGCGGTTGTGGACGCAACGGGCGCGGTCAAACACGTCAACGACGCATTCTGCGCGATTGCGGGGCGGTCGGGCGCGGCGCCGGAGAAGCTCCGATTCCCGGATGTTTTGTCCGATCTGGTGCCACGCGCCGAGGATCTCCTTGAGGCCGCCTGCCGACAAGAAACGGTTCGGGTCGTGCCGTACAACGAGGGGTGGTGCGTGATCGTTGGTGCAGCCGTAGCTCGTCAGGAATCTCCGGTTCATTTCCTGTTTCTGCTCATTCCGGTTGCTGCGGCAGAGACGCCGTTCGTACTCGGCGAGAAGGCCGTTGAAGCCACTGCCGAGGCGCTCGGGGTCGGGCTGTGCGTGGTCGATGGGTCCGGGAGGGTAGTGTATGCGAATCCTCGAGGCGTCGCTTGGCCCGACCTGCCTGAAGATGAACGGGTCGCCTATTGGCGTGAACGGCATTGGGAGACGGACCTGAACGGTACCGATTGCCGTGCCGAGCGGGTGTTTGAGACGGGCGCCTCGTACAGCATGACGGTGCGTCAGGAAAACAAGAGCGGCGCTCCCCGCTGGTTTGAGTGTCGGTCGCTGCCCGTTTTCAACGCGAAGGGGGCAGTGACGTACGTTGTGCAAACCCTGCGCGACGTGACCCAGCAGAAGACGCTCGAGAATCAGATTCTCCGCCAGCAGGGGACGTCGTCAATGTCGCAACTCGCCTTGGGCGTGGCGCACCAGTTGCGCAACCCGCTGGGCGTGATGCTTGGTTTCGCGGAGATGTTGAGTCTGGGCCTGCCGCCCAACGAAACGGCCGCGGCGGCGGAGAAGGTGTTGCGCCATGGCCTGCGGTGCAAGGAGATCGTGGACGATCTTCTCGATTTCGGCCGCGAACTACCGAGCGAGCGGGTGCTAACGGACGTTAATCGGATCATCCGCGAGTATGTTCAGCCCTTCTATCCTGCTTCGGTCCTGCGCCGGATCACCTGGCGGCTCGGGGAGGCGCTGCCGCAGGTGGAGTGCGCGGCGCAGCAGATTGCCCAGGTGTTCTCGAGCCTCATCGACAATGCCCTCTCGGCGGCGAGCGATCGG
>Ga0180438_10011061_pt1 | contig 10964 bp, 10 predicted proteins | sample SS_ome_12_FD_132455 | JGI IMG/M metagenome (GOLD analysis project Ga0180438, IMG submission 132455) | Hypersaline lake sediment archaeal communities from the Salton Sea, California, USA - SS_3_D_2 metaG | ecosystem: Environmental > Aquatic > Non-marine Saline and Alkaline > Hypersaline >... | reverse complement strand
CACCAGACCGAGTCCATCGACAAAGGGTGAAAATGCAGCCGAGGATAGTTCTTGGCAAGGCAACGCTGCACTCAATACCAAGTCGCGACTCAGCCCGGCCTGTACGGTGATGAGGCCAGTGAAGGGCCTATATGCTACGGGCTCCCGTATTGTACTCTAAAATCCCCCAGCAAGCAAGGCAGCATTGCCACTCGGAAGGGCCCTGGTGTGATGCAGGGGTGACATCCGGTAGGAAGTTTGTACTACCAAACCTTAAAATTCTATGGAGAGACTGTACAAAAAGGAAAATATGGTGTATAATAGTGGGTGATTGTGGTGAATTGTGGGGCAAAGTGGGTTGCCAGTGGGGCAAGACCCAAACCTGTGCCCCCTAAAAACCCTTCCAGTGGGGAAGCGACTAGAACAAATGTTCTTAGGGCGATATGAGCACAGCATAGACGCCAAAGGCCGACTGACCATTCCTGCCAAGTTCCGGGGTGACCTCGCTTCAGGTACCGTGGTGACCAAGGGCATCGATCGCTGTCTCTTTCTATTCCCTACGGCCGAGTTTGAAACCCTGGCGGCTCGTATCCGTGAACTACCCATCACTCGGGAAGAAGCCCGCGAATTTCGGCGGCAGATGTTTGCCGATGCCGGCGCAGATATCCCCGATAAGCAGGGGCGCATCATCGTGCCCCCGTATCTGCGCGAGTACGCGGGTATTGACAATCAGGTCATTGTCATCGGCCTCGACACCTACATCGAAATCTGGCCGGCCGAGACATGGAAGAATCGAGACACGCCTGACAACCCGCAGTGGGAGCAGTTGGGCATCTAGGGGGCAGCGATGGCTGGCAACCATCCTCACCCTAATTATACACACAAACCTGTTCTTTATCAAAAAGTCTTGGCCGCGCTGAGGCCAGCATCTGGCAGGCGGTTCATAGACGGTACAATAGGGGGGGGAGGTCATGCATGGGGGATCCTGGATGCCTCATCCCCCAGTGGGCAACTCCTAGGCATGGACGCCGACCCCGAGGCCTTGCAGGTGGCGCGAGAGAGGTTGGAAACCTTTGGGCCGCGGGTCACACTGGTCCACAGCAATTACGTCCGCCTGGAGGAAATCGCCAGACAAAGCGGATTTTACCCCGCTCACGGCGTTCTTCTTGACCTCGGCATCTCCTCCTTGCAGTTGAACGTCGCCACGCGGGGTTTTTCCTTTCAGCAGGATGGGCCGCTGGACATGCGGATGGACCCCGGCCTGGAACGGACCGCTGCCGACCTCGTAAACGGCCTGCCGATTGAGGAACTGGCTGACCTGCTGTGGCGCTACGGCGAAGAACGATACGCCCGGCGTATTGCACGGGCCATCGCGGCAGCGCGTCCCTTGAGCACGACCGGCGAACTGGCCCGGGTGGTGGCGCGCGTCGTGGGCCATAGGGGGCGAATTCATCCGGCGACGCGCACCTTTCAGGCGCTGCGCATCGTTGTCAACGACGAATTGGGTGCACTGGAAGCTGTCTTGCCCCAAGCCGTGCGTGTACTGGCACCGGGTGGCCGGCTGGCGGTCATCGCCTTCCATTCTCTCGAAGACCGGTTGGTCAAGACCTATTTTCGCCAAGAATCCAGGGACTGCATTTGTCCACCAAAAGTGCCTGTCTGCTCATGTGGGCACAAGGCTTCTCTCCAAGTTGTGACACGCCGCCCGCTGGTTCCATCGGCTGCGGAAAAAGAGCGCAACCCCCGCAGTCGCAGCGCCAGGCTGCGGGTCGCCGAAAAAGTTAGCAGCAACGTGACGTTCTGATACCTTTTTGTCTCTCTAGGAAAACGATGGCACAAAACGGACAGCCTATCCCCAACAACACATCGAGCCGATCTCGCCGCCTCGGACCCATGACGCTGCGCGGAGCCCTGGGTTTGCTGTTGGCCATTCTGGTCGTGGGCCTGATCGGTTGGACGTATTTGAGCCAGGCCAGCGCGATGGCCGAGACCGAACGCCACATCGCAGAGTTGCGCCAGCGAAAACAGGACCTCCAACGGCTGAACGATCAACTGACCTACGACATAGCGCGGCTGGCGTCGGTAGACCGATTGGAGAGACAGGCGCGCAAGTTGGGATACGTGCCGGTGTCGCAAGTGCGTTACCTCATCGTGGCCGATTATCCGGTTCGCGACATAGATGTGCGTGGTGGAACAGCGGCGCTGCCGCAGAGCGGTCCTGCCGAGCGTGCCACACCCCTGGCTGTGGCTGGCTGGTGGAAGGCCATCGAGGATCAGTTCACTGGCTGGATCCAGACGGAACAACCGTAGGAGCCCGACATGGCAGCAGGCGCGGACACCTTTCCTCGATATCGTCTGATGGTATTGGCAGCAGTCATGGTCGGTTTTGGGTTGGTTCTGACCTGGCAGCTCGTCCGCTGGCAGGTTGTCGAGCGAGACCGCTTCGTTCACATGGTTGAGGACCGGCCTACCGGCGACGAGCAGAGGTCGCTTCGCCGGGGGCGGATCTTGGATCGACGGGGCCATCCCCTGGCGCTGGATACGATCGAGTATCAGATCACCGCCACGCCTCGCTGGATCAACCGACCCGAGGAGATCAGCGCGGTTGCGAGTCGCCTGTCTGTCTTGCTGGACCTCCCGCTGGAGGAAGTGACCGCCAAGCTCTCCAGCGACGCGCCATGGGTGTTGCTGCGGCACCGTGTGCCACGTGAGGTGGGCGAGGAGTTGCGCGAGTGGGACATTCTGGGCGTACAGGTTACGCCCAGGCCGCGGCGTGGCTACCCAGAGGGGACGCTGGCTGCTCACTTGTTAGGCTTTGTGACGGAGGATCGGCAGGGTTTCTATGGTGTAGAGGGCTATTACGACCGGCTGCTGGCTTTTCCGGAGCGCCTCGGTGAGAAAGATGAGATCACAGGCACAATGACATCTTTTACGACGGCTGGAGCTTTACCTTTCGACCCGGCACAGATCGCGGCGGAAAGCAGCCCGGACCTGGTTCTGACGGTAGATCGCATGATCCAATACGTTGCCGAGGAAGAGCTGGAGGCTGCCATCAGCCAACACCAGGCCAGCGGGGGAACGGTCATCGTCATGGACCCGCGCAGCGGGGCGATCTTGGCCATGGCAAGCCGGATGGTCTACGACCCAGAGCGCTATGATGAGTCGCCACCAGAGCATTGGTCCGATCCGGCCGTCACCTGGGACTATGAACCCGGCTCGGTCTTCAAGGTCGTCACTGCGGCCGCGGCGCTGGACTCTGGGCTGGCGCAACCCGGCAGCATTTTTGAGGACAAGGGGATGGTCGAGGTGGGTGGCCGGCCAATCTACAACTGGGACCGCCAGGCCCACGGCGAGGTGACGCTCACTGAGGGCGTGGTCTCGTCGCTGAACACCGTGATGGCTCAGATCAGCACCCAGTTAGGGCCAAAGAGATTCTACGCCTACTTGCAGCGGTTTGGATTTGGGCGACCTACTTATGTAGATCTGGCCGGTGAGAGCAAAGGGCAGCTTAAGCTGCCCAGTGACGCGGAGTGGCATGAATCGGACCTGGGCACCAATGCCTTTGGGCAGGGACTGGCGGTGACGCCTCTTCAGATGGCGTGTGCCGTGGCCGCCATCGCCAATCGCGGCACGATGATGGTGCCGCACGTGCTGCAGGAAATCGTGGGCGAGGATCAGACCTGGTCACGCCATCCTACCGTCGCCCAACAGGTCGTGACCTCCGAGGCGGCAGAACGTCTTACCGAGGTGCTGATTCAGGCGGCGGAAAAGGGTGCGCCCAAGTCGATCGTGCCTGGCTATACGGTTGCCGGAAAAAGTGGCACAGCCGAGATTCCCATACCGGGTGGCTACGATCCCCAGGCAACCATTGCCTCCTTTGTGGGGTTCGCGCCAGCTCGCGACCCAAGGTTCCTTATTCTGGTCAAAGTGGATCGGCCCCAGGATACGCCCTGGGGTGCGGCAGTGGCCGCGCCGGTGTTTCGCAACATCGCTCAGCGCTTGTTTGTCATCATGGACATTCCACCGGATGGAGAGTGAAGGACACACCGTGCTCGAACTGACTATGGCCGATCTGGTCGAGGGCCTGACAGGCTGGCGACCAGCGGCGCTGGACCAACCGATAGCTGGCACCTACATGGACTCCCGAAAGGTCGTCGGAGGTGGTCTGTTCTTTGCCTTGCGGGGTGAGGAACGGGATGGACACGCCTTTGTCCCCGATGCTCTGACCAGGGGCTGTCGGGTCGTCGTCGCTGAGCAGGCGCCAGAGAGCGGTTGTGTCGTTGTGGACACACGCGACGCACACGTTTTCCGCGAGCAGGCCGGCCATCTACTGTCTCTTCACCCGGGGCAGGAAACGCCGATCTGCCTCCTGGTCCCAGACAGTCTGGCGGCGCTGCAACAGTTGGCTGATTTTTGGCGGACGCGCCATGCCGTGCGCGTCATCGCCGTGACCGGTAGCGTGGGCAAGACGACAACGAAAGAGATGATTGCAGCAGTGTTGAATCAGCGTTACCGGGTGCTCAAGAGCGAGCGCAGCATCAACACGGCCACAGGTCTGCCGCTGGCGCTGCTGCGCCTGAATCCGGCCCATGAACGGGTCGTGCTGGAAATAGGTGGGGGGTACGAACTGGGCGAGATTGCCCACCTGGCGCGCATCGCCCGCCCCCACGTAGGGGTGGTGACGAATGTCGGCCCGTCGCATATGGAGCGGATGGGGACGATCGAACGGATCGCGCTCAACAAGGCCGAGTTGGTGGAGAGCTTGCCGGAGGACGGGGTGGCGATTCTCAACGCTGACGATCCTCTGGTACGCGCCATGGCCTCCAAAGCCCAGGGACGTGTCTTTTTTTATGGGCTGACGCCCCAAGCTGATCTATGGGCCAACGAGATCGAGAGTCAGGGCCTGGAGGGGCTGCACTTTCGATTCCATTACGGTAAAGACGTCGTTTACAGCCGCGTGCCGTTGTTGGGCCAGCACAGCGTCCACACCGCTCTACGAGCGGCTGCGGTGGGCCTGATCGAGGGCCTGTCGTGGCAGGAAATCATGGATGGGCTGCGGGGTGCCACGCAGTTGCGGCTGGTGGTGGTGCCGGGTCTCCGTGGCAGTACCCTGCTGGACGATACCTACAATTCTAGCCCTACATCGGCCATCGCTGCTCTTAACTTGCTGGATGAGTTGGAAGGCCGCAAGATCGCCGTGCTGGGCGATATGCTAGAACTGGGCAGCTACGAAGAGGAGGGCCATCGTAAAGTGGGGCGTAGGGCGATGGACGTGGCCGAACTGCTGGTCACCGTTGGCCCTCGAGGGTGCATCATCGCTGAGGAGGCACTGGATCTGGGCATGGACCGAGAAGCGGTCCATATTGTCGAGGATAACGAGGCGGCCATTGCCTGCCTGCACCGCGTGATCGCGCCAGGTGACATCGTTCTGATCAAAGGTTCACGGGGCATGACGATGGAGCAGATTGTGAGCGCACTGTCGGTGCCCGAAAGTAATGCCAGATGACGAAGCGACGAATACCAGGCGTCAAACAGAGCAGTCTGGTAGTAAGGCTGGGAATTTGGCATTCGAAAGTCGGACATTAACCCATGGCTTATTCACTGTTCCTGGGCGCAATCACGTTTGTCTTGGCGGTCATCTGGGGCGCGCCGCTGATCAACTTGCTCAAAAGGTACGGACTGGGCAAAAAGATTCGCATCGAAGAGCCTGATTCGCACCAGGTCAAGATGGGCACGCCGACCATGGGTGGGCTGATGATTATTGTGCCTGTGTTGCTTATCACCGTGACGGCCAACTTTGTAGAGATCGCTTCGACGACGGCCGCCGGGCGCGCGCTCTTGGACCGATTGGGCGTGGCCCGCCAGGCATTTTTCGGCGAGTCGCTGCTGGTGCCCCTCGGGGTGATGATCGCCTTCGCGATCCTGGGCGCTGTCGACGATTGGGCCGGCATCCAGGGACATCGGCGGGGAGAGGGCCTCCGAGGGCGGTGGCAGTTTCTTCTTCAGGTGGTCATTGCTGCGGTCACCGCGCTCGTGCTGCACTTTGGACCTCCCCAGTTACGCAGTCTGGCTCTGCCCGGTCTGCCAGAAAAGGTTGACATCAATGGTTTGTGGATTCCCGTCGCCATGTTCATCATCGTCGGCTTTTCGAACGGCGTGAATCTATCCGATGGACTTGACGGGCTTGCAGGATCGTTGTCGGCGGTGGCTTTTGCCTGCTACGGCGTCATTGCCCTTTTGCAGGATCAGGCCTGGTTGGTCGCCTTTTGCTTTACCATGACGGGCGCGACGATGGCCTTTCTATGGTTCAATGCCTATCCTGCCGACATGTTTATGGGTGGTGTGGGCTCGTTTGCCTTAGGGGCCACGCTGGGGGTGGTGGCCCTGATGACCGGTCAATGGCTGCTACTGCCACTGATAGGCTTGGTCTTTGTCGCCGAAGCGGCGTCGGTGATCGTCCAGGTGGGTGTGTTCAAATACACCCGCATCCGTACCGGCCAAGGTCGCCGTGTTTTCAAGATGGCGCCACTTCACCTCCATTTTGAGTTGCTGGGCTGGTCGGAGACGCAGGTGACCCAGCGGTTCTGGCTGGTTGGCATCCTGGCTGGTATGTTGGGTATCGCACTGGCCCTGTGGGGCAATCCAGCGGTGAGCTAACGAGATGTCTGAGACGCAGTTTGATGGGCAACGGGTAACCGTAGTGGGATTGGCGCGCGAGGGAACGGCGCTGGCGCGGTTCCTGACTGAGCGCGGTGCAACCGTGACTGTGACCGATCAGAAAGATCGGAAGGTACTCAAGCCTCAGTTGGCCGCTCTCGCGGGTCTGCCGATTCGCTACCGGTTGGGTGGTCACCCGGAAGCCATCTTTCAGGCCGACATCATCTTTCTCAGTCCGGGTGTGCCATTCGACAGCCCGTTGGCCAAAGAGGCCCGGCGGCGCGGCATCCCGTTGAGCAACGAAACGCGCCTTTTCACCCGTCTCTGTCCTGTGCCTATCGTGGGTATCACCGGCTCTAGTGGCAAGACGACGACCACTGCGCTGGTGGGCGAGATGCTAAAAAAATCGCATCCCGGCCGGGTGTGGGTGGGTGGCAACATCGGGCATCCGCTCATCGGCCACCTGGGCCAGATCCGTCCTGCCGACCGGGTGGTGATGGAGCTGTCCAGCTTCCAACTGGAACTGTTTGGCCCCTGGGAGATAGAGGTGACGGGCCGTGGATCGATGTTTGACCCGGGCGGGTGGAGCCCGCCGTTGGCTGCGATACTAAAGATCACGCCAAATCACCTGGATCGGCATCGCACTATGGAGGCCTACACCGCAGTCAAGCGAGAGATCATCGCTCACCAGAAACCTGGGGACGTGGCCGTACTGGGGTTCGACAATACCGTGACACGACAGCTAGCTCGCGATTGCCCCGGACGAGCGGTCTTTTTCGGGACGACAAGTTGGCAGATGGCCCCGCCGGAAAGTTGGGGGGCATTTCTGAGGGAAAGGGATGCCAAAGAAACGTTGATGGTTCGTCTTGGCGGAAAAGTGCATCCCGTCTGCCAGACTGGGGAACTGCGCCTCCGCGGGCGGCATAACGTGGAGAACGTGCTGGCTGCGTGTGCTATCGCCTCATCTGCCGGGGCGAGCCTGGAAGCCCTCCGGACGGTGGCGACCACCTTTGAGGGAATGCCCCATCGCCTCGAATTGATTCGAGAGTTGAATGGCACGCGCTATTATAATGACTCTATAGCTACCTCGCCAGAGCGGACTGTCGCGGCCATGCAGAGTTTCGACGAGCCGATTGTGCTGCTGGCTGGCGGGCGGGACAAGCGCCTGCCCTGGGACGATTTTGCGCGGTTGGCACAGCAAAAGGCGCGGCACGTCATCATCTTTGGCGAAGCGACACCGATTATCCAGCGGGCCATGCACGCCATACCGGGACAGTGCCAGGTACACCTGGCAGCGACGCTGGAGGTTGCCACAGAGCTGGCTGCTGGCTTGGCCCGGCCGGGGGACGTGGTGCTTCTTTCACCCGGTGGGACCAGTTTCGACGCTTTCGGGGACTTTGAGGAGCGGGGTGAGCGGTTCAGGAAATTGGTCAAGAAGCTATGAAGGAATTAATCACCTGCCAGCGCATGCTGAATGTGTTAGGGTGCGTTGAAGAGAGGCACACATGACAGCGCGTCAAGTTGCAGCCGGAAGACAGGCACGCATCTGGGAGCGAAGCCTAGACTATCCGCTGATCGTCATCGTCGTGGCATTGCTGCTCATTGGGATGATGATGGTCTTTAGCGCCACGTTCAACTGGGCCGGCGAAGCGCACGGTGACTCGGCTTACTACTTGACCCGGCAAATGGTGTGGACGGCGCTGGGTGGGGTCATGCTGGTGATTCTGGCCCGCGTCGAGTACCGCCGGTGGCGGCGATACTCCATCCCATTGATGGCATTGGCTTTGGCGATGTTGTTGATCGTCTTTTTTCTGGGCACCCCTCGCTTTGGGGCACGGCGTACGATGTGGCAAGGTTCTATCCAACCCAGCGAGTTTTGCAAGCTGCTCATCATCATTTACGTGGCGGACTGGGTGTCGTCGAAAGGCGAACGTATCAGGCAGGTGACCTATGGCCTGGTCCCCTTTGCCATTCTCATCGGGCAGTGGCAGCGCTCATCGTCTTGCAGCCGGACATCAGCACGGCGGTCATCATTGTCCTGACGGCGGTGGTCATGTTCTTCACGGCAGGGGCAGATATGCTGCAGTTGATCATCAGCTTTGTCTTTGGCAGCGCAGCCTTTGCACTGCTCATCAGCCGCACACCGCACGCGTGGGAGAGGGTAACAGCCTATCTGGCAACGTTGAACGATCCCTACACGAACAGCAACTACCACGTGCGGGAGGCACTGGCGGCCCTGGGGATGGGCGGGCTTACGGGTCAGGGATTGGGCATGGGCACGCAGAAACTGTACGCGCTGCCCCTGCCTCACACCGACACCATCTTTGCCGTGCTGGGTGAAGAGTTGGGCTTGATGGGGTCTATGCTGGTCGTCGGCCTTTTTGCAGCGCTGGCCTACCGGGGATTCAAGATTGCGCTGGAGGCTCCAGACAGTTTTGGGGCCGTACTGGCGGCAGGCATCACCCTTTCGCTTCTATTTCAGGCGCTTATCAACATTGCCGTGGTCACAGCCACGTTGCCTTTTACCGGCATCCCCTTGCCTTTCATCAGTTATGGTGGCTCTTCGATGGTCGTTTCGATGGCCAGTGTGGGCCTGCTGATAGGGGTGTCTCGAGGCAAACGTCAACAGGAGCCAACACGCCGTGCGAGTTATCATCTCGGGCGGCGGGACGGGGGGGCACGTGTATCCAGCACTGGCCGTCGCCGTTCAGCTAAGCCCTCTGGCCAAACTCAGAAGAGACGCTCGCCAAGGCGGAGCGCTCGCCACCGGTCCCGAAGCCACAGAAACGACCGGTAGAGACACAGCGCCGGACATCCTCTATGTGGGCAGCCAGGGCGGCGTTGAGGAGTCGTTGGTGACACGAGAGGGGCTGTCCCAGGCGTCGATCCCAGCCGGTGGCGTGCGCGGCCTGGCCCCCTGGACCGTGGCGGTGAATCTGATCAAACTCGCCCGAGGCTTTGCGGCCGCGCGTCTAATCGTGCGGCAGTTTGCTCCCCACGGGGTCTTTGTCACGGGTGGCTATGTCTGCACACCGGTGGCACTGGCCGCCTGGCTTCAGAAGGTGCCGGTGATGATCTACCTGCCCGATCTGGAGCCGGGGTTGGCCATACGGGCGCTTGCCCGTCTGGCAACGCGGGTAGCAGTATCGTTTCCAGAAGCAGAACGGTTCTTTTCAAAAAATAAAGTGTTTGTTAGTGGGTATCCGGTGCGAGAGGCCTTCCTGACGGCCGACAAGGCCACCGCGCGGCAGACTTTTCAGCTCGATAGCCACGCACCTACGCTGACCGTCTTTGGTGGAAGTCGGGGAGCGCGGAGCATCAATCGGGCGGTGAGCGCGGTGCTGAAGACACTGTTGGACACGTGCCAGGTGATCCATATCTGCGGGCGGTTGGATGCCGCCGAAATGAACGCGCGGCAGGAAGGCCTCTCCCCGGCCCTTAAGAAACGTTATCGGCTCTATCCTTATCTCCATGAGGAGATGCCTGTGGCGCTGGCGGCCGCCGACCTGGCCCTGGCCCGGGCCGGAGCTTCGACGCTGGGCGAATTTCCCGCTCTGGGATTGCCCAGCATTCTGGTGCCCTATCCCTACGCTGGCTCGCACCAGGAAGCCAACGCTGGCTTCTTGACGCGGCACGGCGCAGCGGTCCGGGTAGCCGATGCCGAACTGGCCGATCGATTGCTGCCTACGGTTCAGGTCCTGTTCGGTGACCCAGGGAAGCTGGCTCAGATGGGGCAACGGGCACGAGAGTTGACCCGGCCTGACGCGGCAGTTCGTCTGGCGCAAGAGATCTGCAAACTGGCATACGCTGGCATGATTGAGGGGTGACATGGGATTCATTGTCATTGATTACGACACATTGATCCTGGTGACTGTGTTCGCTTTTGCCGCCATAGGGTTGTCCCGCGGCTGGCTCACAGAGTTTATCAACACCATCTTGCTGGTCATTCTGTCTATCCTACTCTTCAAACCCGAGCTGTTGACGCCGATCCTGGAGAAATTGAATCAGCTGCTAAAGCTCTTGCTGGCGCTGCTCAGAAGTGGTTTCAATTTCGAGCCCGGCGCGCTCATGACCGCCTACGCGGCGGTGGACAACCCTATCGATCCGAGCAATCCTTATCCTATCTTGCTCTTCCTGACCATCGCCTTGCTGGCCCTGCAATACGCCGGGACGCGCTTCAAGCTCACCGGTGAAGTGTCGGCCTTGAGTCGCATCCTGGGGGCCATCCTGGGCGCGGTCAACGCCAACATTGTCATCTCGCTGATCAAGGAGTTCATCCGGCGGAACACCCAGGTGGAATTGGCGCGCGCCTGCCCTGAACAAACACT
>Ga0180438_10011060_pt1 | contig 10965 bp, 12 predicted proteins | sample SS_ome_12_FD_132455 | JGI IMG/M metagenome (GOLD analysis project Ga0180438, IMG submission 132455) | Hypersaline lake sediment archaeal communities from the Salton Sea, California, USA - SS_3_D_2 metaG | ecosystem: Environmental > Aquatic > Non-marine Saline and Alkaline > Hypersaline >... | reverse complement strand
GTCCTTGCTGCGCAGGACCACCAAGGGGGCTCCGCACTTCGGGCAAGTGCCAATAGCGTGCTCCACCCGCGACGGCTGCTCCTTCGGGCTCGCCTTTGCGGTGATCGCGTTGCTCGTCTTCGCCATATCGTTTCTCCTGAATTGGGGGGGTCGATCAATTAACTTAATTGATCGTGCGGTAGTTTGGACTACCTATATTATAACGCGCACCCGCATTACACCTCGGCCAGCGCAAAGAATTCGGCCCTTGCAGGGCCAGAATGCCGCATACAGCCGAGCATAGAAGACGTAACCATTGCAGCGTCCGGCTGCCGAACACCGCGACACCCCATGCAATGATGGTGGGCTCGGACAACCACGGCCACTCCCTCCGCCTTGAGGTTGTCCATAATCGCTCGGGCAATCTCCTCGGTCATCCGCTCTTGAATCTGGAGCCGCCGCGAAAACACGCGAACGAGCCTCGCGAGTTTGCTGATCCCCACTACCCCAGCAACGGATGGGATATAGGCGATGTCCACCGTGCCGGTGAATGGCAGAATGTGATGCTCGCACAGCGAAGAGAACCGGATGCCGCGCAGAACAACCATCTCGTCCCACGTCGACTCGAACCGGGTGCCCAGGACCTCCACCGGGTCTTGCTTGTACCCCTCGGTCATCTCCGCCAAAGCCCGGCACACCCGGCTCGGTGTCTTGGCGAGGCCGTCTCGCGTTGGGTCCTCGCCGATGTATTCCAGGAGCCGGACAACGGCATCCTCCGGCGTGCTGCTGTGCTCCCAAGGGAACTTGATCCAGCCGCGCGCGGTCGCTGCTTCGGGCGCGAGGTTCGCCGGACTTGTCGGCTTGCGGTACATCGCGTCTCGCTGCAAGGCGTCTGGGTATCGTTCGAGCGTTTTGCCGCTGTCTACAACATCGTCTAGAACGATGCAACCCTCGGCTGGCTCGTCGAGCGGCAGCGCGCCGAACAATCGCGACACCTCTTGTGCGACAAAGCAGCCGCCCGTCGGCACGCCGTAGATGCCTGGAAAGGGCCGAGCAGGGTTGGCAATCAGCCGCTTATTGATCCGTTCCTTTATCCTTTGGCAATTACGCCGGAACATCGGCCACGTTACCACCACCCCAGATGTCACGGCACTCCGATCAACTTGTGGGTTTGCAGGCTCAGTTTCCATTGTGGGTTCTCCTTAACTTGCTTGACGCACCACGCCACGGCCTTGCCATCCATGCCGACGCTCGCCCAGGCCGGGCTCAGAAAATAGTGGGAAGCGGCGATGTCACACTCGGGGATCGGTTGCCCATCGGCAAGGACAATCTTGACTTCATCGGCCGTCTTTTGCAAGACCTCTGTGCCCGGCTTCGGGCTCACACACACCCAGTCCGGCCAGAGGAAGTGGCCGAGCGTTCCGTTCGTTTCAGCCGCAATACGACCGAAACCCCTGCACCGCAAGGCATCTATCAAGGGGTCAGCCACCATCGCGCTTCCCCCCAACTGCACAAACGGCTCGCCTCCCGTCAAGACGACCATCGGCTTGTGGCGCAATCCAGCGGCGAGATCGGCGCAGATGTGCGCGATCTCCCCCATCGTGTACGTCTGCCGACAGCGATGATCCGTGTCGCAATCCCAGCCGACCGTTGCCTTCGTGCATTGGAGATTGCAACCGGCGAACCGAATAAAGATCGCTGGCGCGCCAGCGTTCGCCCCTTCGCCTTGGATCGAATAGAAAATCTCGTTGACCGAGTATCGCTTCACCTTCACCACGGCTCCGCAACTCCTTCCGGCGTGAACGCCACGGTTTGCTCGGCGTAGAGTGCCCGGACATTGCGGTGCGCGGCCGGGCCTGTCTCGTACAGTGTAACCGTCACCTGCCGGATGCCCGGCCTGGAAACTTCCTTTATGACGGCCGCAGTAATTGCGTTAAGGACAACCTCCAAGTTGCCAGCCGACCCCCACTCATCCAAAAGTGTAACCTCCTCGTCTGACTCCACACCGCACAGCTCCTTGAGGTATCCCAGAATCAAGGGATTGAGCGGCAAGAAGGTGAAGTCGAGCGTCGCGATGATTGCTTGAAGGTTATTGTAGTTGGCAACAAGCCCTCTTGTTTCATCCCCCTCTACCTCGATCCGCACAGTCCATAGGTGCCCGTGGATGTTCCGCAGCAGTTCGAGCGGGTCGCACTCTGCTACCTGATGAATTAACGCGACGCGCCCGGATGTATCCTCGACGCTCGCGAACTTCTCGTTCCAGTGTGAGCCGTGAAAGGTATATTCTGCAAAGAGTTTCATCGCAGCACCTCCGCATAAGCATCCGGCGTTTCGTACACTCGCACCCGCTCCCACTCGACTCCCGCGCCGAGGTACATGCCCATGATCGCTTGGGCAAGTTCCCGCGCAAGGTTTTCTGCCGTTGGGTTTCGGTCCAGCATCGCTACCCGCTGCCCAGGCATGACGGGAGTTGGATCATCGCGATGCAGCAACAGGGCATGATCCCAGTTGCGCTTGATCCACTCGCCGATGACCCTCTTGAGTTTCGCAAAGTCGGCTATCATCCCCAGCTCGTCCTGTTCGCCGGAGAACGTGGTTTCGACCACGTAGCGGTGCCCGTGAATCGACCCGCACAACCCATCGTAGCCTAAAAGCCGGTGTGCAGCGTCGAATTGGAAGCGTTTTGTGATTGTAAGTTTCATGTCTGGTATAATTGGGGTTGGAGGTGATGCGATGACGTTAGAGAAATACGAACTAGAGCGAGAACGATTGACTGCACTTGCCGATGGGCACGAGTTGTCCTATTGGGATGCGGAGTCCGCGATTGCCGCCAACTGGCTGAAGCTGTCACCGGAGGACCAGAAGGCCGCTCTGGCTTTGGAGCGGGAGCGTCAGTCGGCGTAGCGTGTCGGATCGGGCACGCCAGCCAGCTTGAACGCCTCGCGGCGCTCTACGCATGTCCCGCACTTCCCGCAGTGTTGCTGCTCTCCTTTGTAACAAGACCACGTTAATTCAAACGGCACGCCGAGGCGGTGCCCCTCCGTTACAATTTGCGCCTTCGTCATATCGCTGAAAGGCGTTTCCAGGTCAATCCGGTTCCAGTCACACCACGCGAGAGCCTGCCGCATCGCGCGAATGAACTCGGGCCGACAATCCGGGTAGATTGCGTGGTCGCCCGAGTGCGCTGCGTAGGCTATCGTGTCGAAGCCGTGCGCGATTGCATGACCAGCCGCGATTGCGAGCAAAATCATATTGCGGTTCGCAACCACCGTCGCTTTCATGCTTTCTTCTTCGTAGTGCCCCTCTGGCACCGCCACTCGCCGATCCGTCAAACTTGAGTTCGGCAGGGCGTCGCTGAGGCGGGGGATCGCTATGGTTGTGTGTGAGACGTTCGCAGCAGCGCACACCTGCCTCGCTGCCGACAGCTCGACGGAGTGACGTTGCCCGTAATTGAAGCTGACGGCCCGAGCGACGCGGCCCGTCTTGAGCACGGAGTAGAGTAGTGTGGCGGAGTCGAGGCCGCCTGATAGGAGCACTATGACACGTAGCATTAGAACACCCACGCTTTCTGCATGACCGGCGAGCCGGATTCGGCGAGCGCAGCGGCCAAGCGATTGAGGTATTGCGGTTGAGCGAGATCGAGGTAATCGGTTCTTGCGAGCGCCGGGAGGACGTGAGTAACTATTGACGGTGAATCAGCCAAGACGGATTGGAGCACCGAAGCGTAGAAGTCGCAGAATACAACAATCCTTTCATACTGGTTCCTCGCAAGGTATTCTTTCCAGGCAAGCCGACAGCGATGGAAGTTTGGGATGCCGGAATCATACAGGGGCATGATCGGCCACAACTCTTGCGGGATGACCCCAAGGGCGCCCGTTGCACAAACTTGGTGCCATGACGCATCGGGCAACACCTGCTCAACCGCGCGATGGATGGGCGAGGGGTAAGGTTTGTCTGCGTAACAAGGAACCACCACGCAATTATGCACGCCGGGAGGGAGGCGATACTGCCGAAGCGAATGAAAATAGGCGCGAATTTCCGGCCGGTACATCGCCGAGTAGTTTGCAACGGCGAACCGCTGTTGAGATACGTGGTCGCGATTGTTTGTGTTCCATTCCACGTCGCTTTTCCACATCGCGTCAGCCAGTTCCGGCCGGATGCCGCAGACCATCTCGGCGTACTCGCGCTGGCGGCCAGTCTCGGCGGCGCGCCTGTACATCGACCTTGGGAATGCGACCACTTCATCTTCGGCGAACTCCGCTCGGTGGCTTTCGACCACCGCACCGAGGTAGAGGGCGAGCGGCACCCAGGAGCGGGGCACGTTGCGAAGCGTAACCGATTCCGACTCGGCGATCTTTTGCCAGAGAGCGAGCCAAGCGGCGTAGGTGTCGGAATAACTCTTGCCGCTCGGCAGAGTTACCAGATCGAGGTCAATCGGAGCAGACATAGATTGCGGCTTCCTCCGGTGTTTTGTCTGTCCAGCGTTGGATGGAATCTAAGTACGTTCGCCACCAGTCGGTTCCCGTGCCTTGCACGTCCTTGACGACAGCGAGGCATTTCAAGTCGCGGTGGCTCGAAACAACAAGGAACGTCGCGATGCCTTTGCTCAAGACCCAGGCGTAATACGAGAGGCAGCCTTCGATTGTCAGAATGTGCGCGATTGAAAACTGGCCACGCATATACTGAACGAAGGCGTCTGCGGGTATGCCCCGATCCATCACAGTGGTCTTGACCCAGGAGGGCCAGCGGTCGAAGTGCCGGGTTCGCATCCGTTGAGCGAGCACGTTGCGAAGCCGCGCTTCCTTGGGGACGTGGAGCCACATGAAACCGTATCGGCCGCCCACGATCCAGGTGGACGAGTCGACGCTTTGTAGGTCGGAGCCGACTACGTTCCGATCCGTGAAGGAGAGGCCGTGAAGCCAGGCGTTCGGGCAGCGCGAGCGGACGGCTGCGACCCGTTGCCGAAACTGACCGGCTGGCACCCGGCCGCCCCCGGCGATACAGAGTTTCTCGCTTTCGAGGATGCAGTCGGGGAGTTCGCGAAGGTCCATGTCCTCGGTCACAACGGCCATCGGATCGAGCCCCGCGTCGCGCATCCGAAGGAGATTGTCGATGGTCCGCTGGCGATTGCGGATCACGTCGAGCATGATGAACGCCCACATGCGGGTGCCGTACCGCTGGCAGAAGCGGATGTACTCTTCGAGGTCGATCTCTACGCCGGTCGACTTGACCGAGAACGCGCCGGAGTCCATAAGGATGCGTGCGCGGGGGCAATACTCAACAAGCCAGCGGGCCTCGGTCTTATTGACGTAGCTGACAAGAATATCTACTTGTTCGTACTCCAACGCAGGCCCTCCGTTTCCTCGACGAGCTGCTTAATCGTAGCAACGGCAGCGTTTGTCGCGTCGGTTTTTTCTTCAACGACGATGCGCAAGTAGTTGTTGCTTTCGCTCGGAAGGAGGGGATCGAGGCCGGATTCCCCATCCCACTCCATCTCGCCCACGAGCGTAGAGTATTCCTCGCCGGTCCAGCCGGTGTGGTCGAAGAGTTCGGCATCGACGGTTCGGATTTCTTCGAGCATCTGAGACAAGGCCGTATAGTCCCACTCGGCGAGTTCGCCGGATCGGTTGAGGGCAATGCCGAGGGCATCTGCCGTGGGTTGGTCGATGTCGAGAAACACTACGTCGGCTTCGGACCAGCCGAGCGACCGCATGACCCCAAGGCGGCCGTTGCCACCGATCACTTCCCGGTTGGCGCGCCGGACCACCAGCGGCTCGACTTGCCCGAAGCGATCGAGGGAGACGCGAATCGCCTCCAAGTTCTTCTCGTTGTGCTGCCGAGGATTTCTCGCGGCCTCGTTCAGCGATTCAAGGGTGACCCGTTCGACGTTCACTGGAATCCTCCCACTCGGAACACTGGAAAGAACCAAGCCTGCGTCTCATTGTATCCAGGGGGCCGATCCCAGCAAGCCCCCCGGAAAGAATGGCGGGTATTATCGTGGCTGGGAATATCTCAGGTATTATCCGGCCAAGAGTAGATAGGGAAAATCGGGGGGATAGTGTAGAGGGGAAACCCGGCAGTTCGTACCCCCCGGCGTCTATTTCCGAGCCCCCCCCGACACCCCCCCGCCCATCTGGGGGTGGGCAGCGGTTCGCCTGTACAGCTACCCGGCGAACAGCGGGTCGAATCTTGTACAGCTACGAGCGGAACAGCGGGTCGAAACCTGTACAGCTACCCGGCAAATAGCGGGTCGAAACCTGTACAGCTATCGTACCTCGCCCCCCGTTGTAGCTATCCGTCTGTATACCGTTTCGATGCGTTGCGATTTGTATAGCTATCCGGCCTTCCCCCCCGTTGTAGCTATCCGATTGTATACCGATCCGATCCGGCTTTGGTTTGTACAGCTGAACGTCCTTCCCCACGGTCGAGGTATTCGCCTGTATACCGAGCGGGGGATTGTAGCTGGAGCGGCCGGTCGATTGCCGGTTGCCGATTGTCCGATCTTTTTGCCTGTTGCTTTGTTGTTTTTCGTTCGAGCGGGCGGCTTTTTGCCTGTTGCTTTGTTCGGCGCCTTTGGTTTCGGTCGCTTGTCCGTCGCCGTGGCGGCCGAGCGATCTTTGTCGGCTATCGGTTCTCCGCAGCCGTCGGAGGTTGCCGAAGGTTGCCGGGGGTGGCGGTGGCCGTTCTTTGGTCGGCTACGGGTTCTACCGAGAACGGGGAGATTGTTGAGATTGTTTCGCCGGTCGATCCCCGCTCGTGTGATTGCCCATAGCTGGGTGATTTCCGGTTCGGTCGCGGTTTGCCCCGCTGCGGTCGGCTACGGGTTCTGCGGAGGTCGTTGAGGTCGCCGGGGGAATCGGGGGGCAACTCTCGGCGAGAGTTCCAAGAGTTCCGAGAGTCGACGAGCCCGGCTGCGGTCGGCTGCGGGTTCTCCGGAGGTTGCGAAGGTCGCCGGAGATCGCCGGGGGAAATTGGGGCGTTCTCCGGTCGACTCCGGGTTCTATCAAGGTTGCGAAGGTCGCCGTAGGTCGCCGGGGAATCGGGCAGACGCCCCCACTCTCGGCGAGAGTTTCGAAAGTCCCGGTGGCCGAAATTGGCCGATTCCACTCTCGGCGAGAGTTTCGAAAGTCCGTCGCCGGGGATCGGCCGGGGGTTCTGCGGAGGTTGCCGAGTTGCCGGAGGTCGCCAGGGGCCTGGCCGGGAGCCGAAAATCGCGTCATTCCCGGCTTTTAATACGGTCCTGCGCCCTACGAGCGCCCCTGGCGGGATCGGCCGTTCTCCGGTCGGCTCCGGGTTCTCCGGAGGTCGCCGAGGTTTCCGCAGGTCGCCGGGGGGGATCGGCCGAATCAAGGCTGGTCGGACTGAAATTGCTGGTTATCAGCCCCGAAACCGGGGGATCGGGGGAGCCCGGCGCTCGGCCGTCGGAGCCCGGCGCTTGGCCGTCGGAGCCCGGCGCTCGGCCGGGGGAGCCCGACGCTCGGCCGTCGGAGCGCGGGCTCGAACGGGGGAGCCCGGCGCTCGGCCGGGGGAGCCCGACGCTTGGCCGTCGGAGCCCGGCGCTCGGCCGGGGGAGCCCGACGCTCGGCCGTCGGAGCGCGGGCTCGAACGGGGGAGCCCGACGCTCGGCCGTCGGAGCGCGGGGCTCGAACGGGGGAGCGCGGGGCTCGAACGGGGAGCGCGGGGCTCGGCCGGGGGAGCGCGGGGCTCGGCCGGGGGAGCGCGGGGCTCGGCCGGGGGAGCGCGGGTTCGAACGGGGGAGCGCCGGGATCGGCCGAATCAAGGCTGATCGAACTGAAAATGCTGATTATCAGCCCGAAACCGGGGGAATCGACTCTCACAAGTCTCGCCGAGAGTCGCCGGTCCCGTCGCCGGGGGGATCGGTCGCGAGGGTTCGGGACCGTGGCGGAGCACCTTGACGGTCGCGAGGCGTCTCCGAAGATGATTGAGCAAGGCGCGGCACCTTCAGCTTCCCGTCGGGGGGTACAGCGTAAGACCAATCTGGGGGAAACGCCCCAAGGCCGGGGGGGTACAGCGTAAGACCACTCTGGGGGGAAAGTCCCGAGGTCGGGGGGTTTCAGCGTAAGACCACTCTGGGGGGCGTACCCGTTGAGTTGGGGGGGTCTGCGTAAGACCACGCTGGGGGGTCGTCACTCTCAGCTTGTCTCAGGATTCTCAGCCCGATCCCCCGACAATCAGTATTCACCAGGGGCGGGGGGTTTGAGCCCCAGACCACTCTGGGGGTAAAGTCCCAAGGCTGGGGGGTACAGCGTAAGGACAATCTGGGGGGAACCAATTAAGTTAATTGGTCGATGTAGGTGCCTGATTGAGGCGTCAGGCGTCTCCGAAGATGGTTGTGCAAGGTGAGACGCCTTCAGCCTTGGGGCGGGGGGTACAGCGTATGACCGATCTGGGGGGTAAAGTCCCGTGGTTGGGGGGTCCAGCGTATGACCGATTTGCGGGGAGTCACTCTCAGTATTTCTCAGTGTGTCTCAGCATTTTCAGTGTCGACCAGTACCAAACCAGGGCCGGGGGGTTCGAGCCCCAGACCACCCTGGGGGGTTTCCGTTGTTTCTGGGGGTACAGCGTAAGACCACTCTGGGGGGGCTGTCGACTCTCGGCAAGAGTCGCCGATCCGACGGCCGGGGGGATCGGCCGGGAGGGTTCGGTCCCCCGACAAGACACCTTCGCTCGCTCAATGCGTCTCCGCAGGTGGTTGTGCAAGGTGAGACAGCTTCAGCTTCCCGTCGGGGGGGATAGCGTAAGACCACCTTGGGGGGTTTTCCCCGTGGTCGGGGGGGATAGCGTAAGACCGATCTGGGGGGGAAGTCCCGTGGGCGGGGGGGTCTGCGTAAGACCGATCTGGGGGGCGTGGCGCTCTGCGGCTGCCTCCGGGTTCTCCGTAGCCGGGCAAGCCGATCCAGAACACTCCGGCCGATCCCCCGCCGCTCCCGGCCCTACGCACGACAATCGGGGCCGCCTGCGGAATCGAGGGACCTGACGGAGCCGCCTGCGAGCAGGTTGTCCGGTTTCGCCGGTCCCGTCGCCTCTCGCGACTCTCGGCAAGAGCCGAATCGGGACTGATCGAACTGAAAATGCTGATGGTCAGCCCAAAATCGGTCGAATCGGCCGGAGCGCGACGCTCGACCGGGGGAGCGCGACGCTCGACCGGGGGAGCGCGGGCTCGGCCGGGGGAGCGCGACGCTCGCCAAGAGTCGCCGATCCGTCGGGCGGGGGGATCGGTCAAGAGGGTTCGGGACCGTGGCGCGCCGCCTTGACGGTGACGAGGCGTCTCCGAAGATGACCGTGCAAGGCGAGACAGCTTCAACTTACCGTCGGGGGGTACAGCGTAAGACCACTCTGGGGGATTTTCCCGTCGTTTCTGGGGGTTCCAGCGTAAGACCACTCTGGGGGGTTGCCCCGTTGTGCTGGGGGTATAGCGTAAGACCACTCTGGGGGGTCGTCACTCTCAGCTTATCTCAGTGTATCTCAGGATTCTCAGCGTCACCCATCGCCGATCAGTATTCACCAGGGCCGGGGGGTACAGCGTATGACCGATCTGGGGGGTAAAGTCCCAAGGGCGGGGGGATCGGTCAAGAGGGTTCGGGACCGTGGCAAGACACCTTCGCTCGGTCAAGGCGACTCCGAAGGCGCTTGTGCAAGGCGAGCAGCCTTCGAGCTTCGCGTTGGGGGGTATAGCGTAAGACCACTCTGGGGGTTTCCCGTCGTTTCTGGGGGCGTAGCGTAAGACCAATCTGGGGGGAATTGTCCCCAAGGCGGGGGATTCCAGCGTAAGGACAATCTGGGGGGTAGACCGTCGTTTCTGGGGGTATAGCGTAAGACCGATCTGGGGGGTGTGACGCTCTGCGGTTGGCTCCGGGTTCTCCGGAGAACGGGCAGCCGATCCAGAACGCCCCTGTCGCTCCCGCCCTGGCGCACGACAATCGGGCCGATTCCGGTGGCCGAGGGGCCTGACGGAGCCGCCTGGGGCAGGATTCGCCCGTTTCGGTCCCGTGGGGCTGATACCCAGTATTTTCAGGATTATCAGCCCCAACCAGTCCCGGCCGTCGGGGGCCGCTCGACAGGCCCCGAGGACGCACGGGGCCGTTTGGCACGACAATCGGGCCGCTTTCCCCCGTTGGGATGCCAGGAGGGGGCCAGGGGGGGCGAATCGGCCCGTTTCCTCCGTCGCCGGGGGGGCGAATCGGCCGGGGGATCAGGTCGCCGGGGGCCGTCGCCGGATCGGCCGGGGCTCGTCAAGCCGTCGGATCGGCCGGGGGCTCGGCCGTCGGGGAATCGGCCAGCGGATCGGCCGGGGGCTCGGCCGGATCGGCCGGATCGGCCGCCGCTTCGGCCGCCGCTCGGGCAATCGCCTCTTTGATCCGCTCGGGGGTCAGGACGTTTTCGCCACGCTTCGCCTCTTCGATCTGGACCACGAGTTGCATTACGTTCGTTGGGGCCTTGTCGCCAAGGCCAGCTCTAATTTCCTCCCGTCGGATCAAGAGTTCCAAGAGCCGGATTTTCTGCGCTCGGAGCTGAACCGCCACCCGCAGGCCCGCCATCCGAACTCGATCACCGTATTTGTAGGGGGCCCCCTTCTTTTGCTCTTCGGTCATCCCCTCTTGGATCAATTTCTGTGCGGCGGCCTCCATTGCCAACTGCTCGGCAAATTTCGCCGTGTCGATTTGCTGGCCCTTACCGCCCCAATCGTTGCGTAGGGCCTGCTCAAGCATCCGCAGATCGCCCCGCAGCCGGTGGAGGTCGGAGCCGAAATCCGTGAGCGCAAGGTGCCCTACCCCGGCCACGTCGGCCTTCTCGCCCTGGGTAGGTTCAAGCTCAGCGTCGCTCGAACTTTGATTTTCAGAAATTCCCATCGCCCTCACGATACCTCTGCCCGGTGGCTCGGTCAATCGTTCCCGCTGGGTCGCTCGTTGGATCGCTCGGCCGGGTCGCTCGGTTGTATCGCGTTCCCTTATCGTTTCGTTTTCG
>Ga0180438_10011058_pt1 | contig 10967 bp, 5 predicted proteins | sample SS_ome_12_FD_132455 | JGI IMG/M metagenome (GOLD analysis project Ga0180438, IMG submission 132455) | Hypersaline lake sediment archaeal communities from the Salton Sea, California, USA - SS_3_D_2 metaG | ecosystem: Environmental > Aquatic > Non-marine Saline and Alkaline > Hypersaline >... | reverse complement strand
GATGGTGCGCATTGCTTACGCGCTGGGTGGATTAGGTTCCGGTGTTTGTCAAAATCAAGAGGAACTCAGCGAACAGGCACGACAGGCGTTTTCTTACACATCACAAATTTTAATCGAAGAATATCTCGGTGGCTGGAAAGAGGTTGAGTACGAAGTCGTTCGCGACCAGTACAATAATTGTGTAACCGTGTGTAATATGGAAAATTTTGATCCAATGGGCATTCACACCGGTGAAAGCATTGTGGTAGCCCCGAGTCAAACCTTGAGCAATCGTGAGTACCACCTGTTGCGTGAGGTAGCGATTCGAGTGATTCGGCACCTGGGAATTGTCGGGGAATGTAATATTCAATATGCCCTCAGTCCGGACGCCGAAGATTATCGAATTATTGAAGTCAACGCCCGTTTATCACGGAGCTCTGCCCTGGCTTCAAAAGCGACAGGTTACCCCCTCGCCTTTATTGCCGCCAAATTAGCCCTGGGCTACGGCCTCCACCAGCTTCCCAACTCAGTCACCCAAACCACTCGCGCCTGTTTTGAACCCGCGCTGGATTACGTGGTGGTTAAAATTCCCCGCTGGGATTTAAAAAAATTCAAGAAAGTTTCCAGGCGAATCGGTTCGGCGATGAAATCCGTGGGCGAGGTAATGTCCATTGGCCGGAGCTTTGAAGAAGCCTTTCAAAAGGCAATCAGGATGTTGGAGATTGGGGCGAGTGGACTGGTTTTAAATAACAATTTCGAATATAATGCTTTTGAAACAGAATTAAGTGAGCCCACCGAACAAAGAATTTTTGCCATTGCCGAGGCCATGAAAAACGGCTTTAGTATTGAACGAATTCATGAGCACTCCCGAATCGACAAATGGTTCCTTTATAAAATTAAAAACATTGTGGATATTGAAACGCAATTGCTGGCCCTTCAGAATGGTGACATTTCAACGGACCTGCTTTTACAAGCCAAGCAAGCCGGTTTTTCCGATGTCCAGATTAGCCGGGCCGTGAATCGAACCGATCTGGAAATTCGGGCCCAGCGCAAGGAAAAGGGAATCATTCCTTCGGTAAAGCAGATTGACACGCTGGCCGCCGAGTATCCCGCCAAAACCAATTATCTCTATTTAACTTACAATGCCATTGAAGACGACCTGGAGTTCCCGGAAACGAACGCCGTAATCGTGTTGGGTTCAGGTGCTTATCGTATTGGCAGCTCGGTTGAATTTGACTGGTGTGGGATTAATGCCATCAATACCCTGCGGAAACTGGGCTACCACACTGTCATGCTCAATTATAATCCCGAAACCGTGAGCACGGATTATGATGAATGCGACAAGCTCTTTTTTGATCAAATCAATTTAGAAACCGTGCTTGACGTTTATGAAAAACAAAATCCCATTGGCATTATCATTTCAATGGGCGGCCAGATCCCCAATAATTTAGCCATGAAGGCCCACCAAGCCGGTATCAAAATCCTGGGCACTTCTCCCGAATCCATTGATAACGCCGAGAATCGGCATAAATTCTCAGCGCTACTGGACCGATTGGGCATCGACCAGCCGGAATGGAATGAATTGTCATCACCGGAAGAGGCCAAACAATTTGCCCACAAAGTGGGTTATCCGGTGCTGGTTCGTCCCAGTTACGTATTAAGTGGTGCCTCAATGGGAGTGGCTTCCAATGATACCGAGTTGTATAAATTTTTAAGCGACGCCGTGAAGGTCTCGCCAGAGCATCCGATTGTGGTTTCAAAATTTCTGGAAAATGCCAAAGAAATTGAAATCGATGCCGTGGCGCAGGACGGTAAAATTGTGGTTTACGCGATTTCGGAACATGTGGAAAATGCCGGGGTGCATTCCGGGGATGCGACAATGGTACTGCCACCCCAACGGACTTTTCTGGAAACGGTGCGCCAGGCCAAAAAAATCAGTGCCGAGGTGGCGGAAGCTTTAAAAATTAATGGTCCTTTCAACATCCAGTTTCTGGCCCGGCAAAACAAAGTGAAGGTGATCGAATGTAATTTGCGGGCGTCGCGGAGCTTTCCCTTTGTGTCAAAGATTTTAAAAACCAATTTTATTGAAACGGCGACCCGAATAATCATGGGGCAACCAATTAATAATATTGATCCCCCCTCTTTGTTTGAGATTGATTACGTTGGGGTCAAAGCACCACAATTTTCTTTCACCCGCCTCCAGGGCGCTGATCCCACGCTGGGCGTCGAAATGGCCTCCACCGGTGAAGTCGGCTGCCTGGGGGATGATTTTGAAGAAGCCTTTCTCAAAGCCTTGATTTCGGTAGGCTATAAGTTACCGATTAAAACGGTTTTGCTTTCCACGGGTACCATTGTATCGAAAGCCGAATTTCTGGAAAGTACCCTGCAAATGCAGGAATTAGGCATAAAATTTTATGCCACGCAGGGGACAGCCGAATTTATGCGTAAGAACGGGATTGAATCAACTGTGCTGCACTGGCCGCTGGAAAAGGCGCAGCCCAACACCATTGACTATATCAAAGAAGGTAAAATCGATCTGGTTATTAATATTCCTAAAAATTACCAGGAAGAGGAGCTGACGAACGATTATATCATTCGGAGAATGGCCGTGAATTACGCAGTTCCGCTGATTACCAATATTCAATTGGCAATGCGGCTGGTAGAATCAATTTCGAAAAAACAAATCACCGACCTGCAAATTAAAAGCTGGAAAGAATATTTATTATAATACATTACCAATTGCTGTGGTGATAAAAAATATTCAAATCACGCCCAGTGCCGTTAGCCAACCCGTGCTGTCAACTCAAGCTTTTTTTACAAAGAGCAACGGAGAAAGCGGAGACAGCACAGAGAAAAGCAAGAATTCAAACTCCGTGAACCTCTATTTTCTCCGCGTCTCTTTGTGAAAAAAAGAATCTTAAATTTGACCGCGTTTTTGCACTTATTTTATTGATTGAGTTATTGGAGAATTATTTTAGCATCAGGGGGACTAAGAATGCGTTTTATAAATAAATTATTGGGATGTGCCATGAGCTTGCTGCTGGCCTGTGCCGGCAATGGGGATTGGCACGGGATTCGTGAAACCAGGAATGGGATTGAATTTGTCCAGAATTCCGAGAAAGGAATCTGGCAAAATTCACGTGAATTAAAATTAACTTCAACACTTAAAATCGGGGCGACCGACCCAACTGACCCAACCTGCCTGAAAAGTGTGTATGATGTTGACACCGATCCCGCTGAAAATATTTACATTTGTGATTACCTTGCCCACAAAATTCAGATCTTTGATCACAACGGAAAATGGATCAATCAAATAACTCATAAGGAAAATCCACAGAATCACTTGAAAAGTCCTTCCCAGATCGAAATTGGGCCAGACGGAACCATCTACGTGTTAGAACGGCGTGAAACCCAGATTAGTCTATTTGATGCAACCGGAAAATATCTGAAATCAATCTCCCTGGACGATGGTCGATTATTTGGTTTTAAGGTCGATTCGAAAAATCATCTTTTTATTTCAAAATTGCAGTTAAACGTCCATGAAGCGGATAGTACCAATGGGAAAACCGCTTTTATGATTTCAGAATTAAATCATAATGGAAAACTATTAAATCGGTTCAGTAAACCGTACCTCATCAAAGAACACAAACTTTTGGTCAATCCGTTCGCGAACAGTGAAATTGCCATTTTGAGTGGACACAATATTCTCGAAACCTTGCATCACCCTTACATCTTAAGAATTTATGATCGATCGCGAAAATTAAAAAAAGTAATTCTCAAACGGACTTTGAATGATGTCGAACCGGCGCTGATTGGCATGCCCGGTTTGCCATTTGAAGTGTATCTGCTTTTATGCCGTCAAATGCAGTGTCAAACCTTTGAATTGCCGGACGGAAAATTACTGGTTGATTTCATTGATCGGGGACCGGCCTTTATTAAAGAATTTAACGAGCAGTATCAGAATCAACTGTTTAAACACCCGCTTAATTTAAATGAGTCAGTGGGTACCAATGCCCAACACTGCTATGATTTGTTTGACAAAAGTGGCCGCTTCTTACAAACTTTTTCCATTGATTCTTTTTCAGGTGCCGTGATTAAATTCGTGGATGCTAACGGGAATGTTTACCTGCGGACTTATGATGATGCCAACCATTGCTACCAGGTCCACCGGTGCAAATATAAATTTAAAAAAAGGTCCTGATTCCTGAATTATTCACAAAACGGGCTAAAGCCCAAATCTATAAGCGGTTGACTAATCCCAGCCGTATCCACTCAAAAAACGAAGGTCTGGAGTACAATCTCTTTTTGGATTGCACATTTATGCAACGCATAAAGGCGTTGCACTCCAGCGATTACCATTAAATATTGAGAAGATACTTCCCAGCTTTAAGGTTTCCAACTTACCGCCATTTTGACAAGCGTCACCCTTTAATACAGCCCAGCGGATGGAGTTTAGCCACTTTTTTCGAAATCCCGGCGCCGGCCACCGCCTCGACAACAGTGGCGACGTCTTTGTAAGCTTCTGGCATTTCTTCGGCCATGGTGGCGCGACCGGTAGACATGACAAACACGCCGCGATCTTCCATTTCCTGGTACAATGAACGACCTCTGGCCGCCGCCTTGGCTTTGTTCCGACTCATCACCCGGCCGGCCCCGTGACAGGTGGAACCAAAGGTTTCTGCCATTGCCTGTTCGGTACCCACCAGTACATACGAGTAGCGACCCATATCCCCGGGAATCAGCACCGGTTGGCCCACATGACGGTAAACAGCCGGAACCTCGGCATGACCTGGCCCAAACGAACGCGTGGCCCCTTTCCGATGCACACAGACCGGTGTAATTTTTCCGTCAACGGTATGTTTTTCAAACTTGGCAATGTTGTGGGCCACCTCATAAACAATTTCCAAACCAAGCGCTTGCGGACTGATTTTCAACACCTGCTGAAGCGCTTCACCGGCCCAGTGACTAATGACCTGACGATTGGCAAAGGCGTAATTAACCGCACACACCATTGCGGCAAAATATTCCTGTCCCTCGGGTGAATTAATCGGAGCACAACACAATTGGCGGTCAGGCAGTTCAATCCCGTATTTTTGGGAGGCGCGCAGCATTTTCCGAATGAAATCGTCACACACTTGATAACCAAAACCGCGCGAACCGGTGTGAACCGACAGGGTAATCTGGCCTTCGGCTAAACCAAAGGCACGGGCTGCCGCTTCATCATAAATTTCTTCCACAAACTGGATTTCACAAAAATGATTCCCCGAACCCAATGTCCCCAATTGCGGCCGCCCCCGTTTGACTGCTTTTTCACTAACCACGTTTGGGTCTGCCCCTTGCATCTGGCCGCCTTCTTCGATTTTATCTAAATCTGATAATTTACCAAAACCTTTTTTCACCGCCCAGCGCGCGCCCTCCAGCAACACCTTCTTTTCCTCGCCCGCCTGCAAACGCAACGGCCCGGTAGAACCCACACCGCTGGGGATATTTGCAAATAGGGCCTTGATGATTTCCTGAATTTTAGGTGCCACCTCGTGTTTTTGAAGATTCGTCCGTAACAGCCGAACACCACAATTAATATCATAGCCCACACCACCGGGCGAAATGACACCGCTGTTTATATCAAATGCCGCCACGCCACCAATCGGGAAACCGTAGCCCCAGTGAATATCGGGCATAGCCATCGCATACTTGAGCACGCCCGGTAATTGTGCCACATTGGCCAATTGATCAAGCGCATTTTCGCGGCGGATATCCGTTAGCATATTTTCTGAAGCATAAAAGCGCCCGGGAACGTGCATTTTCCCTTCCTTCTGAATCTCCCAGGTGTAATCATTAATTTTTTTTACCTTGCTCATTGATTTATCCTCCTAATAGGTGAGAATAAACGATCGTACTGATTTAGTATGAATTATCTGAATACTCAGATGCTAGAAAAGTCCCTAAAATCTCATTCTGAGGCGTTTTTTGCCGAAGAATCTCTTAACGTCAGCATACTTATAAACAGAATGCTACCGCTCAGAGATTCTTCGTCGCTGAGTTTATCCTGAGCTTGTCGAAAGACTCCTCAGAATGACAAAAATTTGACTTTTCTTTCAGTCATTAAATAAACATTTCATGCCACTCAAATATCAAAAATCACCTGACCCCACCAGCCGTCATCAGTGGCTTCGATTTTTAAAAGATGAAACGTAACTGCCTTAATCTCCACTTCAATCTGATGCTGCTCCGGATTTCGAGGCTCCCCTTGAACAATCGCTTTCAGACAGGTCTCACTCAGTTCCGTAATTTTAAACCGGGCGCATAAAAAATATTCAGTTTGAAAAATATAATTTAATTCCGACAGCCAATTCACTAACAGTTCTTCACGCTCACTGGCCGTGACTTCAACGATTCGTTGGTGGCGCGGAAGGACTTTTTTTAAATCGGTCATTAAATCAAACAGGGCGCGGGCGGCATTTTCAAAAAGCTGTTCCGGCGAGTTACCATAAATTTTAATTCCAATATCGCCCGTATGTTCAAATTGTTCATAAGGTTTCATTTTTTAAATCGTTCCCTCTTTTCGGCGGTCAATGGCATCGGTGATCCAGCGAAATATCAAAATCGCAATAAATGCCAACACCCCGACGCCTACAAAGAAATACCAGATATAATGGGCGTGATCATAAGCATGAACCATCTGGGCGGGCGTCAGTGTTTTGGGATCGGGACAATAGCGATCGAGCAAATAACCGGAGGAGGCAAACCCAAAGAACCAGGCAAAAAAGGTTGTTAAATGAGCATAACCCAAATACAATCCCTCTTCACCGGGTGGCGCCTGTTTGGAAGCATATTCATAATAGCGCGGTGATAAAAAACACTCGGCCAATCCCTGCAGGGCAATGCCAATGATTAATGTTACCGTAATCGGGTGCAAAGCAAACAGGCCAAGATCAATACTTTTCCCGGTAATTTTCATTAACAGCGGACTCAGCGCCACACTCAGCGCGGACAGCGGGATAATGGCTAACGCAATGCTGATTGAGCTAACCGGCCGAATGCTTCGGACCAGATGCGTAATCAGCACCACCAATAAAACCACCACCAGCGGATTAATGTTCGCCAGCCACTCCGGAGCCGCATGTTCCCCGATTAAACGGAGGGTATATTTGGGCATTGTGGCATAAAGTTGCCCCTGGATGGCCCAAAATCCGGCTACAATGAGAATGAGGGCCATAAATCGAAAATTTAAAATGACGCGGATAAAGCCAGCCCCCACCTCCCGCAGGCTTTTGCCCTCGCCGTGAGTATCGACACTTTTGTAAAAAAGGACTACTACCAGCAGGGCACAACCGGCCATTGCGGCGGCGTAAAAATTGATATATTCCAGGCCCAACGTCGTCCGTAACGGTTTCGCCACCGTCTTGCCCAGAAAAGCCCCAATATTGACAATTTGATAAAAGATCGAATACGCCCGGGCACGATTAATTTCATCCGAGCATTTGGCGACGGTACCGGTAATGATCGGTTTAACAAAAGAGCCGCCAACCATGATTAAAAATAAAGCGACCAGTGAAAAAAATTTCGTGGGGAGGGCTCCCAGTACCGCATAGCCACAGAACAGTAATGAAAAAGCAATCAGTAAGCCGTTCCGGAAGCCAATTTTATCCGCCAGCGCTCCGGTAAAAGTCGGTGCCAGGTAAAGTGTTGCCGCAAAAACAGCCACAATCCAGCCCGTTTCAATATCAGAAAAACCAACATTCCGAGTTAAAAATAAAGTGAGCGCAATAAACATCCCGTAATAAGCTGCCCGCTCAAACAGCTCTACCAGGTTCGCTGACCAATAGGCAACAGGAAATTTCCAGGTCAATTTCATCGCATTTAATTCCGTCATTTTTCTCCGGTCCCTTCTGAATTGATGAGGCAGTTCATGAATAGATATGCCAAAACTATTTTCATTAGTTGTTATTAATTTTTTCTCTGTGAGACTCCGTGTTCTCCATTTCTCCTTGTAAAAAAAACTTAAATTGACTTCAGAGGTCTTGTATCAGGTCTTGGCGCAATGATTAAACCTTTTATCCCACTGTGATTGGTCACTTTTGTTTTCGTAAAAATAGAGAAATGTTTTGTAAATGTCAATGACTTTTTATGAACAGCGGTTTGGAGAAGAAACAGAAGCGTTGACGACCAACCCCGCAGAATTTTAAATAAAAGACCCCGAGTAGAAGCTACCCGGGGTCTGTAAACGTGCTGGTAAAATTATCTCTCTTATTCCCGAATAAAAATCCCAGCACTAAAATCAAAAACGTGAAATAATACCTTCGCGGTTTTTCGGCCGGAACACCTTTTTTAAATAAGGCCGCAGACACTCAAACATACTAACCTCGGAGATCAAAAACCAATTTCTTACTCATGAATCCATTTCGCAATCCATTCGTGGACGGTCTGCCACCAGAGACGGGCATTTTGAGGCTTTTGCACAAAATGGTCTTCATCCGGAAAATAGAGCAAACGCGACGGAACGCCCATTCGTTGCAAAGCCGTGAACATTTGAAATCCCTGTGATTCGGGAACCCGAAAATCATGCGCACCGTGAGTAACCAGCGTGGGCGTTTTATATTGCTGAAAATTACGGGCAAAATACGAAGGGGACCATTTTTCATAAAGTTTCGGATTTTCGTAGGGCGTCCCGTCGAATTCCCACTCCGGAAACCAGAGTTCTTCGGTGGCGCCATATTTTGAACGGAGATCAAACGCGCCGGCGTGACTAACCAATGCCTTGAAACGATTCGTGTGGGTGGCAATCCAATTGATCATATAACCACCGTACGAAGCGCCCGCTGCCGCAATTTTTTCCCCGTCAATAAATTTGTAATGCGCCACCAGGTAATCCAAACCACTCATCAAATCCTGATAGGGACCTCCGCCCCAATTTTTACTTACTGCATCACAAAAGTTTTGTCCATAGCCTTGCGAGCCACGAAAATTGACCATTGCCACCACATAGCCCGGTGCGGCAAACATCTGAGAATTCCACCGAAAATGAAAATCGTCTGACCAATCACCCTGGGGGCCACCGTGAATCAGATAAATCAACGGATATTTTTTATCCGGTGAGAAATGCGGGGGTTTAAGCAGCAGACCATGCACGGTTGTGGAATCAAAACTGGAAAAGCTAAAATCTTCAATGGCCGCTAAGGCTAATTTATTCAGAAGTTCCTGATTGGTAAAAGTTAACAGCGTGAGTTTATCGCCTTTGGTGGAAATTTTAAAAATTTCATACGGTTGATGCGCGGCTTGCTGGCGAAACACCAGCGTTTTGCCGTCGGGCGTAATTTGCAAATGGCTGTTATAGTGTACTGAAAGAATGGTCTTAACTTCTCCCCCCTTTACCGGAATTGAATAAATCTTATTCCGTCCATGATCTGCCGCCGTAAAATAAATCGTTTTCGCGTCCGGCGAAAAAATCATTTCAGCGACGGAACGATCAAAATTCTCAGTTAAATTGGTTCGATTACCGGTCGCCCGCTCATAAAGCAAAATATCTTCCTGATCGGCTTCAAAACGAGGCCGGGTCATTGCCCGATAAGCGATGTATTTGCCGTCCGGAGAATAAAGCGGATTATTATCATTGGCGGCACTGACGGTTAGTTTTTGAGGGTCGCCTCCGGTAACCGAGACCGTGAATACATCATTATTGGTTGAAATGGCCACCATTTCATCGATATTCCGCACAAAGGCGATTTCCTGACCGTCCGGAGAAAAACAGATATCTTGATGTCCGCCGAGGGAAATGGGGGGTGTGTCAAAATCACCGGGCGTTAAATCAAGCGCTTCGCCACCAGTAGCCGGAATAATAAACAAATGGCTTCGTTTCCCCTCGCGCCAGGCGTTCCAGTGCCGGTAGAGCAAATGATCAATCATTCGTGCTTTTACTAAGGATGTTTGCTTCGCCTGATCCCGCGCCGCATTTTTAGCATCGGTTTTTAAATCCGGATATACCTCGGATGTGAAAGCCAGAAATTGACCGTCAGGCGACCAGAGGGGTGCCGTCGCGCCCGTAGAAATACTCGTTAACTGAGTCGGTTCACCACCGTTTAAATTCATTAAATAAATCTGGGAAGTTCCGCTGCGTTTAGAACAAAAGGCCAGTTGGAACCCGTCGGTCGGCTTCCAGCGGGGCTGAGTATCGGCCTGGGGATGGTTGGTAAGTTGTCGTCGCGGCTGGCCATCAATCGAGACCAGCCAGATATCGCTGTTACTTTTATTCGTCTCCATCGAGTAGCACGTGACCGTATACGCCACCCATTTGCCGTTGGGAGAAATTTGAGGATCACTGACTCGTCCCATTGCAAAAAGATCGTCGGCGGTAATAGGCTGTTTGGCACCTTCTTCACTGGCGATTAAGCTTCCAAACAGACAGAGTAAACAGAAAACCATTAAGTAGCGCATAAATACCTCCCCAATTTTATACCCGCTCAAAATGTAAAGCGCGCGCAGCGGGTATTTAAATCAAACATAAAACCGGTTATTCAGAATTCATCATTTCACACGACATTGTCAGAATGATGGTTAATATAACAACTTCTCGATTGGATGTCAATAGTTATTTCGGTATCTTTTCAAAAAGGGAAGCCGGGGTCTTCGATATTTTGCTTCCAGATTTCCGCTTGGAGGATATTAATTTCTGGAAAAAAAAATCTCTTGACATTCGTGATTTAATTTCTTATAAAATATCCCAATAAAAATCGGGCAGTTATCTAGTAATTATCTTGATTTAACAGGATAAACACTTGCCACCTGAATAATTCATAAGCCACTAAGACTCTAAGGCACGAAGAGAAGAAAAAAAACCATTATTCTGGATTTGACCCAATTATTTTTATCCTGAATAATTCATATGCCACTAAGACTCTAAGGCTCGAAGATAAAAAAAGAATTGAACCACGAATTGCACAAATTTACACGAATTGTTTTTAAAGAGCTTAAGCATTAAAAAATATCTTAAG